>WNFU01001090.1_pt1 | contig 38143 bp, 37 predicted proteins | sample 5400121 | NCBI WGS metagenome assembly WNFU01 (sample SAMN13153360, study PRJNA577476) | soil metagenome | isolation source: 100 cm soil or saprolite under grassland replicate 1 | place: USA:California | collected 2016-06-15
AGGCGCCCAAGATCCTGGATCGACTCTGCGCCGACTGCCAGAAACACTTCGACGAAGTGCGGAGGGAATTGAAAGAGGAAGGCATCGAAGCGGTCGTGACCCCGACCCTGGTGCGGGGGCTCGATTACTACACGCGCACGACGTTCGAATGGGTGAGCGGTCGGCTCGCCGAAGCACAGAGCAGCGTTGGCGGCGGAGGGCGGTACGACGGGCTGGCGGAGGTCCTCGGCGGACTCCCCACGCCGGGGGTTGGATTCGCCATCGGCCTGGAGCGCGTCCTCATGCTCCTGGAGCGAGAGGAGGTCCCTCTCAACCCGGAGGGGCCCGACGTCTTCGTGGTCGGAGTCGGCGAGGCCGGGTGGGCCCAATCTCGGGACGCCGTTCGTGCGCTCCGAGTGGCCGGGCTGTCCGCGGACGCCGCGTTCGAGGCCAGGCCGATCGGGACCCAGCTCAAGATGGCCGACCGGGCCGGGGCGAGGTATGCGCTGATCATCGGAGAGAAGGAGATCCGGGCCCGGACCGTCACGTTGCGCCGGCTCTCCGATGGCCACCAGGACGAAGTAAGCCTCCAGCAAGCCGTGGAGCGCGTGGTAGCGGATCGGGGGTCCCCATGAGCGGCGAGTCGCTCGCCGGGGGACGGACGCACATGTGCGGCACGCTCCGCGCGAGCGACGCCGGGAGCGACGTCGTCCTGGCAGGTTGGGTGGCCCGGAAGCGGGACCACGGCGGAGTGATCTTCTTCGACCTGCGCGATCGAGAGGGACCGGTCCAGGTCGTGGCCCATCCCGAGGACTCCCCGGAAGCACATCGAGTCTCAGAAGCGCTCAAGCTCGAGTCGGTCGTGCGCGTCGTCGGTCGCGTTCGGGAGCGGCCCCAAGGGACCGTGAACCCCGCCCTGGCCACCGGCGAGATCGAGGTGGCAGCCGATGAGGTCCAGATCCTGACCGAGTCGGAGACCCCGCCGTTCCCCATCGAGGATCGGGTCGACCTCGACGAGGCCCTTCGCCTGAAGTACCGGTATCTGGACCTTCGGCGTCCCGAGATGACCGGCATCTTGCGGCTTCGCCACCGGGCGCTGGGCTCAATCCGGAGGTTCTTCGACGAGCGTGGGTTCGTCGACGTCGAGACGCCGATGCTCACGAAGAGTACGCCGGAGGGTGCGAGGGACTTCGTCGTGCCGTCGCGGCTTCAACGCGGAAAGGTCTACGCCCTGCCCCAGTCACCGCAGCAGTTCAAACAGCTGCTGATGGTGGCCGGGTTCGACCGCTACTACCAGATCGCTCGGTGCATGCGCGATGAGGACCTCCGGGCGGACCGGCACTGGGAGTTCACCCAGCTCGACCTGGAGATGTCGTTCGTGAGCGAGGAGGACGTGTACGCGGTCCTGGAGTCGATGTTCGTACGGCTGTGGAACGAGATCCTGGGGGTGGAGATCAGCACGCCGTGGCCCCGGATCACCTACGAGGAGTCCATGACCCGGTTCGGGACGGACCACGCCGACACGCGGTACGGGCTGGAGCTGGCCGACCTCACGAAGGTCTTCGCCGGCAGCAGCTTCCGCGCCTTCGGTCAGGTCGTCGCCGACGGGGGAGAGGTTCGGGGGTTCGCGGCGCCGGGCGCGGCCGGATGGTCCCGCAAGGAGCTGGATGGCCTGATCCAGGAGGCGAAGGCCCGAGGGGCGGCCGGCCTCGTGTGGATCGCGTTCGAAGGGGGAGCGGCCCGGTCACCGGTCGAGAAGCACCTCTCGCCGGAGGAGATGGCCGCCGCTCTGGAAGCCACCGGGGCCGGTCAGGGCGACCTGCTGCTGCTGGTGGCGGACAGGGCTTCTCGAGTGGCCGTCGCCCTCGACGGGCTTCGCCGACTGATGGCCGAGCGCCTCGGGCTGATCCCCGACGGTGGGTGGAACTTCCTGTGGATCACCGACTTCCCCATGTTCGAATGGAGCGAGGACGACGGCAAGTGGGTGGCCAAGCACCATCCCTTCACCATGCCGACCACGGAGGACCTTGACCCCGCCACGGCCAAGGCCCGCGCGTACGACATCGTGCTCAACGGGTACGAGCTCGGCAGCGGCAGCATTCGGATCCACCGCCCCGACATCCAGAGCAAGGTGTTCGACGTGCTGGGGCTGTCGCGTGCAGAAGCGAAGGAGAAGTTCGGGCACATGCTCGAAGCGTTCCGCTACGGCGTCCCCCCGCACGGAGGCTTCGCCTTCGGGTTGGACCGGGTGGTGATGATGCTGGCCGGGACCGAGAACATCCGCGACGTCATCGCCTTCCCCAAGACGTCCTCCGGGCAGGAGCTGCTGACGGGGGCGCCCTCGGTGCCGTCGCTGGACCAGCTGAACCTCCTCGGGATCCGCTTCGTGGAGCCGCCGAGGAGGAGTTGAACGATCCGGGGCCCCGGCATAGCATCACGGAGGCGGATCGCCCCGGTTCGTGGGCTCGCAGAATCAGCATCGTCGAATCCGGGAGCCCGTCGCCGGCGTGTGGAGCTAGCGCCCTCGGCGAGAGCCGCGGGGCACTCGAAGCCGCCGGGAGGGCGCCCACCTGCCTGAGCGCAGGTTCGCGACGAAGCGAACCGGGACGGCCCGCCACTCCTCCTCCAACCCTCCGTTTCGCCTAGAGTCGATGCATGGCTGAGGTCCCACTCGCCACTCGCATGCGGCCCCGCACGCTCGACGAGGTCGTGGGACAGCGTCATCTGCTGGGGCCGGGAAAGGCGCTGACCTCTCTGGTCGGGTCCGGCCACCTGCCGTCGCTCCTGCTGTGGGGGCCGGCCGGCAGCGGGAAGACCACCCTCGCCTTCATCCTCGGCAAGAGCGTGGGCGGGGAGATGGTCCAGCTCTCGGCGGTCGCCTCTGGAGTGGCCGACGCCCGGAAGGTGATGGACAGGGCCAGGGGCAGCATGCTGCCCACGGTTCTGTTCGTCGACGAGGTCCACCGGTGGAGCAAGGCCCAGCAGGACGTCCTGCTCCCGGTGGTGGAGGACGGGACCATCATCCTGATCGGGGCCACCACCGAGAATCCCTATTTCTCGCTGGTCTCCCCCCTGCTGTCGCGATGCTTGCTGCTGCACCTCGAGCCGTTGTCGGCGGATGACATCCGGTCGCTTCTGGAGCGAGCGCTGGCCGACACCGAACGAGGATTGGGGGGCGTGCACGTCAAGGTCACCGACGAGGCACTCGACCACCTGGCCGGGATCGCCGGCGGCGACGCGCGGATCGCGCTGACCGGGCTGGAGACGGCCGTCCTGACGGCCCAGGGGCGCGGCGAGGCCGAGGTCGACCGGTCCATGGCCGAGGAATCCATCCAGAAGAAGGCCATCGTGTACGACCGGCAGGGCGACGCCCATTACGACGTCATCTCGGCGTTCATCAAGAGCATCCGGGGGTCCGATCCCGACGCCGCCCTGTTCTGGCTGGCCCGGATGCTGGAGGCAGGGGAGGATCCGCGGTACGTCGCCCGGCGCATGGTGGTCCACGCCAGTGAGGACGTGGGCTTGGCCGACCCGCGGGCCCTCCTGGTGGCGGTGGCGGCCGCCCAAGCCGTCGAGTACGTGGGGCTCCCCGAGGCCCGGCTGAACCTCGCGGAGGCCGCCATCTACCTGGCCAGGGCGCCGAAGTCGAACAGCGTGATCACGGCCCTGGGCCGTGCCACCGAGGACGCCGCGTCCACCGACCCCGTCCCCCTGCACCTGAAAGAGGCTTCCGGGCATCCGGGCTTGCGCAAGCTCGGCTACGGCAAGGGCTACAAGTATCCGCACGACTATCCCGGCCACCGCGTGGAGCAGGAGTACCGGCCGGTCACGTTCGAGGGGAAGCGCTACTACGAGCCGTCGGATGAAGGAGAGGAAGGGCAGGGCGAGAAGCAGGCTCGAGGCGAAGGGTCTTGAACCGTCCGGGTATGATGCGCCGACACCCTCGCTGAAACGGAGGTGGCAGGTGATCGCATCACTCGGCGGGTGGGCCGCCATCATCATCGTCGGTCTGGCGGCGGTACCTCTTCTGCTTCTGGGTGTGGTCTTCCTGCAACTCTTCCGTGTGCTCGAGGCGACTCGCATGATCATCGACGACATCCGGAAGGAGACGGTGCCCCTGCTTTCGGAAGTGAAGACGACGGTAAGCGGAGTGAACCGAGAGCTCGACCGCGTGGACGGGATGCTCGAGTCCGCGGGGAAGATCGTCAAGAACGCGGAGCGGCTGAGCGGGGTCGTCGAGCACGCCGTCTCCAGCCCGTTGATCAAGCTGGCCGCCTTCGGGGCCGGAGCGTCGAAGGCCTTTCGGCGCCTCCGCAAGGAGAAGGCCTGACCGGTGCGCCGCCTCTTCTGGGTGGCCATGGGCCTGGGTGCCGGAGCGACGGGGGCCGTCATCGCGAGCCGGTGGGCCCGCCGCCAGGCCCGGCGGATGTCTCCGCCGAACCTGGCCCGGCGTTTCGGCCGGACGGTCCAGGACCTCGGGGCCGTGGTCGCCGAGGCCGGTCGCGAATTCAGCAAGGCAATGACGGAGAAGGAGTCGGAGCTCCGCGCTTCGTACGATCGGTAGCGACGGGGGGAACGGGGAGAGGCTGACGATGCCCGAGCTGGTCGACGAGGTCACCGATCTCCTTCAGCAGCTCATCCGCAACGCCTGCGTGAACGACGGCCGCCCCGAGTCGGGAGGGGAGCGCAGGAGCGTCGACCTCCTGGAGGCCTATCTCGAGAGCTCGGGGGCCGACCTCCAGCGCTACGAATCGGCCCCGGGGCGGGCCAGCCTGGTCGCGCGCCTCGAGGGTTCCGACCCGGGCGCCGCCAGCCTTCTGTTGATGGGTCACACCGACGTGGTGCCGGTCAATCCGGATCGCTGGCGCCGCGACCCCTTCGCCGGTGAGCTCGTCGAGGGCGAGGTGTGGGGGAGGGGCGCCGTCGACATGCTGAACGAGACCGCTTCGCAGGCCGTGGCCTTCCGGCGACTCGTCCAGGAGGGATTCAAGCCGAAGGGAACCCTCATCTACTTCGCCGTCGCGGACGAGGAGGCTCTGGGAACGTACGGGGCCGGATGGATGGTCGAGCACGAGCTGGACGCCGTTCGGGCCGACTACGTGATCACCGAGTCGGGCGGGTTCCGGATGCCGCTGCCCTCAACGACCGGGATCAAGCTCCCCGTGATGGTGGGCGAGAAAGGGACGTACTGGTGCCGGATCCGCGTGAAAGGAACGCCCGGACACGGTTCGATGCCGCTTCGAACGGACAACGCCCTGGTCAAGGCGGCCGAGGTGGTCCGCCGCATCGCCGAGTATCAGCCGCGGACGAACGTCATCGACGCGTGGAAGGCCTTCGTGCTGCGGTCGGACCTTCCCCCCGACCTGGCCAACATGCTGCTCGACCCCGCGAGGATCAGGGAATTCGCTGCCAGCTTCCCCGACGTGGGGTTGGCGCGCATGGTCCACGCCGCCACCCACACCACGTTTGCGCCCACCGTCATGCATGCCGGCGTCAAGACCAACATCATCCCGGACACCGTCGAGCTCGACGTCGACATCCGCACGCTCCCCGGTCAGGGGGAACAGGACGTGCTGGCCATGCTCGACGAGGCGCTCGGTGACTTGAAAGACGCCGTGGAGATCAGCGCGGCGAGCAACGACCCGGCCACCGCTTCTGCCGTGGAGACACCGCTGTGGGACTCGCTCCAGGCCGTGACCGAGAAGCTGGTCCCGGGTGCGACGACGATCCCCTTCATCATCGTGGGCGCCACCGACGCCAGGTTCTTCCGGCGAGCCGGCATGACCGCGTACGGGGCCGGGCTGTTCAGCGACCGGATCTCGTTCGCGGAGTTCGCCGCCATGTTCCACGGGGACGACGAACGGATCGACCAGGAGTCGCTCCGGCTCTCCACGGACCTCTGGCTGGCGCTGGCGCACGACTTCCTCGGCTGACGTCCCGCGTCGCTGACCGGACGGCCGTGGTGGGGCGGATACACTAGCCCTCGATGCGGGGCGACGAGATCCGCCGGAAATTCCTGACGTACTTCGAGGAGAGGGGACACCGCGTAGTTCCCTCCTCGTCGTTGATCGCGCCGATCCCGGGCCTGCTGCTCACCAACGCAGGGATGAATCAATTCGTCCCATATTTCCTCGGGCACGAGAAGCCGCCCTACCATCGCGCCGTCTCCTGCCAGAAGGTCTTCCGCACGCCCGACATCGACTTGGTGGGCCACGACGCCCGCCACCTCACCTTGTTCGAGATGCTGGGCAACTTCTCGTTCGGTGACTACTTCAAGAAGGAGGCCATCCGCTACGCCCACGAGCTGGTCACCGAGGGCTACGGGATCGACCACGACCGCCTGTGGGTCACGGTCTACGAGTCCGACGACGAGGCGGCGGCCCTGTGGACCGATGAGGTCGGGCTCGGGCCCGAGCGGCTTGTCCGCCGAGGGAAGCTGGACAAGCACGGGGAGCCCGGCAACTTCTGGTGGATGCACGCGGCCGGTCCGTGCGGGCCGTGCTCCGAGATCTACGTCGACCGCGGGCCCAAGTATGGTCCCGAGGGCGGTCCGGACGTCGACGAGGAGCGCTTCCTGGAGATCTGGAACCTCGTGTTCATGCAGGACGAGTGCGACGAGCGCTCCAACGTGATCCGCGAGCTGCCCAAGAAGAACATCGACACGGGCTCCAGCCTTGAGCGGGTGGCCGTCGTCGTCCAGGGCGTGGATACCGTGTTCGAGACCGACCTGTTTCGCCCCCTGGTTGCGGCGGCCGAACGGCTGTCCCAGAAGCGGTATGGAGCCGACCAGCGGGCCGACGTGAGCCTGCGGATCCTGGCCGAGCACGGGCGTGCGTGCACGTTCCTCATCGGGGACGGCGTGCTGCCCTCCAACGAGGGGCGGGGGTACGTGCTGCGCCGGATGCTCCGCCGGCTGGTCACTCACGCCCGCAAGCTGGGAGTGGAGCGCCCGGTGATGGGCGAGCTGGTCGACACCACAGTCGAGGTGATGGGCGGGGCCTACCCCGAGCTCGCCGCGAACGAGGCCTTCATCCACCAGGTGGCGGACTCCGAGGAGGAGCGGTTCGCCGGCACCTATCGTCAGGGCATGACGCTGTTCGAGGCGGAAGTGGCGAAGGCGAAGCAGTCCGGGGCGAGGACCCTGCCCGGGAGCGTGGCCTTCCGCCTGCACGACACCTACGGGTACCCACGAGAGCTGACGTTGGAAGCCGCGTCCGAGGAAGGCCTGGCCGTCGACATGGAGGAGTTCGGCCGCCTGATGGACGAGCAGCGTCGGCGAGCCCGGGAGGCGGCCAAGAGGGTCGGTCCGGGCGAGGAGGTCCTGGCCGAGGTGGCCCAGGCCGCAGGACCGACCGAGTTCTTGGGCTACGAGAAGCTTGAGTCGGAGGCCCGGATCCTAGGGCTTCTTCGCGACGGGACCCGCGCCGAGACGGCCGGCAAGGGGGATTGGGTTCGGTTCGTCCTGGACCGAACGCCCTTCTACGCCGAAGGCGGAGGACAGATCGGTGACGCGGGGACGGTGACGGCGCCGGCCGGCGCGATCGAGGTGAGCGACACCCGGCCCGGGCCCGGCGGCACGATCGTGCACGAGGGAACCGTCTCAAAGGGAGAGATTCGGCAGGGCCAAGAGGTCTTGGCTCGGGTCGACGCGCCGCGCCGCGAAGCCACGGCCCGCTCGCACACGGCGACCCACGTCCTGCACCACACGCTGCGGACGTTCCTGGGGGAACATGCCCGGCAGGCCGGCTCGTTGGTTGCGCCCGGCCGACTGCGGTTCGACTTCACCCACTTCGAGGCCGTCCCGCGCCACGCGCTGGAAGAGGTCGAGCACCTGGCGAACCGCCGCCTGGCCGACGACCAACCCACCAGGGCCTACGAGACCACGCTGGACTTCGCCAGGAGCCAGGGGGCCATGGCTCTGTTCGGTGAGAAGTACGGGGACATCGTTCGGGTGGTCGAGATCGGGGACTACTCGATCGAGCTGTGCGGAGGGACCCACGTCCGGCACACGGGAGAGATCGGGCTGATGCGGGTGGTGTCCGAGGGCAGCATCGGCTCCGGGTTGCGCCGGATCGAGGCACTCACCGGCCCCGATGCCCTGAAGCAGGTCAACGTGGAGCGCCGGCTGCTGGAGGAAGTGGGGGAGGCCGTCGGCGCGGGCGATCCGGCGCAGGTCCCCGAGCGGGTTCGCCACGCCGTGGCCCGCGTCAAGCAGCTTGAGAGCGAGCTCGGGAAGATCCGGAAGTCCGAACGGCAGCGAGAGGTCGAACGGCTCGCTGCCACCGCCCTCGACGTGGGCGGCGTTTCGCTGGTGGTGGCCGAGATGGACGGTCAGGACGCCGACGAGTTACGAGAGCTCGCCCTGGCGCTACGGAACCTGCTCCAGAAGGCCGGGCATGGAGCGGCGGTGCTGGGAACGGCCTCGCAGGGCAAGGCGCTGCTGGTGGCGGCGTGCACGGATGAGCTGATCTCGCGGGGCGTCACCGCGCCCGCGCTGCTCGAGACGGCGGCCAGGGCGATCGGCGGGGGTGCAGGAGGCAAGCCGCCCATCGCCTTCGCCGGCGGAGCGAAGTCCCAGGCGCTCCCCGAAGCGCTGGCCGGGATCGCCGGGCGACTGCAGGCGCTCCTCGGGGACTAAAGTCGTGGAGGGCGAACGCGCCCCCCGCACGGGAGGATCGCCGGGGCGCGTCCTCGGACTGGACCTGGGACAGGCCCGGATCGGCGTGGCGATCTCCGACCCCGAGCGCCGGCTCGCCGTCCCGTTCGGCACGATTCGGACCGGCCCGCCCGAGGACGTGAAAGCCATCGCCGCCATCGTCGGCGAGCAGCAGGTCTCGGCGATCGTGGTCGGCCACCCTCTGTCCATGTCGGGCCGGGCGGGGGAGGCCGCCGACCACGCCGAGAGGTTCGCCGAGGCGCTGCGCGGCTTCCTCGGCCTCCCGGTCCACCTCCAGGACGAGCGCCTGAGCACCGTGCAGGCCGAACGGGACCTCGCCGCGCGGGGCCTTCGGGGACAGGAACGCCGGGAGGTGGTCGATCAGACCGCCGCCATGGTCATCCTCCAGGCCTACCTCGACGCGGCACGCTGATCGGGTGTGGGCGAACCCTTCCGGTATCCTGATGCCCGTGCTCGAGACGATGATGAGGACGCCCGCGCGGCGGCGGCGGGAGCGCCGCCGGGGGGGACTGGTCCTCCTCGTGGCGCTGATCCTCCTGGTGTGCCTGGTCGGCGCGGCGGGAGGCTGGTGGGCCTGGGCCAGCGGGGCCTCCGGAACCCAGGAGAAGATCGTGGTGGTCGTCCCGCAGGGCTCCTCGGGCTCGGATGTCGCGAAGATCCTGGAGCAGGAGCACGTCATCCGCTCCAGTCTCGCGTTCAAAGTCATGGCCCGCTTCCGCGGGTTCGCAGAGGGATTCCAGGCCGGGACCTACACGAACCTGACCACCAACATGAGCGTGGCCGGCGCGCTGGCCGCCCTGAAGAAGGGACCGTTACCGGAGAAGACGCTGACGGCGGTCTTCCCGGAAGGGCTCACGCTCGTCCAGACGGCAGAGGCCGTCCAGGACCAGCTGGGGATCCCCAAGCAGGCTTTCCTGGCCGCCGCCAGGAGCGGCAGCTACTCCCTGCCGCCATATCTTCCCAAGGGCGAGCCGACCCTGGAGGGGTTCCTGTTCCCCAAGAAGTACGACTTCAAGGCCGACGTCTCCGCCGATGACGTCATCGACAAGATGCTCGCCCAGCTCTCCAAGGAGGTCCGGAGCCTTCCTTGGGGCGACTACCGGAAGCTCGGGCTGAAGAGCAAGTACCAGGTGCTCACCGTGGCCTCCATGATCGAGCGCGAGGCGCGCTTCCCCGAGGATCGGCCACGGATCGCCGCGGTCATCTACAACCGACTGAAGAAGGGCATGCTGCTCCAGATCGACGCCACCGTGGAATACGCGTTGGGCCGCTACAAGTCGAAGCTCACCTTCGATGACCTCAAGGTCGACAGCCCCTACAACACCTATCTCCACGAAGGACTCCCGCCCACACCGATCGCCAACCCCGGACTGGCTTCGATCGAAGCGGCGCTCTCGCCGGCGAGCGGCAACTGGCTCTACTACATCGTCTGCGACCAGGAAGGCCATCACGCCTTCACCTCCTCGTATTCGACGTTCCTTCGGCTGAAGGCCAATCCGAGCTGCTAGCCCTCGCTGAGGGCCGCTCGCTCCACCGGTCGTCTTAAGCCGCGAACGGGCAACGCCGAAAACTCCAAGCAAGGAACCGTATGTCCCTCGATTTCGCGGCTCTGGTCCACGCTTTCGTGGCCGGCGTAGCTGACGTTCGCGCCTGCCTGATCGTTTCGCGAGACGGATTGGCACTGGGAGCGTCCCCAGCAGACGAAGAGGAGAAAGCGCTGGCTGCCTGGTCCCAGATCGCGGCGCTCGGTGAGGTCGATCGCGGGTTCGTCGGGCTTCGCGACGAGCAGTGGGTGTTCTGCCGGCGCGGGCCGTACGCCGCCCTCGTCAAGGCCTCGCCGTCGGCCCGGGCCGGGCTGATCCTGGACCGGCTGGACGAGATGCTGCTCGTCGCCGAGGAAGTCCGGCTGAAGAAGGAGTCGTTCCGCTCGGTGGAACGGGAGCCCACGCTCGAGACGCCCCGGGGCCCCCGGACCTCGCTGCACCGCGAGCCCCGGGAAGAGGCCGCGGCCAAGCCCGACCCGTCGGTTGCCGAAATGGTGGCGGATGTGGCCGTCGCCGAGGTCGGTGTGGGGGACGCCGAGGCGCTTCCGGCGCCCCTCGCTGCGGTTCCCGACGAGGGCACCGATGAGCGGCCCGAGGAGCCCTCGATGAGCGACGAGGTTGACACGATGGCCCTACGCCGAGAGTTCGCGGGAATCCTCATGCCCTCGGACAAACGAGACGAAGAATCCTGAGTGAGCGGACCGGTCAAACGATGAGCCAGGACATGTCGCAGGCGCTCCCGAGCAGCGCCAAAAAGACGAAGAAGCTCGGCGAGATCCTGGTGGAGGAGGGTCTGATCAGCCACGACCAGCTGGAGCGGGCACTGCTCGAACAGAGCCGAACCGACCAGCTCCTGGGCCGGATCCTGATCGACCTGAAGATGGTCCGGGAGTCCGATCTCATGGCCGCCCTGGCCAAACAGATCGGGTTCCGGTTCGTCGACCTCAACGACTTCCAGATCGACCCCAGCGCGGCCATGCTGATCCCCGACCAGGTGGCCCGCCGCTACCGAGCCCTCCCGATCGCGTACGAGGACAGCAGGCTCCTGGTGGCCATGGCCGACCCGGCGAACCTGTTCGCCCTCGACGACATCCGGACGATCACCGGCATGGAGGTCCAGCCGGTGGTGGCCACGGCTGCCGACATCGAAGGCGCCATCCGCAAGTACAGCCGGATGGACGAGTCGGTCCAGCAGATGGCCTCGGAGGCATCCGCTACGGCGGAGCACGACCTCAAGGAACTGGAACAGGCCGCGGCGGCGGTCGAGGAAGGCCCCATCGTCAAGATGGTGAACCTCCTCATCACCCAGGCCATCACCGACCGGGCTTCGGACATCCACATCGAGCCGATGGAGCGCGATCTCCGGATCCGCTACAGGATCGACGGCGTGCTCCGGGAGGTCATGCGCTCCCCGAAGAACATCCAGGCCGGTCTCATCAGCCGCCTCAAGGTCATGGCCGACATCAACATCGCCGAGCGCCGGGTCCCCCAGGACGGCCGGGTGGGCCTGACGGTGGGCGGCAAGACCGTGGACCTCCGGTTGGCCACCCTCCCTACCGTGTACGGCGAGAAGATCGTCATCCGGATCCTGGACAAGAGCTCGGTCCTGTTGAAGCTCGAGGAGCTCGGGTTCCTGGACAACTCTTACAAGCGATACCAGGAGGCCTTCACCAAGCCGTACGGAGCCATCCTGGTGACCGGCCCGACGGGTTCGGGGAAGTCCACCACCCTGTACGCGACGATCAACATCATCAACAAGGGCAGCACCAACATCGTCACCGTCGAAGACCCCGTGGAGTACCGGCTGTCCGGCGTGAACCAGATGCAGATCCATACCCGGGCCGGGCTGACCTTCTCCTCCGCCTTGCGCTCGATCGTCCGGGCCGACCCCGACGTCATCCTGGTTGGTGAGATCCGCGACCGGGAGACGGCCCTGATCGCGATCGAGGCCGCCCTGACCGGCCACCTGGTCCTCTCCACGCTGCACACGAACGACGCCCCTTCCTCCCTGGCCCGCCTGATCGAGATGGGGGTCGAGCCCTACCTGGTGGCCAGCGCCATCGACTGCGTGGTGGCTCAACGGCTGGGCCGGAAGCTGTGCACGAAGTGCCGGGAGCCCTACAAGCCCACCCCCCGAGAGCTGGAGTCCGCCGGTTTCCCGGAGTTCATGTGGGAAGACATCGGGGAGCTGTACCGAGGGGTTGGGTGCAGCGCCTGCGCCAAGACGGGCTTTCGGGGCCGGATCGGGATGTACGAGGTCATGCTGATGACGGAGGAGATCGAACGGATGACGGTCGATCGGGTCTCCTCGGAGGAGATCCGCCGCTCGTCCCGCCGCGACGGGATGACCACGCTCCGGGAGGACGGGCTCGAAAAGGTCCGGATGGGCATGACTTCGATCGAAGAAGTGCTACGGGTCGTGGCCTGATGTGCCGATGTTTTCCGGGGAACCAGACATTGTCTAGGGGGTCTTGATGAAGGCGGAGTTGATCAACCGGGAGACGGAGCTCCCCACCGTTCCCGTCCAGGAGCTGCTCACGCACGTCCTCACGATGGACGCGAGCGACTTGCACCTGACGGTCGGGGCCAAGCCCACGGTCCGGATCCACGGCGATCTGAAGCCCCTGGAGCAGTACGACATCCTGGAGCCCGACCAGGTCCGGCGGATGGTCTACGCCATCCTGACCCAGCGACAGCGAGAGCGGCTCGAGCAGGACCTCGAGCTCGACATGTCCTACTCCCTGCCGGGCCGAGCTCGGTTCCGGGTGAACGTCTACTTCCAGCGCGACGCCGTGGGGGCAGCCTTCCGGTTCATCCCGTTCACGATCAGGACCGTCGAGGACCTGGGGCTTCCTCCGCAGGTCTCGGACTTCGCCCGGCTCCCCAGAGGGCTGGTCTTGGTGACGGGGCCAACCGGGTGCGGGAAGTCGACGACTCTGGCCGCCTTGATCGACGTGGTCAACACGGAGCGCGAAGTTCACATCATGACCATCGAGGACCCCATCGAGTACCTGCACCGCCACAAGCTGGCCCTGGTCAACCAGCGTGAGGTGGGGGCGGACACCCACGGGTTCGCGGAGGCCCTCAAGCACGTCCTGCGCCAGGACCCCGACGTGATCCTGGTCGGTGAGATGCGGGACCTGGAGACCATCTCCACGGCCATCACCGCGGCCGAGACCGGGCACCTCGTGTTCGCCACCCTGCACACGCAGGACGCCCCCCAGACGATCGACCGGGTCATCGACGCCTTTCCCCCTCACCAGCAACAGCAGATCCGGGTGCAGCTCAGCACCACGCTCCAGGGCGTGGTCACCCAGCAGCTGCTCCAGACGTGGGACGGGAAGGGCCGCGTGGTGGCAGCGGAGGTCATGGTGACCACGCCGGCCATCCGGAACCTGATCCGGGAAGCGAAGGTGCACCAGATCTACTCGTCCATGCAGGCCGGAGGCCAATTCGGGATGCGCGTGATGGACCAGGCTCTGGCGTACCTGGTCACCAACCAGAAGATCACCATCGAGCTGGCGAGGCAGCGCTGCCACGACCCCCAGGAGTTGGACCGCCTGGTCACCGGGGTAGCGAGAGGGGGCAGAAGTGGCTGAGACGTACGAGTACCGCGTCCGCGACCAGAGCGGAAAGGTCGTCACTGGCACGCTGCTCGCCGACAACGAGCAGCTCGTCATGAGCCGGCTTCGCGAGATGGGCTACGTCCCGCTGAAGGTGCAACCCCAGGGCGGCGGCGTGCGCCGCGAGATCCGCCTGCGCTCCAAGCCCAAGATAAAGGACCTGTCGATCTTCTCTCGCCAGTTCTCGACGATGGTCAACTCCGGCCTGCCCATCCTGCGGGCACTGTCCATCCTCGAGCAGCAGAGCAGCTCGGGGATCATCACCCGGGCGGTGCGGGAGGTCCGTGGAGACATCGAGCGAGGGGCGTCGCTGTCCTCGGCGATGGCCAAGCATCCCAAGGTGTTCAACAACCTGTACGTGGCCATGGTCCGCTCCGGAGAGGCCGGCGGCGTGCTGGAAGCGGTCTTGGAGCGGCTGGCCGCCAACATGGAGAGGGAAGTGGCCCTCCGCCAGAGGATCAAGTCGGCCATGACCTACCCGGTGGTCGTGCTCGGCTTCGTCAGCCTGATCCTGCTGGCGATGCTCGTCTTCATCGTCCCGCAGTTCCAAGGCATCTACGGGCAGCTCGGCGGGACGCTTCCCCTGCCGACTCGGATCCTGCTGAAGGTGAGCGACATCGTCGTACACAAACTCCCCTTCCTCCTCATCGGCCTGGGCATCCTCGTCTTCTTGCTCCGGCGCTACGTCAAGACGCCCCAGGGGCGGATGCAGTGGGACACGCTCAAGCTCAGAGTCCCCATCTTCGGCCCGCTGTTCCACAAGACGGCGCTGGCCCGATTCTCCCGCGTCCTGGGCGTGCTCTCGAAGTCGGGCGTGCCGATCCTCCAGAGCCTGGAGGTCACGGCCGAGGTCGTGAACAACGCGCAGGTCTCCAAGGCCATCCTGGACGTCCAGCAGTCGGTCAAGCAGGGAGAGACCCTGTCCAAGCCGCTTGGCCGCCACGGCGTGTTCCCGCCGATGGTCGTCCAGATGCTGGCGGTGGGCGAGGAAACCGGGTCCATCGACACGATGCTGGAGAAGGTCGCCCTGTTCTACGACGACGAGGTCTCGGCCACGGTGGACTCGCTGACCTCGCTCATCGAGCCGGTGCTGATCTTCTTCGTGGGAGGGGCAGTCGGCCTGGCCGTCATCGCCCTGTACCTCCCGATGTTCAACGTCATCAACCTGATCAAGTAGCGGCTCCCCGGCCCAGAGGGCCTGGACGAAGGGTGTACCGCTAACCAACGGGTCCCGGGCGCTCCAATCGGGCTAGGTGGGGCGCACACGGCCCCTCGCCCACCGGATGCCCTGGTACTCCATTCGGCGGAGCCAAAATCCGAACTTTCGCCTCTCAACCAGCAATCCCTTCCTGCCGAAGGTTGGTCAAGGAGCGTGCTGATTGCGCTCCCATCCTCAGACGAGAGGAGGTGAATCAACAAAAATGATTGCAAAGATCGCACAGAAGATGCGCGAGGAGCGAGGGTTCACCCTCATCGAGTTGATGGTGGTGGTTCTCATCATCGGCATCCTGATCGCCATCGCTCTGCCCACGTTCCTCGGCGCACGGGCACGGGCTCAGAGAAAGGCCGCCACGTCGGACCTCCGGAACGCCATCGCTGCGGCGAAGACGTGCTACACGGACTTCGACACGTACGTGCCGGCTGCCCCTGGGCTCCCATGTGACGAGACGCCGGCCTCGCTGCCAACCATCGAGCCGTCGCTGGTGTTCGTAGCTGGAGGCACCAACTCCAGCGCCGCGAACAACTACGCGGTGAGCGTGGATACAGGCAACGTCATCGGGGTCGACGGCCAGGAGTGGTCCGCGGCCCGGTTGGCGGCAGAGGGCACGTGCTTCTACATCACCGACTACGGGGTCGACCCCGGGACCGGTGCCGGCACGTTCCGCAACTCGACGCCAGCCGCAGCAACGTGCAACGCCGCCACCGCGCTGGCCTTCACGGCTAGCGACGGTAGCTGGTAAGAGGAAGAACAGAAACGAAGGCGAGTGGGGGGCGGCCCGGAAGGGATCCGCCCCCTGTTCGCACCCAGGAACACGGACGGAGGAACAAAGGAACGAATGAGATCTTCGCGGAGGAGCGAGGCGGGCTTCACCCTCATCGAGCTGATGGTCGTCGTGCTGATCATCGGGCTCCTCATCGCGATCGCCCTCCCCACGTTTGCCGGCGCGAGGCAGCGGGCCTCCGACCGGGCCACCGAGTCGAACCTGAGGACGAGCCTGGCCGCCGCCATGACGTACTGGGCCGAGGGGGGAAGTTACACCGGCTTCGACGTGACCGAGGCGATCAAGGCCGAGCCCGGCATGCGGTGGATATCGCCCGGCCCTCCGACCAAGGGCCAGATCGACATCGAGGTCGCGAACGGGAGCGAGCTCCTGCTGGTTGCCCTCAGCGACACGGCGACGTACTTCTGCCTCTCCCAGCAGGCCAACAGCCCGGTCATCGACAAGGGGCAGGGCGCCAACTTCTCCGACGTGGACACGGTGGCGGAATGCACAGGTGGCTGGTGAGCGTGTCTGGCCTCTCGGAACCGCTCTCAAGAAACGTTCCGTTGAAGTCGAGAACCTATGAGGAGACCTGGGATGTCTAGCCTGACAAACGCGTTCCTCCGACGGATCCGCTCACGCCTGCGTGGGGAAGCCGGCTTCACCCTCGTCGAGCTCATGGTCGCGGTCGGGATCATGCTGGTCGCGCTGCTGGCCCTGGCCTACACCGCGACGATCGGGTTCAGCGACATCGCCCTGGCCAGGCAGCGGCAGGGCGCGAGCGGGCTGGCCAACCAGACCATGGAGCAGATCCGCGCGCTCCCCTTCGACGTCCTGAAGAAGGGACTGTCCAATGCCGACCTCACCGGCGGCGGTGACCCGAACATCACGAGCGGGTGCGGATTCACCTACTGCTACGGCGGGGAGGCGATCCCCCGCGGCGCCAACCCGAACGTGGTGCCGCTGGTCCCGCACACCCAATCGATCGTCGTCGGCCCGACCACGTACACGGTCCGGGCCTACGTGACCTACTACAAGAACGTCACCACCAACAACACGTTCCGACTGACGGTGGTCGTGACCTGGCCGAATCCGGCCCGGAGGGGCGTCTCCTCGACCGTGCAGAGCCAGACCATCGCCTACTCCGGCACCGGCTGCCTGTCCACGGACACCCACCCCTTCGCTGCCCCTTGCCAACCGTTCTTCTACGCGAACGGGGTCACAGACGCGGGCCATTTCGACATCACCGGCGCGCTCCAGGGGGTCAGCCTGGCCGATGCGACCCTGACCATGCCCAGGTGGAGCTCGAACATGCAGGTCGAGCAGATCTCGGCCGTGCAGGGTCTCGCCTCCTCGTCGGGGGGATCGATCACGGTGACCGGTAACCCCGTCACGACCACTGGGGGCCAGCAGGCAGCGAGCGCTGCCGACAACGACCCAGGCCAACCGGGCAACAACTACCAGAAGACCACCGTCTCGGGATCGGCGGGGCCGATCACGGCGAGCAGCGGCGGCGCACAATCGAACTCGCTGACCGTGACCCCGAGCAGCGGAGACCCAGGGGCCACGGTAAGCACGACCGACGCCAGCTTGCTCAACGCGTGCCCACTCATCGGGATCGGTGAGACGGACCTCCAGCCCTGTGGAAGCTCGACCGAGCAGCAGGTCGGAACGTCATCGGCCACGCTCTCGCTGAAGAAGAAGTTCGACCTCGGAACGGCCTCGCTCGTGTCTGTGGCCGCCGCGCCGGGTGTGGCTTCGGCCCTCAGCAACCGGAACATCCAGAACGGGGCCGACGGGCTCGCACACTCGGAGTCGTCCAGGAGCATCGGCGTCGTCCACGTCGGCGCGCTCCTGTCCAACCTCGACCCGTCCGCGGTGCCGGCTGGATGGGCCGGATACCTGATCGAGATCTCGGGGTTCACGGACACGGTGACCGCCGAAGCGGGAACGAATACGGTGGCCCCCACGGTCGCGGCGAGCGGCACGATCCGCTACTGGAACGGCGTGGGCTACACGACGGTGGCTATCGCCCCCGGCGCCCCGGTCAACCTCGCGGTCGCCTCCGTGCACATCATCGACAACAGCGGGCCCAACCCGGTCCTGATCGACATCTACGGATCGACCTCGACGCTGGTGGACTGCACCCTCTGGGTGCTCGGTTGCCCCACGACGGGAGGGACGTCCACGTCGGAGACGATCGGCGTCTGCAACCCCGCCTGCCCCACTACGCGGACGGCCGCCCTGGCCCAGTCGAACACCCCAGTCGCCGGCGACATCCGGTACAAGGTCACCATCGGTGGTGAGGTCGAGGCCGACCTCATCGTCCACATGGACCTGGGTGCGATGAAGGCCCAGAACACCTACCAGCCTGCTCCCAGCGGTGCTTGAGATCGTTCGCCGCCGCCTCCGCTCCCAGGAGGGCATGACCCTCGTGGAGCTGATGGTCGTCCTCAGCATCCTCTCGATCGTGCTGGTCATCTTCGGGACGGTGATGGTCGGCGTCCAGCGGGCCGTGAATCGGCAGACAGACCGAAGCGGAAACAATGACCAGGCCCGGCTGGCCATCGAAGAGATGGACAAGGAGATCCGTTCCGGCAACGTGCTGTACGACCCCAGCCTCAGTGGCTGCGCCCCCACGCCGTGTCCCTGGTCCGACGACGCCCCGAATCAGATCTACCCGGGGATGGCACTGCTCATCTACACGCAGACCAACGCCGTGACCCGAAACCCGGGCAACCGCTGCGTCCAGTGGCGGATCGTTGGCGGACAGCTGCAACGGCGGGACTGGACCACCACGTGGCAGACCGACGGGATCGTGTCGGGTTGGCGGCTCATCGCCGACAGCATCGTCAATCAGCCTTCGCCCCCGACTCCACCCGCGTCGCCGGCCTTCGCGCTCGACCCCGACCCCAACAAGGGGGGACGGACCATCGTCGTGACGTTCCTGGTCAACCAGAACGCGAAGAGCGGGTCGAACGTCAAGATCCAGGCGTCGATCTCGGGGCGGAACACGGAGTACGGGTACCCGAGCAACGTGTGTTCCACGCTTCCACCCTACTAGGGAGGTACGCACACAATGATCAAGAAGTTCAACGAAGAGCGCGGCATCGCCATGATCACGGCTCTGCTGGTGTCCCTGGTCGTGCTGTTCCTGAGCATCGTGGTCGTGGCGCTCTCGCTCCACAACTCCACGATCAGCTCGTTCGACCGGAAGAGGATCCAGGCCGTCGACGCCGCCGAGGCCGGGATCGACGCGTGGTTCTCAGGCCTGGTCACTTCGACCGGGGGGGCCGTGTGCAACGGTACCCAGTGGGACGGGACGCTTCCGACCACTCCCAATGCCGCCTACGATGTCTCGATCACGCTCTATTCGGGCTGGCCGCCCGTCCCGGGACTACCTCCACTGGGCAATGAGATGACGTGCCCCGCCAATCCCACGGACCCGCTGCCGGCAGATCCGCTCGGCGCCCTCGTCATCTCCAAGGGGGCGGCTGCGACCTCGGGCTCCGCGACGGTGGTGAGCCGGACCATGCAGAGCGAGGTGCGATTCACGCCGATCTACGGCGGGTTCAACAAGGCCATCTTCTCGGACACGGGCATCAACCTCGAGAACAAGCTGAACGTGAACGGGTACCAGGGCAACGACGGCGACGTGTACACGAACGGGAACTTCGCGCTGAACAACAACACGGACATTTCCGGGACGGTCTTCGCCCAGGGCTATGCCGACATCTCCCAGGGAGTGGTCAAGGCGAACGTGTGGGCCAACAACTACGTCCGTCTAACGAACGGGATCCAGGTCTTCGGCAACGCGACCTCGTCGACGTCCTACGTCTCGCTCAGCAACAACTCCACGGTGTTCGGCAACGCCAAGGCCGGGACCACCATCTCCGGCGGGACGATCGAGGGCACGTCGACTCCCAACTCGCCCTCCGGGCCGCCGCCCCAGGTTCCTCTCCCGCACCTGATCTACGACCAGTGCGCCTGGACGTGTCCGCCCCCAACCGGCGCGGGCTACATCGAGGTCGACTACTCGAGCTGCGCCGCCGCCAAGGCCTTCATCACCGCCGGCGCCGTGGGAGACTACGTGGTCAAGATCAGTCCGACGTGCGCCCTGAGCTGGGGCAACAACTCGGTGATCAACCTCAAGGGCAACCTGGCCATCGTCACGGACGGGTCGTTCACGACGGTGAACCAGACGAACTGGAACTCGGTGGGCGGGACGTGGACGCTCTACGTCATCCGGCCTTGGCAGGCCGGGCTGAACTGTGGCTCCGGCAACTACAACGTCAACGTTTCCAATAACACGAGCTTCAACAACGGCATGAAGCTATTCGTCTACAGCCAGTGCACGATCAACTTCGGGAACAACAACGCCGGCGGAATCAACGGGCAGATCATCGGGGGGACCGTGAACATTACGAACCAGATGGTCGTGAACTACTTCCCGATCCTGGTCCCGGGGTTCAACCTGACCGGCTACACCGTGCAGCCCTCGTATCTCCGCGAGATCGCGAACGGATAGGCACGGCGACGTCCTGAGGGCCGCATAGGATTCGACCGTGCTGGTGATGCGGGCGGTCGCCTTCGCGGCCTTCGGGCTGGCGGTTGGTTCCTTCCTGACGGTGGTGATCCACCGTGTGCCGCGGAGGGAATCGATCGTGGCACCGCGGTCGGCCTGCCCCGCCTGCGGGGCCCAGATCGGGGCCAGGGACAACATCCCGGTGCTCTCCTATCTGCTCTTGGGCGGGCATTGCCGCCACTGCCGGGCACGGATCTCCGCCGAGTACCCGGCCGTGGAGGCCCTGACCGCGGGGGCCTTCCTGGGAGCCGCCCTGGCCTTCGGGGACGTGTGGGTGGCCGCCCTCGTGGCCGGCTTCCTGGCAGTGGTGGAGGCGGCGGCCGCCATCGACCTGCACCACCGGATCATCCCGAACCGGATCCTCTACCCCTCGCTCGCGGCGTTCGCCGTGGCGGTGGCCGCCCTGTGGGTCGCCGGGAGAGGGGTCAGCCTGGCCGGGGCGGCCATGGGACTCCTGGCCTACGGGGGCGCGCTCCTGGTGGTGGCGGTGGTCTCCCGCTCCGGGATGGGCATGGGCGACGTGAAGCTGGCCGGGCTGGTCGGGCTGGTGCTGGGAGCTCTGGGGTGGAAGTACGTGGGAGTGGCGGCTGCCCTGGGGATCCTGGCCGGCGGCCTCCTCGCCATCGCGGCCCTGGTGAGGGGAGCCCGGCGGAAGGACGTCCTGCCCTTCGGTCCCTCCATCGCGCTGGGGGCCCTGCTCTCGGCGCTGTTCGCCCCCCACCTCGCCGCCTGGTACGCCGGCGCCCTGCGCTGACCAGGGGAGCCTCGGGCGAGCCTTGTGGCGGCCTCGAGGGGCCCTTCCGGCCTCGCCCACCACCGGTACCGGGTCCTTGGTAATTCGTCCAGGTTGACCTCCGGTTCCATTCAAGTTCGGCCCCCGCCGTCCGAAAACTAGAACGTTGACATGAACCGGACGCCGTTGTTAACTCCGATTCCCTTTGGGGTTCCTGTCAAGGGAAGAGGAGGAAGATGGTGGTGTTGCTGCTGTGGCTAGTGCGGCAAGAGTTCCAAGAGTGGGAGTTGTAGCCCATGGGCAGGCCAAGGCCGTTCGTGGGGGATCGGCTTCTCACCGTAGCTGAGGTGGCTGGAGCGATGCGAGTCTCGAACATGACGATCTACCGGCTCATCAAGAGCGGCCAGCTCGCCGCGGTGAGGGTCGGCAAGAACTACCGGATCAGAGAGTCCGACGTGGACCGCTATCTCTCAGAGCGGTTCGTCCGAGGCGAGGGGGCGGAGTAGATGCCGCAGATTCGGGTAGGCGTGGACATCGGGTCGACGGCCGTGCGTGCCGCAGAGCTGTCGATGCGGGCCGTCCCTCCCAAGCTCGTTCGCATCGCCCAGGTGCCCCTGGCGCCCGGAACGGTCGCCAACGGCGAGGTCAAGGACCCCCAGAGCGTGGCGGACGCGCTCCGCGAGCTCTGGCACCAGGGCAAGTTCCGTAGCAAGGAAGTGATCCTGGGTGTGGCCAACCAGCGCGTGGTCGTCCGGGAGGTCTCCCTCCCGTGGATGACCGAAGGCGAGCTCCGGCAGTCCCTGTCCTTCCTCGTCCAGGAGTTCGTGCCGATCCCGGTGGAGGAAGCGGTCCTGGACTTCCACATCCTCGACGAATTCGAGCGGGAGGGCCGGCGCATGGTCCGGATCCTGCTCGTAGCGGCGCAGAAGGCCATGGTCCACCAGCTCGTCCAGGCGGCCGAGGAAGCAAAGCTGCACCCCGTCGGGGTGGACCTCGTTCCCTTCGCCATCGTGCGGTCGGTCGGGATGATCGACGGCAGCGGTCTCCAGGGGTCGCAGGGCGGTGACGAGGCCATCGTCGACATCGGGGCCGACGTCACCAGCATCTGCGTCCACGCCTGGGGAGTGCCGCGCTTCGTGCGCATCCTGCCCACCGGCGGACGGGACGTCACCGCCGCGGTAGCCAGGTCCCTGGGCGTCACCGAGGACGAGGCCGAACAGCTCAAGCGGGGCACCGCGGGCGCCAACCCTCACAAGCGTGAGGAAGCGATGAAGGCCGCGCTCTCACGGGCAGCCTCCTTCGCCGACGACATCAGGTCTTCCCTCGACTTCTATCAGTCCCAGATGCCTGGGGCTCGGGTGGAGCGGGTCCTGCTCACCGGGGGCGGTTCGAAGCTGCAAGGCCTCGGCCGGCTCCTCGTCGACCGCCTTCCCTCCCAGGTATCAGAGGGGCACCCATTCCACCGGGTTTCACCCGCCATCAACCTTCCCGACGAGGCATCGGCAGAGGCTGAGCCACTGCTCGCTGTCGCCGTGGGACTAGCCCTTCCGGGGGTCCGAGGATGACACAGGTCAATCTGCTCCCCACCGAGGTACGCGAGGGCCAGAAGTCTCGCCGGGCGCTGGCCGCGGTCGTCCTGGCCGTTGGTGCGGCGGTATTCCTGCTCCTCTTCATCTACACCCTGCAGACGGCGAGGCTGTCCAACGCCAACCACAAGCTCGCCGCCCAGCAGGCCCTGAACCAGGGCCTGCAGACCCAGATCAACTCGCTGCAGCAGTTCGCGCAGCTCAAGGCCGAGGTCGCCCTCCGGCAGACCCTTACGCAGCAGGCCCTGACGAATCAGGTCCGGTGGTCGGGCGTGCTGCGGGACATCTCCATGGTCATCCCGAACCAGATGTGGCTGACCGGCATGAACGCCCAGGTGTCCGAGAGCATCCAGGGCCCTTTGGCCACGCCGGGCGCGGCGACCGTGGTCGGGCCCGAGACCCTGGTCGGCACCATCCAGTTCCAGGGCATGGCGTCCGACAACCCCACCATCGCCCTCTGGCTGTCGCGCCTCGTGCGGGTCACCGGATGGGAGAACTCGTGGCTCACCACCGCCCAGAAGATCGCTGCGGACCCCAATAACCCGGGCGCATCGAAGGTGCAGTTCGCAACATCCGTCGACCTGGCCTACGCGGCCACCGTGCAGGGGAGCAAGAAGTGAACAAGAAACCAGCTCTCATCGCCGCGCTCATCGGGGCGGTGCTCAGCGTGGTCCTGGTGGTCGGCCTGATCACGCCCAAGGCTGGTCAGGTCCGCGCCAAGCAGAAGGACATCGAGGCGGCCCAGCAGCAGCAGGCCTCGCTGCAAGCGCAGCTCGAGCAGCTGCAGGCTGCCGCCAAGGATGCCCCCAAGGACCGCAAGAAGCTCTCGGTCCTGAAGTCCCAGATCCCGCCCACGGCCGATCTGCCCGGCCTGATCCGGCTCCTCAACACGACGGCCGACCGCTCCGGTGTGGACTTCCAGACAATCGCCCCCGGGCAGCCCTCGACTTCGGGGACCTACTCGGTGATCCCTGTGCAGGTGACCGTGGTCGGCGGATTCTTCGCGGTGGACCAGTACCTGTACCTGCTGGAGACCCTTCCCCGAGTGTCGAAGGTGGTCACCGTCGCGCTCGCCCCGGGCCCGAACGGCGCGCCCCAGCTGTCGATGAACATCACGGCGGACTTCTTCACCACGGACACGAGCGCAGGCCCGGGTTCGGTGCCAGGTGGAACCGCGCCGGTGGCGCCCGCTCCGAGTCCGGTTCCCACGACCACTCCAGGAGGTTAAGGTCATGGCCACGTCGCCTCGCAATCGCCGCGCCCTCATCATCTTCGGTGTGGTCGTGGCTGTGGCCGCCGCCGCATTCTTCCTGATCCCCAAGGCCACGAAGAAGTCGGCCCAGAGCCCCGGTCCGGTGGTTGGACCCACCGTGTCGCCGGTGCCTTCGGCCTCGCCGACCCCCAAGCCGAAGTCGTCCCCCAAGCAGGTCCTGATCTTCTCGGGACGTGATCCCTTCGACCCTTCGCAGGGTGGCGGCTCGATCACCCCCGTTTCCACCACGTCTCCCGCACCGGGCAGCACGGCCGCCAGCGCTGCGCTGTTCATCCTGGCGGAGCTGCTGCTGGTGGCCAGGCGTCGCGGCCGGAAGGGAACCTCGAGGGCTCGCAAGGATTCGCTCCCAGAGGTGGCCACCCCTCTGGGTGAGACGCCCGGCAGCTAGGCAGCTCTCGAACCGATAGCCCGGGCACGCTCGGGCGAACGATCCGGCATCCGCGACGGGGGGAGCGGCTGCTGGTGAGGGGCGGTCCTTTGCGGGGTCGCCCCTTTTGCTTCCGCCCCCGTCCTCCACCGGGTCGATGCCTCGACCAGGCCGGTTATCATCGGCCATCGTGGACCATGCGGCGCGTCGAGTGCGGTTGGCGTCCCGGCTTCCCGAACTGGAAGCCGACGCTTTCCTGATCACCCGGCTCCCCAACGTCCGCTACCTGACCGGGTTCTCCGGATCGAACGGACAGGTCATCCTGACGCCCGAGGATGGGGTGTTCCTGACCGACGGCCGCTACGCGCAGCAGTCCCGTCGGGAGGTGCCGGATCTGCGCCGGGTCACCTACCGGGCGGAGTTCGCCCCCCGGTTCGCCGAAGCCTGCCGAGGGCTGGGGGCGGGGCGGGTGGCCTTCGAGTCCGCCGGCGTCACCCACCGGACGTACACGCAGCTCGTCGAGGCCGGCATCGGCTTGATCCCCACAGTGGAGGAGGTCGAACGACTTCGCCGGATCAAGGACCCGGAGGAGCGGGCAGCCCTGGAGGCGGCCCAGGCCATCGCCGACCAGGCCTTCGACCGGATCACCGGAAAGCTGTCCGAGGCGGTGGGCGAGCGGGAGGTCGCGCTCGACCTGGACGTCACGATGCGGGGGCTGGGCTCCGAAGCTGTGGCCTTCGACACGATCGTCGCGTTCGGAGAGAGCGCGGCCGAGCCGCACCACCGGCCGACCGAGCGCCCGCTCTCGCGCGGAGAGGTGGTGAAGATGGACTTCGGCTGCGTGATCGACGGCTATCACTCGGACATGACCCGGACCGTGGCTTTCGGCGAGCTCGACGGCCAGCTGAGGGAGATCTACGACGTGGTGCGCCGGGCGCAGCAGGCTGGAGTCGACGCGGTCCGGCCTGGGGTGTCCTGCGAGGAGGTCGATGCCGCCACGCGTGATCCCATCAAGGAAGCCGGGTACGGCGACCAGTACGGACATGGAGCGGGCCACGGCGTGGGCCTGGAGATCCACGAGGCGCCGTGGCTGCGGCCTTGGGGCGACGATTCGCTCCTCGAAGGGACGGTGGTCACGGTCGAGCCGGGGATCTACCTCGAAGGACGGGGCGGGGTTCGCATCGAGGACATGGTCGAGGTCACGGCCGAGAGAGGCCGGGTCCTCGCTCGAACCACCAAGGACCTGGTGATCCTGTGAGCAGGCGTCCACCGCGATGAGCGTCAGCACCAACGACCTGAAGCGGGGGATGACCCTCGAACTGGACGGCACCCTCTACCAGATCATCGAATTCCAGCACGTGAAGCCGGGCAAGGGTGGAGCGTTCGTCCGGACCAAGCTCCGCAATCTCAAGACCGGCGGGGTCGTCGACAGGACGTTCAACGCGGGAGTCAACGTGGGCCTGGCCATCGTGGAGCGCCGGGACATGCAGTACCTCTACCGTGACGGTGAGGACCTCGTGTTCATGGACACGGCCTCCTACGAGCAGCACCACGTTCCTTCTGGGATGGTGGGCGACCTGGCCGATTACCTGACGGAGGCTGCCACGGCCATCGTGGCCATGCACGAGGGGAGCGCCATCGGGGTCGAGCTGCCGGCCTCCGTGATCCTTCGGGTGACCGGGACGGACCCGGGGGTCCGGGGGGATCGGGTGAGCGGGGCGCTCAAGCCGGCCACGCTGGAGACGGGGCTCGTCGTCCAGGTCCCGCTGTTCGTGGACGAAGGGGACCTGATCAAGGTCGACACGCGCACAGGCCAGTACCTCACCAGAGAGAAATAAGAGGCCGCGATGGAACCTCGCTCGGAGCCGGGACCGGGTTCGGGCGGGCCACGAGGCGGCGGACACCGGCGGCGCAGGTCGGCCCGCCGTCAGGCCCTCGACATCCTGTACGAGGCCGATCTCATCGGCCGGTCGCCGCGAGCCGTGCTGGAGGAGTGGCGGACCGCCGGGCGGTCGGTTTCCGAGTACGCGAGCGAGCTGGTCGGCGGAGTGGAGGATCGACTGGGCGAGCTCGACGTCGTGCTGGGGAAGAGCTCGGAGGGGTGGTCGGTTCACCGCATGCCGGTGGTGGACCGGACGATCCTGCGGTTGGCCTGCTACGAGCTGCAGTCAGGGGTCCCTCCCGCCGTGGCGATCAGCGAGGCCGTCCACGCGGCCAACGAGCTGTCCACGCAGGACTCTGGGCGCTTCGTGAACGGGGTACTGGGGATGATCGCGCGGGGTCTTCGGGCGGAGGACCCGCCAACTCCCGACCGGCTTGGGCGCCCGGCGGGCTCGGGCTAGCTCCAGCTAGCTTTGGGTCTTCTCTTCGTCCTGCTTAGCCGGGGCCTGCTCTTCCTCGTCCTTATCCCGCATCCCCTTCTTGAACTCCCGTTGGGCCTTCCCGAGCGATCGAGCCAATTCGGGGAGCTTCCGGGAGCCGAAGAGCAGCAGGACGATGCCCAGGATGATCAGCAATTCGGGCACACCAAGACCAGCCATGTCGTCCCCTCCAGTTCGAGGCACCCAGTGTATGCCTGGCGCCCGGCTTTGCACCAGCCAATCGGACGAACAGCCCCCTCCCCGGCGTGGCGAGCCCCCGGCGCGCGAGAGGCAGGTCGCATCCCGGCTCGCCGTTGACATGCCGGCCCGGCCCGGTATCCTCTTGAGCGAACGGCTTCCCCTTTAAGTCCGGTCCCGAGAGGCCGGGAAGGGAGACGAGAGAGCTTGATGCCGACCGACGCTCCGCGACGACCGCGGGGCGTTTTCGTTTTCTCGGGCCGGAGCCTTTCCGCGTGAGCCGGTTCGTCGAGCGCGGCCGGCTGCTCGATGGCGGCGAGATCCGTCGTGCCGTCTCCCGCATCGCCCACGAGATCCTCGAACGGAACAAGGGGGCCGGCCGGCTGGTCCTGGCGGGAATCGCGGCGCGAGGCGACGACCTGGCCAGGCGCCTGGCCGAGGAGATCGAACGCATCGAAGGCGTGCGGGTCCGGGTCGGGATCATCGACATCACCTTCTACCGCGACGACATCGGGATGCGGGCCGAGGCGCCGGAGGTCCACGAGACGCGGATCGACTTCGACATCACCGGGACCACCGTGGTGCTCGTGGACGACGTGCTCTTCACCGGCCGGACGGTCCGCTCGGCCATGGATGCCCTCGTCGACTTCGGTCGGCCCCAGGCCATCCAGCTCGCCGTCCTCGTCGATCGGGGCCACCGCGAGCTCCCCATCCGTGCCGACTACGTGGGCAAGAACGTTCCCACTCGGCGGGACGAGGAGGTTCGGGTCCGCCTCATGGAGACGGATGGCGAGGACGCCGTAGTCGTGGGCGAGAACGTCCCGATGCGAGCGGGAGAAGAAGAAAGGACGCCGGCATGATCAAGCATCTCCTGTCGATCAACCAGCTCGACCGCCAGGACGTCATCCGGATCCTCGACACCGCGGAGAGCTTCCGAGAGGTGGGTACCCGGGTCATCAAGAAGGTCCCGGCCCTCCGGGGCCGCACCGTGGTGAACCTCTTCTACGAGGACTCGACCCGCACTCGGATCTCGTTCGAGATCGCGGCGAAGCGTCTCTCCGCGGACGTCATCAACTTCTCGACCTCCGGCTCCAGCGTTGCGAAAGGCGAAAGCCTGAAGGACACGGCCCTCACCCTGCAGGCTATGGGGGCCGACGCGATCGTGATCCGGCACTCGTCCTCGGGCGCCCCTGCCACGCTGTCGCGGTGGGTCAAGGCCAGCGTGCTGAACGCGGGGGACGGGACCCACGAGCACCCCACGCAAGCTCTCCTCGACCTGTTCACGATCCGGGAGCACTTCCCCTCGTTCGAGGGCCTGCGCGTGGCGGTGGTGGGCGACGTGCGGCACTCGCGTGTGGCCCGTTCGCTCACGTTCGCCATGACGAAGATGGGTGGGCAGGTCACGTTGGTCGGACCGGCCACGCTGATCCCACCGGAGGCTCCGGCATGGGGGGCCGAGGTGTCGCACGACCTCGACGGGGTCCTGCCCAAGGCGGACGTCTGCTACATGCTCAGGGTCCAGCGGGAGCGGCAACGCCAGCAGTTCTTCCCCAGCGTGCGGGAGTACTCCAGGCTGTTCGGGCTGTCGCGGGCCCGCGTCGAGGCACTTGCCGAGAACGCGCTGATCATGCACCCCGGCCCCATGAACCGGGGCGTCGAGATCGCCTCCGACGTGGCGGATCTCCCTCGTGCCGTCATCACCGACCAGGTCACGAACGGCATCGCCGTTCGGATGTCGCTCCTGTATCTCATGCTCGGGGGAGCTCGCAGCGCCGACGGAGGGAACCCCGAGGAAGGGGCGTGGGGAGAGGAGGTGGCCCGTGCCTGACCGGTTCCTGTTCCGGGGGGTGCGTCTGGTCGACCCTCGCTCCGGCCATGATGGGATCACCGACGTGCTGGTGGAAGACGAGGACGTCTCAGAGGTGGGGCAGGGTCTGGCCGGCGGCCGGGCACCGACCGTCGATTGCGACGGCCTGGTGCTGGCTCCGGGACTGATCGACCTCCATGCGCACCTTCGAGAGCCGGGGTTCGAGCACAAGGAGACCATCGAGACCGGATCCCGGGCCGCCGCCGCCGGAGGCTACACGGCGGTGTGTGCCATGCCCAACACCGACCCGGTTGCCGACAATGCCGCCGTGGTGGCGGAGGTGCGTAACCTCGCCGACAAGGCCGGTCTGTGCGACGTGCTGCCGGCCGCAGCCATCACCAAGGGCCTGGCCGGAGAGGCACTCACCGACATCGCCGAGATGGCCGAAGCCGGGGTCCGACTGTTCACCGACGATCACAACTGCGTGCAGTCCTCGCGCGTCCTGCGGATGGCTCTCCAGTACGCCAAGGCGTTCGAGGTCGTGATCTGCGAACACGCCCAGGACGCCGGACTGTCGGAGGGATGGCAGATGCACGAGGGCTACTACTCCTCGCTCCTGGGGCTGACCGGGGTCCCGGCAGAGGCCGAGTCCGTGGTGGTGGCCCGGGACCTGGCGCTGGCTCGCCTGACCGGAGGGCGGCTGCACGTCACCCACATGTCGGCGGGGGAGTCGGTTCGGCTGTTGGCGGACGCCCGGCGTCGAGGCCTTCGAGTGACCGCGGACGCCACGCCCCACCACCTGACGCTCCTCGACGAGGACCTGATCGGGTACGACACGAGCTTGAAGGTGAACCCACCCCTTCGGGGTTCCGAGGACCGGGACGCCCTCCGCGCCGGCCTGGCCGAGGGGACGCTGGACGCCGTGGCCACCGACCATGCCCCGCACGCTCCGGAGGAGAAGGAGCAGGAGTTCGACCGCGCACCGCCGGGGACCATCGGTCTGGAGACCGCCCTGGCGGTGGTCCTGACCGAGCTGGTCGAGCCAGGACTCATCGACCTCCTCACCGCGATCGAGCGACTGTCGAGCGCCCCCGCCAGGATCCTGGGCCTGGAGGAACACGGCGGCCCGATCGCCCCGGGCCGACCGGCCAACCTCGTGGTCTTCGACCCCGCGTCCCGGTGGACGGTGGGAGAGAGTCCCTTCCACTCCATGGCGCGAAACTCCGCCTTCGCCGGCCGAAAGGTCCGCGGCCGGGTCGTCCACACGATGCTTCGCGGCCAGTTCACGGTGCGGGAGGGTCAGCCCACGAGGTGAGGGACGCGCTCCTGGTGCTCGAGGACGGCACGGCGCTCCGAGGCAGGTCCTTCGGCGCAGAGGGCGAGGCGTTCGGCGAGGCGGTCTTCAACACCGCCATGAGTGGATACCAAGAGGTCCTCACCGATCCCTCCTACATCGGACAGATCGTGACGATGACGGCGCCCCACCAGGGCAACTACGGCATCAATCCGGAGGACGCCGAGTCCGACCGGGTCCGCGTGGCCGCGCTGGCGGTGCGCGAGGCCGCCCGGCGTCCGTCCTCCTGGCGAGCGACGGGATCGCTCGGGGAGTATCTGGCGGCAGCCGGGATCCCGGGGATCGAGGGGATCGATACGCGCCGGCTAACCCTTCGTATCAGTCGCTCCGGCGCCATGCGCGCCGCAGTGTCCACGGTCGACCTCGATCCGATGTCGCTGCTCGGCCGCGTTCGCCATCAGCCTGGGATGGAGGGCATGGACCTCGCTGCGGCAGCTTCCGTGGCGCACGCCTACGAGGGCCGAGAGGTGGTCGGCCCGGCCCGGTCGGACGGCATGCGACTGTTCCGCGTGGCAGCCTACGACTTCGGCATGAAACGCAATATCCTTCGGCTGCTGGCCGAAAATGGCTGTGAGACAACGGTATTCCCGGCGCGAACCGCGGCCTCGGCCGTGCTGGGTGACGGATTCGACGGTGTCTTCCTGTCGAACGGACCTGGAGATCCGGCGGCTACGACGTACGGGATCGCGGCCGTTCGCGACCTGCTCGGGCGGATCCCGCTGTTCGGGATCTGCTTGGGTCACCAGCTGCTGGCGCTCGCACTGGGAGGCCGAACGTTCAAGCTGAAGTTCGGCCACCGTGGAGTGAACCAACCGGTGCAGGAGGTCGAGACGGGCCGGGTGGAGATCACCTCTCATAATCACGGCTTCGCGGTGGACCCGGACGGGTGGCCATTCCTCGAATCTGAGAGGGCCGGGACGCCGGTCCGCACGACCCGCGGCCCAGTGGCGCTCACGCACTGGAACCTCAACGACGGGACGCTGGAGGGGCTGCGGTGCCTGGACGTCCCCGCGTTCTCGGTGCAGTACCACCCCGAGGCGTCGCCGGGCCCGCACGACGCTCGCCACTTGTTCGCCCGGTTTCGGGAGCTGATGTCCTGATGCCGGCGCGCCGGGACATCCACACGATCCTGGTGATCGGCTCAGGGCCCATCGTGATCGGGCAAGCCTGCGAGTTCGATTATTCGGGGACCCAAGCTTGCAAGGTCCTGCGTGCCCTGGGCTACCGCGTTGTGCTGGTGAACTCGAACCCAGCCACGATCATGACCGACCCCGAGTTCGCCGACGCCACCTATCTCGAGCCCCTGTCACCCGGTTCGGTCCTGTCGATCATCCAGCGGGAGCGACCGGACGCGTTGTTGCCGACGCTCGGTGGCCAGACGGGGCTCAACGTGTCGGTGGCGCTGGCTGACTCGGGGGCCCTCGAGTCGAACGGCGTCCGGCTGATCGGGGCGAGCCTGGAGGCCATCCGGCGGGCCGAGGACCGCCGGCGGTTCGTCGAGACGATGCGCGATGCAGGGCTTCCCCTCCCGCGATCCGGCTTCGCCCACACGGTGGAGGAGTCCCTGTCGGCGGCAGAGACGCTCGGGTATCCGGTGATCGTACGGCCCTCCTTCGTCCTGGGAGGAGGCGGGAGCGGCGTGGCGGGGTCGCCTCAAGACCTTCGGCGGGTGGCAAGGGAGGGGCTGGCGGCGAGCCCCGTCCACGAGGTCCTCGTGGAGGAGTCGGTGGCGGGATGGAAGGAATTCGAGCTGGAGGTGATGCGGGACCGCGCGGACAACGCCGTCGTCGTCTGCTCCATCGAGAACGTTGATCCGATGGGCGTTCATACCGGCGACTCGGTGACGGTCGCTCCGGCATTGACCCTCACCGACCGCGAATACCAGGTCATGCGGAACTACGGCCTGGCGTGCATCAGAGCCATCGGTGTGGACACCGGGGGTTCGAACGTCCAGTTCGCCGTGAATCCCGACGACGGGCGGCTCGTCCTCATCGAGATGAACCCCCGGGTCTCCCGCTCCAGCGCACTCGCTTCCAAAGCGACGGGATTCCCCATCGCCAAGATCGCGGCCATGCTCGCGGTCGGGTTCACCCTCGACGAGATCCGCAACGACATCACTGGCGAGACCCTGGCGGCATTCGAACCCGCCCTCGACTACGTTGCCGTCAAGATTCCCCGTTGGGGGTTCGAGAAGTTTCCTGAGGCCGATCCGATCCTGGGCACCACGATGAAATCGGTGGGGGAAGTAATGGCCATCGGGCGAACGTTCGCCGAGGCGCTCGGCAAGGCCTTCCGCGCCCTCGAGCGCGACTTCGACCTTGGTCCGGACACCTCCACCGGTGCTGCAGAGGGACTCCTTGCCTCCCTGGCTCACCCCACCGAGCGACGCCTCATCCTCGTCGAGCAGGCGATTGCCGAGGGCCACTCGGTGGAGGACGTCGCTGCCGCATCCCGCATCGATCCTTGGTTCGTCGATCAGATCGCTCGCGTCGGGCAGGCCGCGGCCGCGCTGCGGGGGCGCCCGCTCAGCCAGATCACATCCGAAGAGTTGCGCGCGGCCAAACGGGTTGGGTTGGCAGACCGCCGGATCGCGTTGCTGACCGGGACGACGGAGAGCGAGGTGAGGGCTACTCGCCGGCGGCTCGGCGTCACGCCGGTGTTCAAGACCGTCGACACCTGCGCCGGCGAGTTCGCCGCGCGCACCCCCTACTATTACTCCACCTACGAAGAGGAGAGCGAGGTGCGCCCGGGCGATCACCCTCGCGTCGTCATCCTCGGGGCGGGGCCGAATCGGATCGGACAGGGGATCGAGTTCGACTACGCGTGCGTCCACGCAGCGTTCGCCCTCCGCGAGGCGGGGCTCGAAACGGTGATGGTCAATTCCAACCCCGAGACGGTCTCCACGGACTACGACACGAGCGACCGCCTGTACTTCGAGCCGCTCACGCTGGAGGACGTCCTGGCGGTGTGCGAGGCCGAGCGGCCCTTCGGGGTCATCGTGCAGCTCGGAGGGCAGACGCCCCTGGCCCTCGCCCGTGACCTGGAGCGGGCCGGCGTCCGCGTGCTCGGCACCTCCCCCGAAGGCCTCGACCTCGCGGAGGATCGCTCCAAGTTCGGGCGGCTCCTGGCCGGGCTCGGGATCCCGTCCCCGCCGCACGGGGTGGCGGCTTCCGCGGAGGAGGCCGCCTCCGTGGCCGCCCGCATCGGCTACCCGTTACTGGTCCGCCCGTCCTACGTGCTGGGGGGGCGAGCCATGGACATCGTCTACGTCGAAGAGGAGCTCGATCGGTTCGTGGCCTCGGCCGCGGCGGCCAGCCCCGAGCACCCGGTGTTCATGGACCGCTTCCTCGAGGGCGCCATCGAGGTGGACGTGGACGCGGTGAGCGACGGCGAGGAGGTGCTGATCGGCGCCGTGATGGAGCACATCGAGGAGGCCGGGGTGCACTCCGGTGACTCCTCGTGCGTGATCCCTGCGGCGACGCTCTCGGACGACGTGCTGGATCGCATCGAGGAGACGGTCTCCTCGATCGCCAGGGCCTTGGGGATCCGGGGACTGCTGAACGTCCAGATCGCCGTGCGCGACGACGTTCCATACGTGCTCGAGGCCAACCCCCGGGCCTCGCGGACGGTCCCGTTCGTGGGCAAGGCCACCGGGCTCCCACTGGCGAAGCTGGCCGCGAGGGTCATGGCCGGCGCCCGCCTGGCCGACCTCCGGGCCGAGGACATGCTGGCGTTGGGCGGCGCGCACCGCCGGATGCCCCACGTGGCGGTCAAGGCCGCCGTCCTGCCGTTCGGCAGGTTCCCGGGCGTGGACACGGTACTGGGACCGGAGATGCGTTCGACCGGAGAGGTGATGGGGATCGCGCCGAGCCTGGGACTGGCCCTGGCCAAGGCCCAGCAGGCGACGGGAGCCGCCCTTCCGGGCGGGGGCACGGTCTTCGTCTCGGTGGCAAATCGCGACAAGCGCGCGGTCCTCTTTCCGGTCCTCCGGCTCGCCGAGCTTGGATTCGGGGTCCTGGCCACGGGGGGGACCGCGGCCATGCTGGCCAGGGCCGGTGTTCGGGCGACCCCCGTTCGGAAACGCTCGGAGGGGAGCCCGAATGCGGCCGACCTGATCCTGGCCGGGAAGGTGGACCTGGTGATCAACACGCCCTTCGGGCGAGGCCCCCGCACCGACGGATACTTCATCCGAACGGCAGCTGCCGCTGTCGGGGTGCCCTGCATCACCACGGTGCCGGGGATCCTGGCAGCGGTGCAAGGGATCGAGGCCCTTCGGACGCCCCCGGCCGTCCCCCTCTCCATCCAGGAGTACCATGCCGCCGTGCCCCCGCCCGGGGGCCCCGAACAGCTCTCGCTGGTGGGGGTGGGAGAGCCTTCCCTGGTGGGCGCCGAATCGAAAGAGGAGCGATGATCAGAACGCGGTGCGAGGTGCTGTCGAACCGGCGCACCGGCGCCTACCACTCGATCACGCTGGTCGCCCCCGACGTGGCGGACAAGGCCAAGCCCGGCCAGTTCGTGGAGATCGCGGTGCCCGGCGGCCGGGACTTCCTGCTCCGGCGGCCTTTCTCCATCCACCAGGCCTCTCGCCGAGGAGGCTGGGCCGGGACCCTCGAGATCGTTCTGGAGGCGGGGGGGCCGGGGACGGCCTGGCTGGCGGGCGTCAAGACGCACGACGTCTTGGACGTGATCGGGCCACTGGGGCGTCCGTTCGGCTACCCGGCCGAACTCACCTCCTGCTTGCTGGTGGGAGGTGGGTATGGGGCGGCTCCTCTCTACTTCCTGGCCGAGGAGCTCCGGGCGAGGAACAAGAGCGTCCACATGATCCTGGGGGCCCGGGACCACGAACGGGTGTTCAAGCCCATCGAGGGAAAGCGGCTGGCGGACTCCGTCGTCGTCACCACCGAGGACGGCTCGATGGGGGAGCGGGGCCGGGTGACCGACCTGGTGCCCACGGCCGTGGCCCGTACCGGCGCCCAGGTCGTGTACGCGTGCGGACCCAACGCGATGCTTCGGGCGGTGGCCGAGTACTGCCTGAGCCGGGGGATCCCGTGCCAGGTGGCCGTGGAGGAGATGATGGCTTGCGGGTTGGGGGTGTGCTGGACCTGCGCGGTGCCGATGATCGCCAAGGACGGCCGCGGATGGTGGAACATGCGCGCGTGTCTGGAGGGACCGGTGTTCAACGGGGCCCGGATCTGGTGGGACCGGTGGCTGGGCCAACGGGAACCGGAGGTCGAACAGCCGGAGCTCGCCGAGGACCTGCCCGAGCCCCAGCCGGTCGAGGCGCGAACGTGGTGAGCGAGGCGCTCGATCTCGGTCCCAGCCTCTCCGTCGATCTGAACGGGCTGACGCTCCCGACCCCGGTCCTGGCTGCCTCCGGGTGCTTCAACTCCGGCCGGGAGATGGCCGACCTCGTCGATCTCCACCGCATCGGCGGTGTGGTGACCAAGAGCGTGACGCTGCATCCCACCAAAGGCCTTCCCGTTCCGCGGATGGCGGAGACCCCTTCGGGGATGCTGAACGCTATCGGCCTCCAGAACCCCGGAGTGGAGGGCTTCCTGGCCAAGGATGCGGACTTCATCGCCTCAGCCGGAGCCCCCGTCATCGTTTCGATCGCCGGCAACAGGGTGGAGGAATTCGCCCAGGTCATGATGCGGCTGGGGAACCTCCGGGGTGTGGTGGCCATCGAGGCGAACATCTCGTGTCCGAACGTGCAGCGGCGCAACCAGGTCTTCGCATGCAACCCGGCCGACGCGGCGGAGGTGATCGGCGCGATGAGCCGGCTGACTCGCCTGCCGATCTTCGCCAAGCTCACCGCAGACGTCACGAACATCGTGACGGTGGCGGAGTCCTGCGTGCGGGCCGGAGCCCACGGGCTGTCGCTGATCAACACGCTGCTCGGGATGGCAATCGACCCCGAGACGTTCCGTCCCAGGCTCGGTGCCGTGACCGGCGGATTGTCGGGCCCCGCCATCCGCCCGGTTGCCGTCCGCTGTGTCTACCAGGTGTCCCAGGCCCTCCCCGACGTGCCGATCATCGGGATCGGTGGCATCGTGAGCGCTGCGGACGCGCTGGAGTTCATGTTGGCCGGGGCGTGGGCAGTGCAGATCGGGACCGCCAACTTCTTCGACCCAGGCGTGCTGGTGGACGTGGGGGAGGGTATCCGCCAGTTCCTGGCGCGCAAGGGGCTGTCCTCGCCGGCCGACCTCAGGGGCAAGTTCGAGCTACCAGACCGTGTCCCGGAACCCGCTTATCGTAGCGGCTGACGTCGCTGAGCCCGAAGACGCCGAGCTCCTGGCGAAGCGTCTCGCCGGTATGGTCGCATTCGTGAAGATTGGCCTGACGCTCTTCGTCGCCGCAGGCCCGGCGGTGGTGGAGCGCCTGCGAGCGCACGGCCCGGTCTTCCTCGACCTCAAGCTGCACGACATCCCTCATCAAGTGGAGGGAGCGGCCCGGGCTGCCGCCGCCCTGGGCCCGGGCCTGCTCACGGTCCACGCCCTGGGGGGGGCGGACATGGTCCGGGCGGCGGTGAACGGCGCCGCTGCCGGCGCCGAGCAGGCCGGTCTCGAGCCACCCGCGGTCCTCGGGGTCACGGTGCTGTCGAGCCTGGCGGGGGAAGGCCTGGCGTCTCCCGCTTCCCTCGCCTACGAGGCCGTGTCGGCGGGAGCGACTGGGGTGGTCGTCTCGGGCGATGACGTGGCCGTCGTTCGGGAAGCACTCGGGGCGAGGCCCATGCTGGTGGTGCCGGGGGTCCGGCCGCACGGACACGCGGGCAACGATCAGGTCCGGGTCCTGACCCCCGGAGAAGCGATGGAGCGGGGAGCGGACTATATCGTGGTGGGCCGGCCGATCACCGGTGCCGGGGACCCCGTGGCCGCAGCCCGCGCGATCTTGAGGGAGGTTCGAGTCGAATGAACATCCGGGGGGCGGGTCCGATGACCGCGGAGGAAGCTCGCCGGCTGTTCGAGCGACACGGCGCCATCCTGTCGGGTCACTTCCTCCTTTCCTCGGGCAGGCACTCCGACCGCTACGTGGAGAAGGCCCGGATCCTGGAGCATCCCGAGGCCGCCATGGCGCTGGCCGGGGAGATCGCCTCCTGGTATCCGGAGGTGGAGGTGGTGGTGGCTCCGGCCGTGGGAGCCATCGCCCTCGGGTTCGCCGTGGCTCTGGCGGCCGGTGTGCGCAGCATGTTCGCCGAGCGCGAGGCAGGGCGGATGCGCCTTCGCCGCGGCTTCCTCCTGGCTCCCGGGGACCGAACGCTGGTCGTGGAGGACGTCGTCACGACCGGAGCGTCGGCCCGCGAGGTCTTCGAGCTCGTCGGCGCGGCCAGAGCCGATCGGTTGGGCGTTGCCGCCCTCATCGATCGCTCGGCCGGACCGGTCGGGTTCCCCCTCCGGGCCGTGTTGCGCCTGGAGGCATCGACATGGGATCCCGGCGCATGTCCGTTGTGTCGCGCCGGGGCCCCACTCGAGTCGCCGGGATCTCGACACCTGCTGGGTCCGCGCGCCGGGACGCCCTCCCGGGAGGAAGCCGAACCTTCAACTAGAAGTTGAAATCGGGGGGCCTCCCGGCCCGGTTGCTTCGATTGCCCGTGCTGGAGCCCCGAGCATATAATCCGCCCCGGTCACCGGGGGTCGCTCACGGACGAGGATCGCGAGAAGGAGGCACCATGCCCCTACCCACTCTGACGGATGAGCAGCGCAAGGAGGCCCTCGCCAAGGCCGCGGACGCCCGTCGCCGGCGCGCCGAGCTGAAAGGTCAGCTCAAGTCCGAGAAGGTGTCCCTGCGTGACGTGCTGGCCCGGCAGGGCGATGAGACGGTCGGGAAGATGAAGGTGTCCTCTGTGCTCGAGTCCCTCCCGGGGGTGGGCAAGGTGCGGGCCCGCAAGATCATGGAGCGGCTGGACATCTCCTCCAGTCGCAGGGTGCGGGGCCTGGGAGCCAAGCAGAAGGACGCGCTCCTCACCGAGTTCTCGAAGAGGTAAGCCCGCGGCCGGGAGGCTCTTCGTCATCTCCGGCCCCTCGGGAGTCGGCAAGGGGACCGTCGTCCGGCGCCTCCTCCAGCTCAAACCCGAATTG
>WNFU01001378.1_pt1 | contig 38143 bp, 35 predicted proteins | sample 5400121 | NCBI WGS metagenome assembly WNFU01 (sample SAMN13153360, study PRJNA577476) | soil metagenome | isolation source: 100 cm soil or saprolite under grassland replicate 1 | place: USA:California | collected 2016-06-15
GATGCTCATCTGTGCGGCCAATGTTTGTTTTCTGTTGGCCGGCTGCGGAATCACCGTATATGAACCGCAAGCAAGGCATTCTCCGCCGCCGCCACCGGCGCCCGCGCCGCGCGCGGAGCCGTGGGTGGACCTGACGATCACCGTCCGCGAACGGCAGGTCATCCAGGGTTACGTCGCCAGCCGCTGCGCGGAGGAGGAAGAGGAAGAGAAGAAGATGCATAAGCGGGGCAAGAAACACAAACCGCTGCCGCCCGGTCTGGCGAAAAAGGCGGCGCGCGGCGAAGAGTTGCCGCCCGGATGGGAGAAAAAGCTGATGAAACGGCAGGTGCTTCCGGCGGAGATTTACCAACGTTGCCATCCCCTGCCAAAGGAAGTCATCGCGCAACTTCCGCCCCAGCCGCCCGGAACCATTCTGATTGCCGTAGGAGGCAAGGTCGCGCGCCTGTTGCAGGCGACGAGGGAAATCCTTGACGTGTTTGAAGTGGAGCTCTGACGGGCTGGTCCTGCCGGAAAATCAGCGCGGGGATCAACGAGGCTGGCGGCGCTTGACCTTGAGCTGCGCCAGCGAATGCATGAGCGCGGCGCTGACCAGGGCCGCCTCCTCATCGTCGAGCTTCTCGGCGAGGCGCGCTTCGGCGCGTTGGCGGGCTTCTTCAACCTTGGCTTCGTCGATCTGCTCGGAGCGAATGGCCATGTCGGTCATAATGGCCACGCGATCGGCGGTGATTTCCACGAATCCTTCCCCGACGGCGAGAAAATAGTCCCGGCCGTCTTTGCGGACGGCGAGTTCGCCGGCGACAATTTGGGTCATCAGCGGCACGTGCATCGGGTAGATGCCCATCTCGCCTTCGACACCCGGCAGGGTGACCATCTCCACGTCCTCGGAGTAGGTCTTCGCCTCCGGCGTCACGATTTCGAGTTTGAGTGTTGCAGCCATGCTTCGTGCGTTGAATCGTTAAATCGTTAAATCGTTTCAACGATCCAACCTATTCAACGGTTCAACAGTCAGTTTTCTTTGATTTCGTCGATGCCGCCTTTCATGTAGAAGTTGGCTTCGGGCACGTCGTCGTGTTTGCCGTCCAGGATTTCCTTGAAGCCCCTGACCGTCTCCGCCACCGGCACCTGTTTGCCTTCGCGGCCGGTGAACACTTGCGCCACGGAGAACGGCTGGCTGAGGAAACGCTGGATCTTGCGCGCGCGGAACACCGTCAGTTTGTCTTCGGGCGAAAGCTCGTCCATGCCGAGAATGGCGATGATGTCCTGCAGGTCCTTGTAACGTTGCAGCACGCGTTGGACGCCGCGGGCGACTTCATAGTGTTCCTGGCCGACAATTTCCGGCGTGAGCGCGCGGGAATTGGACGAGAGCGGGTCCACCGCGGGATAGATGCCCAGTTCGGCGATGGAACGCTCCAGCACGATGGTCGCGTCGAGGTGCGCGAACGTCGTTGCCGGAGCCGGGTCGGTCAGGTCGTCCGCGGGAACGTAAACGGCCTGGAAGCTCGTGATCGAGCCTTTCGTCGTCGAAGTGATGCGCTCCTGAAGGTCGCCCATCTCGGCGGCGAGCGTCGGCTGGTAACCAACGGCGCTGGGCGTGCGGCCCAGCAGCGCGGAGACTTCCGAGCCGGCCTGCGAGAAACGGAAGATGTTGTCGATGAAGAGCAGCACATCCTGGTTTTTTTCATCGCGGAAATACTCGGTCACGGCGAGCGCGGAAAGCGCGACGCGCAGCCGGGCGCCGGGCGGCTCGTTCATCTGGCCATAAACCAGGCCGATCCTGGAGCCAGGCTTCAAAATGGGAAGGCCGTTAGGGCCTTGTTTCAGGTGTCCCTTCGCGTCCTTTTCGCATTTAATGACATCCGCCTCTGCCATTTCGTAGTAAAGGTCGTTGCCTTCGCGGGTGCGTTCCCCCACGCCGGCAAACATGGAGATGCCGCCGTGCAGCTTGGCAATATTGTTGATCAATTCCATGATGACAACCGTTTTGCCGACGCCCGCGCCTCCGAACGCGCCGACCTTGCCGCCTTTGAGGAAGGGGCAGATCAGGTCGATGACTTTGATGCCGGTGACGAGAACCTGTGGCGAAGTCGATTGGTCCACCAGCGGCGGGGCGCTACGATGAATCGGGTTGTATTTGTCCGCCTTCACAGGGCCTTGCTCGTCCACCGGCTCCCCCGTGACGTTGAAGATGCGGCCCATGACCGCTTCGCCGACGGGCATGCAGATGGGCTTTCCGGTGTCGATGACGTCGTAGCCGCGCTTGAGTCCTTCGCTGGATCCCATGGCGACGGTCCGCACCCAATTGTCGCCCAGGTGCTGCTCGACCTCGAGGGTGAGCTTGGCGGTCTTGCCCAGCACCTCGAACTCAACGGTCAGCGCGTTGTAGATCGCGGGGAGTTGGAGCTGGCCGGGGAATTCCACGTCCACAACCGGGCCGATGACTTGAACGATTTTGCCTTTGTTCATGTGTGATTCTGTTCCTGTTTTCGAGGATCTCTTGTTCGCAGAGGAATGGGTTCGTCTATTTAATCATGACGACAATTCCGTTAAACCGTTTGTAGAACAGCATGGAAAACAGCAGTGCCAGATACTTGATGCCCCACAGCCGGAAAAGAGCCTTCCGAAGAGGAGACGACGGCCGACTGTAGAGCACGCTATAAATTTGATCCGCATGTTGGTGAATCTGAAACTTTCGAAAACCGACCTCGCGTCCGCGCCGGATAACCAGACCGGGCGGCATATCCCGATCAGTCACATCGTGTTGTTCCATCGTCCGGCGCGATCTCTTCGCATGCCCGAAGCCCGGTTCAGAGGCGATACATTTGCCCCCAGGCCTAAGCGCGGCATAAACTGACTTGAGCGTTGCCGCCTCATCCAAAGTGTGATGAAGCGCGGCGAAAAAGACGACGGCATCAAATTCGCAGTCAAATCCCAAATCATCAAAGTCACGCCTCAAGAACGCAGGCGCCGGACAGGCCGCAAACATGGGGTTTTTCTTCGCCAGGTCAACGGCATCGTCTGAAATATCCACACCGGTAGCGTCGTATCCCCTTTTGGACAAGAAATAAGTCAGCCAGCCTGTCCCGCAGCCACACTCCAAAACTTTCGCCGGCGGTTCAGGGAGTAGAGCCATCACCGCTCCAACTTCCATCAAAAGCGCGCCGCAACGTTCATCGGAAAAGGGCTTGTTAACCGAGTGACAACGCCCCTTTTCACCTATGTTCGCAAAATAAGTGATTTCACCTGGTCGATGCATATATCACTCGTTTCGATTCTCACCCCATCGCCATCTGGGCGGTGGTGATTTCCAAAAGTTCCTTGGTAATGTTGGCCTGGCGGAGCTTGTTGTATTCGAGCGTCAGGTCCTTGATGAGCTGTTGGGCGTTGTCGGTGGCGTTCTTCATGGCGACCATCCGGGCGCTGTGCTCGCTCGCTTTTGCCTCCAGCAGAATCTGGTAAACCTGGAAATTCAGGTAATGCGGCAGCAACGAGCCGAGCACCTGGTCGGCGCCGGGTTCGAACAGGAACTCCGTCGCGCCTTTGAGCAACCTTCCGCTGTCCGCCGTGCCTTCTTCCAGTTCGGCGTGCACCGCCTTGATTTCGCCCACCGGCAGCAGCGTCCGCACTTCGGGCTTTTGCGCGAGCGTGGAAATGAAATTGGTGAAGAGAATATCCACCGCGTCCACTTCGCCTTTGGCGAACCGGTCCTGGGCGAACCTGGAAATGGCGCGCGCTTCGCCAAACAACGGCGCGTCCTTATAAGTGAACTCCGCTGCCAATTGCCGCTTCGTGCGCGCGATGAACTGCGATGCCTTTCTTCCCGCCGTGATATAAACCGTGGTCTCCTTGTCGAACCTCGCCGCTTCGCGGAGCAGGTTGCTGTTTAGCGCGCCGCACAGTCCTTTGTCCGTGCTGACCACGATGACGGCGCGTTTCCTGACCTCGCGCGCTTCCATGAGCGGGTGGGTGAAATCACCGGCATTGGCGCTCACTTCGGCCAGCACCTTGTTCATCAACGCGGCGTAGGGGCGTCCCGCCAGCGCGGCCTGCTGCGCTTTGCGCATCTTGGCCGCCGCCACCATCTGCATCGCCTTGGTGATCTGCGATGTGTTGCGGATCGACTTGATGCGTCGGCGTAAATCGCGGGTGCTGGGCATGAAAACTATTTATATGTCTGCTTGAACTCCACCACCGCTGCTTTCAACTCCCCCGTCAACGCGTCGCTCAATGCCTTTTCCTTCGCCACCTTCGCCATCAGGTCTGATTTGCGCGTGGTCAGATACTCCGTCAGCTTGTTCTGACAATCCTTGAGATGCGTTTGCCGCGTTCGATCTTCGCCTGCGTCGCCGCATCGAGATCGGAGCCGAACTGGGCGAACGCGGCCAGTTCGCGGAACTGCGCCAGGTCGAGCTTGATGCGGCCGGCCACCTGTTTCATGGCCTTGATTTGCGCCGCCGAACCGACGCGCGACACGGACAGACCGACCGAAATGGCCGGGCGCACGCCCTGGTAAAACAAGTCGGTTTCCAGGTAAATCTGGCCGTCGGTGATGGAAATGACGTTGGTGGGAATATACGCCGAAACGTCGCCGAGTTGGGTCTCGATGATGGGCAGCGCAGTCAACGAACCGTTCCCGTATTTATCGCCCAGACGCGCGGAGCGCTCCAGCAGCCTGCTGTGGAGATAAAAGACGTCGCCGGGATACGCCTCGCGGCCCGAGGGACGTTTCAACACCAGCGAGACCTGGCGATAGGCCACCGCGTGCTTGGACAGGTCGTCAAAAATGATGAGCGCGTCCATGCCGTTGTCCATGAACCATTCGCCCATCGCGCATCCGGCGAAGGGCGCGAGATACTGGTTGGTTGCCGAATCGGAGGCTGAGGCAACGACGATGATGGTGTGGGGCATGGCCCCGGCCTCATCGAGCACGTTGATGACGCGCGCGATGTTGGACTGCTTCTGGCCGACCCCGACATAAATGCTGTAAAGCGGACGATAGGCCTTGTCCCCCGCCGCCTCCGCCGCCTTGTTCAAGAGTGCATTGCTGATGATGGTGTCGATGCCGATGGTTGTCTTGCCGGTGGAACGATCGCCGATGATCAACTCGCGCTGGCCGCGGCCGATCGGAATCATGGCGTCGATGGCCATGATACCGGTTTGCACCGGTTGGCTGACCGATTTGCGTTTGATGATGCCCGGCGCGATTTTTTCGACCGGGTAGGCAATCTCGCTTTTGACCGGCCCCTTGCCGTCCACCGGCTGGCCCAGCACGTTGACGACGCGGCCCAGCAATCCCTTGCCGACCGGCACCTGGAGCAGTCGGCCGGTGGTGCGGACTTCCTGGCCTTCCTTGACGCTGGTGTAATCGCCCAGAATGACGGCGCCGACCTCGGTCTCTTCGAGATTGAGCGCCAGGCCGGTGACGCCGTTGCCGAAGTCAAGCATCTCGTTGAGCATGGCGTCGGTCAGGCCCTCGATCTTGGCCACGCCGTCGCCGATTTCGCGGACGATGCCGACGTTTTGCTTCGTCACCGAAGTTTTCACGCCGGCGATCTGGGCTTCGATTTCCTGCAATAGGTTGCTCATAGAATTTTCGTCAGTCGTCCGTGGTCAGTCGTCCGTTGTCCGCGCCGCGATTGAACAATCGCCAATGGACAACTGGCCACTGACGAATCAAAATTTGTCCGCCAACTCCGCCAATCGCGCGCGGATGCTGCCGTCGTAAACGTCGCTGCCCACCTGCACGCGCATACCGCCAATCAGATCCGGATTCCGGGCGAAGGTGACATCCAGCCCCGGGCCGTATTTGCGGGCGAGGTTCGCCTGCAAGCCGGTGCGCAGGTTTTCCGGGAGTGGGACCGCGCCTTCGATTCTCGCCGTGCGGCGGGCGATGTCCAGCCTCACCAGGCGCTGGAAATGGGTCAGGATGGCCGCATAACCGCGCGGCTTTTGCGCGATCACCTGGCGCACCACCTGGCGGACGCGGTTTTCGTCCAGCAAACCGTCCGCCTGGCAACTGCGGAACAGTTGTTTGGCATCGCGTCGCGACTGTTTCGAGATTTTCATGCCTCGCCGCGCTGGATTTGAGATTTCAGATTTGAGATTTGAGATTCCTCAGGCCGCCAATTGCCGGTTCGTTTCTTCCGCCAATCGCTGCTGGTCTTCGACGGTCAGGATTTTGCCGGTGACTTTGGCGGTGGTTTCCACCACCAGGCGACCGACTTCGCGTTTCAACTCGGCCAACATGCGCGCATGATCCTGGGCGGCGGCTTCGCGGGCCTTGGCGATGATCTGTTCGGCGGCGGCGATCGCTTTCTGCGTTTCCTGCTCCTGCACGCGCGCGGCGGCGGCGCGGGCTTCTTCAATCAATTTGTTGGCCTGCAGGTTGACTTGATTCAACACTTCCTGCCGCGCGGCTTCGGTCCGGGCCAGTTCCTGTTTGATCTTTTCCGCGTTGGCCAGGCCCTCGGCGATCCGCCTTTTGCGCTCCTCGAGCAGGTTAAGGATCGGTTTGTAGGCGAATACGACGAGGACGCCGGCGACGATGAGAAAGTTGATGACCTGCGCGCCGAAATGGGCCCAATCGAAGCCGAACTTCTCCGCCGTGCTCCTCGCGGTTTCGGCCAGATCGCTCGCAATGTCCGCAAACAAAATGAACTGGTTCATAAATTCTGTTGGTTAAAGCCGGGCGCGGAGCCGATCCGGCTCCGCGCCTGAGAGGGTTACGGGCCTTGCTTCACGAGGAACAGGGCGTAGAACACGATAGCTTCCGCGAAGGCGATGGCCAGGATCGATTGCACCAGGATCTTGGTCGAAGCGCCGGGGTTGCGTCCCACGGCTTCGGAGGCCTTCATGCCGATGAACCCCACGCCGAGGGCCGCGCCGAGCGCCGCCAGACCAACGTGGATGTTTCCGCCTAATCCTTCCGCCAACATGGGCATTAACATACGGTTGTCCTTTCGTTTTACTCAGCGGCTCCCGCGATTGAACACGGTCAAGCCGCTGAAATTCTCAAATTCTAGTGATGGGCCTTCTCGTGGCCTTCCTCGTGCATGCAGATCAGCATGGTGAACACGGCGGTCAACAGCATGAACACCAGAGCCTGAACGAGTCCGACCAGCAGTTCCATGAAATAAAACGGCACCGGCAACAGCCAGCCCAAGCCGGGCACGAGGTTGCTCATTGCTTCGAGCATGTTCTCGCCCGCGAAAATGTTGCCGTAAAGGCGGAAGCTCAGTGAAACCGGACGAAACAGGATCGAAAACACCTCCAGAAACCCGACCAGGAAAAAGATGACCATCAGGAGGAGCTTGAGCGCGCCGGTGGACTCACCCTTCGGCCCGAACAGGTGGAGGACAAAACCTTTGACGCCGTTGGCCTGCAGCGCCCAGACCGTCCAGAAGAAGAAAAAGAGCATCGCCATCGCGGCGGTCATGTTGAGGTCGGCGTTGCCGCCCCGCAGCAGCGGACGCGTCACTTCAAAACCGTGTTCGCCCTGCACGCCCCAGCCGACCGTGCCGACACCGGGGATTAAGCCGAACCAGTTCGTGAAGAGAATGAAGATGAAAATGGTGGCGAAAAACCAGAAGGTCTTCTTGACCAGGTCGGGACCGATGATTCCTTCGAGGAAGTCGTAAAGGCTCTCAACCAGCCATTCCCAGAAATTCTGCGCGCCGCTTGGAATTTCCCGCATCTTACGAGTGGCGTAGCGAGCGAACAGAATCAGCGCCAGGGCTACAATCCACGTGACCAGCATGGAATTGGTGATGAACCCGCTCTCGTGAGCGAGCGACTGGGCTTTTTGTGGAATGCCGTGTTCCGCCGGCCCGGCCTGGGTGGCCACACTTCCCGCCGCTGCCTTGACAGACTCGGCCTGCTCCACCTGTTCCCCCGCCCGCAAGAAGGCTGGCGCGGCGAACAAAATCAACGCGGCAAGAATTGATTTAAGCAACGACACTGGGCGTAAGGTTGCGTCCGGGAGACACTCGCCCCCGCATTGCGCATCAACGTTTTTGGCCAAAGCGCGGGCAAAATTGCCGCATCGTGAAAATTTTCACAAGGGTTTTTTGCTGTTTAATTTTGGTATCGCATTATGGAATGCAAACGTTGAGAGGTTTTAATGGTTCGTTCTGGTTTTGAAGGAGTTTTTTCAACGGAACTGACTTCCGGAGCAACCGCCGCGTGATTTCGCATGAGCTGTCGTAGCGGCGCCTCGGCAGAGTGCCGCCGTTGGCGCGGAGTCAGCGGCCCTTTGCCGAGGCGCCGCAGCGCCCACATTGTAAAAATCCGCCGCACAGGGACCTGCCCGATTGGCCTCGATCCGTCCCGCGCTTGCGCCACTGCAGGTTGATGTGGTTAACTGTCAGCAAACATGACCTCCTTTCCCAGCCAAAGCGCCGAAGACTACCTGGAGCGCATCCATGAATTGATAGAGGAAAAGGGTTACGCGCGGGTCGTGGATATCGCGTCGTCGTTGCAGGTCAAGCAGGCCTCGGTCACCAGCATGGTACAGAAACTCGGTGAGCTCGGTTATCTCAATTACGAAAAATATCGCGGGCTGGTGCTGACGGAGAAGGGAAAGCGGGTTGCCTGCAATATTCAGAAACGCCACGAAACCCTTTCCCGTTTTTTCTCGCTGTTCGGGCTCGACCCGAAGACGCAGAAACAGGACATCGAAGGCATCGAGCACCATCTCAGCGCCGACACAGTCCAGGTCCTTGCCGACCTCGCGCGTTTTTTTGAAAGCAACCCGGAAACGCTCAAACAGTTCATCAAATCGCGCAGGCTCCCGAAATAGCGGCTCCGTCAGCGCCCCGCACACGCAACCTCATGTCTTCCGATCAGTCTTTCCTGCTGGCGCTGGCGGAATCAGAAGTGAACCGCACGATTCGGTCCCTTCCATCCGAGCTTCGGGACAGGGTCCGGCAGTTGCCGGTCAGTTTCGAGCGCCGGCCGGCCAAGGCGTTGCAAAAAGACGGGATCGAGCCGGACACGCTCGGATTATTTGTCGGCGAACCGTTTTCCGAAACAGGATCTACGGCGACGCCGTTGCCCGCCCAGGTCATTCTTTTCCTGGAAAACATCTGGGACGCAGCCGATGAAGACGAGGCGAGGTATCGGGAGGAGGTCCGCGCGACATTGTTGCACGAGCTGGGACATTACCTGGGGCTGGATGAAATCGACCTGGACGAACGCGGACTGGGATGACCGTCGCCGCGAAACCACAGGACGCGTTCAAGAATGGCGCGGGGCCGGCCTCGTCCCCGCGTTTTGTCCGTAGCACGGCGTTTTACGGGAACGAGCCGTCCCCGCCCCTGCTGTTAGCTGACTTTCCTGAGCGCACCTTCGCGAAACCGGATGCCACGGCAGTTTTTTGTTTCTTCCATCGCCGTGTGGGTTAAGATAGGCGGGCTTTCCCCGCGGGCGACTGGTCCGGTTGAAGCACAGAAGACTTTTATGGCAAATTCAATGATGCGAGCCGTTGGAGTGCTCCCCGGCACGCGCGAAGTGCGGCTGCTCGAACACGAAACGCCGAAAATCGCCGCGGCGAACCAGGTGAAGATTCGCGCGCTCGAAGTCGGTGTCTGCGGCACCGACCGCGAGATTTGCACGTTTGTTTATGGCTCGCCTCCGGACGGTTTTGACTACCTGGTGCTCGGGCACGAATCGCTGGGTGAAGTGGTTGAAGTCGGCTCCGGCGTCTCGAGGTTCAAACCAGGCGACCTCGTTGTTCCCTCGGTCCGCCGCCCTTGTCCGCACGCGGATTGTCTGCCTTGTCGCGAGGACAAACAGGATTTCTGTTATACCGGCGATTTCACCGAGCGCGGCATCAAGATGACTCATGGGTTTATGACCGAGTATTACGTGGACGAAGAGAAATATCTGACCCGCGTCCCGCCGGAGCTGCGCGAGGTGGCGGTGCTCGTCGAACCGCTCACGGTCGCCGAGAAAGGTCTGCAGCAAGTCTGGCGGGTCCAGCAGCGTTTGCCCTGGATTGCACCGGGCTTGCCCGAAGAACAGCGGGGAGCCGGCAAAACGGCGGTCGTGCTCGGCGCCGGGCCGATCGGCATCCTCGGCGCGATGGCGCTCGTCGCCCGCGGATTCAAGACCTGCGTCTATTCGCGGTCCAAGGCGCCGAACCTGAAATCGGAACTGGTTGAATCGTTCGGGGCGAAATACCTCTCGTCCGAGGTCATCTCGCCGGACGAACTCGCCGAGCAACTCGGGCGCATCGACCTCGTTTACGAGGCGGTCGGCAAGGCGAAGGTTTCCTACGATGTCCTGCGGGTGCTGGGGTTGAACGGCATTTACGTCTTCACCGGCATCCCGGCGCCCAAACCGCCCATTGGCATCGATGCCGATATCATCATGCGCAATCTCGTGCTCAATAATCAGATTGTCGTCGGAACGGTCAACGCCGACCGCGAGGCGTTCGAAGAGGCGATCCGCGATCTCGGCATTTTCCTGAAACGCTGGCCGGGCGCGCTCCGTTCCCTGATCACCGGCCGTTTCAAGATCGACCAATACCGCGACCTGTTGCTGGGCAAAGCCACCGGCATCAAAAACGTCATCGCCCTGGTGTAGGCGTGACGACTGGAATTAACCACGAATGGACACGAATAAACACGAATGGAAAAGGGGACCGGACGCGAATTTCGCGAATGAACGCCAAGGGATTCCCCTGCCACGCAATTCGTGGTAGTTCGTGAAATCCGTGTCTTCAGTATTCGTGTTCATCAGTGTCCATTCGTGGTTTATTCATTTGGAGCGACGGCTGGAGAAGATTTATGAACAAAACCTGGATTGACGCCTCGGTCCCCCTGCATACGGGCATGGTCCATTGGCCCACCGACCCGTCCGTGCGCATCGAACGCTTCGCCGACATGGAAAAAGGCGCCATCTGCAACGTGTCGAAGGTGGATATGTGCGCCCATGCCGGCACACACATGGACGGCCTGAACCATTTCATCAGGAACGGCGCGCCGCTCGACACGGTCCCGTTCGACGCGGTGATCGGCCCCTGCCGCGTCATCGAAATTAAAGACGACGATTCCGTCAAACCCGCGGAACTGAAAAAACACAAACTTCGCGCCGGCGAACGGATTCTGTTGAAAACCCGCAACTCGAAGCGGCAATGGTGGGAGGAGGATTTCGACACGAAGTTCATCCACATTTCGAAGGAAGCCGCACAGCACATGGTCGATTGCGGGATCCGGACGATCGGCGTCGATTACCTCTCGGTGGGCGGCTATCAGCGCGACGGCGTCGAGTGCCATCAAGTGCTGCTCGGCGCGGGCGTGTGGATCATCGAAGGATTGAACCTGACGAAAGTGAGACCGGGCAAATACGATCTCATTTGTTTGCCGGTGAAAATCCGGAACAGCGACGGCGCCCCGGCGCGGGTGGTCTTGCGCGCAAAATAGAGCCGGCGTCTCGCCGGCCGGTGCACCGTCAGCCGACAGCCAAAATCTTGTTACAATTGTAACAAGAAATTGGTCACCCAAACCCGGGGTTCAGGGGAAAGTTCTGCTGTCTAATTAAGCCATCTGTCCGCGCGTCACGCCGAGTTGATTCATCAATTTCAACTCGCGCCACAACTGCGTGCCCGTGATTTCGCCGCGCAACAGTTGCCGATACTTCGCAATCGTCAGAGCGACTTGGTCCGGACCTTCGTTCAGAAATTCGACACGAAACTTTCGCGCGCCGACCGCCAGCATCCGCGATACAAACTCCGCGCCGGTCTGCGCCACGGCGTTGAACACAGTATTGCGGCAACCGGCGTCGGCCTTGAGCGGATGCAGCGCGCCGACGCGGTCGCGCAACTGAACGTCGTGTTTGTCGCAGGGCCGGCCGCAGTTGGTGTAATCGGTGCCGTCCGAGAGAAACGCGCAAAAGACGCAGTGCTCCATGTGAAACATCGGCATGTGCTGGTGAATTGTGATCTCGAACCAATCCGGCGGGGCGGACTGCAACAGCGCTTCGAGCTGCATGATGTTCAGGTCGTACGAAGCCGTGACGCGTTCCAGACCGAAGCCATTGATGAAGTAATCGGCCGTCAGCGGATTGGCCACATTGAGCGAGAAATCGCCCACGCGCCGGCAACCGGCGAAATATTTCAAGTGATCGTAGTTGCGGACCAGATAGCCGTCGGCCTCGCACGCGCGCACCTGATTCAGAATCCACTCCTCGCCGGTTTTGAAAATGCGCGGCGGCGCGAGCCAGAGGGTCGAGGGTTGGTGGTTGATGGTTGATGGCGAGGGGTCACGAGCGCTGCTGCTGTGAAACAGCGCGACCGCCTCCCGATATTTCTTCGGGTCTTCGAACTCACAGTAAATCGTTTCTGCGCCGCTGCGCAGGGCGGCCTCGAGCTGCGGCAGGTTGCGAACCAGGACGATCAAATGCGGAGCGCGGATTGCGGAGTGCGAAGCGGGATCGCGGCGCGCTTCAATCATTCCGCATTCTGCGTTCCGCGCTTGGTGCTCGAGCAGGGTCCACCGTTTCGGCTGCGCCCGCAGCGAATCCAATCGACTGACGGCCTCGCGGCGCAGGCGATTGAGTTCGCTCACCGGCAGCAGCACGTCGCCTGCGAGGAGGTATTTCAGGTCGCCGAGCTTGAACGGCGTGCCGCCCAGCCGGCCGAGTTGTGCGCGCAGACGTTCCGCGGCAAGCGGCTGCTTTTCGGCTCTCGCCAGCGGCATCGCCGAGGTGACCTGAACGACATGGCCGCTCTCGTCGCGAACGATGAGCGTGAGCGGCTGGCCGATTCGACCGTGAACTTCGATGTCGATCGGGCGCTGGAACTTCGGCTGACCGCCTTCAAACGTGGCGCGCAGCCGCCGATCCAGCTCCGGATCGCTTGTCTTCCAGACTTTGTCTCCGGGGTGGACCCGGGAGAAATCGATGTGGCCGCGACCGAAGCGCAGCTCGACCACGCGGCCGTTCCGCGCTGCCGTCTTCCCATTGGGCATTGGGCATCCGGCATTGGGCATTTCGTACACCCGCCCGCCCTCTTCCCTTTCCTCGGGGTGCCCGGCATCGAACACCACGCCGTCCCCGGGCTTGAGCGGCGCCTGCAAACGGACGAAAACCTTCTCGCCCTGGACGCGCGTCACTTCTCCGAGATAAACGCCGCGCTTTTTGCCGAAGCGTGCGTGAACGAGTTTTTGGTTGTCGATGCCGCGGAACCAGCCGGTGTGAAGCCCCCGGGAAAAAGCCATTTCCATTTCATATTTACGATTTACGATTTCAGATTTACGAAGTGGATTGCCAGGGGCGCGTAAATCGTCATTCGTAAATCGTAAATCATCCAGCGCCTGGCGATAGACGCGCGTGATGTTCGCCACGTATTCGGGCGACTTGAGCCGGCCCTCGATTTTCAACGACGCCACGCCGGCGCGAATCAAATCCGGCAACATCTCGAGTCCGGCCAGGTCCTGCGGACTGAGCAGGTACCGGCGGTCGCCGAGCGGGACCGGTTTGCCGTCGGAGAACAACTCGTAAGGCATGCGACAGGCCTGCGCGCATTCGCCGCGATTGGCGGAGCGGCCGCCCAGCGCTTCGCTGGTCAGGCATTGGCCGGAATACGCCACGCAGAGCGCGCCGTGGACGAAGACTTCCAACGGTATTGGCGGGTGGTGAGTGGCAAGTGGCGGGTTGTTTCCGCCGCCTGACCGACAACCCGCAACCTGCAGCCTGCAACTCGCATCGCTTTGCATTGCCTGGATCTTCTCGATTTCCTTGAGCGAACACTCGCGGGCCAGGACGACCAGATCGCAACCGAGGTCGCGGGCGAATTCGATCCCGCCGGCGCTGGTGATGGTCATCTGCGTCGAGGCGTGAATCGGGAAATCGGGCGAGAGGCGTCGAATCAAACGGCAAATGCCGACATCCTGCACGATGGCGGCGTCCACTCCGGCCGCGATCATGACGCGCAGGTATTGCCCGGCTTCGGCCAATTCGTTCGCGAAGACGAGCGTGTTGAAGGTGACGTAGCCTTTCACGCCGCGACGATGGAGAAATTCCATCAGCTTCGGGAGGTCGGCTTCGGTGAAATTGTGAGCGCGCATCCGGGCGTTGAATTTCTCGAGTCCGAAATAAATCGCGTCGGCGCCGTTTTCGACCGCGGCTTTCGCGCAGTCCCAGTCGCCGGCGGGAGCGAGCAGTTCGGGGAGCGCGATGTCAGCCGGCAGAACGGTGGCGGCGGGCTCCGCGCGCGCCTTACCGGCGTGATGAGCAGCAATTGATGACATGACCAGAGGTTTACAGCCTACACTCGCCGTGTTGGCGCGCAATCTTCAACTTGGCGAACAGACACCACGGCACGTCACGGCCCGATTGGTTCGTAGAGCTTTTCGGCTGCAGCTCGGCCGATGCCTTCGGTTACCAGCAATTCGGTTCTTAAACACTCCTTCAATAATCTCCCGTCGTCGCCAGGGGCGGTAAATAGTCGGGCATATTCAGGTGAATTCTCCTTGAGCAGCAACAAAATCGCATCACCGGACCCGTTCGTATGGAAAGGATATCGGTCGTCGTGTTCGTTCGCGTAAATCCCAAGCAAGAGTCCGGTTGTTTGATGCAATGTTCGTGAGCGTGAAAGAGATTGAGCCAACCGATCAGGAACAGACCGGCGTAAGCAAGCAAGGGAAGAGCACTCAACGCCACCAACAAGAACGACCATCGTTTCCTCAACCCATGTTGCATCGACTTTCCAGTAAGCATAGGCGGTTTAACGTAGATTTCAATCCGGGCCCATAATGCCGCCGAAAATTTCTGTATTTTGTTTCAGTCTGAAGCGCAAAGAGGAGCGCGGACCGCCATGCCCGCGGGTTTCGCGGTTTGTGCCAATGGACACACGGACAAGGCTGTCCGCGCTCCATTCTTGAATCCGCCTTGCCACGCCACGGGGCGTGGGACGCGCAGCCCAAGTTGTCGGTGAGCGGCTCCGTCCTGGCGAGTACCACACTTTGCAAAGTGTGGAATGACGCGACGCCCCACTCACACCACGTTCTCACTGCCTCCGTTTCCGTCGTTTCCACTAATGACTTCGGGTGCGCCAGGCGTTGGGCAGCCGATCATTTTTCGTTTGGCCGTCTGTGGACGCGCGGATACACTCGCGCCCATGCGTGTCTTGATCCTCGGCTGCGGTTACGTCGGACTGCCGCTCGGTACCGAACTGGCAAAGCAGGGACACGAGGTGTTTGGTGTCCGGCGATCTGCGGCCGGGGCGGCGGAAATGAAAGCGGCCGGAATCACTCCGCTGATGGCAGATATCACCCGAGCGGAAGAGTTGGCGAATCTGCCTGGCCCATTCGACTGGGTCGTCAACACTGTCTCCTCGACCAAAGGCGGTGTGGCGGACTATCGTCAGGTTTACATCGACGGCACGCGCAACTTGATCGACTGGCTCTTGTCATCACGGCCTAAGAAGTTTGTTTATAGCAGCAGCACGAGCGTTTACGGGCAGACGGACGGTTCGCCGGTCAAGGAGAGCAGTCAGACGGAACCCGCCAGCGAGACCAGCAGGGTTCTGGTGGAGGCCGAGAAACTGTTGATGGCCGCGGCGCAGCAACAGAAGTTTCCGACCGTCATTTTGCGGTCCGCCGGCATTTACGGACCCGATCGCGGCCACCTTCTTCTGCAATACCTGAGGAACGAGGCGAAAATCGCCGGCAAAGGCGAACGCATCATCAACATGATTCATCGCGACGATCTGGTGGGCATTATCATCGCCGCGCTGAAGAGCGGGCGCACGGGCGAGATTTACAACGCGGTCGATGACGAACCGGTGGCACAAATCCATTTCTTCCGCTGGCTTTCCGAAACGCTCGGCAAATGGATGCCCCCGTTCGTCATCGAATCCGAGGATGGCCAACGCAAACGGGGGCTGACGAACAAGAAGGTTTCCAATCGCAAGCTTAAGATGGAACTGGGCTACCCGTTCAAATACCCGACCTTCCGGCAGGGATACACGGCGGAGATCACGCGGATGGAGCGGGCCGGTTTGCTGGACGTCAAGGTCGAATCGCGGGAAAGCCTCTCCTGAAACTTCAAGTTAAACCACGAATGAAATTTGGCCTTGCGCGAATTACACGAATCGTCACGAACCGCCCCGAATAGATTAATTATTTGGCGATAATTCGCGAAATTCGCGTAAACCGTTGTTCCATCCGATCAGCCGACGCGGAATGAAATCCGCGCGATCAGGTCGCGGCCGAAGCCGTGTTGCAGGCGGTCGAGGATTTCCTTGCGGCGATAGCGGACGATTTCGCTGAGCCAGACGCTGCTGTCCACGGTGACGAACAGTGTTCCCTTGTTCAGGCCGGTCGGCTGGGCGTGGGCAGTGATGTTCGAGTCAATCAGATTGTTCCAGACGCGGAGGATTTCCGCTTCGGCGCGGCGACGGTCGAGCCCCAACGTGGTCAGCACGCACGGCATCACGTCGGCGACCGCTTTGGCGCGCAGCGTCTGGGCTCGTTCCAGTGGCGCGAGGTCAATGCCGCGCCACTCGGACAATGCGCGCTGGCGGGCGCCCGGTTTTGGAGGACCGAGCGGCGGATTACGTCTGGGGGGAAAGCTCATTGACAGCTCACGATCCGGAGTCGGAAAAAGTCAGGCCGCGGGTTCGGGTTCGGCTTTTGGCACGACTTGCTCGTCGAGCACCAACACGCCGTGCGGTGGCAGGTCGTGATTGCCCTGTAACGTGGAGCCGGTAAGGAAGTCGTGCATCGGCTTGTAAAACTGGATGCGCACGGGCGAATTCTGGTGGTTGAGCAGGAAATAAATCTTGGTGTCCTCTTTTTCGCGCAGACTGACCTCGACCGTGTCCGGGACTTTCAGCAGGGGATAGAGGTTGCACAACTGCCGCAGCCACACGATGAGGTCGTAATAAAAATGCTGGTGGCTCATGGTGCCGATATAGATCGCTTTGCCGAGACCGAAGGTGTTCATGGTCATCGCCGGGCGGCCGGTGTAGAAGTCTTTCGCGTAGGTGGCAAGGATCTGGCATTCCTTCGGCTCGATGAGGTCGCACCAGAGTTTCGCTGGATGCAGGTGACTGGTCGGAAACGCGCCTTTGAAAGTGAGATGGTTTTCTTCGCCGGGCGGGAGCGGATCGAATTCCAGGACTTCCATGCCGAACAAATCGGTCAGGTCGTGCGGATAGCCGTTGTCGGGCGCGATATGGTGCTCGTCCACGAGGCCGGTATTGAATGTGCCGACGAGGGTGCCGCCGTTTTGGACGTAGAGTTTGAGCAGGTCGGCCTCGCCCCCGGCGAGCAGCTTCAGCGACGGGGCGATGACCATTTTGTATTTCGACAGATCCTCGGTGGGCCGCGCGAAATCCACCGGAATGTTCCGGTCATGCAGCGCGTTGTAAAAAAGTTGAATGTGCTCGCGTTGATTGAAGTAGCGGTTCGGCTGCGGTCCGTGCTGCATCGCCCACTCGTTTTCATGGCTGAAAAGGATGCAGGTTTCCGCCACGACCCGGGTGCCCCGGAGCGCCGGCGCGAGCAGTTTGATTTCATCGCCAATGTGGCTGATTTCCCTGTAAACACGGTTTTCGCCCCGGCCATCGTGGGTCAGCACGCCGCCGTAAAATTTTTCCGAACCGATCCGCGCCTGGCGCCAGAGAAAATAGAGCACGCCGGTGGCGCCGCGGGAAATACACTGATAGGTGAACAACCGAACGACGCCCGGACGGACCAGGGAATTGACCTCCTGCCAGTTGACGTTGCCGGACTTTTGTTCCACCACCCAGAAGCCGGAGTCGCCGCCGGGCGTATTAATGTTCGACTTCTTGAGGGAACGCAGCATGTCGATGCCGCAGGCGTTTTCAGACGACTTGCTCTTGATGGTGGCGTTGCTATCGACCCCGACGAAATCCAATGCGTCGGCGACATCAAAATGGTCAAAACAACGCGTGAGGGCGCGGAGATTGTTGGTGACGGGAATGCCCGGGGTCAGCTCGTGCAGCAGGTCCGCCTGCATCTTGACAAAGGCGACGATGGTATCGCTGGAAAACCGCATCCAATCGAGCACCAGGGCCGGATTAAAGACCGTGGGCGCCGTCATGGGCATGGGCACATCTTCGAACCGGGTCACGGTTTGAGTCCAAAAGCGGGTGCCCATCAGCTCGTTCAGGCGCTCGATGGTTTCGTATTTCGCTTTGAGCCAGGAGTGCCAGTCGCGGCGCGTTTCCTCGTTGAAGGAGGATTCGGTGTTGTGTCCGCCCAGGCCGTTCTCGATCTGCCAGGCGATGAGCTGGGGATGTTTGCCGAGCGTCCGGGCGAGTTCGGTGATGATTTTTTTGCAATAGTCCCAATAGACACTGCTGTTCATGCAGTAGGCCTTGCGCGTGCCTTCGTGTTTGGGCAGGCCGTGCTCGTCGAGCGGCAGAATTTCCGGATGCTTTTTCGCCAGCCAAATGGGCGGCGCGGCGGTGGGCGTGCCGAGCATGACCTGGATGCCGGTGTTGGCCATCACATCCATCGCCCGCTTCATCCAATCGAAGTCGTATTTTCCCTCTTCCGGTTCATAGAGGCCCCAGGCGAACTCGCCCATGCGGACGACATTGATGCCGGCGGCGACCATCAGCTCGGCATCGCGTTGCCAGCGCGATTCAGGCTCTTCCGGAGTGCCAGCGTATGGATAAACCCAGTGCTCCGGATAATAGTCGGTGCCGAAATACATAGGCTCGATTGGCTGGATTTGCCCCCAGTTTAGACCGCCGCGCGACGGGCGCAATTCCAAAGTGGAGAAATCACCCCGGTTTTTCTTTCGCCGCCGGCAATGCCTGTGGCGGCGGGCAGCGGCGGAACTCACGACGCGGCCCGCCGACACCGTGGCTCGGCATCGCGCAAATCGCTTTCTTTATTCCCGATTTTCTGCTAACGAGCCAACGCCTATGACAAAACTTTTCCCGCTGTTGATTTTGCTGGCGGCTGGTTTTGCTTCCCCGCAGCAGCGGGCCCGGTCCGCCGGCTTCGCGCCGCCCGAAGGCCGATCGAACGTCGCGAATGAAAAGCAGGCGCCCTTTGCCGCAACCGCGCCCGACGCCGGCGCGGCACCCGCGGCGTTGCGCCAACAGATTCACGCTCACGTCAACCGGGAATATCCACAATTGTTCGAGCTCTACAAATATCTCCACACGCACCCGGAACTTTCGCTTCACGAACAGCAGACCAGCCGGCGCGTCGCTGATGAGTTGAAGAACGCGGGGCTCGCCGTGACCCTCGGGGTCGGCGGATTCGGTGTCGTGGGTGTTTTGCGCAACGGCGATGGTCCGACGATTCTGTTGCGGACGGATCTGGATGCGCTGCCGGTCAAGGAACTGACCGGCCTGCCTTACGCCAGCCAGGTCCGCGCGGTGGACGACCAGGGAAACGAAGTCGATGTGATGCACGCCTGCGGTCACGATGCGCACATGGCGGTGTTTGTGGGTACGGCCCGGGTGTTGACCGCGTTGAAGGAACACTGGCAGGGGACGCTGGTGATGATCGGCCAACCGGCCGAGGAGAAAGGTTCGGGCGCGCGGGCCATGTTAAAGGACGGATTGTTCACCCGGTTTCCCCGGCCCGATTACTGCCTGGCCCTGCACGACAAGGCCGACCTCGAAGCCGGAGCCGTCGGCTGGGTTGAAGGCTACGCGCTGGCGAATGTGGATTCAGTGGACATCACCATCCGCGGCGTCGGCGGGCATGGCGCCTGGCCGCACAAGACGAAGGATCCGATTGTGCTCGCGGCCGAGACCGTGCTCGCGCTCCAGACCATCGTGAGCCGGGAAATTCCGCCGGGCGAACCGGCGGTGGTCACGGTGGGTTCCATTCACGGCGGCACCAAGCACAACATCATTTCCGACGAAGTGCGGCTGCAATTGACACTGCGTTCCTACAGCGACGAAGTGCGCGGGCAGACGATCGCCGCCATCAAGCGCATCGCGCGCGGCCTGGCCGAGGCGGCCGGTTTGCCGGAAGACCTCCTGCCTATTGTCGCGGTGCGGGAACAGGAATTCACGCCGGCCACTTACAACGATCCGGCCCTGACGCGCCGGGTGACCGCGGCGCTCAAGCAGTGGCTCGGCGAAGCCAATGTGCGCCCGATGAAACCGGTCATGGGCGGCGAAGATTTCAGCGAATACGGCCGCACGAACGACAAAATTCCCATCTGCCTCTTTTGGCTGGGCGCCGTCAAACCGGAATCAGTGAAGGAAAGCGAGCGGACCGGCAAACCGTTGCCTTCGCTGCACTCGAGCCAATTCGCGCCCCTGCCCGAACCCACCATCAAAACCGGTGTCACGGCCATGACGGCGGCCGTGCTGGAACTGGCGGCAAAGAAATGATTCAACCGGAGATCACACACTGACTTATGCGAATGATTGGCCACCTGCCGGGCGAAGCCAACGCCCGTGCGTTCAGCGATTATCTCTACGCGCAAGGCATCGACAACCAGATTGAACCGGAGCGGGACGGACGCTGGGCGGTGTGGATTCACGCGGAAGAACTGATTGCCGACGCCGAGGCGCGGTTGCGGCATTACCGGGAAAATCCCGCCGACCCGGGATTTGTCGGCGCGGCCAAGGAAGCCCGCGAACGGCGATTGCGGGAGCAAAAGGAAAACGAGTCGGCCAGAAAACGGTTTTACGATGCGCGCAAGCTCTTTCCGGGCGGCATCCGCGGAGTCGGTTTCCTCACGGCGATTCTCATCGCGATCAGCGTGGCCGTGTCGTTCGTCTCGGGATTCGGCGGGAATTCCGGACCGGTTTTGTGGTTATACATTTCGGAGTACGACGTGATGGGAGGATTGATGGCCCGCCTCGCTGGGCTCCCGGAAGTTCGCCACGGCGAACTTTGGCGCCTGTTCACACCGATGTTCGTCCATTTCGGTGTGATGCATCTCTTCTTCAACATGTGGGGGTTGCTGATTCTGGGCACCATGATCGAGCGGCGGCAAAACACGCGCGTGCTGAGCGCCCTGGTGCTGTTCATCGCCGCCCTTTCCAACCTGGCCCAGTATCTGGTCAACGGGCCGTTATTTGGCGGCATGTCGGGAGTGGTTTACGGACTGATCGGCTACATCTGGCTGCGCGGAAAATTCGATCCCGCCTCCGGGCTGTTCCTTGACAGCAGCGTGGTCACAGTGCAGGTGATCTGGTTTTTCCTCTGTCTGTTTCACTTCATCCCGAACGTGGCCAACACCGCCCACACCGTGGGCTTCGCGATGGGCATTGCCTGGGGATACATTTCGGCGCTGCTGGCCACCCGGAGAAGCTAAGCCGAAAGCCGCGCGCGCAAAACCCGGTTCGCCGCGGTCAATTGTGCACCGCGATGGCCGTTTGCCGGTTTGACAGCGCGATGAAGTCGCGGAGGATCCGTTTGGTCTCCTTCAAAGTGACATCCACGGCCGCAACTTTTTCCTCCGGCGCGGCTTCTTCATCGCCGTCGGGATCGGCGGCGTCCTTTTTCGATTCCGCTCTGGAGAGGTCGTTGGTTTTTGCCTGCGGCTGCGGGAGGCCGGGCAAATCGACCTGTTTCAGGCTCAACTCATACAGCTTTTCGTCCGGTTCGTGCCGGCTTAGGCGTTCCTTTTTGCGCGCTTCGATTCTTTCTTCGCTCTCCCGCATCTCCTTGAGGCGCGCCTCCTCGTTCAGCGAGACGGTTTTGTCCGCGAGATACTTCTTGTACACCTCGATGTCCTCCTGCAGGTAGGCGAAGTCCTTGTCGGACGCGATCCGCCCGTCGGAGCGCTTGCGTAGTTCGGGCAGAATCGGCTGAATCAGGTTCAGGTTTTGGTATTTGGCGGCGGCAATGGTGTCCCAGGGCATGGGATTTTCCAGCGAGACCTCGCCGACCTCCGCGTAATTATTCAATGACGGCAGCACCAGGTCGGCGACGACACCCTTCAATTGCGTCGAGGACCCGCTGGCGCGATAAAATTTGCGGATGGTGACCTTGAGCGCTCCGGGATTGTTCGTGGAATCGCTGAACCGATGCACGATGGGTTCGAGTTGAATGAGCGACTGAACGGTTCCCTTGCCGTGCGTCGAAGCGTCGCCGACGATGAGCGCGCGGCCGTAATCCTGCAATGCGCCGGCGACAATTTCCGACGCCGACGCGCTGAACCGGCTGGTCAGCACGATCAACGGCCCATCATAAAGCACCGAGGGATCGGTGTCTTCGTCTTTGATCACCCTGCCGTCCGCGTCTTTCACCTGGACGACCGGCCCTTCCTTGATGAACAAGCCGGTCAGGTTGATGGCTTCCTCCAGCGAACCACCCCCGTTGCGGCGCAGATCGAGAATGACGCCGGCGACCTTTTCTTCCCTCAGCTTTTTCAACAATTTGGCCACGTCTTCGGTCGTGCTCTTATGCGCCGATTTTCCATTTCCGTTCGCGATGTCGATGTTGGCATAAAACGACGGGAGATCGATGAGGCCAAGGCGGAGGGTCGCTCCCTCCTGGTCGGGCACCTCGAAAATCCGGGCTTTCGCCTCTTCGTCTTCGAGCTTGATTTCGTCGCGGACCAACTTCACGTCCACTCGCGTCGAAGGGTCCGGGGCGTCCACGGGGAGGACCGTCAGCCGGACTTCGGTGCCTTTGGGTCCGCGAATCAGGTCCACCACCTTGCTCAACTTCATGTCCACGACGTCCACGGGTTCGCCGCTGCCCTGCGCCACCGCAACGATGCGATCGCCCGGCTTAAGCTTGCGACTGCGCATTGCGGGGCCGGGTTTCAGTTCCCTGATCTTGCAATAGCCGTCCTCCGATTGCAGCAGCGCGCCGATGCCGAAGAGCGACAGGTTCATGGACATGGCGAAGTTTTCAAATGTGGACTTGCCGAGATAATCGGAGTGCGGATCGTAAACGTTCATCAATGCCGTCAAATAGAGCTGCAACACGTCGCTGCCATCCTCCTCGAGCGTCCAGAAGCGCAGAATCCGCGAATAACGGCGGGTGAGGGTTTTGATGATTTCATCATTCAGATTGGCGGGAGCGGCGTTGGTATTGCCTTTGGCGTCCTTCGATCGGGCTTTGGCGCTACCGGCCGCATTCGGTTTTTCCAGGGCCAGCTTTTCCTGAAGATATTCGTAACGCAGGTGCTGGCGCCATATCTGCCTGGCCTCATCGAGGTCTTTCGGGTAGGGCGCCTTTCGATGGTCGAGGTTGTAACGGTCGTCGGCCGTAAATTCGAATTTCTCCGTCTTGAGCAATTCGGCGACATAAGCGACGTGCTGATCGACCCGTCGAAGAAACCGCTTGAAAATCTCCCGTGCCGGCCCCGTTTTTCCCGTCATGGTCAAATCGTCCAACACGGTCCGATACTGCTCGAACTCCTCGAGGTCGGATTTCAGGAAGTGCATGTGCAGGCCGTCGAGCGTCTCCAGGTAGCGGTCCAGGAATTTGGAGGAAATCTCGTCGTTCAGCGGTTTCTGCAAATAATGCACCCGCGCTAGAACGCTGGCCGTCAACCGGGCGATGGCCCCTTCGTCAGGCACTGCCTCGATCGGCGGCGCACTGCGCGACTTGCGCTCCAGCAGAATCAAATCGTCCACCGCAGCCGACGCGTTGGCGGAACTGACGCCTGGCGCAGCGATCGGTATCGGCTGCTTCCGGTCGGCCGATTCGGCGGCGGGACTTTGCGCGGTCCGGGCCGGCGATTCTGCGGCGAAGGCGACCGCCAGTTTGAAACAAAGCAATAAAATCAGGGTTATCAGGCGCCCTTTCTTCGTTAACATGGGTTCACCATACCATAATCCGGCAGAAAGACAGCCCAACTTTTGGCCCCCGCCCCCGTTTGGGCGCATCTTCCAAGTAACACGCAAAGTTACTTTCTTCTTCCGTCGCCCTAAGTGATTGAGTTGCTTGACACCGCCGCCGGACCCGGACCGCCACTGTGTCCGAAGGACCAGCCGCAGCACGCTTGAATGCCCAAAGGCGGTGAAATGATCCCAACACGCACGCCCCCGCGGAGCTGCTGCGGCTGGCGCTCCGCGCACAGCCGCGGTCCGTTTCCTCGCGCTTTTCGGTGGTAGTGGTCGGATGCCCCCCCGTTTTCCCAAGGCTAAAGGCCCCGGCGGACTTTGGAGCTTGTAACCTGGAATTTCTTTTGAACTTTGGGCTTTGAACTTTGAGCTTGGGTGGAAGCCGGTCAAATTTCTCCGTTGTGAGTTCGCGCGACGGTGGTAAATTCATCCCATGTCAACACAACCCTTTCCCCGGGACGATTGCGACTGTTGCCATGGAATAACCCGCCGGACTTTCCTGAAAACCGCCATGGTCGGCGCCGCTGCCGCGGCTGCCGGCCCGTTGTTGTCTTCGGCGGTTTCGCAGGGCGCACGGGCCGCGGCAAAGAAAACCACGTCAGAAACCCTCGTCACCACGCTCTTCAAGGGCCTCAACGAGGAACAGAAAAAATCGGTTTGCTTCCCCTTCAACCACCCGCTGCGTTCGAAGGTGGACAACAACTGGAATATCACCGACAAAAAGATTTCTGAATTTTTCACGGCCGATCAGCAGGCACTGATTCGCGAGATTTTCGTCGGCCTGCACAGTCCTGAATATGCCGCGAAAGTCGTGCAGCAGGTCGAACACGATGGCGGCAAGGAAGGTTTCGGCGGTTGCTCCATCGCGTTGTTCGGCGAGCCGGGCACGGGCAAGTTCGAATTCGTGCTCACGGGCCGGCACGTTACCCGCCGCTGCGACGGCGATTCCGTGGAAGGCGCGGCGTTCGGCGGACCGATTTTCTACGGCCACGCCGCGAAAAGTTTTAACGAACCTGCGGGCCATCCGGGCAACATTTACTGGTATCAAGCCCTCCGCGCGAATGAGGTTTTCAAGATGCTCGATGGCAAACAGCGCGAACTGGCCTTGCTCGACCAGCCGCGCGAGGAGAAAGGCACCGACACCGTCAAGCTCACCGGCCGGACGGATTTGCCCGGCATTCCCCTCGCCGCGCTCGCGCGGGACCAGAAGGCACTCGTGCGCAAAGTCATGGCCGACGTGCTGGCGCCGTTCCGCAAACCGGACGCCGACGAGGCGTTGAAGCTGATTGAGGAGAACGGCTTCGACAACCTGCACATGTCGTTTTACAAGCACGACGACATCGGCCATGACGGCGTGTGGGACGTGTGGCAGATCGAGGGCCCGGCCATGGTGTGGTTCTTCCGCGGCGCGCCGCACGTTCATACCTGGGTGCACGTGCGGGAAAAGGTGTGACTCACATTCGCGGGCCGCGATAATTTTAAGGCTTCCCAAATCAGGGACGGTCGTGCTCCGACGCCGGAATACCGATGAAAGCCGCCTACCTCAACAAGACCGGGCCGCCGGAAACCATCCTCTACGATGAATTGCCCGCGCCGAGACCCGGCCCTTCGCAGTGCCTCGTGAAAGTGGCCGCCGTGGCGGTCAACCCGATCGATACCTACATTCGCGCGGGCCTGGTCCGGATGCCGTTGCCGTTGCCGTTCATTGTTGGCTGCGACCTTGCGGGCGCCGTCGTCGAAGTCGGCCCCGGCGTCACGCGCTTTTCGCCGGGCAGCCGGGTTTGGGGCAGCAACCAGGGATTGCTCGGTCGCCAGGGCACCTTCGCCGATTTCTGCGCGGTGGATGAAGATTGGTTGTACCCGACGCCGGATGGCATCAGCGACGAACAGGCGGCGGCCATTGCGCTGGTCGGCATCACGGCGCACCTCGGCCTCGTGCGCGACGCCAGACTGCAGAAAGGCGAAACCCTGTTCGTCAACGGCGGCAGCGGCGGCGTCGGCTCCACCGTCGTGCAAATGGCCAAAGCCATCGGCGCGCACGTGATCACCACCGCCGGCAGCGACAAAAAGGTCGAGTTATGCCGCCGGCTGGGCGCGGATTTCGTCGTTAACTACAAAACCGCGAACGTCGAGGCGGAGTTGAAGAAAATAGCTTCGGCGGGAGTGAACGTGTGGTGGGAAACGTTGCGCGAACCGAACTTTGATCTGGCCGTCGGCGCGCTGGCCGTCCGGGGGCGCATGATCGTCATGGCCGGACGCGGGGCGCGGCCGCCGTTCCCGCTGGGACCGTTTTACGTGAAAGGGTGTTCCCTGCACGGTTTCGCCATGTTCATGGCCACGCCGCAAGAGCAACGCCTGTGCGCCGAGGACATCAATCGGTGGCTGGTCGAAGGGAAATTCAAGGCGAACATCGATCGGGTCCTGCCGATGTCGCAAACCGCCGCCGCGCATCGCCTGCAGGAGGAAAGCACGATCGGAAAGAGCGGCGTACTGTCGGGTAAAATTGTTCTGAAACCGTAGTGGTCTCGTTCACGAATAGGTGGCCCGCGCGAGTTAGACGAAAGACATAGGCGACTGTATTGGTGGGCGTACCGGTTTATCGGAGTCAGTGTCTTGTTGCTCGTTCTGCTGATTGTGATTATGAGATGAGACACACACCGCCGAACATCCGCTGCACCCGACCGACCGGCCAGCAGTCGGGCGAATTTCAATGTAGTGGCGGCTCATCCCGTCGCTCACCTCACCGTCGTTCGGCGCGCAGAGGCGCGAGTATCCGGAGGTTTTGGACAGACGGAAACCAAGAGAACGAAGGGGCGGCTTGCACCTTCGCTTCCTTCGTTTGCTTCTGTGGATTCTCGGGTTCGTTCCACGGACGGACGTGGGATTCTTTTCGTGAGTTTCGTGGTTACATATCAGAGCGTGGTGGCAAGACTATTACGGGTTTCTGCATTCCATCATTCATTTACGGACTGATCTTCGGCAAGCCATCTGCCTGCGAGAGGAGAGAGCCATCCCGGTGATCGCGCGACCGAGCATGGTCAGAGAGCGCGGCCTAACAAGAGCACGAGGCTGCGTGAAAAGTGGTGGCGTGGATTTCGGTAACGTTCAAATTTCGATATGACGCGTTTTGATGACGCTGCGAGGGCGAGTATCGCCGCGCGGTTGCGTCACGACTTCTGGACCTCTACAATCGCGCCTGGCGCGAGGGCGAGAGACTCGGTATTGATGGATTCATTCGACGGCTCTCGGTTGCGTCCATCTCGATTGCCCCTCTTGAGATTGGACAGATGAGATGTGCGACGCTTTTGAACAGAAGGCAACTTTTTAGCGCTTCAATTCTTCAACCCTTCAACGCCCTCGATTCCGTCCGGCCAGGTTTCCAGGGGAACGAAACCGACCAGTTCGCGGGCCGGCGCCAGGTCGAAATGCACCCGATGAATCGGTTTGCTGGAGGCATAAACAATGGCGAAGCGGATGTCGCTCCTTGCTTCCGCAGCGCAGGCGAGGAAGCGTCCCGCGTCACCCGGACTCAGGTAAACATCCTGCGCGTCTTTGCTCGCGGCAATTTCCCGGACCTGTTCCGGCGTGCGCGGGCACCAGCCGAGCCGGACCACGATGACGCTGATGCCGTGGGTTTCGGCGTAGCCCCGGCCGATGGCTTCCAAAAACATTTTGGTGGCCGCATACCAGTAACGCGGGCTGGGCGGGTCGTCCACGCGCACAGGCAGTTTGCCGGCCACGCGCTGCCACCAGTTCACCTGCCCGCTGCTGGCCAGGACAAGCCGGCGCACGCCGCCCAGACGGGCCGCTTCCATCACACGATAAGTGCCGACGATGTTGTTCGGCAGAAGTTTTGTCTCGAAATCATCGTCATCGGGCGTCGCCGCCAGATGGATCAAGGTTCCGACCCCGGTCGCCGCCCGGTCCAGATCTTCCCCTTTCGTGATGTCCCCGACGACGCAGTCATCCACGCCCGGCGTCCTGACGATATCGAATCCGCGGACCGGCAGTTTGCGGCGCTGCAGTTCAGCGACGACGGCCTGGCCGATTCTGCCGGCTGAGCCGACGACCAGAACGATGTCTTTATGTTTCATGTCTTGCGCGCGACGGCGGGCATATACCAGCCCTCAACGAACTTGTCGAAGCGTCATTCGAACATCCTCTTTGCGGTTAAATCCCTTCGCCCAGCGCCAGCGGCACATCGTGCGTGATGGCCACTTCGGGCGCCAGTTTTTCCCCTTCGCGCGCCAGCACGCGGTATTGGCGGATTTGAAACGAGACTTCCTTGCCGTCGTCCAGCCCTTGAAAGGCGTATTCCTCCTTGGTCGTGCGGGCGCGAATGATCAGTCCGCTCGGCAGTTCCAGCTCGACACGCAGCATGACCCCGAGGAAATAGGTGTGCCGCAGGATAGCCCGGTGGCGATAGGCTTTGAGGTCCGAAGAAATCTGCACTGCGTAAGGGCGAAAACCAATCCGCAGCCTTTGACCGTCGGGCAGGCCGTGCGAGGGAAATTCAAGTTCGTTCAACCGGGCGACACCGTGGTACACATCCAGTTCCAGCACGTTCATGACGCCGATGAAGCGGGCGACGAACTCATTGGCCGGCTGCTCATAGACTTCGCGGGGCGTGCCGATCTGCTCCAGATTGCCGCGGGAGAAAATCACGATGCGATCGGACACTTCCATCGCCTCCTCCTGATCGTGCGTCACAAAGATCGTGGTGACGTTCAACTCGTGGTGCAGCGTGACGAGCCATTCGCGGAGTTCCTGCCGGATCTTGGCGTCCACGGCGCCGAAGGGTTCGTCGAGCAGGAGCACGCCCGGCTTGGGGGCGAGGGCGCGGGCGATGGCCACGCGCTGGCGTTGGCCGCCGGAGAGTTGGTGCGGATAACGTCTTTCCAGTTCCTCGATGCCGAACAGCTCCAGCAATTCGGCAACGCGCGCCTTGATGTCGGCTCGCTTCCATTTTTTTATCTTGAGACCGAAGGCGATGTTCTTGAACACATTCATGTTCTTGAACAGCGCGTAATTCTGGAACACGAAACCGATGTTGCGCTGTTGGACGGAGAGATCGTTGACGCGCTGTCCGCGGACGTAGATGTCGCCTTCGATCGGCATCTCCAGGCCGGCGATCATGCGGAGCACGGTGGTCTTGCCGCCCCCGCTGGGGCCGAGCAACGCCAGCAGTTCGCCTTCATTGACCGCGAAGCTGACGTTGTTCACGGCCGCCACGTTGCCGAAGCGCTTGCTGACATTTTTCAGTTCGATGCTCATGCGGCCGCGACGGCTGTCGGGTTCGAAATTCGTGGACCGGAGTGCGGCCTGTTTCCCCTCATCCCGGCTCTCTCCCTGAACCTCATTTCAAGCCTCCGACCCGTTGTGCCAACTCGTAGGCGCGAGCCTGTTTCCATTCGAGAAACGTTTTGATGCCCAGGGTGAACAACGCCAGCAAAGCGAGCAGGCTGGCCACGGCGAAGGCCGCCGCGCCTTGATATTCATTATACAACTTTTCAACGCGCAGCGGCATCGTGTCGGTTTGACCGGTGATGTGTCCGGAGACGACCGAGACGGCGCCGAATTCGCCCATGGCGCGGGCGTTGCAGAGAATGATGCCGTAAATGAGGCCCCACTTCACCGAAGGCAGCGTCACGTGCCAGAACGTCTGCCAGGCATTCGCGCCAAGCGTCAGCGCGGCTTGTTCCTGTTCCGAGCCGGTGGCCTGCATGACCGGAATCAGCTCGCGCGCCACGAAGGGGAACGTGACAAAGACCGTCGCCAGAACGATCCCGGGCACGGCAAAAATGATCTTGAGATTGTGCTCCTCGAGCCATTTGCCGAAGTAACCTTGCAGTCCGAACAACAGAACAAACATCAGACCCGCCACGACCGGCGAAACAGAAAAAGGCAGGTCGATGAGCGTGGTGAGCAGCGATTTTCCGCGGAATTCGAACTTGGCGATGGCCCAGGCCGCCGCCATGCCAAACAGCACGTTCAACGGAACCGAGATGGCCGCCACGATCAACGTCAGGCGAATCGCCGCCCAGGAATCCGGCTCGCTCAGCGAGTTCCAATAGGCGTGCACTCCCTTGGAAAACGCCTGCGCGAACACGTTGACCAGCGGCAGAAACAGAAACACCATCGAAAAGGCGAGCGCGACCGTGATGAGCGTCCATTTGATCAGGGTGGGATCTTCAGTGGCGCGCTGCGATTGGCTCCGGCCGGCGCGGCGATGAATGGTTTCAGTGTCGATGGAAGGAGCGCCGGCCATGATCAGGATTCGTAACGGCTGGACCAGTTTTCGAGCCAGTTGATGACGTAGAGCATGACGAAGGAAATCACCATCAACACCACGGCAAGCGCGACCGCCCCGGTGTAATCATACTCCTCCAGGCGTATGACGATCAGGTAGGGCGCGATTTCCGTTTTGAACGGCAGATTGCCGGAAATGAAAACGACCGAGCCATACTCGCCCACCGCGCGCGCAAAAGCCAGAGCGAATCCGGTGATGATCGTCGGCAGCAGCGTCGGCGCGATGATGCTGAAGAACGTGCGGACCCGGCTGGCGCCGAGCGTGGCCGCCACTTCCTCGACCTCGCGTTCGAGGCTTTCCAACACCGGCTGCAAGGTGCGGACGGCAAAAGGCATTCCCACAAACGTCAGCGCAATCACCACCCCGAGCGGGGTGAACGCGCCTTTGATGCCCAGCGGCACGAGCCATTGCCCGAGCCAGCCGCCGTTGGCGAAAAGATTGGCCAGGGTCAACCCGGCCACGGCGGTCGGCAGGGCAAAGGGAAAATCGATCAGGGCGTCGATGAACCGTTTGGCCGGAAACTCGTAACGAACCAGCACCCAGGCGAGGACGGTGCCGAAGACGGCATTGGCCAGGGCGGCCAGCAGCGAGGCGGCGAACGTGAGTTGGTAGGCGGCCAGCGCGCGCCGGGTGGTGGCCAGCTTCCAGAAGTCCGCCCAACTGATTTCCAGGGCCCTGAGAAACAGGCCGGCGATGGGAATGAGGACAATGGCGCTCAAGTAAAAGAGAGTGAAACCCATCGTGAGGCTGAAACCCGGCAACACGTTGAATCTCTTCTTAGGCATGGTTTGCGCGCCGGAGAGTAGCTGGCCCGCAGGCCGGGGCACAATATCAGAATTGGCAGGTTGCGTTTTGCGACCAGGGTGAGTTCAAGAATCGTCGCGAGAGCCGTAGCCGCCGAGGTTACGAGGCGGAAGTGTTTTTCGTGCCAAAATCCGCCTCCTTACCTCGGCGGCTACCATTCCTTGAACTCACCCTCGTTTTGCGACGCAGCGCTGGCCGTCCAGCCGGCGCTTTGTCCCTCGAGCCGGACCGCAATCCCGGGGAGTGCGCGGAACGAGGGTATGCTTGCGGCCGTTCTGTGCTCATCGCGGATTTCAGGATTCGGTTTTACCCGGCTTAAGGCCGGGACTATCGAACGCTTCGACCAATTCGTTCAAGATGCCATCGACGGCCACTTCGATGCGCCGCCATTCCGGGATGAGCGGCGAGCCGTAGGGATGTTGCTGGAATTCCTGGAAAGCCTTCTCGAGTCCGCCGGCAAAGGCCTCGATCGCGCCCAACTCGCGGTGCAGATCGAATTGGCGCAGGTTGTTCATCTTGGAATAGGACTCATAAATGCGCACGTGACCGCGGGCGTGAGCCATGTAGGTGTGCTTGAGCGTCAGCAGAAAGTCGTGGGTCAGGATGCAACCGCCCGAGGCCAGTTGAGTGAAAAACGTCCGGGCGATGTCTGAAACCATTTTGACCAGACCGGAGCCGGCGTCTTCGCCGATTTCCTGGTGTTTGTGATCGTAGCGCGAGGTGATTTCGACCTGGCAGATCCGGTGCGGGCGGGAGATGCGATAAACCTCGGACAGGATGCCCACTTCGATGCCCCAATCGGAGGGAAACCGGAGTTCGTTGGCAATGCTGGTGAAGGTGGCAAATTCGCCCGAGAGCGGATAGCGGAAATCGGCCATGAACTCCAGAAAATCGAGTTTGCTCAAAATGTCCCGCAAGGCGCGCACGAAGGGAAAGTAGAATAACCGCGACACCCTCCCGTGCAGCCGGTCGGAGTAGCGCGTGTAAAAGCCTTTGGAAAACTGGTAGCGCAGATCGACCACGGGAAAAAGCAGCCGCAGCAAAAAGCCGCGATCATACGTGAGGATATCGGCGTCGTGAAAGGCAATGACCGAGACCTCGCTCCTGCCCAGCGCGTAGCCCAGCGCCGTCCAGACGGCCCGTCCCTTGCCACGCGGGCCGACCGGGAGCACGTCGTTGATCTTCGCAATGACCGCCTGCACCGCGGCAGCGTCGTTCCACAGTAATACGCCGTTCTTTTCAATCGGCCGGACAATTGCCCTGGCTTGCTGGTATTCCTCGGCGGTGGCGCCGTCCAGACTGAGGTAAATTTTGGCGACGAACGTCATCTGCGACAGTTGCTGGATGATGTTCTGCATCGCGGGCGACACCAGGTCGGAAAACAGCGCCGGAATGATAACACCGATGGGCACCCGGCGCCCCAGGCGTTGCAGGCTCTTTTCCATGCGCGCCAGGTCTTCCCCTTCCAGGCGCGTGAATGTCGGCACGATGTTTTGGTGAAAATCTGCCATTAACCAATCCAGCTTCCAGGTCTGTAGGCCGCGTGCCCTCACGCGGCGTTACTTGTGTCGTCCTGAATGGCAATGATGCAGCCGGCACGGATCGACCTTCAACCGGCGCCGGCCCGGCATGATGTTAACGCATCCCACGGGGTGCGGTCAAAGCCCCGGGCGTTCCTTCCTGCGCCATCGGGCGCGCCGTTGACGGACGATCATTTCCACACGGGAAGCCGCAGATCACAGAAACCCGGGCCGATCCGTGGGAAGCGCAAGATCAGAGGTTGGGCGCGTAAGCCATCAGCTTGCGGTATTCCGCGAGGATGGTCTGCATCGCGGCCACCAGCGCCCGTTCCTGCTGGTATCGTGGCGCGGCCTGGGGCGTTTCCAGGATGATTTCAAACGGGCGCGGGCGCACGCCGGCCGGCGCGCTCAGGACACCCTGATACCCGTCGCGAATGATGCCGTTTCGCGCTTCGAAACCGTCGATGATTTCGTCGTAATTGCGCGGAAGGACCAGTTCGGCCGCGCGCAGCGCCGGTTTGAGCAGGTGTTGCGTGAGCGTCGCCCCGCGCACGAAACCGTAAATCCCCCGGGTGGTGTCGTCCGTGTGAAGAGAGATTATGCCGTGAAAGGCGTGGTGATAAATCTCGCGCTGGAGCAGTTGGACCTCCGGCTCGTTGGAGTTGTTCCAGAATTCGCGATTCAAATCGCGGCCGCGCCGCGAGTAACGGGTGTTGTCCTCGAAACCGGTCGGATTGCAGACCGGATAGACAAACAGGCAGTAACCCGCGCCCAGTTCCGGATGGTGATCCAGCAACGTGAGAAATTGAATCAGCGCATGGCTGCCTTCCGGTTCATCGCCGTGAATGGCGGCGAACAGTCCAATGCGAACCGGCTCATCGCCGGCTTTCGGGCCCAGAAACACGTAACGGGGCAGCTCGCAGTTCTTTTCGTTGACCGGGAACGTGCCGCCCGGTTTGGCAATCAGGTTGGGTGAAGTCTGTGCCAGCCGATTCAATGGTGCCAGCAAATCGGCGATGGATCGTTTGGCGGGCGGAGCCGTTGACGTTTCGCCCCGGTTGACCTCAGTGAGCGTGCCCATGGTTATTTTGCCGGTTGATAGATTTTGTCGAAGGTGCCGCCATCGGCGAAGTGCTCTTTCTGCGCCTTCTGCCAGCCGCCGAAGATCTCATCAATGGTGAACAGCTTCACTTTAGCGAACGGGTCGCCGAGCTTGGCGGCCACCTTATCCGAGCGCGGGCGATAAAAGTTCCGCGCGGCAATTTCCTGCCCTTCGTCCGAATACAGGTATTCCAGATAGGCTTTGGCGACGGCTTCGGTGCCCTTCCTTTTCGCCACCCTGTCCACCACCGCCACGGTGGGTTCCGCCAGAATGCTGACGGAAGGAACGACCATCTCGAATTTGCCCGCGCCATATTGTCGGAGCGCAAGGAACGCTTCGTTCTCCCAGCCGACCAGCACATCGCCGATTTCGCGCTCGATGAAGGTCGTCTTCGCGCCGCGGGCGCCGGTGTCCAGCACCGGCACGTTCTTATAGAAGCGCGCCACGAAGTCGCGCACTTTGGCCGGGTCGTTGTCGTATTTCTGCAAGGCAAATCCCCATGCCGCAAGGTAAGTCCAGCGCGCCGCGCCGGAAGTCTTTGGGTTCGCCGGAATCAAGGCGATACCCGGTTTGACCAGGTCGTCCCAATCCTTGATGCCTTTCGGATTTCCCTTCCGAACGAGGAACACGATGGTCGAGGTGTAAGGCGAGCTGTTGTTCGGCAATCGCTTTTGCCAGTCTTTGGCGAGCAAGCGGGCTCTCTCGGCAATCGCGTCAATGTCGTAAGCAAGCGCCAGCGTCACCACGTCCGCATCCAGTCCGTCAATAACCGAGCGGGCCTGTTTGCTCGAGCCCCCGTTCGACATCCGGATGGTCACGCTGTCGCCGGTCTTTTCCTTCCAATGTTTGGCAAACGCCGCGTTGAAGTCCTGATACAACTCGCGGGTCGGGTCGTAAGAGACGTTCAACAACCTGATGTCTTTGGCCCAAGCGCAGGCCGCGGAAAGGAAGAGGACAACCAGAATTTTCCGGAGCAGGGATTCTGTTTTCTTTGAGTTCATATTCAGCTCGATTTCAGGTTTTCGGTTGGTTAGAAGGAGATTTGCATGCGGGTCTGCACGACGTTTTCCGGCTGGCGGGTGACAATGGCCGGGGCGGAGGTGCCCGCGCCACCGCCACCGCTGAAGGTAGCACGCGAAAAGCTGGCCGTGGCGCGAATGTTTTTGTTTATCCACCAGTTCAAGCCGACCGTCCATGAGCGGGCAGAACTCGCGGAAGTTCGCGCGTCGGCAAAAACTGGAAAAGCATCCGGGTCAACGTCCAGCACGGCGTAACGCCCGGTGAGTTCCAAAGCGCCCCAGCCGCCGGAGCCCAAAGGCCGCCGCGGAGTCACTCCCCTGTAAGAGCCGTCCTCCCCGGTCAGGACATAGGAACCTGCAATCTGCCACGATTTGTTGCGCATTTGCCCGCTGACCGTGTTGCGCACGTTCTGCGAAGAAATCACATACTCGCCCAACAGCCCGAACGGGCCGTAATAGTAGTAGCCTTGCGGGGAGAATCTCCAGTGTTTGCCGTCGGCAATCGTCACGCCGTTGGTCGGATTGTAGGCAAAGAACTGTTGCTGGCCATCGGTGGTGAACCCCGGCAGTGTGCCGCCCGTGGTGGCGGGCAGCGCCGCCGCGCCGTGGGCGCTGCCATACGTGCCGGCGCTGCCCACCCCAAGTCCCTGAAGGAAGCGGTCCGTCTTCTTAAAGGGGTGCAGGAAAATCCGCCCGGCAACCTCCTTGTCGTCGTCAATGTCGATGTTGGTCGAGTTGCGGTTGTCCCCGACGCCGTTGAAGACGCCGGCGGCGTAGTTGAAAATGCCGTCGAACACCTCGCCCCACAACTGCACGCCCAGATCGCGATTGGGCGTCAAGCCCGTGGGCAAACCGCGTTCGATGAACAGGGCCTGCGGGTCGGATTGCAGTTGCTCCAGGCCGAAGGGGGACTTGTACTTGCCCACCCGCAACTGCAATTCGGGGCTGTAGCGATAGTTGATGTTCGCCTCGAGGATTTGCACCGAGCTGCCGCCAAACTCCGGCACGAACTGGAAATCAAAGTCCCGGAAGACGGTTCCTTCAAAAATCGGCCTCGCACGGCGCAGGACAAAGCTGTCGTTGTTGTTGCCCGCGGCGTCCTTGAGAAAGAAGCGTGAGTCCACCTGGAGCAGCCCGCGCAGTTTGATGAGATTGTTGCCATCGGCCGAGCCGACCGCAAAGCCGCGTTCGTCCACCGAAATCTTCAGGGCTTCTTTGGCTTTGGCCTCTTTTTCTTCCATGTCGAGTTCCCGGTTCCGTTCGAGGATGCGAACTTTCTGGTCCAGTTGTTCGATTTGTTTTTTGAGGCTGTCAACTGTATCGGCGGTGTCATCAGCCAACAGATGGTTGGTGGCGAATGTTTGACCGGCGATCACCGCCGCGACGACTGCCCACGGGTTCAAGTTCATTCTTTTCCTTCATCATCAGAAGAACCTCCGATAGCCCGGTCGGTTCGACGGGTGTTTTTGATGCTGCCTCCAGCAGTCTGGTAGGCCGGAGTTTTCAACTTGTCGCGGTCGGTTTGTCGTCTGTTCTGTCCAGGCGCAACTTCTCGGTTCGCTCAATCTGAACCACGCGCGAGTCGTGAACCACGATCTGCACGACGCCGAACCGTAGCGAACTGATTTGCTCTTTGACCAGGTGCAACCAGGTCGGTGGGCTCGAGTCTTTAGCGTTGGTCAACAAATTCATCGGTCAACGTGCTGCAATTGCGCCTCGACAATAGCCATAAACTACACTAAGTCAATAGAGATTTTAATGAATTTGTTTATACCGGTTTTACCGGTCTCAAACAGCGATCTGACAGGCTTGCATTTCTGGAATGAAGTAATTCTTGATAATATTTATGGAGATTCTATCCTGTTCCATGAAATTAGTGAGTATCCTCGATTTTCAACTGCGACTGGCGGGACTCGGCGGTAATGTCGTCCCGGTCAACGCCAAAATGCGCGGTGCCAAAAACGAAGGAGGCGGCCTGTGAAGCTGTCGTTGCGCGGTGAATATGCGTTGCGAGCGTTGCTGGTTCTCGGCTTGCACTACAAACAGCCGGTGATCCCGATTCAATCCATCTCCCAACAACAAAATATTCCCAAGCGCTTTCTGGAACAAATCCTCAACGATTTGAAGTCTGCCGGTGTGGTCGAGAGCAAACGCGGGGTTGCCGGCGGCTATCGCCTGGCCCGACCGCCCGAGGAGATTTCGCTCGCCACGGTGATTCGCCACCTCGAGGGGGCGCTGGCGCCGGTCAGTTGTGTGAGCGAACGCTTTTACGAAAAGTGTTCCTGCCCGGACGAGAGCAGGTGCGCCATTCGCAGTGTGATGAAGGAAGTGCGCGATGCGGTGGTGAGCATAATGGATAAGCTGACGGTGGCCGATCTCTGCGCGCGCGCTCGCAGGCTGCAGGAAGTCCACGCCGGCCCCCTCGATTTTATGATTTGAGATGCCGCGTTCGGACTCGAATTCACTGGAGACAAACGCTGGAATTTCCATTAGACTCGTGCCGACTCAAGACCCAGCGGACGTTCAATCGTTCAATCTTTGCGACGCGCCAAAATGAAAAACAAACCCGCCCCGGTCGCCCCGGTCCGCAGCGGCCTGCTCGCCGGCGGCAACTGGATCATCGACACGGTCAAGTTGATTGATGTTTATCCGCAACCCGAACAGCTCGCCAACATTCGCGTCCAGGCGCAAGGGACGGGCGGCGCGCCTTACAACGTCCTGGTGGATCTGGCCCGGCTGGGCGTCCCGCTTCCTCTCTTCGCCGCCGGGCTGGTCGGCCGGGACACGCTGGGCCAACGCATCCTGGCCGATTGCAAGAGGCACAAAATCGACGCGCGGTTTTTGCGCGCCACGACCGAGGCCCCCACGTCCTACACCGATGTCATGACAGAGATCAACGGTGGCCGGCGGACGTTCTTTCACAATCGGGGTGCCAATGCGCTGTGGGACGGCGCCGATCTGGATTTCTCCAGGGTCAAGGCGCGGATTTTTCATCTCGGCTACCTGCTGTTGCTTGATGCGCTCGATGCATCCGATAAAAAGTTCGGCACCAGAGCGGCCGCGCTGCTCGCCGACGCGCAGGAAGCCGGCCTGAAAACCAGCGTGGATGTGGTCAGCGAAGACAGCGACCGCTACGCCCGGATCGTCGCGCCGGCCCTCAAGCACGTGGACTACTGCATTGTCAACGAAATCGAGGCGGGCAAGACAACCGGTTTCCGCGTTCGCCAGCCGGACGCTCGGCTGGACACGGTGGCGCTGCGACATGCCGCCGGCGCTCTCTTGCAGATGGGGGTGCGCGAGCTGGTGGTCGTCCATTTCCCCGAAGGCGGATTTGCCCGCACGCGCAAAGGGGAGGATCACTGGCAGTCCTCGGTCAATCTTCCCGCCAAATGCATCGCCGGCACCGCCGGGGCCGGCGACGCGTTTTGCGCCGGCGTGTTGTTGGGGCTGCACGAGGGGTGGGATTTGGGACGCTGTCTGGAAACCGGCGTCTGTGTCGCCGCTGCCTCGCTGTCGGACCCGACTTGCACGGGCGGCATCCAGCCGCTTAAAGCCACTCTCGACCTGGCGAAGAAATACCGCTTCCGCTCTGAGCTCGAACCGGCCGAATGAAAGAGCCCGCCGGGAAGCAAGAGT
>WNFU01003953.1_pt1 | contig 38122 bp, 32 predicted proteins | sample 5400121 | NCBI WGS metagenome assembly WNFU01 (sample SAMN13153360, study PRJNA577476) | soil metagenome | isolation source: 100 cm soil or saprolite under grassland replicate 1 | place: USA:California | collected 2016-06-15
AGGCCCTAATTGCAAAGGGCCATAAATTGCGCTCGTCAGGGGCTTGGACGATGGGAGCGAATGCGGCCATCGTCGTTGACTTGAAAACAGGCGTGCTGAACGCAGGGGCCGACCCGCGAACGGACGCTTACGCATGGGCGTGGTAATTGAGTACGACATGAATGATGAGCAAAGAGAGCTGAAAAAAATAATGTCTGAGTCGGCGGATCAAGAGCTTTTGAGGATCGTCTACATTGATTATGCAGACTACCGCCATGATGCTCTCGATTCCGCGAAACAGGAGTTGGCGGCGCGGGGCATCCCTTTTGACGAGTCTCGCGTTGAAAGAGAAATGAGCGAGCCGGAGATTCCGCCCAATGTAGAGCTAGTCACAGCCGCGTCGTTTAGCGCCCCTTACGAAGCCCATCTGGCCAAAGGACAACTCGAGGCGAATGGCATAATGGCCGTTATCGCTGATGAATATACTGCCGGAATGAACTGGTTGTTCTCAAATGCGATCGGCGGGGTTAAAGTACAAGTTGACAAACCAGATCTGGAGGATGCCCTGAAAATACTCGCTCTCAGTGGTCAGCAAGAGGGAGACGCTCTTGAGGTTGATGATAGTTGGGGGGAATGTCCGAAGTGCGGAAGTAAAACGGTCGAGTTTATCCTGGAGAGAAAGGGCCCGGCTGTTCTTACCTGGTTGTTAATTGGTATTCCACTGCTCTTCGCTTCAAAAAAACTGAGGTGTCTGAATTGTAATAATGACTGGAAATATAAGTAATGTCAGCGCGCCAAAAACGGTGTAACATCGCATAACTCCGCACACTCGCCGTAAGAAGGCCGATCACGGGCTGAACTTAAATCAAACAAAGGAGAGAAACATGGCTGCTGTCCTAGAACTACCGATCTCAACCTACGAAAGCGTTGTCGAACCCGACTGGTGTCCCGGCTGCGGTGACTTCGGCGTGCTGCGCGCGCTCGAAATCGCGGCGGGCAAACTCGGCATTTATCCCAAAGACCTGATGGTCGTTTCCGGCATTGGTTGCTCCTCGAACCTGCCGGGCTTCATCCATGCGTACGGCGTGCACAGCCTGCACGGGCGCGCGGTAGCAGTGGCTTCAGGTATCAAGCTCGCCAACCACGATCTGAACGTTGTGATCACGGGTGGCGATGGAGACGGCTATGGCATCGGCATCGGCCATTTCATTCATGCCATGCGGCGTAACCTCGATCTGACCTACCTCGTGATGAACAATCAGATTTACGGCTTGACCACCGGGCAGGCCTCGCCGACCACGATGAAGGATGTTCGCACCAAGTCGACGCCGATGGGCAATTTCGAAACGCCGATCAACCCGGTGGCGCTGGCGCTGGTTTCGGGCGCGACCTACGTCTCGCGCGGTTTTTCGGGCGAGAACAAACACCTGGCGGAATTGATCGCCGGCGGCATCGCCCACAAGGGCTTCGCGCTCGTGGACATCTTCAGCCCCTGCGTGACTTACAACAAGATCAACACCTACGATTATTTCCGCAAGCGCATCTACAAGCTCGAAGCCGAAGACGGCTACGGCGCGTCGAACGTCGAGGCGGCGCTGACCAGGTCGTTCGAGTGGGGCGAGCGTATTCCGATCGGAGTCTTTTACCGCGACGAGCAGCCGACCTATGAGGATTGCGAGCCGGCGCTAAGAAACGGGCCGCTCGTCGGGCAGCCACTCGGTCTAAGCAAAGAGGCGTTTGACGAGCTGATGGGCGAATTTATGTGAGGCGACCTACATGATTCGAGCATTTCGTGGCATTATCCCTCCAGGAGGGGACGGACTAATATTGGCCGCTTCGATTTAGAGCCGGGGCGCCCATGAAAGCGAAGCCGGCGCCGCTGTGAATCTGAAGACCGGCGATTTCGCGTAGAAGGGGTAGGCGTCGTTCGCCTTACATTTACTCTATTCGACAACCAGAGATGATGGAGAAGAGATAGTCAACTACCCCATCTAAACACTTGCGCATTGTAGATGGAGCTTGCAGTTCCAAGTTTCGTACTTGACGCCCGAAAGAACGGTCTTGCGAGAACGGACTGCTTCGGGCCGGTTGACTCTTGGATTCATGCGAATCCGGTGGCGGCCCATCAACCCCCAGGCTATACCCGGAGGCGATAGCGTCGAGTACTTGATATGCGGACTACCAAGCAACTTCGGGGATTTTACGCAGGCAAAGTTTTCTGCCTGCAACTCCCTATCACCGGTTCTCAAAGAGCAGGAAACTGTTTCTCTCCCTTGCGGGACGAGCGCCTTCGCTCGGAGAGATTATATATGACGAGTCAACCGCATGCGCATCGAAGGGCCAAGCCGTTCAATTCGCATATGGTCTCGATTTCCTCTCCGTCCAAGCCTACCGGCCATGTACGGAGTATCCATCGAGGTAGTAGATGAACGAGGTGTTGGACAGAGATCCTAATCTGGATGCGCCCGACGCCCCTGCCCCCGGAGGCTGGTACGGAATGCAATCCGGCGCTGCGCTGGCCGGGCGTTACCGCATCGAGCGATTGATCAGTCGAGGCGGGATGGGCGCGGTGTTCGAGGCCACGCAACTGGGTTTGGACCGCGCGGTGGCGATCAAGCTGCTGCTTCCAGCCTTGAGCCGCGACGAAAAAATGCAGGAGCGTTTCCGCCGTGAGGCGCGCTCGGCCGCCTCGCTGCGCCACCCCAACATCATCCAGATTTATGATTACGGCATCAGCGACTACGGCCCGTACATCGTGATGGAGCTGGCGCGCGGCAAGAGCCTGCGCCAGTTGCTCAACAAGGGAGCGCTCGAAATCGGGCTGAGCGTCGATCTGATGGGGCAAATCTGCTCGGCGCTCGCCGCCGCGCATTCGGCCACGATCATCCACCGCGACCTGAAGCCCGACAACATCATGGTCGAGGAACAATCAGACGGGCAGATTCTCGCCAAAGTCCTCGATTTCGGCATCGCCAAAATGCGCGAAGCCCAACCGGACGAGGAGGGCGCCAACCTGACCGGCGCAAACATCATCGGCTCGCCGGCCTACATGTCGCCTGAACAGAGCCTGGGCTCGACGCTCGACGCGCGCTCCGACATTTACAGCCTGGGCATCGTGCTTTACGAGATGCTCACCGGCTCGACGCCCTTCGGCAAAGGGGCGCCCGGCGCGCTGCTGACGCATCAGATCAACACGCCGCCGCCGCCGCTGACCGCGGCCCGTCCCGAAATCCCCGCCGCCGTCGAATCAGTGGTCATGAAGGCCCTGGCGAAAGACCGCGAGGCGCGCTTCACTTCGGCCACCCAATTCGCGCAGGCTCTGCGCAAAGCCTTCGACGACCCGGAGGGCTTCGCCTCCGAATACGAAATCGGCTTCGCGTCCGGCGCGTCCGGCTTCACCACCGAGCGGATTGCGACCTTCCCGGACGTCGCCCCGACGGGCTCATTGACGGGGACGATCCGGCGGCGCCTGGCGATCCTGCCGCTCCGCAATCTGGCCGGCGACCCCGAGATCGACTTCCTCGGCTTCGCGCTCGCCGACAGCGTCATCACACAGCTCGCCCCGCTCAAATCGCTGATCGTCCGCCCGTCGTCGGCCGTAGAGAAATACCGCAACCAGGTCGTCGAACCGCGCGCCGTCGGCCGCGAGTTGCAGGTCGATACGATCCTGTCGGGCAGTTATTTGAAAGCCGCCGACATGTTCCGCGTCAACGTGCAACTGGTGGACGTGTCGAGGAACGAGATCCTATGGCAGGAGCGGATCGACCTCAAATTCGACAACGTCATCGCGCTTCAGGACAAGATCTGCGAGGAGTTGATTCGCGGCCTGCGGCTCAACGTCACGACCGGCGAACAGGAGGCGATCAAACACGACGGGGCGCGCAACCCGATGGCTTACGAGTTCTACCTGCGCGGCCTCGCGTTCGGCGACACCCCCAGCGAGCGCCGGCAGGCGATCGGGATGCTCGAAGCTTCGGTCGGGCTCGACCCGTCTTACGCCCCGGCCTGGGCCGCGCTGGCGGGCCGCTACATTAACGCCCGCGTCAACCTGCGCGACGAATCTATGCTCGACAAGGCGGCGGCGGCGGCGCGCAAGGCCCTGGAGATCAACCCGCGACTGCCCGCCGCCTTCTTCTGGCTGGCCCTCTATCACGGCGAGAAGGGCGACCTGAAGAACGCGCTGGTCATCTGCAAACAACTGCTCCATGCCGCGCCGAACAGCGAGTACGCTTATCAGGCGATGGGACATGCCTACGATTACGCCGGACTGCCCGAGATCGCGTTGACGCTCTTCCGCAAAGCCGCCGAGATCAACCCGGTGGCCTATCCGCACATGCTCGGCTTCCTTCAATACCAGAAGGGCGATTACGCCGAAGCGCGCCGTGAACTCGAAGCCTGCCCCGACTCCATCCCCGAAAAACATTTCTGGCTGGCGGCGACCGACATCTGCGAAGGCAAAGACAAAGACGCCGCGAGCCGGCTCGAAGCGATGGTCGCGGGCGGGGGCTCCGGATGGTTCAATTCACAGGCGCGCGCCCTGATGCTCGCGACCAAGGGCGAGCGCGAGGCCGGCAAACAGGTTCTCGCCGAAGCCTTCTCCGCGCCGATCCAGATGGGCGGCTATCACTACTACATCACCGCGGAAGTCTGCGCGCAGTTGGGCGAGATCGACTCCTGCGTTGAAATGCTCTGGGGCGCGGTCGAAGCCGGCTACGGCAACTACCCGTTCCTGACCTCCGACCCGCTGCTGGGGCCCGCGCGCTCGGCCGAGAGTTTCACCGAAGTCGCCGCGGCAATGCAGAAGCTTCAAACGCGATTGCAGTTGATGCTGGTCACCGGATAACACTGCCACCGCGCCTCCGTGGCTGCGGTGGCCTTGCCACTCCACTTCGACCACATACCGAATTATATGAAGGGCACACCAAGATTTGGATCGAAAAAACGTAGCCACCGCAGAGCACCGCAGAGCACAGAGGGATTTGGCCGGGCTTTCGGCCTCGGTGTCCTACGGTGGGCTGCGGTGGCTTAATCCAGTTCTTGGTGTGCCGCTCATATAGATTGGGATGAACATTAGCTCAGCGGTTGTTTCCGCTCTCGCCTTGCGCGCAAGGCCTCGATCAAGGCGGGCAGAATCGAAACGAAAATAATCGCCAGGATCACCAATGTGAAGTTGCGTTTCACCACGGGGATGTTGCCGAACAGGTAACCGGCGGCCACGAAAATTCCGATCCAGAGAAAGCTCCCGATGACGCTGAAGAGGAGGAAGCGCGGGTAATACATCCGCCCGATGCCGGCGACGAAGGGCGCGAAGGTGCGGATGATGGGCATGAAGCGCGCGATGATCACCGTCTTGACGCCGTATTTCACGTAAAAAGCGTTCGTGCGTTCCAGGTGCGCGCGGTTGAACCAGCGCGAGCTTTCGCTGCGGAAAACCTTCGGCCCCACGAAATAGCCGATCCAGTAGTTGGTCGAATCGCCGATGATCGCGGCCAGCATCAGCAGAAAGGCGGCGGTGTAGACGTCGAGCGCGCCTTTGGCCGACAAGGCGCCGATGGCGAAGAGCAGCGAATCGCCCGGCAGGAACGGCGTCACTACCAGGCCCGTTTCGCAGAAGATGATCGCGAAAAGAATGGCGTAAGAGAATGTCCCGTAACGCGAGACCAGTTCAACGAGGTGTGTGTCGAGATGAAGAATTACGTCAATGAAGTCCTTGATAAATTCCATGCCTATAGTTGTTTGTTGTTATGGGTTGATTGCGAGATAAAGCATCGAAGAATTTTAGCCACGAATGAACACAAATGAACACGAATCCTTTTCTTGATCTTGACGATCCACTTGTTTTCCGCCATTCGTGAATATTCGTGTTCATTAGTGGCTGAATTTTCCTATCTCTCCCAGCCGTAACGGCCGATCAATTTCACGAACTGGCACGCGCCGAAATCTTCGTTGATCACCCCTTCGGGCGTCCGCGTGACGCGGATCAGGCGCTGTTCGGTCTCGGTCCCGACGGGGATGATCAGGCGACCTCCGACCGCCAGTTGGTCGATGAGGGGTTTCGGCGCGTCGGGGGCGGCGGCGGCGACCAGGATTGCGCGGTAGGGCGCGAATTCATTCCAGCCGTATGTGCCGTCGAAACATTTGACCGTGGCGTTGTAAACGCCCAGCCGCCTCAATCGCGCCTGCGCCTCGCGCGCCAGTTCGGGGATGCGCTCGAGCGCGAAGACCTGTCCCGCGACGGCGGCGAGCACGGCGGTCTGATAGCCCGACCCGGCGCCGATTTCGAGCGCGCGGTCGTCCCTGGTCACTTCCAGCAATTCGGTCTGGCGCGCGACGATGTAAGGTTGCGAGATCGTCTGATTGAATTCGATGGGCAGGGCGTGGTCGCCGTAGGCGTGCGATTGCAGCGCTTCGGGCACAAAGTGGTGGCGTGGGATGCGTCCCATCGCGGCCAGCACGCGTTCGTCGCGGATGTGGTAATGGAGCCGCAGCCGCTCGACCATCTCCGCCCTGGCGCGCGCGTGATGCAGGCCGTCTTGTCCGTTGTTAAGATTGGACATCGAATCCAAAAAGGTCGTGGCTTCTGAGCGCTTCCAGCGTCCGGTAGTCGGTCATGTCGGTCCGCAGCGGAGTGATCGAAACCAGGCCTTCGCCGATCGCGGCGTAATCGCTGCCGCGATCCTCCTTCAATGAAATCTTCTGAATGCCTACCCAGTAATACGCCCTGCCGCGCGGGTCAACGCCTTCGACGATTTCCGGGGTGGCCGAGACCACTCCCTGGTGGGTCAGTCGCGCGCCGCGAATCTCTCCGACCGGCACGTTAACGTTGAGGATCGTGCCTTCGGGCAACCCCTCTTTCAAAACCCTCACCGTCAGGTCGGCGGCGAAGTTAGCGGCGCGAGTGAAATCGCCCTCTCGCGCGGCCAGGCTGACGGCGATGCCTGGCAGTCTGAATATCGAAGCTTCGAGCGCGCCGGCTACCGTGCCCGAATAGGTCACGTCGTCGCCGAGGTTCGCGCCATGATTGATGCCCGACACGACTATGTCCGGGCGTTCTGGCAGGATCTTCGTCAGGGCCAGCAATACGCAGTCGGTCGGCGTGCCGTCAACCGTGTAACGCCGCTCGCCGATCTGTCGCGCGCGCAGCGGTCTCGTCAGCGTCAGCGAATGCGCGGTCGCGCTTTGCTCCGAAGCGGGCGCCACCATCGTGACTTCGCCGACCGCTTCGAGCGCTTTGGAGAGCGCCTCGATCCCTTCGGAAAAATAACCGTCGTCGTTAGTAACTAAAATCTTTGGCATAAGTCGGCGGCATCTTCACCCATCGATGCCGCCGATGGCAAGCAGATCGAGGATCGAGGATCGAGGATCGAGGATCGCGATGCCCGTTCCATTTCTATAGTTCTCAAGAGAATGTTTTCAGCCACGAATGAACACGAATATTCACGAATAGAAGCGTGAGAATGGCGGCCAAACGACTTATCAAGATCAGAAAGAAGATTCGTGTTCATTCGTGTTCATTCGTGGCTGAAATTTTTTATTCTTAAATTCTACATCTTCCATCCTCGATCCTCGATCCTCGATCCTCGTATATAATCGCTACGCTTATGCCCTTGAATACGGACTCACTGTTATCCGATCCCGCCCGCGTTCACCGGATCGTGACGCAGGTCATTCTGCTCGTCGCGGCGGCGGCGGCCATTGTCTGGATGGTCTATGAGTTGCGCATGATCCTCGTGCTGCTGGCGTTCACGGCCATCTTCTGTTACCTGATCGCGCCGCTCGTGGATTTCTTTGAATTCTCGATCCGGGTCGGCAGGTCGCGGCTGCGCATCCCGCACACGATGGCGATCATCATCGTATATCTGTTGATGGCCGGCGCCGTTGTTCTCGTGCTCGAGAAAGTCGGGCCGCTGCTTTCGGACCAACTCAGCGCCTTTTTCGAGAACATGCCCAACTACGCGAAAAAACTCGATGAATACGCCAAGCAACTCTCGGCGTTGCCGAACCGCTACCGTCTGCCCCCGGGCTGGCGGCAATCCCTGACCGACGGGCTGAACTCCGCGGTCACCGGTCTGCTGGACTGGCTGCAGATGGTGGCGTTTAAAACCGTGCGTCTGGCGACTTATCTGCTCTGGCTCGTCCTGATTCCCGTTCTGGGGTTCTTCTTTCTGAAGGACGCGAAGGCGATCAGCGACAGGCTCTTATCGTCGCTGCCCGCCGCCGACATGCGCTACCGCGTGACCACATTTCTGAATGACGTGAGCGAGACGATGGCGGGATACATCCGGGCGCAGTTGCTGGCCTGCTTGATAGTCGGAGTGGTCATGGGCGCCGGGCTGTGGCTGCTGGGATTGCCATACCCACTGGTCTTCGGGGTCGGGGCCGGCTTGTTCGAATTCGTTCCGCTCGTCGGGCCGATCTCGCTCGGCGCGGTCGCCGTGCTCGTGGCGAGTTTCCATTCGTGGCGCAACGCGCTTCTGGTGTTCGCGTTCCTGGCGATCTATCGCATGATCCACGATTACGTCATTTATCCACGCCTGATCAGCCGCGGCGTCGAGGTTCATCCGGTCGTCGTGATCCTGGCGGTTTTGAGCGGCGCAGAGCTGGGCGGAGTGGTCGGAGTCTTCCTGAGCGTCCCCGTGGCCGCGCTGTTGATCGTCTGCTGGCGTCACTGGCGCGACCTGCGACAGGACCGCTCACTGGCCCTGGTCGACGCTGACAACGAGCCTTTGGCAAGAGTGGGGAGTAGTGACTAGGAAATGTGGAATGTGACGGCGCAAATAACTTTATACAACCCCTGCTTCTAATTTTTACTTGGCGCAATCAAAAAGTTTGACAATGACACACTCAACTCTTATACTGCGTGCGCGTTTAAAGTATTGCTATCATCATAAAATTACAGGTTTGTCGGATTAAATCTTTGTCGCGGGAGGAAGAATGAGCAAAGTTATAGGAATTGACTTAGGCACGACCAACTCTGTCGTCGCCATTATGGAAGGCAGTGAGCCTGTCGTTATCACCAATTCTGAGGGGGGGCGCACCACGCCTTCAGTGGTGGGATTCACCAAAGACGGCAACCGTTTGGTTGGCCAGGTGGCGAAGCGTCAGGCGGTCACCAACCCAGAAAATACAATCTATTCGATAAAACGCTTCATGGGCCGCCGGTTTAATGAAGTCAGCGATGAGATCAGGCAGGTTCCGTACAAAGTCACTCAGGCTTCGAATGGAGACGTGCGCGTAGTGGCCGGGGGGAAGGAACATTCTCCGCCAGAAGTCTCGGCCATGATCCTGCAGAAGCTGAAGCAGGCGGCCGAAGATTATCTGGGCCAGAAAGTCACGCAGGCCGTCATCACTGTCCCGGCCTACTTCAACGATTCGCAGCGCCAGGCCACCAAGGACGCCGGCAAGATCGCCGGCCTGGACGTGCTGCGCATAGTCAATGAGCCGACGGCGGCGGCGCTGGCTTACGGCCTGGACAAGAAGAAGGACGAGACCATCGCGGTCTTCGACTTCGGGGGCGGGACGTTCGACATCTCGATCCTGGAAGTCGGTGAGGGCGTGGTCGAGGTGAAATCTACAAACGGCGACACGCACCTGGGCGGGGACGACATTGACGAGCGATTGATCCAATGGATCATCGATGAGTTCAGGAAAGATCAGGGCATCGACTTGTCGAAAGATAAGATGGCGTTACAACGCCTGAAAGAGGCCGCCGAGAAGGCCAAGATCGAACTCTCCTCGACGATGGAGACGGAGATCAACCTGCCGTTCATCACCGCCGACCAATCGGGTCCGAAGCATCTGGTGATGAAGTTGACGCGCGCCAAATTCGAATCCCTGGTCGCCGACATTTTGCAGCGCACGTTGGAGCCTTGCCGTCTGGCGCTGAAAGACGCCGGGCTTCAGGCCGGCCAGATTGACGAAGTCGTGCTGGTGGGCGGTTCGACGCGCATCCCGAAGATTCAGGAGATGGTCAAGACCTTCTTCGGGAAGGAGCCTCACAAGGGGGTCAACCCTGACGAGGTCGTGGCGGTTGGCGCCGGGGTGCAGGCGGGCGTGCTTTCCGGCGAGGTGAAAGACCTGCTGCTGCTCGACGTGACCCCGCTCAGCCTGGGCATTGAGACGCTCGGAGGCGTCTTCACCAAGTTGATCGAGCGCAACACGACGATTCCCACGCGCAAGTCCGAAATATTCTCGACGGCGACGGACAACCAGACTTCGGTGGAAGTCCACGTACTGCAGGGAGAGCGCCAGATGGCGGGCGACAACCGCACGCTGGGCAAATTTCATCTGGTGGGCATCCCGCCGGCGCCGCGCGGAATGCCGCAGATCGAAGTCACTTTCGACATTGACGCCAACGGCATCGTCAACGTTCAGGCGCGCGACCTCGGGACGGGCCGCGAGCAGAAGATCACGATCACCGCGTCCTCGGGCCTCTCGAAAGATGAAATCGACCGGATGATGCGCGACGCCGATATGCACTCTGAAGATGACAAACGTAAGCGCGAGGTGATCGAAATCAAGAACCGGCTCGATTCACTCATCTACCAGACCGAAAAGACGATCACGGACAACCGAGAGAAGATCCCGGTCGGCCTGATCTCGGAAGTCGAATCCGCGATCGCGGAGGCGAAGAAGGTCGTCGAGGCGAACACCAGCGACCAGTTCCAGGCGCAGCTCGAAAACCTCACCCGCGTTTCACACCGCATCGCCGAGTCCCTCTATCAACAGCAGGCGGGCGGCGCGGCGTCAGACGCGGCGGGCGCCGGCGCGCAGCAATCCGGCGGCCCGTCGGGGAAAGCCGGCGACGACGTAATCGACGCCGAATACATCGACGTCGACGAGAATAAGTAGGAAGTGGACAGTGGGTAGTGGATAGTGGGCAGTGGGCAGTTGAACAAGCGCAACTAACCACTAACCACTAACCACTGCCCACTACAGATTTTTATGAAACATTATCGCCTTTTGAACGACCTCGCTGCGCTTGAGCAACAACTGACCCAAATGGTGAAAGGGGCGAGCGGATTCAGCGTCGAGCAGGCGCACGCCACCTGGTCGCCTCCTGTAGACATATACGAAACCCCGGCGAGTTTCGTGCTGACCGCCGAGGTCCCCGGAATGTCGCTCGCCGAGCTTGACGTCAAGGTAGTGGATGACACACTGATTCTGCGCGGCGCCAGGCGGTGGGAGCGCGATGTGCAGGGCGAAAATTTTCACCGGCTGGAGAGCGCTTACGGCAAATTCGAACGGACGTTCAAGCTCTCTCAAGAGATCGACGCCGATCGAATCACGGCGGAGTTGCGGCGAGGCCTGTTGAGAATCGTCCTGCCCAAACGCGCCGGCAAGCGGATCGAGATCACTACGGAATAGGGAGTGGGGATTGCGGATTGCGGATTGCGGATTGCGGATTGCGGATTGATACAACTTTCGATCTCGATTTCGCGTCTGCGGTTAAACAAATTCATAAATCCGCAATCCGCAATCCCCAATCATCTATGGCTCAACGCGAAGACTACTACAAAACGCTCGGCGTCAAGCGCGGCGCGACTCAGGAAGAGATTCGCAAGGCGTATCGCCGTCTTGCGCGCAAATACCACCCCGATCTGAATCCCGGTGACAAGTCATCCGAGGAGAAGTTCAAACAACTCTCCGAGGCTTACGACGTGTTGTCCGACCCGAAGAAGCGTGAAGTCTACGACAAGTTTGGGACATACAATGACAACATCCGTGACGCTGCGCGCGGTCCTGCCGGGGCGGGGATCGAATTCGATTGGAGCGTCTTTACGGGCGGGGCGGGCTCCAGCACGTCAGGGGCGGGGGCCGGGTCGGGAGGCGCGAGTTTCCGCGACATCTTCAGCGAGCTATTCGGCAGCGGCCCGAAGGGCGCATCGGCGCAGTCGCAATCGCAGTCGCGGCGCGGCGCGGACATCGAAGTCCCGCTAGCGCTCAGCTTCGAGGAGGCGATAAACGGCCTGACGGCCAACATCAACGTTCGGCGGAGCGAGACCTGCGCGCGCTGCCAGGGGTCTGGCGCCGCGCCGACGGGGTCGGTTTCATGCACAACCTGTAATGGAACCGGGAAGATCTCCAAGGGCAGCGGATTTTTGCGCCTCGACCAAAACTGCTCCGACTGCAACGGAACCGGAAAACGCCGCCCGCCATGCGCGAGTTGTCACGGCCGGGGCGTGTTGCCGAAATACGAGACCGTCAAGGTGCGCATCCCGGCCGGCGTCGACACCGGCTCCCGCGTCATCGTCCGCAGCAAAGGCGAAGCCGGCCCGAAGAACGCCTCTCCGGGCGACCTTTACATAATCACCAACGTCGCCCCGCACCGGGTATTCACGCGCAAGGGGGACAACATTTATTGCGTGGTTCCCATCACTCTGCCCGAGGCGGCGCTGGGCGCGAAGATCGAGGTGCCGACGGTAAGCGGCAAGGCCCAGTTGCGCATTCCGCCGGGCACACAATCCGGCCAGGTCTTCCGGCTGCGTGAGAAGGGCGCTCCGAGTTTGCGCGGCGACACGCGCGGAGACCAGTACGTCGAAGTCAAAGTGGTTTTGCCACGGATCATCGATGAAGACTCGAAGAATCTGCTGCGCGAATTCGCTAAGCGAAACCCCGAAAATCCGCGCGTGGAGATGGGGCTGGAATAAGAGACACCTATGACGTTGAAAGACATCAGGCGCAAGCGTAAAACCAAAGGCTACACGATCAGCGCGGTGGCCGACCATTACGGAGTTCATCAGCAGACGCTCCGGCTCTACGAGCGCGAGGGGCTGCTCAAACCTTCGCGCTCCGAAGGCAACGTGCGCCTCTACACCGATGAGGACATCGAACGACTGGAAGTGATTCTGAATTTAACGCGCGACCTGGGCGTGAATCTGGCCGGCGTCGAGATCATCCTCAACATGCGCGAGAAGATGGATCAGATGCAGCGCGAATTCAATCGCTTCTTCGAGATGCTGCGCGATTACATGTCGCAGAACGTCCCGCTCAAACAGGACCCGCAAGCCAACCAGGCCCTCGTCCCGACGCGCCGCACAGTCGTCGTTCGCTCTACGTCCAGGCGCGGCGCCAAAAATCAGAACACGGAAGAATCCGAAGGCTGACGGCTGATTTCCGCCGCTCGGCTTCTATAAAAACATTGACGCCCTTTCGACCGGCAGGCGACGTTAAAAGAGATCTGAAAGTCTCACATCGGCCGCCCGGAGTACGGCTGTTGGTATCGCTCCCCCAGGCGGCTTTTGTTGTTTGTGTAGTGATGTCTTTCGTGATAACGCAAGGAGACAAGCCTTCTATTTTTTGCTGTCGATCTTTTCCTTCAGATGTTTTGCGCAGGCCTCGGCGGTGCTGCGCTTTCCGTGCGCGGAGTTCGATTTATTTACCGAATAAGCCCAAACCGCTTCGCCGGTCTTCAGGTTGGTGACGGTAATGCTGGCCTGCTCGCTGGAATGTATGGAGCCCCTAATGAGGATTTTGGCGACCCCGGCTTTCTTCGATTCCGAAGTTCCGCTGATCTCAAAGTCCGCCTTCTCCTTCTCCGTCACGACTTCCAATGGAACCTTTTTGGCTTCAAACGCGGTGACCAGGTCTTTTTCGAATCCGTCTTTCATCGGGTTGATGAAGACTTTGGAACCAGCCGGGATGGCCTTGGCGACGTCTTGCGCCAGTCCGCTGACTGGCGCCAGCGTCAGCAGTAAAAGGAGGGATAGTGTTTTTCCGCTCATTACTCCCTCCCTTCGATGCGGGCTTTCAGGTGTTTGGCGCAGGCCTCCGAAGAACTCTGTTTGCCCTTGTATGAGTTGGTCTTATTCACGTTGTAGCCCCAGACAGCCACTCCGGTCTTCAGATTGGTCATGACGATGCTGGCTTGTTCGTTGCTTTGCTCTGATCCCAGAAACAGCATCTTCGCCCACCCCGCCTGATGCGACTCAGAGACACCTGTAATTTCATAATCGGCCATCTCCGGATTATTCACGACGACGACCGGCGTTCCTTTCTTGACGATGGCTGCGATCAGGAACGATTCATAGCCCTTCAGCGGCGCAATGTAGACCTTCGATCCGGCGGGAATCTTCTCTTTACTCAATTCAGCCGGAGGCGCTTTATCTATCATGTCGGCGGGTTTGTCGGATTTGGACGATGATTGTTCAGAAGCCGCGGGAATAGTTGAGGACGGCGTCGTTTGCGCAAATGTCCCCGCCGCAAAGGCTGACAGAAGTAATAATAGGCACGAGATTCGGTGAAACATATTTTTGTACTCCTTATTTCATTTGGATTGTTGGGCCATTCTGAACGCTAAAAGGGTAAAGCGGTTCAAGCTTGAGACTGCAGCCTTAATATATACATTATGACGAGTTCATTGCAAGATTTTTTCGCGACGCCAAGGTGGACAATTGAGAGTGAACTATACTCGATATGAAAACCTCGAGTTTAGTGTTGGTTACCCCTGCGGCGGGTTCCGGCGCTTGATAGTTGTTATTGTGGTTTGTAGAGAATGAACACCGGGTCATCATTGACCCAGACTGCCTTCAACCAATCGGGCGCTATTTCGGGCTTGCCGAGCGCGGAAAGTTCCTTGCGTTCTTTCAGTTCGCGCTTGCCGACCGCGATGTAATCGACGCGGTTGGCCTCGACCCAGGAGCGAAATTCGTCGCCCGTCGCGCCGATCGACGACAGAAAATCGCGCGCCGCGATGATTTCCGTGGGCTGGTTATCCAGAAAACGCGTCACGTCTTTGCGCGATTCGTCCAGCGAAAGCGCAAACATCGCGGCGACCATCGCGACGGGAATCAACGCGAAAGCGCGATTCTTCAGCCACCCCAGAGACCGCGCCATTTCAAGCCACGCCGCCGCGGCGAAGACGGCGAAGCCTGAATAGAGAACCATCACGAAAAAGTAATATCGCGCTTCCCAGTGATTGAGCGCCATCAGCAGCAGGTACAGCGCGCCCGCGATCAAGACCAGCGCCACATTTTTCGATCGCCGCCTGGCCAGAGCCAGTAAAACGCCGAAGCCCGCCATCCCTGCCACCAACTGATTGACCAGCGTCTCTTTGAAATTGTTGCGGAGGCTCTCGTAAAGGTTCGCCGGATAGCGCGCCATCAACCGCCTGGGATCGTAGCCGATCACGTCGCCGAACGAATGGAACGCTGCGGCGAGCGCGCGCGTGGCGTCCTGGTTGGTCTTGTTGTCGACCAATTCGGGGTAGAACTCCGTCGCGAGGTTCAGGTAATTGGTGTTGTAAAACGGCGAGCCGTGGCGTTTGTAATTGGCGATCAGCCAGGGCGATGACACGACGAGGAAAAGCGCGACGAAGATCGCCGACAGCGCCAAACGCCCAAGCCATCTCTTTTTAAAATAATCGAGCAGCGTGATCCCGATCAGACATGCGGCCGGCAGAAAAAAACCGTTGTAGCGGGTGAGATAGACCGCGCCCGCGAGCGCCCCGCCGAGCGCCACGCGCCAGCCCGGCGCGATCCGTTCGTCTGTGAAGACAACCAGGGCCGCCAGACACAACAGCAAAAAGAAGACGTCGGTCGCCGCGTTGATCGAAAACTGAGGGAACTCTCCGCTGACCGTCGCGATGAGTTGCGCGCCGACTCCGACCCAATAACTGAATAGCCGCGCGAACAGGACAAAGATCAGCACCCCGCACAGGACCGCGCAAACGACCGACATCCATTTGCCGACGGTGAACAGATCGCCGCTCATCCCGGCGAGTTTTGCGACGAGGGCTAGCGTGGCAGGGTAGCCGGGGCCTTGAAACGTGTTTTGCGGGAATTGTCCCGAGGCGAGACGTTCGGCGTCGGGCGCGTATAAGTGATAGAAATCGGTCTCGGTCGCGTAATTGCCGAACGGATGCTGACGGGCGAGATAAATGAGCGCGAGGAAGTGAATCAGTGAAATCAAGACGATTGGCGCCATGAGCAGGAGCGATCTCCGCCACGGAGCGCGCGGCGCCGCAAACGCCTCGTACTCGAACGCCTCAGAAAGCCTGCCGGCTTTAGTCTTATTCTGTGAATAGGTCATTGATCAGAGGTTCCGTTATTTCATCTCATCCAGCATATATTCCGACGCGCGCCACGCGAGCGCCATGATCGTCAGCGTCGGGTTCTTATGCGTGCCCGAAGCGAAGGCGGATGCGTCCATCACGAAGAGGTTCTTGACGTCCCAGCTCTGATTGAATTTGTTGAGCACGGATGTTTTCGGGTCGGCGCCCATATGCGCCGTTCCCATCTCGTGAATCGAATGGCCGGGCGTTTCCGGGTTTTCCGGCAGGCGAACGTCAACAGCCCTTGCCGCCGTGAATATCTCCTCGTATGTCCGCCGGATGTATTTGTACATATTGATGTCGTTCGACTCCCATGGGTGATTGATCTTCAAAACGGGCATTCCCCATTTGTCCTTCACCGAAGGATCGAGTTCGACGAATTTGTTCGGGCCGGGCAGCATCTCGCCGTGCGAAGCCAGCACAACGCGAGCGCCAGTCCATTTGCGTACTTCTTTTTTGTATTCGCCGCCGAAGCCGCGAATGTTCTTCGCGTTCTTGTCGGGACGCATTCTGATGCGCGATGAAGGCTCGATCTGGAAGCCTCGCGCGAAGTCGCGTTTCTCGTCCGGCCGGAAATAGCCGAACCAGGGAATGACGATGTGAGAGCCGCCGATGCCGTCACCCGCCTCACGGTCCATGAAAAACAGCTCGGGGAAGTAGGCCTGCGCGCCGACGTCGATGTGCTCGATGAAGTTTTTGCCGATCATCCCGCTGGAGTTAGCGACGTTCGACATCAGCAGCAGGCGCGTGCTTTCGAGCGTGCCGCAAGCCACTACGACCGCGCGGCGCGCCTTGATTTCGCGGTCTTTTCCCGTCGTCTTGTCGATAAAGCTGACGCCCGAGGCAAGCCCTTTCGCGTTGACGTTGATCTTGTGCGCCATCGCGTTGGGAATTAGCGTGAAGGTTTTGGGATATTTCTTCATCAGCGGCGTGATCTGGCGGAACGCCGAGTTATAGAACGAATTGGTCTCGCAGCCGTTCTCGCAGCCGCTGCAATAATGGCATTGGGCGTATCCGTTGTGAGCCCTGGTCAACATCGCGCGGCGCACGCGAATGGCGCGCAACCCGACTTTTTCAGCCGCCTTCTTGATAGCCAAGTCGGAACATTTGAACGCCACGGGCGGCAGAAAATTATCGCTGTCGGGCAGGTCGGGATGATTCTCCTTCGCGCCGCAAACGCCCATGAAGATTTCGGCCTTGTCGTAATAGGGCGCGACGTCTTTATATTCGATCGGCCAGTCGAGCCCCTGGCCGTCAATCGAACGCATCTTGAAATCGTTCTCGTTGAAGCGGTTCGCAAAACGCCCCCAAAACATCGTGCGCCCGCCGACGTTGCGCGCGCGGAACCAGTCGTAAGGCATTTTTTCTGGGGTCGTGTACGGCTCGTCCTTCGTGCTGCCTTCGAGTTTATACTTCTTGGTGAACTCATCGGGGGTAACGAGCGGCTCTTTAAAACCGCGATACGGGTCTTCATAAGGCCACGGATCATGATAGACAAAATCTTCCATGTACTGGCGCAACGGCCCGGCGTCGAGCATCGCGACCTTCAATCCGGCCTGAACCAACACCCAAGCCGCCGTGCCTCCAGCCGCGCCAGATCCGATGATCACAACATCGTAAACAGGAGGGCCGGTAACTCTTCGCTTCTGACTCCACATAAACACAGTCCTTTCGTTCGCCCGAAGATCATCGTTCGGGCGACCAACGCTTGAATGATTTAGCGGATGAATCCAAGGGGTGTTTAAGGCAGGCATTGTATAATGCCGCCGCCATAAACGCACGTTGCATGTGGCGCCTGTCCAAACCTTTCTGCAACGGAGTTAAAAATTGAGCGTTACAGAAAGGCTCAACAACCGGAAGGTTTCAGAGCGCGCGTATGTTCATCATATTTGGCTCCAAGACGGTCAAGACGCCTGTGAAAGATGGGCTGAATCTGAGGAAGCATTGCGGCAGATGCCGCCTCCTGTCCGACATGCGGGAGCATAGCTCCAAGCAGTATTTCACAATCTTTTTCATTCCGGTTTTCCCCACCTCGAAGGGCGAGTCCTTATTGGTCTGTAATAGATGCGGGGCCTCTTATTACGTTCAGCCGGAAGACTATCTTGGATCAGAGGGAGAAAGCTCTTTTCATTCCGCAGACGCCGCAGAGCGGGGATCGGCGCATAACGCCGAGAAGATGGTCATTGTTTGTGAATATTGCGAAGGCAGGCTCCGTATTCCGATGACGGGCCGGAGGCTTCTCGTGACGTGCCCGCATTGTAAAAGGAAGTTTGAGGTCTAATCGGCTCCGTTCATCTTTGCAACACGCAAGCCCTTGTTATTTCGTCATTCATCTTCGCGTCTGGATTTCAGCTTGACCCTGGAACCGGTTCCAGACTTTATAATGCCCGCCGTGTCGAAGAAAACCCCATCGAAAAGAGAGCAACGCGAGGGCGGGCCGCTGCGATCAGGCGAACTGGCGCGGATTTCAGGCGTGAGCGCTGACACCCTGCGGCATTACGAGCGCAAGGGCCTACTCAAGCCTCGGCGCGCTCCCAACGGCTATCGCGAATACCCGCGACAAGCTGTTGAACGCGTGCGGCTCATCCGCAGGCGATTTCGCCGCGCCCATGCTCATCCATGCGAAAACGCCGCCAGGCGCGACCGCGATGCAAAGCCTGAAGGCGAAGATCAAGTACGAGTTCGAAGAGTTGGAACGCGGGGGGCGCGTACGGATTTCGACAAACACTCCAGAAGCCGTAAAAGCGATTCACAAATTCTTGCGCTTTCAGATCAAGGATCATCAGACCGGAGATTCCGGCGAAATTGGAAACTAATCGGGGCGGACAGACTGATTACTCTGTAAACTAAGTTGTTTGATATTTTGTGTTTTAAACCCTTTGCTTTGAGCCTGCGGAGCAGGCGGCAGCATAAAGCCTGGGGCGTAAGCCCCAGGAGAGCGGCAGCAAAGCGATCAGAGCCCACGAAGTGGGCGACAGCCAATGGCTGCCGCCCGTTTCACGGGCTTGATGGCGCGCTTGAACAATACCAAAAAACTTAATTTACGGAGTACTGATGGTCTTTGAGAAATAAATGCGACAACTTTTGGAGCGCCTCTGCTTGGAGCCGCTTTGGTAGTCAATTCATTGACCCAGGCCTTCCTCGGGAATTCGCCCGGCGGTTTACTGGCAACCGCTGCAGACTGAGGAATCGCTCAGGTGTCTCGGAAGTAGCGAGTTGAGCAATGGACTACCAAAGCGGCTCCAAGCAGAGGCGCCCCAAAGGCTCCGCCGTTCATTGTCCGGCTTGTGTCGCTACGCGCTGGATTGCATTGTTGCGCTTATTTTTCGAAGACCATCAGTCTGTCCGCCCCACTCCGGGCTGTTCCGATTTAAGGAAGGGCGACGTACGGCGCGAGGAAGTTCCGAGCAGACGCCGTGTCGGTGCGATAAACGACGTTGGTCGAGCGACAAACCGCGTCACCTGTAATGGTGATTGCGACGAGGAGGCGCACGCCGTTGTAATTCAAGAAATTCGGCCCGCCCGAATCACCGAAACAGGTCCCGCCGTCGCCGGTGGCGGGATTCTGCGACAGCCGCAGAAAAGTATTGTTCAACGCGTCGAAAGCGGAAAAGGCGTACATCCTCGGCACGGGATTTCTATCCTGGAAGAACGGCGGCCCTCCGCCCGTCACTCGATTTTGCAAACCGTATCCGACCGGGGTGAAGACGGCGCTCTTCAATCCGTTCTGCGTGGCCAATTGATCGAGCAGTCCCGCGGGCGGAAGCTGCGCGGGAGTTATCCCCCCTGTCTTAGTAGCGCTGACCAGTAAAACCGCGATGTCTCCAGTGTCGCTCTGGGCCTGGTTGAAGTTCGGATTGGTGACGACCTGAGTGACCGGGATCAGTTTGGTCTGATTGCTGGTCAAATTGCCGAAAGGAATCGGATTGTCGAAACTGACGAAGGCCGTAAAGCCGAGCGGCGCCAGGTCGTTCTCGAAGAAGGCTGTGCAGTGGCTGGCGGTCAAAAAGACATTCGGCGAGATCAGCGTCCCCGAACAGATCGGGAAGATATTGCCGGTGGTCGGGGATTTGACGATGAACGCTCCCGAGTTGCTGAAAACATTGTTTGTGTCTACGAAGCCGTAGACGATGGCATTCACGCGAGACGGAGCGACAACTGTGACAGCGGCGGCCACGGCGAGCGCAAGGATAAGCAGGTAGCGAGTGTGACGCATAACATATTCTCCATTGAATTTTGAGGCCCGAATGTTTGGGAGCGAAAATGAGCGTTTGCGGATAGCGCAATTATACTATTGACCGCCAAGCTAAGCGTGTTAAATTGTCGCTCGTCGATCTGCTCAGGAAATGGAGGTCAATAATGCCAGAACCGCGTATTTTTCGCCTACTATTATTTTGCAGAGCGTCACTCCTCGCCTTGACGATCTGCGCATCCCATTCATTATTTGCGCAGGCGCCGCCCGCCACTCAGTCTGAAGTTCCGCCTGACGATAAGGCTTACCGGGAGGCGATCCTGCTTCTGGATCCGCAGCGTCGGATTGACGCGATGGAGCGTTTCCTGATCGATTATCCACAAAGTCGTTATGCAGCCGGTATCCCCAATCTCATCTTCGGTTGGCTGATCAAGGACGGACAGAAGGAGAAGATTCTGGCGCAGGCCAACCGGATCATTGACAAGGCGCCGGAGAACGCCAAAAGCGTGGCCTATCACGCAGTCGCCGCCAAGCTCCTCGGGGCTGGGATTCTGCTCGATGAGGCTGAGGTCTTCGCCGTCAAAGCCGTCTCCACCTTCAAAGAAGGCAAGTTCCTCGAACTCCAGCGGCAGTCATATAACATGCGGGGCCAAACTCCGCCGCCCGACGGGTATCTCCTCAGGGGATTCAACTCCACACGAGCTACATATCTGGTCACCCTGGGTCAGGTATACCTCAAAAAGGGGCGTGACGCTGAAGCCGAGAAGGCGTTCAAAGATGCGCACAAGGCCAGTCCATCGCTCGAAGCCGCGTCGATCGGATTGGCCACGGTCGTGGCGAAATCAGGCGACAACGCCAGGGCGGTCGAGATTATGGCCGAGGCGGCGGTTTCCGGACGGATGACGGGAGAATCGCGCCAACTGCTCGAAGAGCTTTATCGCAAGACGCGTCAGGATTCGCTGAGCGGGCTGGAAGAGATGCTCGATGAACGATACCGGCGGGCTTTCCCAAACCCGCTCCGCGTCAAACACTATAAGCCCGGTTCCTCGCGCAAGGATCGAGTCGTGCTGGCCGAGGTCTTCACAGGCTCCGGCTGCCCGCCCTGCGTCGCCGCCGATCTCGCCTTTGACGCGGTCCTGGATCGATACGAGCGTCGGGGCGTGGCCGTGTTGATGTACCACCTGCACATTCCACGGCCCGACCCGATGGCCAACGCTGCGACCCAGAATCGCGCGACCTTTTACGGAGTGCGAGGCGTTCCGAGTTACATGATTGACGGGCAGGCCGGTGGCGGGGGCGGCTCGCGCGAGGCGACCGAAGCGATTTACAACCGCTTCAACCCGGGGATCGAGAAACGGCTGGGGGTTCCGAGCCAGGCCGAGATCAAACTCGAGACTGCGCTCGACGGCGGAGTGGTCAAGGTCAGAGCGACGGTCGCAAAAGTCGAGAGCCAATCGCCGAGCCTCAAGCTGAACCTCGCGCTGGTCGAGAAGTCGCTGCGTTATGGCGGCGAGAACGGCGTACGCTTCCACCCGATGGTCGTGCGCGGTATGGCCGGGCCGGGCGCGAGCGGCTTTCGTCTTCTCGGCTCGCAGCCGGCGACCTTCGAGCAGACTTTCGATCTGGCGCAACTGACTGGCGAACTGAAGGACCAGTTGGACGAATATGAGCAGAGGAACTTTGGCCTCAAGTTCAGCGAGAAGAAACACGCCATTGACGCCGCCAATCTCGCGGTCGTCGCCTTCGTGCAGGACGAAGCGAGCCTGCGAATCCTGCAAGCGAGTCAGGTGGATGTGAAGCCCGGCTCGATGCAGTTGAAAGCGCCGAGCGAGTTGGCTGTGACGACCGCCTCGCAGCCTTCAGATAGGCCTACAGAAAGGCCGGCAGACAGGCCGGCAGTCAGGCTGGCAGACAGACCGGCAGACAGGCCGGCAGTCAGGCTGGTAGACAGACCGGCAGACAATACGGAAGACAAGCTGGATGGCGAAAATCCGATTACCTGGAGGCTGAAAGCAGAGACGCCCGCACACCCCCTCAAGCTGGGCGAGACCTTCACCGCGCAATTAACGGCTCAGATTGAGGCGGGCTGGCATCTCTATTCGGCCAATCAGTCGCCCGACGGCCCCAGGCCGACGCGAATCACTCTGCCCGCCGAACAGTCGTTCAAACTCGCCGGCGAAATAGAGGCGCCGCCGCCCCGAACGGCACTCGACGAGAACTTCGGCTTCGAAACCAGTTTCTACGAAAACTCGGCTACGTTTACTTTGCCGGTCCGTGTCGCCGAGGATGTCCAGCAGGGCCGCCATCAACTCCGGGTCAACGCATACTTCCAAACTTGCAATGACCGCCTGTGTCTGCCGCCGAAGACGGTTCAGCTTGTGGCTGCGATCAATGTAGCGACGGGCGTGGCCACGGCGGAAAACAAGCCGGACGGGGCGCCTTCGCCGCCCGTTAATCAGGGCGTTCCGTCGCCGGTTGACCGCGCCATTGAGAGCCTGGCCGGATTGGAAAACCCGGCGTTACCCTGGGATGAAGAGCTGCGCCAGGAGATAGCGCGTCGGCAGACGGAGTTGCGCCGCTGGAGAAACACCGGCAACGCCCGTTGGGAGGCCGAGACCCTCCATCAAATCGGCGCGGCGTATTTCTCGTTAAGCGAGAAACATCGGGCGCTCGATTATTACCAGCAAGCGCTCCCGCTCTGGCGCGCACTGAAGGACACTAAGGGGGAAGGAAAAACGCTCAACAACCTCGGCTTGACGTTCCACTCCCAGGGCGAACGAAGCCGGGCTCTCGACTACTACGAGCAGGCGCTGCAACTCAGGCGCTCGGCGGGTGATCGCGAGGGCGAAGTCGAGACGCTCAACAATATGGGACGCCTGCACAGCGAAATGAGCCAATACGAGCAGGCGATCACTTACTACCAGCAAGCACTCGCGCTTCGACAAACCCTGGGAGACCGCGTCGGGAAGGCCGATGCGTTACACCAACTCGGCGAGGTTTATGAAGCGTCGGGCGATAAGTCGAAAGCGCGCGACTTCTACGGCCAGTCGCTCCGTCACTGGCAGGCGATGGGAAAGAAGCGTGAGGAGGCGCATATCCTTAATCACCTCGGCGCGATTCACTCGGGCCTCGGCGAAAAGCAGGAGGCGCTCGATTATTACCAGAAGGCGCTACAGGCCAGCCGCGCCGCTAAAGCGAGCGATGAGGAAGCCATTGCGCTTAAGCGCATCGGCCAACTCTCCCCCGAGGCGGGCGTGAAGCAAAAAAACTGAAAAGAATGCATCAATAGAACGCGGATGACGCGGATACTACGGATCATCGCGGATAAAAACAGGAAAGATCAGCGTCAATCCGCTCTATCAGCGTCATCCGCGTTCTATTAACCCGTACACCGATGTGAAAACCGCTATAACCTGCGAGGAGGCCGAGTCATTTCCCGTCTCGTCTTTTTTCTATCCTGTAAAGATGCGTCCTGGTTCGCAGGTAAAACGACTTGCCTGCGATGGCTGGAGAGGCCAGGAAGCCTTCGCCGAGTTGATTTTCAGCCAGTGATTCAAACGCCCTTCCCGGGCGTATCACGGTGGTCTTGCCGTCTTCACTGAAGAGCCAGATTTTCCCGTCGGCGTAAACCGGCGAGGCGGAATATTCGCCTCCGATCCGTTTTTGCCACACCAATTCCCCGGTCTTGGCCTCGACGCAACTGGCGATGCCGGTGTCGTTGATCATATAAATCAGATCGTCGATCAGCAGTATCGATGGCTTGTTTGAAACCCCACGCTTGAACTTCCAGGCGACGTGGGTGTCGGTGATCAGCCCATTGCCGCCGGTTCGGACGGCGAACAACTGGCCGGCCGAAAATCCTGTGGGAAAGAAGATCATTCCGTGGCCGATCACCGGGCGCGTGCTGGCCGAATGTTGCGCGCGCTCTTCGACGCGCCAGAGTTCCTTGCCGGTGAGCGGGTCGTAGGAGTAAGCGGCCTTCGCGCCCAGGCTGATCAGTTCCCACCTGCCGTCGATCATCGCGACGTGCGGAGTGGCGAAGGCCTTGCGAAAGTCCCCGTCGGCGGCGATCTTTCCGTTCGCGTCGACGTCCTGAAAGTCTATCGATCGCTTCGTCAGCCAGATTGTCTTACCGGTCTCTTTGTCCAACGCGACGACGAACTGATGGTCGCTGCCGTCGAAATGCATGATCAGCAGGTTGCGGAAGATGATCGGCGACGATCCGGCGCCGCGAAAATGATTGCACTCGATGTCTCGGCGCTCCCACAGAACTTTGAGGCTCTTCGTGTCAATGCAGGCCGTGCCCGGCGCCCCGAACGTGACATAAACGCGCCCCTCTTCGATCACCGGCGTGGGCGAGGCGTAGGTGTTGAACGGGTGCGCGTATTGAGGTTGCGCCACTTCAAATAACTTCAGGTCCTGGACCACTCGGCCCGTCTCGCGGTCGACGCAGACCGCGTAAAGTTTGCGTCCGTCCTGTATGGCGGTCGTCAGCCATATTTGATCGCCGTAAATGACTGGAGATGACCAGCCGCGGTCGTGGATCGGCGTCTTCCAGACGACGTTGTTCGTCTCGCTCCAATTGAGCGGCAGGTCGCGCGCGTCCGAATGACCTGTTCCTTCAGGCCCGCGGAACTGCGGCCAGTTATCGCCCGCGTAGGCCGCCAGGCAAAGTAAAACAAGAAGGAGAGCCGGAATTATCTTCGACATCTTCGATTCATCTCCCTTCGTTGATAGTCAAAACTTTCAACACCCACTCGTCGGGATCAAGCGCCACGCTCTGCGGCTTCGCGTCGAGCTTGAAATTGAACGTCTGTTCGCGTTCGGAGACTCGGATGACTTCGCGCCGAGTCGCGCCGCCGGTCTTGAACTCGACGTCGAGCGGCATGCGAAAGACGGTCGGCGATTGTTTTTGCGCGACGCGCAGCTTCAGCTCTTTCGCCGCCTCGTCCCAACTCCAGGTCGCGTCGTAGACTGGATAGCCGGGCTCGAAAACCCACTGCTTGAAGAACCAGTCGAGCGGTTGGCCGTAGTGAAATTCCATCACCTTTCGCAAATCATCGGTCAGCGCATTGCGGTCGCGATAGGAGCGATAGTAGTCGCGAATGCCGGCGAAGAATTTTTCGTCGCCCATCACGTGGCGGAGCATGTGCAACGTGAAGCCGCCCTTCTGGTAGTTATTCGCGTTGAGCAGCTTCGTCAGATCGGTGATCGCCGGATCGTATATCGGAGGCGCGCTCGCCCCGAAAGACTCATACGACTTAATGTACTGTTCTTTGTCCGCGCGCATCAACTGGATGAATTTGTCGCGGCCGTCTGCGCGCTCGAAGAAGAGGTGGCCGAAGTAAGTGGCGAACCCTTCGCTCAGCCATAGGTGATGCCAGTCCGCTTCGGTGACAGAATCGCCGAACCATTGGTGGGCGATCTCGTGCGCGTTCGTGCCTTCGCTGAACAGGTCTTCGGCCAGAAAGACGCTGCTCGAATTTTCCATCCCGCCGTAACGCGTCGAAGATTGCGCCAGGACCAGCTTCTCGTATGGGTAAGGCCCGATCAGATTCGAGAAGAACTCGACGATCTGTTTCGTCCGGCCATAACCTTTCAATCCTTTGTCGCGGTCTTTAGGGAAGAGGTAATAGAAAAGCCCCACGTCGTCGCCCGCGCGTTCGACCGTTCCGACGTCGATGATCGAAAACTCGGTCGCGCCGATGACCATGCAGTAGGTGGGTATCGGCGAGGTCTCGATCCAATGCGTCATGACGTTTCCGTTCTGCAGGCTCGTTTTTTCGATCAACTTGCCGTTGGCGACGACTTCCAGGCGCGCGGGCGCAGTAACGAGGAACTCGACCGTGGCCTTGTCGTAAGGGTGATCAATCGAGGGGAACCAGTGGCGCGCGCGGTCGGGCCAGTTGTCGCCGAAGACCGCGAAGTCGCCGAACTTGTTCTTGCGGATGATCAATCCGTCCGCCGGCCGCCCGTGGTATTTGATCGTAACCCGGCCACGGTCGCCGCGACGGTAGTCTCCCGAAAGTGCGATGCTGAGCTTGCCGCCCGCATGTGTGAACTTCGCTTCGCGCTGATCTTCGTTGACATGATCAACGGTCAATCCCACAAAATCGAGCGCGATCGTTTTCACGCCGTCCTTTTTGAACTCGAAGAGGATTTCCGCCTCGGCCTGAATCTCGTCGCTCGCGTCTTTGATCGTCAGGCTCAGCCGGTAATTAATGGCGTCGAGCGCCGCGTTGCGCGGGTAATCGTCGGCGGCGAAGAGCGACGCGCAGGGCGCGCACAGCAGCAGGGTGAAAACGAGTCGAGAAAACCATTCCATTACGATTGATCCTTTTAGATCGTAACTGCTCAGCTCCCTCGCCGCGTTAGCGGCGCATTGAATTTAGCCGTGGGTTTCAACCCACGGTAGCGAAGGATTTTTTCCCCGTCGCGTCAGCGACGATTGAATTCAGCCGTCGCTCGCGCGACGCGGGAATATTCACCGACCGTCCCCGTGGGTTGAAACCCACGGCTAAATTCAATGCGCCGCTAACGCGGCGGTGGCTGAGTAAATACTTTAGATCATTACTTCGACATCATCGCCGACCCGCGTGACGCCGCTTTTGATTATCCGCCCGACCTGTCCGCATTGGCCGAAGAGTCGCTTCGGCAGGCGGATGTCTATCTTCGTGATCGAGCGGCAGGGCCTGCGAGCCTCGGCGATCTCGATGACCGCTTCGCCTATGCGAAGCCGCGCGCCGGGTTTGAGAGAATCGAGGTCGATGTTTTCGGTGAAGAGGTTAGCGCTCAGGCTTCCGGCTGAGGCCTCAAAGCCTTCGTTCTGTATCTCTCGCAAGGTTTCGGCGGCGAACAGGCTGACCTGGCGATCGGGGTCGCGCCCCGCGTGGCTGTCGCCGCGCAGCCCGTGACCGGCGACCAGTTCGGCGGATTCGACCGGAGTTTTGCTTTCGCCTTTCCGCGCCCCGACATATACTCCGACCAGTTTTCCAATCAAGGCATCCATCCCGAGAGTGGGACAGACTTTAGTCTGTCCGTCACGTGAATTAAGGTAGGACAGACTGAAGTCTGTCCTACCAAAATCAATAAGCCGCGATGTCGTGAATCGCTTCGAGCACGTCGTCGGTCTGCGGCAGGATGGCGTCCTCGAGGTCGGGCGCGTAGGCCACGAAGCAATCGAGCGCGGCCACGCGTCTGACGGGCGCGTCGAGTTGGTCGAAGAGTTCGTCGGCGATGCGCGCGGCGATCTCCGCGCCGTAACCCCACGAGACGCAATCTTCGTAAACGACGAGCGCGCGGTTGGTCTTCCTGACGCTTCGTTCGATCGCCTTCCAGTCGTACGGGTTGAGGCTGCGCAGGTCGATCACCTCGACGCTGATTTCTTCGGCGGCGGCCTGCTTGGCGGCGACGAGCGAACGTTGAACCAGGGCGCCGTATGTGATGATCGTCAGGTCCGTCCCTTCGCGCGCGACCCTGGCTTTGCCGAAGGGAATCATGAAGTCGGGTCCCGGGTAGAGGCTCTTGTTATACGTCTGTCGATAGAGGTGTTTGTGTTCGAGGAAGAGCACCGGGTCGTCGCAACGGACGGCGGTGCGCAACAGCCCGTTCGCGTCGAGCGCAGTTGACGGCATGACCACGCGCCATCCGGGGATCGAGGTGAAGGTCGAGACTCCCGACTGGCTGTGATAGATCGCGCCGCCTTTCAGATAACCGCCCACCGGGACGCGCACGACCATCGGGCATTTCCATCCGTTGTTCGAGCGCCACCGCAACAGCGGCGCCTCGTCGCGCATTTGCATGAACGCGGGCCAGATGTAATCGAAGAATTGGATTTCAGCTACGGGCTTGAGGCCGCGCGCGGCCATCCCTATGGAGCGGCCGATGACGTTGGCTTCGGCCAGCGGGGTGTTATAGACGCGATCGCCGCCGAAGCGGCGCTGCAGATTGGCCGTGACCTTGAAGACCCCGCCTTTGCCCTTGAGGCGGCTCAGGTATTCGGCGCGGCTGGCGTCGGCCACGTCCTCCCCGAGCACGACGATGCGCGGATTGCGCTCCATCTCTTCGTGCAGGCAGCGGTTGATCAGATCCACCATCGTGCCTTCTCTGCCGTTAAAAACCGCCTGGTCTTCGGTGTCGAATTCGGTCGAAGTCGGATCGACGTCAGGCGAATAGACGTAGAGCATGGCCGATTCTTTCGGCGGCTGCGGGCGGCCGAGCGCGCGCTCGGCGCCGTCGTTGACCTCGGCGTCGGCCTCGTCTTTGACCTTCTGCAACTCTTCTTCAGTCAGAACGCCCTCGCGGATCAGTAGATCGCCGAGCCGCTTGATCGGGTCGCGGGCGGCCTCGTTGACGCGCTCCTCTTCGGGGCGGTAGAGCGTTTCGTCGTCCGATTGCGAATGCGAGTAAGGCCGGATGACGTGGGCGTGAACCAGCGCGGGGCCTCGGCGTTCGCGGGCGTATTCGACGGCGCGGCTGAGCGTCTCGTAACTGCCCAGAAAGTCAGTCCCGTCGCACTCCTCGACGTAAAGGCCCGGAAACGAAGAGACCAGCCGCGAAATGCTCCCGCCGGCGGTCTGGACTTCAACCGGTACCGAGATCGCGTACCCGTTGTCTTCGATCAGGTACAAAACAGGCAGCTTTAGATTGCAGGCAGTATTGAGGGATTCATAGAATTCGCCCTCACTGGTCGTGCCGTCGCCGGCCGAGACGTAAACGACCTCGTCGTGTTTGAAATGGGCCGCGCGGTCTTCGATCTCCTTGATCATCGAATAGCGATAGCCCGCCTCGGCCGCGCCCACCGCCTGCAAAAACTGCGTGCCGGTGGCGGAGGAGCGTGAGAAGATGTTGAGCTTAGGGTTGCTCCAGTGCGAAGGCATTTGACGGGCGCCTGAATTAGGGTCGTCTTCCGCCGCCACGGCGGCGAGCAATTGATCGTAAGGCGTGAGGCCCAGGCTCAACACCAGCGCGCGGTCGCGGTAGTAGGCGAAGAACCAGTCGTAGGCGGGCCGCAACAACAGCCCGGCGGCGGCCAGAACGGCCTCATGTCCCACGCCATTGATCTGGAAATAGATCCGATTCTGCCGCTTGAGCAACAACTCTTTATCGTCGATCCGGCGCGAAGTGTACATCGTTCGATACGCGCTGATGAGGGTCGCGGGCGAGAGCGCAAGACGGCGTTCAAACATAAGATCTGGCGCCATAATTATGGAGTGTCTCCTTGTGCCGTGTCTTCAATGTGTATGCTATAGGGAGGCCCTTCTTTATCTCTACGATTTGATAGTTCAGTCTATACAACACGCGTTGCATTGTGCAAGCCGCATTCAGTGTGCGAACATTCGGCGCGATTTGGTTGTTGGTCTTACCGAGAATGAATGGGATTTATAGGTCTTATAAGTTCTATAAGTCCCATTCGTGACGCCCGTGAGGGGCTTTTCCGCAGGAGAATAAAGATGAAGATGAACGAAGAGCAAATCCAGGACGCTCTTTCCCGCATCGCGGATTGGAGGCGGGAAGGCGATTGGCTGACGCGCGATTTGAAATTCGAAAACTTCAAAGGCGCGATGGATTTCGTCAACCGCGTCGCCGACGAAGCCGAGGCCATGGATCACCACCCCGACATTCTGATTCACGGCTGGAACAAGGTCCGTCTGAGCGTGATGACTCATAGCGAAGGCGGATTGACCGAGAAGGATTTCAAGCTCGCCGAGAGGATCAACAGACTGGTTTAGAGCCATGCAGAACGCCTCGCATTGCGTTCAGTCAAATCCGAGATGGATTTCACGCTGATGTTGCGCGCGAAATATCAGGAATGCCGCGTCGGCCGAGACTGAGAAGGAAGTCCCTAGAACGATTTGCAATTGTGTGTGCGGAAAGAACAACCACGGGGAGCGCGGGGGGCGCGGGGATAAGTCAGGGAGAGCAATGACTTTTCACTTTCTTTTCCCCGTGCCCCCCGCGCTCCCCGTGGTTGTTACCGTACATGCAATTGTAAATCCGGCCTAAGCCAGGCGGCTCATTTTATCCCACCTGAACGATTCTCTTCAGTCGCTCACGATGGGCGCGCATCTGCGTTACGAATTCATGGAATAGGTAGTTCGCGTCGTGAGGCCCCGGCCCGGCTTCCGGATGGTACTGGACTGAAAAGACGGGCAGATTTTTGTGGCGCATTCCTTCGAGGCAGCCGTCGTTGAGGTTGAAATGGGTCAACTCGATCTCGTTCTGGTTCAGGCTGTTCGGATCGACGGCGAAGCCGTGGTTGTGAGAGGTAATCTCGATCCGGCCGCTGCGCATGTTTTTGACGGGCTGATTGCCGCCGCGGTGGCCGAATTTGAGCTTGAAGGTGTCGCCGCCGAACGCCCGTCCGAGCAGTTGGTGTCCCAGACAGATGCCGAAGATCGGCGAGGCGCCGAGCAGCCGTTTGATTTCGGCGACGATCCCCGACAAGGCTGCAGGATCGCCTGGACCGTTCGAAAGAAAGACGCCGTCCGGCGCCAATGAGATCACGTCATCGGCCGACGTGCGCGCAGGCACGACGGTCACTTTGCATCCGACCGCCGCCAGGTAGCGCAGGATGTAATACTTCACGCCGAAGTCGTAGGCCACCACGCGGAACGGCTCCTCGTCCGGCAGCAGCAGGCTTTGCTTATGGCGGCGGAATTCGCCGACCGGATCGAGTGTGTTCCGCTCTTCATCGACCTCCACCCACTGGTACTGGTCTCCGCACGTCACTTCATCAACCAGGTTGCGCCCCAACATTTCAGGCGCGCTCCTGGCCTTCTCTGTCACACTCCGCTCGTCAGAATCGACCGAAGAGAGGCAGGCCCGCATCGCGCCTTTCTCGCGTATGTGACGAACCAGGGCGCGCGTATCAATCTCCGAGATTCCCACGATGCCGTGGCGCTTCAGATAATCATTGAGCGATGTCGAGGCGCGCCAATTGGAGACGACCTGCGACAGTTCACGCACGACGAAGCCTTCGACGAACGGGCGGCGCGATTCGACGTCCTCCGTGTTCACGCCGTAATTGCCGATCTCGGGGTAGGTCATCGTAACGATCTGCCCGGCGTAAGACGGGTCGGTCAAAATCTCCTGGTAGCCGGTCATCGCGGTGTTGAAGACTATCTCGCCTGTCCGTTCGCCGTGGGCGCCCCGCGCCAGCCCGCGAAAGGTCCGGCCGTCTTCAAGGGCCAAAATCGCCTCTTTAGTCATCTCTTCTCCGAAGTTATCGAGGATCGAGGATCGAGGATCGAGGATCGAGGATCGAATAGATGACGCGATCTTCGATCCTCCATCCTCGATCTTCGATATTCACCGTCTTTCTCTCAAAAAATTCTCCGCCAGGTTCATCCATCGCCTGTCGAAGCGGTATTTATAAGCCGGGGCGGTTCGCACCGACTCCACACAGTTTTGCATCTCCTGCGACGCTTCGCTTTCGCGCCCCAGTCTATAAAGCGTCATGCCGCGCCAGTAACGCGCCTCGGCGTCGGACGGGCGGTGGCCCAAAAACTTATCGAACATTTCGAGCGCGTCCTGGAACTGCGCGGCGTCGTAATAGACCAGGCCGGTCTCGCGCCAGACTTCATTCTGGCTGTGCGCCGGGTCCAGTTGCACGACCCGTTCGAAATGCCGAATCGCTTCGTTCAGGCGGCCCTGCTGGCGCGCGATGCGCCCGAGTTGGTAATACGCGTCGACTTCCTGTGGGTCGATCTCCGCCGCGCGTTGAAACGACGCAACGGCCGCTTCCTGTTCGCCGCGCTTCTGGTAGATCAATCCCAACTGGTAATGGGCCGAAGCGTCAGCCGGGTTGAGCGTCGCCGCCTCCAGATTCTGTTTGAACGCCTGTCGCGAGCGCGTCGCGCCGATGAATTCGTCGATCCTGTCCCGCAGCAAGAACAGCAACAACAGCAGCAAGAACGGCGACGCGCAAACGAAGTTCGCCGCCGTCGCCAGAAGAGGAACGCCCAGCAGCGAGAGGAATGAGATCAGGGTCGTCACCGCGGCGGCCGCCCACCCGATGCGAAATGAGGTCCCGACGGTGATCGTCATCAACGCCGCGAAGATCGGCAGCGGCATCACAAGCAACAGGGTCAGATAGCCTAGGGCTACGTCGCCCCTCAATTGCCCGCTTTGCCATCCGATCAAAATCGCGGCGGGGAACGTAACCAGCATAGAGCCTGCCAGCGAGAGAAGCGCGCAGGAGACCACTCCCGCGTACTCTTCGCGGATCACCAGCGAAAAACTGGCGCGACGCTCAAAGAGGTTGGCGATCAGGATCGCGAAGGGCACGTAGACGACGGCGACGAAAAGCACGACCATTGCCGCCGTTATCGCCGCGCTCGCCAGCGTCCCCGAAAGCGTCTGGAATCCCGATTCGAATTCGCCGCCGCTCAGACCACCGCTCAAACGGCCTCCCTGCGCGTAATCCGTCAACGGCGGCGCGACGGCCCAATAAAGAAAGGTCATCATCCATGCGGCGAAGACGGCGAACGCTACCGGCGCGCGATCGCGCAGCCGCTGGACGGCGGTCATTGGCCGCCACAGCAGTCCTAACAGTAGACTAAGATTGACGAGCATAGGTTATTCGATCGCGCCGACTCGCTCGATCGGCGTGAACGGGTAATAGCGGAAGATGGCTTTGCCGTAGATGTATTTTTCGGGAACCAGTCCCCAGTAACGGCTGTCACTGCTGTTGCGGCGGTTGTCTCCCATCACGAAATAATGATGTTCCTTGACGTGAACCGACCCGGGCATCGAATCCGACGACAGATATTCCGAGTCCAGATACGGCTCGTCGATCTGCATGCCGTTGATGTAGAGCTTGCCGTTCTCGACGTTGACCTCCTCACCGGGCAAACCGACCACGCGCTTGATGTAAGACTTCGACGGGTCGTCCGGGTAGAGCAGCACGACAATGTCGCCTCGTTTGATAGGCTCTTTGTCGCCGATCCATTCGCGCAGCGGGTAGATGAACTTGTTGACGAAGATGCGATCCTGGTCGTGGAGCTTGGGCATCATGCTCTGCCCTTCGACCCGCACCGGTTGCACGACGAAACCTACGATCAGGATGGCGATCACGCCGGCGAAGATCACGTCGCGCAGCAGCGAACGCAACTCGCTCCACAGATCACCCGAATCGGAGCCGGCGACCCGCGTGGATGAAATGTCTTCGATTATTCTGATGTCGTTGTCGTCATCGGGCGCGATGCCCACAAACTTGTCTCTTTTCATAAACCGCCACCTGACAGCGCCTTATTCCAGACTGATCAGAAAGATATTACGGCGCCTCAGGCTTGTCAACGAAGGCGTTTTCGGGCGGCGCGCGGATTGCGGATTGCGGATTGCGGATTGCGGATTGCGGATTGCGGAGGACGCCTTCTTTCCTGCTTTTCAATAACCAATTTCCAACAGCCAGCGCCCAGACTGAATGAAGTCATCATTCGCCGGCTCTCTTCAATCCGCAATCCGCAATCCGCAATCCGCAATCAATGCGTGATCGTCCCTTGCAGCGATGTGTCAATCTGAGTTTTCAACCCTTGGCCGAACAGAAACGACTCCATATTGTCGATCAGAAACTGCTGGTGCTCCGGATTGATCGTGCTCAACCCGTAATGGTTGATTAGTTGGTTCTGCGTCATGAGCCAGCCTTTCCAGCAACTCTGGCAAATCTCCTCGTGAATCCTCTGGCCCAACGCGTTGCCGAACGGCGGCTTCTCCAGGCGCGGCAATTTCTGCCCGCAGCGGGCGCACTTGATGACTTCAGCCATTTCTTCCTCCTGCGATTCGGATTTTGATTGAGCCCTCATTATACGGAGGGGAGTGGGGAATAGGGAATGGGGAGTGGGGAGATGCAAGTAACTTCCTCATTCCCCACTCCCCACTCCCTATTCCCCACTCCCCTGCCCTTAGGCGTACGCGGCGTTGAGTTTCACCAATTCGTCCACGTGCAATTGCTCTGCGCTAATGATCTCTTCCAGCCAGAAGACCAGCGGCGGGTTGCCCTGGGCCGATTTCCAGGCTTTGACGTAGGCGTCGAGCGCCTCGCGCTCCAGCTCAAGATCGTATCGGAGCATCTCCGCGAGGTTTTTCCCTCCGCGAACTTTGGCCGGTTCGATAGTCGGCGAACCGCCGAGCGCGACGATCTTGTTGCCCAGGTTCTGCGCGTGAAGGTGCGACTCGCTGCTCGACGAGGCGAAGAACGGGGCGAATTGCTGGCGCTCCTGCCCCGTCACAAGGCATTGTTGCTGAAGGTACTGGATCGTCGCGGCGTATTCCAGCGATAGCGCGCGGTTCAACCTGTTGATCAATTCATCGCCGGCGCCGTTGCGCCCGTTCTTTCCGTTTTTCTTCTTCTTCTCATCTTTTATGCTTTTTCCCATTTTGGCCTCCTTGGAAAATCCCTAGATTCATCATGAAAATAGGACTCATAGGATTCATAGGACAATCCTATGAGTCCTATGAGTCCTATTCATATTGATGATCGTTTTGTCCCATGATCTCAAAGCAAAAATACGAGTCGAACCGGGCCTAGTCAATCAACAAGCGCGACGGGCATGAAATTTGAATGAAATTCGATTTCAGTCCTCCGGGAGCCCGCGCATCCCTGCGCGGGCTCCCGGAATGTGACAAAGGTTCGATTAATTGATAACATTGCGTTTACCTCGTTCAGCTCTTGAGCCGAAACTCGGCCGAAACTCGTATGAATTCGACAACAATCACACTAGAGAAAATTCGCAACATCGCCATCATCGCGCACGTCGACCACGGCAAGACCACGCTCGTAGACGCGATGCTCAAGCAATCGGGGCTGTTCCGCGCCAACGAACGCGTCGTCGAGCGCGTCATGGATTCGATGGACCTGGAGCGCGAGCGCGGCATCACGATCATGGCCAAAAACACCTCGGTGCGCTACGGCGATTACAAGATTAACATCCTCGACACGCCGGGCCACTCCGATTTCGGGGGCGAGGTCGAGCGCGTGCTGACGATGGTCGACGGGACGCTGCTGCTTGTAGACGCTTCGGAAGGGCCGCTGCCGCAGACGCGCTACGTTTTGTCGAAAGCGCTCGAACAGAAGCTCAAACCCATCGTCGTCATCAACAAGATCGACCGCCAGGACGCGCGCGCCATGGAGGTGGTCAACGAGGTTTACGGCCTTTTCATCGACCTCGACGCCGACGACGAACAGATCGAATTCCCGATCCTTTACGCGGTCTCGCGCGACGGCGTGGCCAAACACGAACTCGATCACGAAGGCCGCGACCTGCGGCCTCTGTTCGAAGAGATAGTCCGAACCATTCCGCCGCCGCGCGGCGCCGAAGACGCGCCGCTGCAAATGTTGGTGGCCAATCTCGATTACAACGACTACGTGGGCCGGCTGGCCATCAGCCGCATCTTCAACGGCTCGGTCGCGGTCGGCGATCAGATCGCGGTGGTCGGGGTTGACGGCCAATTGCGGAAGACCAAGGTCACGCAGCTTTATTCTTTCGAAGGTTTGAAGCAGACGCCGATCGAGGCGGCTTCGGCGGGCGAGATCGTCGCGCTCGCGGGCATCGAAGGCATCAACATCGGCGACACCTTGACGTCGGCGGCGGAGCCCCGCCCGTTGCCCCGCATCAGAGTCGACGAGCCGACCATCTCGATGATCTTCAGCGTCAACACCTCTCCGTTCGCGGGCAGGGAAGGAAAGTTCGTCACCTCGCGCCAGATTCTCGCGCGGCTCGATAAGGAGACGCTCGGCAACGTCGCGATCCGCGTCGAAGAGACCGACTCGCCGGACAGTTTCAAGGTCTCGGGCCGCGGCGAGTTGCAACTCGCGATCCTGATCGAGCAGATGCGGCGCGAAGGCTTTGAGCTGAACGTCGCGCGCCCGCAGGTCGTCACGCGCAAAATCGACGGCGAGGCGCATGAGCCGATAGAGCTGGCGGTGATCGACGCGCCGGAACAGTTCATCGGCGTCGTCACAGAGGCGATGGGCCGCCGCAAAGGGACGATGACCAAGATGATCAATCATGGCCACGGGCGCGTGCGCATGGAGTTTGAAATCCCCTCGCGCGGATTGATCGGGTTCCGCAACGAATTCCTGACCGAGACGAAAGGCACGGGGCTGCTCAACACGCTCTTCCTACGCTGGGGAAAATGGCAGGGCGAGATGGAAGGGCGCGGCTCGGGCAGCCTGGTCGCGGATCGTCCGGGCGAGGCCACCCCTTACGCCATCTACAACATGCAGGAGCGCGGCGACATCTTCGTCAAACCTCAGACGTCCGTTTACGAAGGGATGATCGTCGGCGAGAACTCGCGCGACGTCGATCTGGACGTGAACATAATCCGCGAAAAGAAGCTGACCAACATGCGCGCCTCGACGGCCGACGAGGCCTTGCGCCTGGTCCCCGTGCGCGAACTGACGCTCGAACAGGCCATCGAATACATCGCCGACGACGAACTGGTCGAAGTCACGCCGCAATCAATCAGGATGCGCAAGAATACGCTGGCCGCGAATATGAGGCCGAAGGCGAGGAAGGCGGCGGAGTGATTTTATTTGCTGAGCAGTTTCAGCTTTAGGAAAGTTCGCGTATCATTGGCTTGATAGGAGATGGTTTCATGTCCAAGCAAGTGCTAGTCGAGATCGAAATGCCAGAGAGTCTGCATCAGTTCAAGTTGCCTGCGGCGCTTAATGAGCGGTTGCAGAATTTGCTTGATCGACAGGATCGCGGCGAGACGCTCACAGAGAACGAGAGAAAAGAAGCAGAAGGGTTGGTCGATTTGGCGGAGATGCTTTCCTTGCTGCGGCTGCGGGCGCAAAGAGTTTGGCTTGAAGGACAACCTGCTTGACAACAAGCTACATCTCCACATTTTTGCGTCGCCTTGTTATTCGCAGGGCGCGTGGGCGTTGTGAATATTGCCGTTTGTCGCAAGCCGGGCAAGAAGCGACATTTCACATTGATCACATCGTCCCCGTCGCGGCAGGTGGCGAGACCGTCGCTGAAAATCTCGCGTTGGCTTGCGTCTCCTGCTCGCTCCGCAAAGGCGCAAGACAAACCGCAATTGATCCAATCAGCCGTAATGAAGCGTCTTTATTCAATCCAAGACTCGACATTTGGGCAGAGCATTTTCGATGGGAAGGCGTTCATCTCATAGGTCTGACTGCTACAGGAAGAGCGACCATTGACGCTTTGGACATGAACCGGACTTTGATCCTTGCCATCCGCGCGGAAGAAGCATCGCTAGAAAGACATCCGGGTTGAACAACTTTGCAATCAGCCAACTCTCAGGCAAATGCTGTAACCTTGCGCGACAGCAGCGCGTAGTCTGATGTGACCGTGTAAATCTCCAACCACTGCAATCGCCAATCTGGAGGAAAAGTAAAGATGCTCTCTCGTCGTATGACAAGATTATTAGCGTTGTTTGTCGCGCTCTGCATGGCGATCAGCGCCGTTCCCGCGCAGAACCGCAAGTCCGATAAAGCTACTGTGCAGGCCGATGATCTGCAGAAGTGGCTGTCATATCTGGCTTCGGACGAGCTAGAAGGGCGCGCCACGTTTTCGGAAGGTCTGGGGCTGGCCGCCGCCTATCTGGCCGAGCAGTTGCGCTCGTGGGGCGTCAAGCCTGGCGGCGACAACGGCTCGTATTTTCAGCGCGTGCGGGTGCTCGGCGTCAAGAGCGCGAATCGTTCGACGCTCGCGGTCGAAGTGAACGGCCAGACGCGCGTGTTCAAAGACGGCGAGGGCATCATCTTCCCCAAAAATGTCGGCGGCAAACGCAGCTTCACCTTCCCCCTCGATGGATGCTCCATCCACAGCCGATAGGCTTGGATGGAGAGGAAATCGAGACCGTATGTGAGTTGAAGGGCTTGCCCCTTCGACGAACATACGGTTGACGCGTCTTCTGGTAAATAATCAGGT
>WNFU01002114.1_pt1 | contig 38102 bp, 33 predicted proteins | sample 5400121 | NCBI WGS metagenome assembly WNFU01 (sample SAMN13153360, study PRJNA577476) | soil metagenome | isolation source: 100 cm soil or saprolite under grassland replicate 1 | place: USA:California | collected 2016-06-15
CCGGAAGCCGCCGCCGCGGCGGAGCCGGCCGTGGAGGCCGAGGACGTCGTGGGCCGGTTGAAGGTCCCCCGGCCGTACCTGCTGTTCGTGGGGACGTTGGAGCCACGGAAGAACCTGGTCCGGCTGATCCGCGCGTACCGGCGGGCCGCCGCGTCGAGCCTCCCCCACGCGCTCGTCCTGGCGGGTCCCCTGGGGTGGCGGCACCAGACCCTGCTCCGCGAGATCGCCCTGTTCGGCCCCGGGGACGTCGTGCTGACCGGGGCCCTCGAGCCGCCCGAGCTGGACGCGCTGTACCGCTCGGCGGCCGCGTTCGTGTATCCGGCGCTGTACGAGGGATTCGGCCTGCCCGTCCTCGAGGCCATGGCCAGGGGCGTGCCGACCATCTGCTCGAACACCTCGTCCCTGCCCGAGGTGGCGGGGGACGCGGCGCTGGGGGTGAATCCGGCCTCCGTGCGCGAGATCGCGTCGGCCATCGAGACGCTCCTGTTGGATCCGGTGCTGATGCGGCGGCTGGCGGACCGGGGCCGGGCTCGGGCGGAGCGGTTCTCGTGGGAGGAGACGGCGCGGCTCACCCTCCAGGTCTACGAGAAGGCGCTGGGCCGGTGAGCCCGCGGGCGAACCGTGGCGCGGGGCCCGGTGACGGCCCCGGGGACGGCCTCGCGGAGCACGGCATGAAGGTCTCGCTCGTGGCCACGGTGCGGAACGCCGCCCCGGAGATCGAGGAGTTCCTGGCCTCCGTCGCGGCCCAGACCCACCGGCCCGACGAGGTCGTCATCGTGGACGGCGGCTCGTCCGACGGCACCGCGGAGACCCTGCGGGCGGCGCGAGACGTCACCCTGATCGAGGAGCCGGGGGCGAACATCGCGGCGGGCCGGAACCTGGCGGTGCGGGCGGCGGCCCACGACGTGATCGCGGTGTCCGACGCGGACTGCGTGCTCGAGCCGGACTGGCTCGAGCTGCTGCTCGAGCCGCTGGCACGGGGGGCCGACGTGTCCATGGGCGCGTACACGCCGCTGGCGACGGGGTTCCTGTCCGTGTGCCAGGCCGCCGTGGCCGTGCCGGAGCGCGAGGAGCTTCGCGAGGACCAGTTCCTTCCCTCGTCCCGGTCGGTGGCGTTCCGCCGGGAGGCCTTCGAGGCCGCCGGCGGCTATCCCGAGTGGCTGGACATCGGCGAGGACATGTACCTGAACCTGCGGTGGCGAGAGCTGGGCCTCGACATGCGACTCGCGCCGGACGCGGTCGCCCACTGGCGTGCGCGATCATCGGTGGTGGAGCACGCGCGCCAGTACGCGCGATACGCGCGGGGCGACGCGATCGCCGGCATGCACCCTCGACGCCACGCCGTCCGGTTCGCGGTGTACGCGGGGCTCGCGGCGACGTTCGCCTCGAAGCGGCGGAGCCTGCTGGCGGCGGCGGCCGTCGCCGGGGCGGCCTACGCCGCGCGCCCGGTGGCCCGGGCCCGGCGCCGCCTGGCGGAACCCGCCCAGCGCGCCGCGGCCCTCGTCGTGGTACCTGCCCTCATGGCCCTGACCGACGGGGCGAAGATGGCCGGGTACCTGTCGGGCCTTGCCCGCCGGCTCCGGCCTGACGCGGCGCCGCCGCACCGGGGCGAGCCCCCGCCTCGTTCCGGCTGAACGCGGCCTCCGCGTCCGGGTTTCAGGTCGAAGCATCGCCCTGCCGATACCCACGCCAGGATGGACCGGTCCCTCGCCCCTTCCGCGGACCCCTGGCTGCTCGGCGGCAGCCTGCCGCCGGTGACGGCGCCGGCCCAGCCCTGGCTGCTCGACCCCGTCCTCCGCGCGGCCTTCGTCCCGCCGCCACGGCCGGACCGGTCGATCGAGGCGGTCCGCGACTACGTCCGCGGCTCGTACGTCCGGGCCGCCCTGGTGCTGCTCGGGTGCATGCTGGCCGGGGTCGTGGCCGGCTACGCGACGCTCCCGGACACCTGGTTCACGGACGGCGCGTTCGGGTCCGGTTCGGGCATCCCGTTCACCGTGGCCGGGGTGTACGCGCACAACCTCCTCGTAGTCGGGATCCCGATCCTGCTGTTCCCCTTGCTCTACTGGGCCCCCGCCGTGACGACCGGGCTCACGGGGTTCTCGGTGGGAAGGCTGACGGCCGCGTGGCTCCACCTGCACCTTCCGGGCGGGCTGCTGGCGGCGGCGCTCCTTCCCCACGGCGTCGTGGAGGTCCCGGCCACGCTCCTCGGCGGGGTGATCGCGTGGCGGCTGGGACGGGCGGTCTGGAACGCGAAGAAGTTCGGCAGCACGTTGTGGCAGCGCGTCGGCGTCGCGGTCCGCGCGGCCGTCCCGTATCTCGGCGTGGTGGTGATCGCGCTCGGCATGGCGGCGTTCATCGAGGTGAAGGTGACGCCCGGGCTCGTCCGCGGCCTCGCCGGCTGGTGATCGGGCCCCGCCTCACAGCCCCAGCAACCGCGCGGCGTTCCCCTCGAGGATCGGATGCCGGGCCTCGTCCGGGATGGGCAGCTCCGCGAACTCCGCGAACCACCGGTCCAGCGAGATGAACGGGTAGTCGGAGCCGAACAGGGTCTGGCCGTTCAGCCGCTTCCCGACCTCCCGCACCACCTCCGGCGGAAGGTACTTGGGGGCCCATCCGGACAGCTCGATGTAGACGTTGGACTTGTGCAGGACGATGGCCAGACACTCCAGGAACCACGGCCACCCGAAGTGGGCGGCCACGAGCACCAGGCCCGGGAAGTCCGCGCCGACCGAATCCAGGAATCCGGGGTGCGAGTACCTGATCTTCGTGCCCCCCGCGCCGGGGGTCCCCGCGGCGATGCCGCACGTCCCCGTGTGGAACAGGCAGATCAGGCCCAGCTCCTGCGCGTGGTGCCACAGCGGATAGTGCCGCTCGTCGCCAGGGTCGAACCGCTGCATCGTGGGATGGAACTTCAGCCCCTTCAGGCCGAGGTCCGCCGCGCGCCGCATCTCCTCGATCGCGTGTGGGTCGTGCGGATCCACGCTCCCGAAGCCCATCAGCGCTCCCGGGTACCGCTCGGAAAGCCCTGCGAGCCAGTCGTTTCCGAGCCATCCCCGTCCGGTCACGGACTCGTCGTCCCAGTCCAGGACCACGCCCAGGATGTCCCGGTCCCCGTACTCCTGCGCGACCTCGTCCATGGACTTCCGCGGCACGCGCGCGCGGAAGTAGGCCTCGGTGGCCTCCAGGTGCGGCCCGATCGAGTTCCCCAGCCACTCCTCGGTGGGCAGGTGCACGTGCAGGTCGATCGCCTTCGGCATCGCGTTACGCCTGGCCCTCGTACTCGTGGAAGCCCTTGCCCGACTTCCGGCCGAGGTAGCCGGCGGAGACCATGCGCTTCAGCAGGGTGGGCGAGGCGTACAGGGGGTCCTTGAACTCGTTGAACAGGACGTCGGAGATGTACTCGGCGGTGTCGAGCCCGATGAGGTCGAGCAGCTCGAAGGGACCCATGGGGTGGCCCAGGCCGAGCTTCACGGCGTTGTCGATGTCGTCGCGCGTGGCGAATCCCTCGTCGAGCATCTCGATGGCGCTGTTCAGGTAGGGCTGGAGCAGGAAGTTCACGATGAACCCGGCCCGGTCCTTCGACAGCACCGTGACCTTGCCCAGGCGCTCGCCGAACCGGCGCGCGAACTCGAGCGTCTCGGGGCCCGTCCGGATCGAGGGCACCAGCTCGAGCAGCCGCATGATCGGCGGCGGGTTGAAGAAGTGCATGCCGAGGACCCGCTCGGGACGCTTCGTCACCATGGCCAGGTCGACGATCGGCAGCGACGACGTGTTGGAGGCCAGCACGACGTCCGGCCTGGTCAGCTCGTCCAGTCGCCGGAACAGCCCGAGCTTCGTCGGCATGTCCTCCGTGGCCGCCTCGATGACCAGGTCGGCGTCCACGACGTCTTCGAGGTCCGTCGTGCCCGAGATGCGGTCGAGGGTGGCGTCGCGCTCCTCGGCGGTGAGCTTGCCCCGTTCCACCGCGCGCTCCATGGACCGCTCGATGGCGCTCCGCCCCCGGCTCACCCGTTCGTCGTCCGTCTCCACGAACACCGTCGCCACGCCGGTGCGGGCGACGACCTCCGTGATGCCCGACCCCATGATGCCCGCGCCGACCACGCCGGCCTTCCTCACGTCCTGTGGCTCCATCGGACCTCCCGGCCTGTATGGGGACGGCAAGCGTATATCCTGTGCCGCCGTGCCCACGCTCGAATCGGACGGAGCGAAGCTGGCGGTCGAGGTGGTCGGCGAGGGAGAGCCGGTCACCGTCCTCGGGCACGGCCTCACCGGGAACCGCCGCGACCTCATGGTGTTCACCCCCTTCCTGCCCGGGACGAAGCTCCTCTTCGACTTCCGGGGCCACGGGGAGAGCGAGGGCCCGGGGGCCGGCCACTACTCGATGAACCACTTCGCGGCCGATGTCGAGGCGGTCGCCGACTCGCTGGGGGCGACGTGCGCGGCCGGATGGTCGCTCGGGGCCGGGGCGATCCTTCGCCTGCTGACGCGCCGGCCGGAGCGGTTCGAGCGTCTCGTCTTCCTGCTCCCCGCGCGGGTCGAGGACTCCTCGCAGGTCCGACAGGACCTCCTCGAGCTGGCGCACCTGCTGGAGACCCGAACGATCGAGGAGACCGCGGACGCGATCCTGGCCCGGGAGGATGCCCGCGGCGCGTTCGCCGAGTTCCCGACGACACGCGAGGTCCGCCGCAACACCCTGCTCGGTCTGAACCCGGTGTCGATCCCGCATGCCATCCGGGAGTGTCTCGACGATCCGCCCGTCGGCCACGCCGAGCAGCTCGCGCGCGTGCAGACGCCCGCGCTCGTGATCGGGCAGGAGGGGGACCCGCTGCACGAGGCGCGGGTGGCACGGGAGCTCGCCGCTGCCTTGCCGAACGCCGAGCTCCTGATCTTCCCGGACCCGCATGCGCTGATCCGGGAGATTCCTGCGGTGGTGCGGAGGGTGTCGGAGTTCCTGTCGATCGACGGTCGGTAGGGGTTGGGCGCCGGGCCGGGCCCGGCCCGACTTTGCGATCCTTCGGCGTGCGGTGCGTCCGGCCTCGGGCGCCAGTCTGCGTTAGCGGCGTTCGGACCAGTAGACGTCGGTGCGGTACGGAAGGACGATCTCGCGTTTGCCGCGCGTGGTCGGGTCGCGCTCCAGCATCGCCCGGATCTCGGTGGCGACGCGGTCTCTCTCAGCGGGGAGGAGCATGGCGATGAAGCTGATCGAGAGGGCTCGGTCCACGACGCCGTCGGGGTCCACGCGCTGCTCGTGGCGAACGCTGGCCTTCTCGGGGACGGTGAAGAGGTGGGTTCCCTCCAGAGCCGCCCGCCAGGCGCCGCGCTCGTGGCCGGGCGTGTCACCGCGGTGCGACTCGATGACGCGGGTGAATTCCCTCATCAGCGGGACCGTCTCGTCGCGCACGTTGTAGACGATTCCCAGCCGCGCGTGCGGACGGAGGACGCGATGCAGCTCGTCGATCGCTGCGTCCGGCTCGAACCAGTGGAAGGCCTGCGCGACGACCGCAGCGTCGAGCGTCGCGTCGCGGAGCGGGATCGCCTCTGCCTTCCCGGCCACGACACGCGCGTTCGGGACCATCTCCGCGAGCGTCGTCCGCATGGCCTCCACGGGCTCCACGGCCACGAGGGTGCAGCCGAACGCCGCCAGTTGCCGGGTGAGCTTCCCCGTCCCGGCGGCGAGGTCCAGCACAACGCTCGCCGGCCCCAGCCGCAGCTGCTCGACGAGAAGGCGGACGGCTTCCTCCGGGTAGTCGGGCCGGCCTCGCTCGTACTCCGTCGCTCCCAGCTGGAACCCCACGCGCGCGGCGCGATGGATGCCCTCGCCGGCCACGCGCCGTCCGTCGGTCAGCGAAGCGGGCGGGGATTCGGCCCGTCGTAGCTGACGTTCTTCCAGCCGACGTCTCGGTACGGGCGCTCCCGGCTCTGCTCCTCGTACACGTGCGCGACGAGGCCGGGGGCCCGCCCGATCACGTACAGGGCCTTCCCCAGACCCGGGTCGAGGCCGAGCTCGAGCAGGACCGCCGCCATCGCGCCGTCGACGTTCATCGCCAGGGGCCGGCCGAACACCTCCTGGGACACGGACTCGAAGGCCCTGGCCAGCGCCACGTAGTGGTTCGCGAAGCCGAGCTCCTGGGCGACGGCCAGGATCCTGCGGGCCCGCGGGTCGGGATCGTGCACGACGTGCCCGAACCCCGGGAGGCGCTGCCCGTCCTCCTTGTGCATGTACGCCACGTGGCGGGCCGCCTCTTTCGGCGGCTTCTGCGTGGACTCCGCCTCGAGCAGCATGTCCGCGCCCGCTTCGACCGCGCCGCCGTGGGAGTCGCCGAGCCCGATGGTCCCGGCGGCCACCGCGGCCTGGAGCGGTACCCCGGCCGACGCGACGAACCGGGCGGCGTTCACGGACGGCGCCAGGACGGAGTGCTCGCACGCCGAGACGAGCAGGGCGTCCATCATCCGTCCCTCCTTGCCCTTGGGGAGGTCGCCGGACAGGAGGAGGTACACCACGTCGCCGAAGGGGCGCGCCCCGATCAGGTCGATGAGGTCGTAGCCGCGGACCCGGATCTCCCCGGGGCGAACGCTGGAGATGGCAGTGCGCCAGAACGCCCGGTCGGTGCTCATGCCGGCGGGGAGGCTAGCAGGATGGGGCCGGGATCGACCGGGGCGACCGCCCGGCCCCGGGCCGGCGGCAGGATCGGAGCTATCGGTCCCGGCCGGGGGCGGACTCGGCCACGATGTCGGCGATCTCGCCCACCATCGCCGTCAGGTCGTGCTCCCGGGGCGTGAACACGCGGGCCACTCCCTGCGAGCGGAGCTTCTCCGCGTCGTCGTCGGGGATGACGCCGCCCACGACGACGGGCACGCGAGCCGGATCCACGCCCTGTTCGCGAAGGCGCTCCAGGACCTCCGGGACCAGCAGATTGTGGGCCCCCGACAGGATCGAGAGTCCGATGACGTGGACGTCCTCGTCGGCCGCAGCCCTGGCGATCTCCTCGGGCGTCAGCCGGATCCCCTGATACACGACCTCCATCCCGGCGTCGCGGGCCCGAACCGCGATCTGCTCCGCGGCGTTCGAATGCCCGTCGAGGCCAGGCTTGCCCACGAGCATCCGGATCCGTTGCACCCCAAGCCGCTCCGCGGCCCGCCGAACGTGCTCGCGCACGTCGTCCAGCCGTCCGGCCACCCCCCCGCCGATCGCTCGGCCGGTGACGCCGGTCGGCGCACGGTACTCGCCGAACACCTCCCGTAGCGCGGCCGCCCACTCCCCCGTGGTGACGCCCGCCCGAGCGGCCTCGATCGAGACCGGGACGAGGTTGTCGCCACGCTCCGCGGCGGTGCGTAGTTCACCAAGCGCCTGCTTGGTTTTTCCAGCATCGCGCTTGGTCCGCCAAGCACTCAGCGACTCCAGCTGCTCGGCTTCGTCCGCCGGGTCCGCCTTCTCGACGGCGAAGCCCTCCCCCAGCCCTTCCACCAGCGGCGAGGGCTCCGTCTCGACGTAGCGGTTGACGCCGACCCACGCGCGCTCGCCGGACTCGATCTCCCGGAGCCGCTCGGCGTGGGCGCTCACCAGTCGCTCCTTCATGTACGCGAGCGCTTCGACGGAGCCGCCCCGGTCGAGCACGCGGCCCAGCTCCTCCCTCGCGTCGGTCGCGATCCGGTCCGTGCGTTCCTCGACGACCTTCGATCCGTCGAACAGGTCCTCGTACTCGAGGATGTCCGTTTCGTAGGCCAGGATCTGCTGCGCGCGCAGAGACCACTGCTGGTCCCAGGCGCGAGGAAGGCCCAGGGCCTCGTTCCACGCCGGCAGCTGGATAGCGCGGGCCCGGGCATCCCTCGAAAGCGTGACCGCCAGCGTCTCGAGCAGGATGCGGTGCATGTTGTTCTCCGGCTGTGCCGCGGTGAGCCCGAGCGAGTTGACCTGGACGCCGTAGCGGAACCGCCGGAGGCGCGGATCCTGGACACCGTAGCGTTCCGCGGCGATCCGGTCCCACAGCCGGGCGAACGCGCGCATCTTGCACATCTCCTCGACGAACCGGATCCCGGCGTTGCAGAAGAACGAGATCCGGCCGACGAGCGCCGGCAGGTCGTCGCCGGAGACCTGTCCCGAGTCGCGCGCGTGGTCGAGCACGGCGATCGCGTTCGCCAGCGTGTAGGCCACCTCCAGGACGGGGTCGGCGCCGGCCTCCTGGAGGTGGTACGAGCAGACGTTGATGGGGTTCCATCGGGGGGTGTTGTGCAGGGCCCACGCGACGAGGTCGGTGGTCAGTCGCATCGACGGCTTCGGTGGGAACGCATAGGTCCCCCGGGCCAGGAACTCCTTCAGGACGTCGTTCTGCGTGGTGCCGGCCAGAGCCGCGCGCTCGACGCCGTGCTCCTCGGCCACCGCAACGTACAGGGCGAACAGCCACACCGCCGTGGCGTTGATCGTCATCGAGGTGTTCATGTCCTGGATCGGGATGCCCTCGAACACCGTGCGCATGTCGCCGAGGTGGCAGATGGGGACGCCCACGCGGCCGACCTCGCCGCGCGCCATCGGATGGTCCGAGTCGTACCCGGTCTGGGTGGGGAGGTCGAACGCGATGGACAACCCCGTCTGGCCCTTGGCCAGGTTTCGCCGATAGCGCTCGTTCGTGACCCGCGGGTTGCCGTACCCCGCGTAGGTCCGGAAGATCCAGGGCCGATCTCGTTCCCGGTCAGCGGTCATCGTCGTCTCACGTACGCACGGGATACCCAAGGCAAGCGTACGCGGAACGGCCGGCGGGCGACCGGCGCCGGCGTCGCAGACCGGGGCCTGTCCCCGGCCCTCAGCCGTCAGCTTCGTAGGCCGGGGCTTGACCCCGGCCGTCAGCTTCGTAGGCCGGGGCTTGACCCCGGCCGTCAGCTTCGTAGGCCGGGGCTTGACCCCGGCCGTCAGCAGACCAGGTTCAGGTACGGGTACGGGTCGATGGCCGAGCCGATCACGGTGTAGCCGTACGCCGAGCGGTACGGGTTCGCCGGGATCACGTTGGGGTGCCACTCGAAGTGGTCGTGCGTGGCGCCGCCCTGCGCGTCCCCGGAATTGCCGACGTAGCCGACGATCTCGCCCGCGGAGACGCTCCCGGTGTTCCCGTAGCTGTCGAGGTGGGCGTTGTACACGTACCCGAGGCTCCCCCGAACGATCACCGCATTGCCGCCCAGGCCGTTGGCATCGGCCTCGGCCACGCCGTCGAACGGCGCCACGATGGGCGTCCCCCGAGGAGCGAAGATGTCGTTGCCGGCGTGCGGGTGATACCCGCCGGCGTACCGGGGCTCACCGAAGCTGTCGCCGTACGCATGCGGCCCCGCCACCGGACAGGTTTGGAACGGTCCCGTCCCGTTCACCAAGACGATGCCGTTGGCCGCCGCCGCGGCTTGGGCCGCCGCCAGCTCTTCTGCCGCCAGCTTGTGCTTGAGCTTGGCCACGAGGTCGTCGACCTCCGCGGCCTTGCTGTTCAGATCGTCCACGAGCCTTTGCTGCTCGTCATACAGCTTCTGCTGGTCGGCGAACTTCGCGTCGAGGGCGGCCTGCACGGTGTTGTACTCGTTCAGCGTCGACGCCTGGTCCGCGAGCAGGGAGTCGAGCTTGGCCCGCTTGGACTCCAGGTCGTTCGCGTGGTTCTGGACCTGGTTGGCCAGATCGGCGTCGTTCTGGGAAAGCTGGCCAATGAACTCGACGCGGTCGGAGAGGTCGGTCAGCGAGCTCGACCCCAGGATGAACTCGAGGTCGCCGGCGGGGCCGTTCTCGTACGCGTAGCGGGCCCGGTCGTCAAGCCGCGTCCGCAGCAGCTGGTAGCGCCCCTCGGCTCTGGCCAGCTCCTGGCGCGTCTCCATGATGCCGTTCTGGATCCTGTCGTAGCGGGTCTGGGCCTGGTCGATCTGGGTGGCCATCTCGTTCAGCGAGCCCTGGATCGACTGGAGGAGCGCGCGGTCCTTGGCCAGCTGGTCCCTCTCGGCTGCGATCTGCTTCTCGAGCTGGGCCAGGCGGGCCTTCGCGTGCTCGAGGTCGGACTTGGTGCTGGCCCGGGCGCCGGTGGAGGTGAGACTCGCCAGAACCACGAGAGCAAGGACCACACCCCCCGCTCGTCTCAGGCGCAGCCCGGCGTGCGTCGCGATGCGACCCCGGCCCCTCTTCATGCCAAGCAAACGCCCTTACCTATCGACTCTCCAGGAAGAAGTCAAGCTCACTGAGCCTGCCCCCGCCGCACCCCCGACGCAAGCACCCCGAGCCAAACGGCGGCCCTTGATCACCTCGTGGGGAGCGGCTCGTCGAGCAGCGAGAAGGCGATCCGCGCCTTGAAGTACGCCGTGACGAGATGCGACAGCATGCTGTGCACGTCCTCCACGAACCCGTAGTGGTCGCTTCGGACCAGGACGTACAGGTCCACCAGGTCCTTCACCGCACCCCCGTCGAACCCCAGCAGCCCGATCGTGGTGGCGCCGTGCTCGAGGGCCACCCGGACACCCTCCACGATGTTCGGCGAGTTCCCGCTGCCCGTGATCGCGACCACGACGTCGCCGGGCGAGATGTGGTTGCGGAGCTGCTCCGCGAACACGTGCTCGTAGCCGAGGTCGTTCGCGATCGCCGTCATCCACGGGACGTTGTCGGTGAGCGAGGTCACGCGGAACCGCCGGGTGCCGTTCGAGTCCGCCGGCAGCACCGTCTTGCCGAGGTCGACGGCCATGTGCGACGCCGTGGCGGCGCTCCCACCGTTGCCCATGACGAAGACCTGCGAACCGTCCTCGTACGCGCGCTCCAGGCACGCGATCACGTCCGCGACCTGGTGCAGGGAAAGGCTATCCAGGCACTCGCCGAACCCGGTCAGGTACGACCGGGCGAACACTGCCTCGGGGCGGGCTCCGTCGCTCATGCGCGCATCCTTCAGTCCTGCTGTTCCTCGACGTAGATGATCTTCGACCCCTGCTGCTCGAACCTGAACGGGACGGACCGAAGTTCCGGCACGGCGCTCCGGATCGCGTCGTGGCGCTCCGGCGGCGCGTACAGCAGCAGGAACCCGCCGCCCCCGGCGCCGAGGAGCTTGCCTCCCAGGGCGCCCGCCGCCCGGGCCCGCGCGTACCACTCGTCGATCGCCCCGCTCGTCACCCCGGAGGCAACCTTCCGCTTCTCCTGCCACCCCGCATCGAGCAGCTCACCGAACGAGTCGAGGTCGCCGTCGGCGAGCGCGCCCCGCAGCTCCTCCGCCAGCTTGACCATCGCGCGCACCGCCGCGCGGGCGTCGCCGTTCCCACGGAGGTTCGCGCGCTGCTCCTCGAGGATGTCTCCCGCGGAACGGGTGAGCCCCGTGTACAGCAGCAGCAGCCTGGACTCCAGGCGCCGCCGGAGCTCGGGCTCGGGGAGGACCGGGTCCACGAAGACCGACTCGTCCGCGTTGAATTGGATGTACTGGAGCCCGCCGTACGCGGCGATGTACTGGTCCTGCTTCCCGATGGGCTTGCCGCACACGTCGATCTCGATGCGGCAGGCCTCCGCGGCCAGGCGCTCGGCGCCTGCCAGCTTCCCGGCGTACGCCCACAGCGCGTTCAGCAGCCCGACGGTGTAGGAGCTCGACGAGCCGAGCCCGGTGCCGCGCGAGGGCACGTCGGAGATGGAGGTGATCTCGACCCCGCCGTCGATCTCGACCCGCTGCAGGGCCCCGCGGATGAGCTCGTGCGAGAGCTCCTCGGGGCGGTCCACCATCTCGGTGATCGAATAGCTCGCCCGGATCCGGTGGTCGAACTTCCGGTTCACGGTGATGTAGATGTACTTGTTGATCGCGGCGGAGACGACCGCGCCGGGCTCCTCGCGGTAGAAGCCCGGGAGGTCGCTGCCGCCGCCGAGGAAGCTGATCCGAAGCGGGGTCCGGGTGATGATCATGGCCGGTACCCCCGGGGGTGCTCGAGCCGCCAGGCCCACGCGCTCTTCACCATGTCGGCGAGGTCGGGATGGTCGGGACTCCATCCGAGCTCGCCCCGGACCCGCGAGGCGTCGGCGACCAGGCGGGCGGGGTCCCCCGGCCGGCGCGGGCCGACGGCCAGCGGGAGGTCGTGACCGGTGGCCTCGCGGACCGCGTGCACGAGCTCCAGGTTGCTGAACCCGGCGCCGTTGCCGAGGTTGTAGGTGCGCGCCCCCAGCTCGTCGATGTGGTCGAGCGCGAGGAGGTGCGCCTGCGCCAGGTCCGTGACGTGCACGTAGTCCCGGATGCAGGAGCCGTCGGGGGTGTCGTAGTCGGCTCCGAACAGCGTGGCCTGGGCGCGGAGCCCCAGTGCGACCTCGAGCAGGATCGGGACGAGATGGGTCTCGGGATCGTGGTGCTCCCCGGAGCGCTCCGTCGCGCCGCATGCGTTGAAGTACCGAAGCGACACGTGCCTGAGGCCGTGGGCCCGCCGGTACCACCCCAGCATCCGCTCGAACGCGAGCTTCGACTCGCCGTAGGAGTTCACGGGCCGAAGGGGAGATTCCTCCGGGATCGGGACGCGCTGCGGTTCCCCGTACACGGCTGCGGTCGAGGAGAAAACGAGGCGCGTGACGTGGTGGCGCGCCATCGAATCCAGCAGATTGATCCCGCCCACGACGTTCGCTCGGAAGAACCGTCCGGGGTCGGTGACCGACACGTCGATGAGCGCCTCGGCCGCCATGTGCACGACGGCGTCCGGCCGCTCGCGGTCCAGGATCTCGTCGATCCACTCGGCGTCGAGCAGGTCGCCCTCCACGAACCGGGCCTGCGGATGCACGGCCTCGCGGTGGCCGTGCGAGAGGTCATCCAGCGCGACGACCTCGTGGCCCTGGTCGATGAGCGCCTCGGTGACCACGCTGCCCACGTAGCCGGCGCCGCCGGTCACGAGGACCCTCATTTCCGGACTTCCGTGGCCAGCAGGATGCGGCCCACCGCGGCGGCCAGGTCGCGGACCACCGGGACGGCGGACCGGTCGGCCTCCGCCAGGCGGGCCGCCTCGTCACGGCCCCGTCCGGTCAGCACGAGGACGGGCCGCACGCCCGCCGCGTGGGCCGCCTCGACGTCGGTCAGCGCGTCGCCGACCAGGAAGGAGCCGCCGAGATCGACGCCGAGGTCGTGGGCGGCCTGGAGGAGCATCCCCGGGGCCGGCTTCCGGCACGGGCACCGCTCCTCCGGCCGGTGAGGGCACAGGTACGAGGCCTCGATCAGCCCACCGTGGGCCCGGACGGCGTCGACGATCCGGTCGTTGGTCTCCCAGGCCTGGCGGAGCGTGATCACCCCGCGGCCCACGGCGGCCTGGTTCGTGACCATGACCGTGGCCCACCTCGCCGCGGCCAGGTTCCGCAGGGCGTCCAACGCGCCGGGCAGGAACCGCACCTCGGACCAGCGGCGAATGTAGTCGGCGCGGTTCTCCACCAGGACGCCGTCGCGATCGAGGAACACGGCGGGGCGCGACCGGGCTCGCGGCACGGGTTGTTCCGTGGCCGGTCTCGACGCGATGGACGGCGTCATGGGCCGGTGGGGCCGGTGAACGCCATCGCGGCGGGCGTGGGCCATTCCAGGCCGGCCCTCCGGTATCGATCCGGTCGTCCGATGTCGATCACGTACGTCTCCTGCGGCACCACCCAGCCGTGCAGGGGGACGCCGCGCTCGAGCAGCCGGGGCAGATGGTCCTCCCCGAAATCGGAGAACTGGCCCTCGGGAACGTCCTCCAGCGTCGCCCGGTCCGCGATGAGGACGCCCGTGTTGGCCAGGTCGCTGAAGGTATCGGAGGGGCCCGGTTTCTCCTTGAACCGGCGGACCCGCCCGGCGGGGTCGAGCTCCACGATCCCGCACTCCTGCGGATCCGGCACGCGATACAGGGCCACGGTGAGATGCGGCTCGCTCGTCGCGGCCGCGTGGAACCGGGACAGCGAGCCGAGGTCGAGGTCGGTGAGCACGTCGCCGTACACCACGACGAACGTGCCGCCGAGCTCGTCGAAGTGCTCGAGCATCCTCCTGGCCCCGCCGGCGGTCCCCAGGATCCGCGTCTCCACCGAGTACGCGACCCTCACGCCGTGCCCGGCCCCCGTGCCGAAGTGCTGGATGACCGCCTTCGGAAGGTGGTGCAGGTTCATGGCGATCCTGGTCACGCCGTGGTGGCGAAGCCAGGCCACGATGTGCTCCAGCGCCGGCCGCCCCGCCACCGGCAGCATCGGCTTCGGCCGGTCCACCGTGAGCGGCCGCAGCCGAGTCCCCTCGCCCGCGGCGAGGATCATCGCGCCGGTCAGCCCCGACGTCGCTCCGTCCACACCGTTGGATGTCGGCGCACGGGGGCCTTCGCTGGAGTCGTGCTGCCCCTATTCGGGGGTGGTGCAATTGCCCAAACCTAGAGGTCAGCGCCCATAGCCTGTCCAACCCGGGAACGGATTTCGGACCAAACTGAACCGCCTCGGGTTCACCGAAGGCTCGGAGTTGTGAGTACGGGACTGTAGCTAGGCTCCTCCTTCCGGTGGTAGGGAGGATCAAGCAACTATTCGTCCCGACGGCTAAGTGCTCTGGCCCGTAAGTTCGCCAGCGTATTCTGAGACCCTCCCTGCTCATGCAGCTGGAAGGAGGACCTGCTTCTGCTCGAGCCGCTTCATCAGGTCGCGCAGATCCTCCCGGTGAACTTCCACTGGAACGGCTTCGCGGCGGCCTCGTAGCATCGCTCGAAGGCAAGCAGGCGAGCCTCCACCTCCTCGAGGTCGGTGAAGTCGTTGGGGGTGAGGACTTTGCGCTGGACGACGGAGTTGTAGATCTCGATCTGATTGAGCCAGGAGGAGTGGACGGGCGTGTGGATGAGCCGAAGGCGCCTGTGCCCCCGCCGGGTGTAGCGGCCCTCCAGCCGGTCGATGGATGCCTGGCCTCGGTGGGAGGACCCATTGTCGACGACCCAGAACACACGCCGAGCCGAGGCGTAGGGCTCGGTGGTCATGACCTGGGCCACCAGCCGATCGAACGGCACGATCCCGGTTTTGGGGGCGCAGCGTCCGAAGATCTTGGCGCGGTGGCAGTCCCAGGCCGCCAGGTAGGCCAGCGCCCCGCCGCGGCGGTACTCGTGCTCGACACGCATGGCCCGGGACACCCCCGCCGGCAGGGTGGGGTGGCAGCGGCAGCGAGCCTGGATGCTGGTCTTCTCGTCCGCCGAGATGACGTACTCGTGGTCTTCGAGCAGGGCGCCTTCGAACTCCCGGGCGTACAGGTCGAGCACCCGGGCGGCCTTTCGCTCGAAGTCGGGGTCCCGGGGGAAGATCCAGGACCGGAAGGTCCAGGGGCGGATGGCGTCCTCCGCCAGCCACCGCCAGATCGTGGCCTCGGAGATGCTGGCCACGATGCCCCGGCTGATCACCTCGGTGCGGATGTCCGGGACGAACAGGCGGGACAGGGGAACCGCGAGGGCAGCGGGAAGCTCGCAGGCGAGGGCCTTGACCTCAACGACGACCCCTGGGGGGGAAAACCGCCGGCCGGCCCCGGCGGGGGCGTTCCTCCAGCCCCGCCAGGCCCTGTTCGAAGAAGCGCTTGCGCCACATCGAGACAACATCGCGACTCGTGTTCAGGCGCAGGGCGATCTCGTCGTTGTCCATCCCGGCCGCAGCCATGAGCACGATCCTGGCTCTGACCACATCTCGATACGCCGACGTATATTTCCGGGCTCGTGCCTCGAGCGTCTCTCGCGTGGCCTGGTCGAGAGCGATCCTGTACGGGCTCTTTCTCGGCATAGGCTCCCTCCTCTCGGAGGAAACCCTACCTTACAGCTTACGTCGGTGTAATTATGATGGTGACCACTAAGTCCTATAGGGACACGCGAGTAGCACCGAAGCTCCTGTGCGGGCGCCGACTTCAACCCGGGCCGACGTGCAGCCCCCCACATCGATGGGGCTAGGTGCGTCAACCACATCAAGTTGGTACAACCCAGATGGCAGGCGAGCAAAGAAAACACCGTGGCTGAGGGTGGTTACCCGGAGCATGAAGGAACTCCCCCTCGTGATCTCGACCCGAACCCCCACAAGGGGCGGATAGGAGTCGCAGGACGAGTCGGCCCCGCAGGGGAGCCCGACAACCTCTCCTTGCAGCGTGGTTCCCGCCGGCGGTGTTGGAGCAGGTCCGGCTTCTGGCAATGAGGAGACCTGGACCGTCTTGCCACGGCTGACCTTCCCTACGACTGCGCCGTCGTAGTCGCGAGTCCCCGCCTCCGGACTATTCGGCGGTGGCAGGGCATCTGCGCAGGCCGTCCACAGGATTGTCGCGGCAAGGAGGACGAGTCGAGTCCCGACTCTTAGTCTCATAGTCTCAGTGCTCCATCGACGGCCGCTTCCCGAGCGAGCTCGATGAGCATGGTAACAGGCCGGCCGCGACGACGCGCCGCCACATGCGAGCAATACACCAACACCTGAGAGGACAATGCCTTGAGAAGAGGCCCCGTGTGCTGCCTGCGCACGAGCCGTCGAGGCACCGAAGCTTCTACCGGCTATGACTGACTAGTGAGCCCCGGCAGGCCATGCATCGGCTACAACCACTACATTCTGTGTGGAGACGAAGGCGGGCGGAGCTCCATGATCGACGTGAGCCGAAAGAAGAAGAGTATAGGTCACTCCAGCGCCCGGCAGGTTCCTTCCGATCCACGTAAGCGTCGTCGACGTCGCCGTACGTGAGCTGAGCCTCATTGCCCCAGGGTGGAGCACTGAGACAGGCCCGGAACTCGGGCTTAGCTCTACCCGAAGTTCCGCATGGTCCTTAGCTGCCGATGTCCTGTATTGGAGGCCCACTGTCAGGGTGAGATCCACCGACTCGACGTTCTTCGGAGTTGGGATCTGGATAGCACGAGGCTGAAAGAGGATGCATTGGGATTCGCATATTTCGCTGGGGCCCCGCCGCAGCCCGACCTCGATGCGAACGTGACCACGGCCAGGCGCCAGCCGCTTGGGCGACGCTTGGAGATGCTGCGAGCTAGTGGCTACGACCAGACTCGCAGTCCCGATAACAAGCGTCGCAAGTGCTGCATGCATACCCCCCGCAAGACGGAATCGCTGCGAAAACCGCCCATCCATCCTTACCTCCTATCGGGGCCACTGCTGGCCCGGCCACTGCCATACTATGGGACGATCGAGGTCCAAGGTCAGCACTAGATCCATTTACACCTCCCCGAACTCGGTTGCGCCGCTAGCAGACCCGTTACCGAACTCGCTGAAGATCCAGTCCTTCTGATCCACATCAGGTGCCACGCCAGAATAGTCCCCGACCACGGCGAAGACTCCTCCTGGGCCCGGGGGGACGATGCCAGTACCCGGCATTAAGTCCAACGCCGTCTGCCATACCCCGTTGATTCGCTGGCGGTACGCTATCGAGACGTACTTCGTGCTCCCACTGTACTGATAGACCAATGTCTGGTCTCCATCAGTATTCGTCGTGACCTGGGGATGGTAATAATAGAGGGAGTCAAGGCCAAAGGTCCACGAGTTCAAGAGCGTCTGAGACGACGTTCCGAGCTCCAGCACGCGAACTGCTGACTTGTTGTCCCCTCCGGACACGACCCACCTCACCGTGTGAGATGTCCACAGGTGTCCTGCCCTATAGCTGGCTCCGGCGACACTCGTGCCGACGGTAAAGCTGATCGTTGTGGTTGTCCCGAGTTGCTCCGCGCCCTCCACTGGTGGCGCCTGAAATGCCCCGATGAACACCCGCTTCGCCGATGGGGGGTTGGCTAGCAAGACTGAACCACAGCAATCCACGGTCCAAAGGGCAACGTATTGACCACCAAACGTGTCCACCATGTATTCAAGACCCGGGGCCCCAATAGAGAGCGCCGGCGCGACCTTCGACGCGTAGGTCCCGGCAACGGGATTCTTCAGCCCCTTAACCTTGGTGTAGCTCAGGCTACCCTGATACAGATCTGCCGAGATAACCCACAGATACGCCTGCTGGAAGACGCCGGGTGTGTCATCTGTATACATATTGGCTGTCATGAAGATCCCCTCGTCGTTCACCCCCAACCGTGGGAAATCAGCATGCCAGTTAGTTGTGTCACCGTAATTAACATCGATGTAGTACACGTTCCAAGAACCCAACCCGTCGCTTGTCGCGGAGACCGAGAAGTACAGTCGAGATTTCTTGTCAGCCTTGTTGTACGCCTCGACAAGGAATACAAACCGAATATGCTGCCGGTCGTACACGACCGATGGGTCCGAAGGATGCCAGTTAGCCGAGGGGAGGCCAAACCATCCAGAATATGAGGTGCTTACACACTTTTGGTACGAGATCGCCCCGCTGATCTTCTTGTAGAAGCAGAGGTAGTCATTAATCGCGAGGATAACGCTGCTTGGTCCGGCGGCGATTGTAGGATCAGGTGGCGGGGCGCCCGTCGGGCCGCCCGTCTTGTTGGTCACTGTTCCGAGCGACGTGGGAGCATCCAGAATTACGGTCGACGCATTGCTCGAGCTGCTGCCGCCAGAGTCAACCGTCGAGTCCGGATGGACATCGTCTGAAGCGGTCGGAGTAACATCATCGAAGGATGCGAGATCCTGCGCGCCTTGCGAGACAATGGGAAGGTCGGTGACGATTGAGTCGTAGGCGGGCGGGGAGCTAATTATCGGGTGCGGGCTGAAGACGAAGCTCTGCTGTGCAGTCTCAGAGGAAAAGCCGCCGCCATCGTAACCCCGAGCGGTCCACGTATAGGTCTCTCCATTATGAAGGTCAGCGCTTTCATCAATGACATAGGGACTATCCGTGCCGCTACTTACAAATGGACCCGGAGCTGAGTCCAGAACGACCGTCCCGGAGGCATCCCGAACCGAATAGACAGTTTGACCCGTTCCGCCATCGGGGTCAGAGAATATCCCGTGGAGCACCGGCAAGGTCCCCGTCATGTCTGTGGAGAGGGCCGTGGGAACATTAGGAGCGGAGACAGGAGTCGCGTACGTCACCGTCAAAGTTGGCCTCAGCAAGGGATCAGAGTTCTCGGATGAGCTGAAAGTGAAGAGTCCGGTTCCGTCTTCTGTCGCTTGCCTGAGAATGAGCCCAGTGTTGGCCGCGGTTCCGTCGTGCCAGCGCTGGACTAGATCCGGAATCACCCATGAATACCAGCCAGTTCCGCTACCGATCGTAGTGGAAGCCTCTGGAGTCGTTGCGTAATCTCCCCCAGGGTTGTACCACCACGTGCCGGAGCCGTCCGGTGTCTGCCAGGTGGGGGCCGGCCATCCCCTAGTAACTTGGTGAACCGAGATACCGTCAGTCGCCTGCGAGGGAGTCGAGCTGTTGAGATACAGCGCGAGGCTGGCAGATTGGATCTCGGCCCAAGTAGGAATGGCGGCGAAGCTGAACTTCATCAGAGCACGACGAACGTCCGTGGCGGTAGAGCCCACATTGACGTTTGGCCCGGTACAAAAGCTGGACGTCGGCGAGGCACTTGAGATCGAGCAGTCGTGGAGCGGGGAAATGACCACAGTCGGATCCACGGTTACGGGGAATGCACGCTCAGGGGCATCCAGCCATCCTGGCTGTGCTGAGAGAGTCGCCACGTACTTCGGGGCTTGACCTGAGACAGCGAGCGCAGGGGCCGTGGTTGCCCCCTTGGCGTCCCAGGCGGTTGGCGGAGCAAGGGACAGACGAATCTCACCACTTGCGTCGACAAAGTCTATTCCGCCAGCTTTGCTCTCGCTCGCGAAGAGGCCTGGGCTTGCAATGATGTCGAAGGCCAGCTCATGGGGAGCACTAGAGCTCCAAAGCGTGATGTCCTCCTTCAGTCCCCCTCCCAGGACCGAGTACGCGAAATCTGTGTCCGGGAGTGCATCGTGAAAGGTGGCAGTGGTGTCGGATACTGTGGCCACTGCATCACTCCCACGAGCCGTAACGGTGATCCAGTTATCTCCCGACAAGACCTTCAGCGGGGCGGAAATATTGGACGGCATTTCGACAGAGAAGGCGGCGGCTCGATTCTCAAATGCGAATCCGGGCGTGTCGGTCGCGATGAGCGAGTTATCGATGACATGCCACGTGCCGTCATCTGCCAAATAGGTCGTCGGAGTGACAGTGATCTCAGTACGGAACCTGCCATCAGGCAGGGCCCAAGTTCTGGACGTCTCCGTCCGCATGTCAACGAGCTCATGAGTGGCCTGGACGCCACCCCGTGCGGGGACACCCCCCGGCGGCCTGAAAGCTTACAAAGGCGATGAAGGAACAGAGTAGAGCTGAGAGTCCTTGCCGACGTCGAGCCATGACAACCCCCCTCTTCCACTAGGACGCGCTCGCCGCCATCGGCAAAGAGGCGATACAAGTCGCAGCAGCGAATCCGCGCCAGACTACACGCGGCTCTCGGATTCGTCACTATGAAGTTCTACTTACTTACTGTCGACACTGCGAGCCGGAGAGGCACTCAGGCCTCTCTCTCGGCTGCATCCTGAGTGACAGGCCACAACGGCTGGCACGTGGTCCTGAGTCCCCAAGGCGGGTGCGATGTCAGAGATGCCGAACGCGGACGGATTCGGCTCGCATCACGACGAGCAGGCGGAAGCTGCCGGTCGGGCGGCACCGAATCGTCCACGACGCCGACGGTGGAGAGAAGAAGGCCAGCCTGACTCGAGGCACAAATGGATATCGTGGGTGCCCGGCTGAATGATAGCCGAGCACAAGACCTGGCCGGCCGACCTTCCCGCTATGGGAGGTCCTATCCTTGCGGTGGCCGGTGCGACCATCCTCCCCAAGGGGTTTCTCCCACCTTTTCTGCATCCCCCGCCCTATGCTGATCGACTCCATGGAGACCAGCAATCGCAGGTGGAGTGCGGCCAGCTACCGGATCTTCAGCGCCTCGCTCACGGCCGCGGAGATCTCTCGTCGGCTTGCGCTCAGGGCGACTCGATCACATGAGGTGGGTGACCCCGTGAGTAGTACTCCCGGGAGCACCCGTCCGGAAGCAGGCTGCCTTGTTGCTGGACAGCCCTCTCGACGATCAGGCACCCATGGACTGACACCTTGTTGCCCTCCTCGAACTGTTGGAACCCGAGGTCGAGACCCTCCGGAATCTGGCGTCCGCATGCCGCATGGATTTCTTCTGCGCGTTCGCGCCAGAGCTCGGGCAAGGGGCTTCACCTTGAGCCCCGAACTGCTCGATCGCCTTGCTCGAATTCCCGGTGGTGGCCTCGAGTTGGATCTCTATCCACCCCAGTCGCTCGACCGCTAGGTTCAAGACCTCAGCTTCGGCAACCTCTTCTTGGAGCCGCGCTCGGCGCTGCTCAGCCGAGCCAGCCGCTCATGAATCTGTCGGCTCGAGGTTGAAGACGAGGGTCTCTTGCGTCGATCGGCACACGACCGTGTGGACGGGTTCCGTCTCGCTGCGGTTAGCCTCGATGTGGGGGACGTAGGGGGGGACCCAGATGAAGTCGCCGGGGTCGGCGTCGAGAGCCTCCTCGAACCCTTCGCCCACCAGGAACCGGGCGTGGCCGGAGACCACGTAGATGACGCTCTCGGCCTCGCCGTGGTGGTGGGGCGCGGACACCGCGCCCGCGGGCAGCTCCACGTATCCCACCCACAGCTTCCGCGCACCGACCAGCCGCTCCGAGACGGCGGCCTCGCGCACCATGGCGCCGCTCGCCACGTCGGGCACCCGATCCTCAGGGCGGATGACCCGCAGCGAGTCCACCCTCACAGGTCGGTGCCGGGGAGGCCGAGGTCGCGGGCCAGGATGAGGCGCTGCACCTCGCTCGTGCCCTCACCGATCTCGAGGACCTTGGAGTCCCGGTAGTACCGGGCCACCGGGAACTCCTCCATGTACCCGTACCCGCCGTGGACCTGCACGGCCTCTCGGGCGCACGTCACGGCGATCTCGCTCGCGTACAGCTTCGCCACCGACGCCTCGGCCTTGTAGGGCCGTCCCATGTCCTTCAGCCACGCCGCCCTGTACGCGGCCAGCCGCGCTGTCTCCACGGCCACGCGCATGTCCACGATCTTGAACTGGAGCGCCTGGAAAGCGCCGATGGGCCGCCCGAATGCCTCCCGCTCGTTCGCGTACTTCACGCTCTCGTCCAGGCACCCCTGGGCCAGGCCGACCGACAGCGCAGCGATGGCGATGCGGCCGTCGTCGAGCGTCCGCAGGAACTGCGCGAACCCCTGGCCCCGCTCGCCGAGCAGGTTCCCCTCAGGGACGCGGCAGTCATTGAACGACAGCTCGTGCGTGTCGCTGGCATGCCACCCGATCTTGCGGTAGCTCCTCCCCACCTCGAACCCGGGCGTGTCGGCCGGGACGATGATCGCGGAGATCTCCTTGTGCCCGCCCGGCTCCTTCCCGGTCACCGCCGTGATGGTGACGAGCCCGGTGATGGGGGTGCCCGAGTTCGTGATGAACGCCTTCGAGCCGTTGATGACCCACTCGCCGCCCTCGAGCTTCGCGGTGGTCTTCGTGGCCCCCGCGTCGGACCCGCCGCCCGGCTCCGTCAGCCCGAACGCGCCCAGGATCTCGCCGCGGCACATCGGGACCAGCCACTTTCGCTTCTGCTCCTCCGTCCCGAACTCGTAGATCGGCGTGGCGCCCAGGCCCACGCCCGCCTCCAGCGTGATCGCGATCGAGGAGTCGATCCGGGCCAGCTCCTCGATGGCGATGCACAGCGACAGGAAATCGGCGCCCTGCCCCCCGTACTCCTCCGGGAACGGCAGTCCGAACAGCCCGAGCTCCCCCATCTGCTTCACGATGTCCATGGGGAGCTCGCCCTTCTCGTCCATCTCCGCGGCCCGCGGCGCCACGACCTCCTGGGCGAACTCGCGGACGGCGGCGCGAAAGTCCTGCTGCTCCTCGGTCAGGTCGAAGTCCATGCGAAGAAGGTAACTCAGTCGTCGGAGGGCACGCGCTCCCACGCTCCCGCGTAGTCGAGGACGAGGCCGTTGCCGTCGACGCCCAGCTCGGCCCGGAACGTGTTCGAGCTGTACTCGTATCGGTCGGGCCCCAGCCGCCGGTACCGCTGGGGAAGCGGCCGGACCTTCAGGTCCGGGAACCGGACCCACGCCGCCAGGATCCCTGCCTCGCCGCCCACCGGGATCTCCAGGCGGCGGATGGGAAGGGTGTTCGTGGCCGGCGTGCATCCGAGGTCGACGTCGATGCAGCCCGCGGGGTCGCACCGGACGGTGTGCAGGGCGACCATCGGCTCCGCGCCCGCGCGCACCGAGAACCCATCGAGGACGGGCCCCTCCGGCCCCTCGAACAACAGGCACGAATCCAGGCCAGGGGCGAACAGCGGCCGCCTCGCCACCGACTCGACCGCCGTCAGCCCCTTCACGGGGCGAGGGAAACTCCGCGAGAATCCCCCTGTGCAGAGCGCGAACGACGTCGTGGACACGCTGGCCGGGCTGGCGCTGTTCGCCGACCTGTCGCGGCCCCAGCTCGAGCAGGTGGTCCACACGTTCGAGGAGGAGTGGTTCGGCCAGGGCCAACGGGTCCTCCGCCAGGGGTTCCGCGGCTCGGGGCTGTACCTGATCCTCGACGGCGAGGTCTCGGTCCACATCGATGGCGAGGAACGAGCCCGCCTCGGACGCGGCGAGTACTTCGGCGAGGTCTCCGTGCTGCTGGGGGAACCCCCCGTGGCCGACGTGGTGGCCGAAGGCCCCGTGCGGTGCCTCGTGCTCGCCGCGCCCGAGGTCGAACCCTTCCTCGTCGCCCACCCGACGGTGGTGTACCGCATGCTCCAAGCGCAGTCCCGGCGGCTCCGGAGCGCGAACCTGTGGCGGAGCTGAACCCCGGCCCACCCCATCCGCCCGGCCGCTACCCCGTCGTCGTCGTGGGCAGCGGCGCGGGCGGCCTCCAGGTGAGCTACGACCTCCGGCGCCTTGGGGTCGAGCACGCCGTGATCTCCTCCGACCCCGAGCCCGGAGGGATGTTCCGGCGCTTCCCGCTGTTCCAGCGGCTCATCACGTGGACGAAGCCGTACGCGCCGGTGGACCGGGAGACCCGCGCGTATCAGTGGTACGACTGGAACAGCCTCCTGTCGGAGGATCCGACGCCCCACGTCCACGTCGCCGAGTTCATGGACGGGGCGTCGCATTTCCCGTCGCGTGCGGAGATGGAGCGGGGCCTGGCGGAGTTCGCCGCGAACGCCGGCGTCCGCGTCCGCTACGGCACGACGTGGGAGGGCACCGGCCGGGAAGCCGACGGCTTCGTGATCCGGACGAGCGACGGCGAATACCGGTGCCGCGTGGCCGTCTTCGCCGTCGGGATGACCGAGCCGTGGAAGCCGCCCATCCAGGGGCTGGACCAAGTGCCCCACTACGTCGAGACCCGTCCCGCGCGCGAGTACGCGGGACGGCGCGTGTTCGTCATCGGGAAGCGCAACTCCGGGTTCGAGATCGCCGACGGCCTGCTCCCGTGGGCCCGCCAGGTCGTGCTGGCGTCGCCCCGGCCCGCCATGATCTCGGTGCTCACGCACTCCACCGCGGCCGCCCGCGCGAGATACCTCCAGCCGTACGAGGACCACGTGCTGGGCGGGGGCACGTTCGTCCTGGACGCCGCCATCGAACGGGTGGAGCGGACCGCGGAGGGCTACCGCGTCCACGCCGCAGGCACCACCAGGCCGGGCGCCATCGTCATGGACGTCGACGACGTCATCGCGGCGACCGGGTTCCGAACGCCGCTCGGCGACCTCCCCGGCCTCGGCGTCGCAACCTTCTACCAGGGAGGCCGGCTGCCAGCGCAGACCCCCTACTGGGAGAGCCCGTCCGTTCCCGGGATCTACTTCGCCGGCTCCACGACGCAGGGTGCCATCGGGCTGAAGAAGTATGGGATCCCCAGCAACTCCGCGGCGGTGCACGGGTTCCGGTACAACGCGCGGATTCTGGCCGAGCACGTCGCATCCACGCACTTCGGCGTCGAGGCTCCCCGGACGCCCCTCGAGGCGGTACGCGTGGTCGACTACCTGCTGGAGGAGGCAACCACCGCACCCGAGCTGTGGAACCAGCGCTCGTACCTGGCGCGGGTGGTGTCGTACGACCCGGACCGCGGCATCACCGACGACGGCATCCAGCCACTCGCACACTTCGTGGACGCCGAAGGGCCGGACGCCGTGGCGCTGGCGGTGGAGACGGACGACACGGGCGACATCCACCCGGCCGTGTACGTTCGCCGCGGCGGCCAGGTCGGCGAGCACCTCCTGCCCGGCGATCCGCTGCTCGACTTCCGCAGCGGCGACCACCGCGCCCAGCTGACGGGCCTCCTGAAGGGCCTGGTCCCGTGACGGCGGCGGGCGGCGAGACCGTCGCCGTCCGCGGGCGGTGGCGGGACCGCCTGGTTCGCCTGATCGAACGCCTGGCCGTCCTGGGCTCGCTGCCGGAGGACACCGAGTCGGAGCGGCTCCGCAAGGGGACCGCCGTCCTCACCGCGTCCCTGATCATGCCGCTCGCGGTCGTGTGGGTGGCGACCTACTTCGCCCTGGGGCGACCGGTGGCGGCCTCCATTCCCCTCGTGTACATCGTGGCGTCGCTCGCCAGCCTCGTCCTCTTCGTCCGGACGAAGCGGTACCGCCTGTTCCTGTACGGCCAGCTGGCCATGATGCTGGCCCTCCCGTTCGTCCTCCAGTGGAGCCTGGGAGGGTTCGCGAACTCGAGCGCGGTGATGGTGTGGGCGTTCATCGCGCCCATGGGCGCGCTCGTGTACCTCGGGCCCAGGCGAGCCGTCCCGTGGTTCGGCGCCTACGTCGCCCTGGCCGCGGTCTCGGGCGTCCTCGACCACGTCGTGGCCCGCCACGCCGACCCCATGCCCTCCGGCGCGGTGGTGACGTTCTTCGTCCTCAACGTCTTCGGCGTCTCGCTCGCCGTGTACTCGCTCATGCACTACTTCGTGGAGGCGCGGGAGCGTGCTGCCGCGGCCCTGGCCCGGGAGCGCGAGCGGTCCGAGCGGCTGCTGCTGAACGTGCTCCCGGAGCCGATCGCGGAGCGCCTGAAGCACGAGGGGGGCGTGATCGCGGACGCGTTCGACGACGTCACGGTGCTGTTCGGGGATATCGTCGACTTCACCTCGCTCTCCGCGCGCATCCCGCCGGACGAGGTGGTGCGGCTCCTCGACGGCCTGTTCTCGGTCTTCGACGCGCTGGCGGACCGGTACGGGCTGGAGAAGATCAAGACCGTCGGGGACGCCTACATGGTCGCCGGCGGCCTCCCCACGCCGCGGCCCGACCATCCGCAGGCAGTCGCGGAGATGGCCCTCGGCATGCGCGACGCCATGGCCGAACGGGCGCAGGGAGGCGCGCCCCTGGCGCTTCGCATCGGGATCGACACCGGACCGGTCGTGGCCGGGGTGATCGGGCGCCGGAAGTTCATCTACGACCTGTGGGGCGACACCGTGAACACGGCCAGCCGCATGGAGTCGCACGGGATCCCCGGCGGCATCCAGGTGACCGAACGCGTCTACCATCGGCTCCACGATCTGTACGAGTTCGAGTCCCGGGGGAAGATCGCCGTGAAGGGCAAGGGGGAGATGACCACCTACCTGCTCGTCCGGCGGCTCCCTCGATAGGGGGTCCGGGGGGCAGCGGCCCGCGGAGCGAAGCGGAGCGGACAAGGCCGCTGCATTCCCCCGGCGGAGGCGATCCGCCGAGGCGGATTGCCGACGAGTGAGAAAGGAGGAGGCGTGAGCCCAGAGCGAACGGAGCAGGAGTTCCGCGACATCTACGCCACGGTCAAGACCATCGCCGTGGTGGGGGCGTCGAGCGACCCGTCGAAGGCGGCGTTCGCCATCCCGCGCTACCTGAAGTCGCAGGGGTTCCGGATCATCCCGGTGAACCCCAAGGGCGGCGAGATCCTGGGGGAGCAGGTGCGGACGTCTCTCGCCGACATCGACGTGCCGGTGGACGCCGTGGACGTGTTCCGCCCGGCCGAGGAGACGCCGGACGTCGCCCGCCAGGCCGTGGCCATCGGGGCGAAGGTCCTGTGGCTCCAGGAGGGCATCCACTCCGACGAGGCCCAGCGCATCGCGGAGGACGCCGGTCTCACCTTCGTGTCGAACCGGTGCATGGGCGAGACCCACTGGAACCTGTTCCACGTGGGCCAGGAGGGGTAGCTCCGCCGAGCGGGGAAGGACGGCCGGCTACCCGGCGGGTGCCACGGAGCCGCCCTCGCGAAGATAGGCCAGGACGGCCGACACGCGACGGTGGACCTGAGGCTCCTCCGAGAGCCCCAGCTTCGCGAAGATCGAGTTGATGTGCTTCTCGATGGCGGATTCCGAGAGGAACAACGCCCGGGCGATGGCCGGATTCGCTTTCCCCTGGGCCATCTCCCGCAGCACGTCCAGCTCGCGCGGCGTCAGGCGGGCCACGGGTGAGTCGGTCAGCCGGGCCCGGCGGGCGACCAGCGCCTCGACCACCTTGGGGTCGATGACGGACCGGCCGGCCGCGACGGCCCGGACGGCGTCCACCAGCTCGTCGGCCTCGCCCACGCGGTCCTTCAGCAGGTAGGCCAACCCGGTGGTGCCGTTCCTGAGTGTGATGGCCGGGGGGCATCCGGATGTCCGTGACCACGGCCTGGGGGCGAAGCCTGCGGACCGCGTCCAGGAGCTCCTCGGCCGTTCCCACGGCGGCGACCACGTCCACCGCCCCCGTGTCTTCCAGGATCCGCCTGGTCCCCTCCCGGACCAGATAGTTGTCCTCCGCGATGACCACGCGCAGTGGGGCGGACGGGTCAGACACCGCTTCGCTCCCTGGTTCGAGCGGGGAGGGTGGCGCGCAGGCTCGACCCCTCCCCCGGTCCCGCGGTCACCACGAGCACGCCGCCGACGGCCTCGATCCTGTCGCGGAGTCCGGTCAGGCCCGAGCCGGTCGCTTCCGCCGGAACGAATCCGACCCCGTCGTCCGAGACCTCCACCTGGAGCCGGCCTTCCGCTTCGGCCAGCCGGACCGAGGCCCGAGAGGCCGCCGCGTGCTTCAGCACGTTGGCCAGGCCCTCCGAGACCAGGAAGTAGGCCGCCCCCTCGATGTCCTCCGCATACCTCGCTCCCCGAAGCGCCGGGTCCGCCTCGATGGCCACGCCGATCGGAAGGCGGGAGGCTCGCGACTCGATGGCCTCGACGAGCCCCCGGTCGGCCAGGACCGCCGGGTGAATGCCCTGGGCCAGGTCGCGGATGTCCTCCAGGGTCTGGCGGGCCTCTCCCTGGAGCTCGGCCAGCATGGCGTCCGCGACGGCGGGGTCCCGGCGGAGCTGGTTGCGGGCCAGCCGAAGGCTCGCCATGAGGGCCACGATCTCCTGCTGCACGCCGTCGTGGATGTCGCGCTCGATGCGCCGGCGCTCGGCGTCCTGCGCCTGCACGATGCGGGCCCGCGACGCCGCCAGCTCCTCCGCCTGCCGGCGGATCTCGTCCAGCCGGGCCGACAGCTCGACGGCGAGGCGCCCGTTGTGGACGCCCAGCGCGGCCTGCCGGGCCACCGTGGAGAGGAGCTCGTGGTCCGCCGGGGTGAACCGGCCCTCCACCTTGGGACCGCACTCGATCGCTCCGAGCCGTTTGCCGCCGTGCGTGAGCGCGACCACTGCCTCCGGCTTGGCCGGCTCGTCCAGGCCGATGCCGGCGGCGCCGGCCGGCTCGAGCTCCGTGCCGGCCGCCCCCATGTCGATCGACACACGGGCCCATCGCACGTCCAATCCCTGGCTGACCGCCATGGCGATCCGGGGAGCGAGCTCACCGACGTCGAACGCGTGCTCGAGCGTCTCCCCGAACTTCGACAGGAACTCGTATCCGGTGAGCCGGCGGCCGTACACGAGACGGCCGGCCATGCCTTCCAGCCGGCGGCGGAGGGGTTGGAAGGCGGTGGTGACCGCGATGGTCAGCAGGATCGCGATCGCCAGCGGAAGCCGGCTCCCCGCGGCGATCCCGAAGGCGGCCGCGACCCCGACGTAGGCCGCGAAGATCACCAGCCACAGCGCCCCGTAGACAAGGGATCTCCGGATCACGAGGTCGACGTCCAGCGCGCGGCGCCGGAACAGCGCGAACGCCGTCGCGGCGAGCGTCACGGCGAGGATCGGGTCGTTCAGGTACGGCGCCGCGGCCTCGGAGGCGGAACGGGACAGCAGCCCCGAGACCGCCAGCAGGCCGGGGACGAGCTGCACGGCCACCATCAGGGCGACCGCGTACAGCACCCACTTGATCTGATCCCGCCGCTCCCGGCCGCTTCGCCGGAACCGCAGCAGCAGGAGCACGAGCCCGACGAACAGCACGTTGATCGCCAGGTCGTTCAGCGCCGCGCCCACGGCGCCGAGGGCCGACAGCCCGGGCACGGCCACCGGGTTCGCCACCTCCGGCGTGGCAAGGAACAGGTTGTGCTCATACACGAGCGTGGCGTGTCCAAGCAACAGGGCGAGGGGAGCGGCGGCCAGCACCCACAGCGCGCCGAGCGCGATCCGTTCGTACCGGCGCTCGAAGACGCCCTGCGGGAACAGGCCGAACAGCCGGGCCGCGAACACCAGCGAGGTGAGGTTGGCCACCTGCACCGCGAGGTCCAGGAGCCACATCCCCGAGAACGCGCCACGCGACGCGTACAGCGCGCCGAGCACCCCCTCGCAGCCGAGCGCGATGCCGTACAGCGAGCCGACCAGGAGGAGGCGGCGGGCCGTCGGGTGCTCGGGCGCCCTGCGGAACGCGAACATGCCCGTCGCGTAGATGGGGATCGGCTGGAGGGCCAGGAAGAGCACCGCCGTCCAGTACGGGTGAGCGAACCGGAGCGGCAGGATGACGGCGAGGGCGAGCCCAACGCCCCCCGCAGCGGCGATCCCTCCGAGCGTGCGCCGGCCGGCAGCCATGGGCGGATTGTGGGCCGCCCCGGGCCCCCGGTCCAGGGGGCCCTCCTCACCCCTCCGTTGCGGCGCTCCTCACCCCGACAGGGGGCCCGTCATCAGGCCGATTCGGAGGCCCGCCGGGTTCTGGCGCGACGGTCCCGTCCCTACCGTGGGTCCCGGATCGAGCAGCGCCCGGGAAGGAGGTGGGGACGACAGGCTAGGGCGCCGGACGGCACGTTGGTGAGAGTTGAAGAGTTGATGAGAGAGGAGAGGACCATGAGGAAGACCATCGGGATGCTGGGCCTGGGGCTGCTGGTCGGCGCGTTGGCGATCGGCCCTTCGATCGCCTCGGCCTCGTCGCTGGCCCCGTCCACGACCCTCAAGCTGACCGGGCAGGCCACCGGGTTCCAGCTGATCGAGGAAGGCAAGCAGGGCTTCAGCCTGGGGGACCGGATCATGCTGGGAGGCGTGCTGCTCCAGGGCGGCAAGCAGGTGGGGCACTTCGGCATCCAGGACGTCGCCGTGAACACGCAGCCGAAGCAGATCGAGGAGGTCGCAACGTTCATCCTCGGGGGGGGCCAGCTGACCTTCCAGGACATGAGGCGCACCATCGCCACGGACTTCACGGTGGCGGTCACCGGCGGGACCGGCGCGTACGAGGGCGCCCGCGGGGAGGCCGACGTGCACGTGACGAAGCCGGGGAGCTTCAGCGTCACGGTGCACCTCATCCCCTGACCGACCGGGGTGAGCTCGCCGACCTGCGCCGCCTCGGCCAGGATGAGGTCGGGCTCCACCAGGTACTGGTCCCAGTGCGCCTCCCGGAGCCGCTTCCGGGCCTGATCGAGCTCCTTCTGCCCGCCCACGGAGTCCGGCCCGAACAGGGCGCCGGTCCACGCGATACGTGAGGCGAGCTCGTTCACGGCCTCCGTCGCCCGCGCCGCATCCAGCGACTCCACCGCCTTCTGCCGGGCGGTGTCGAGGTCGCCGCTCGCGAACGCCACCATCGACTCCGCCTCCAGGTAGGAGATCCTGCTCCCCCACTCCTCGCGGGTGGCCATGGCGGAGACCTCGCGCAGCAAGCGCTCCGCCTCCCGGGGCTGCCGGCGAGCCAGCAAGGTTCGAACCAGCCGCACGACGTTGAACGGCACGAGGCTCCCGATCTGCTGGGAGATGCGCAGCGCGCCGCGCATGTCGGCCTCGGCCTCCTCCAGCCGGCCCAGGAGCCGCAGGGCGTTGCCCCGGTCGTCCATCGCCGCCGCCAACTCCCACTTCGCGTCCAGCTCCCGGAAGATCCGCACCGACTCGTCCAGGCACGCCAGCGCCTCGTCCAGCCGCATCATCCGGCGGAACGAGTTCCCCCTGGCCTGCTGCGCAACGGCCACGGTGAACGGGTCGCGCATCTCGCGCCCCAGCGCCAGCGCTTCCTCCGACAGGGACAGGCAGTCCGCCTCGTCGCCTGTCACCGACACGATGGAGTTGAGCGACGTGAGGGCGCGGGCTTCCGCCCACATGTCTGGCTCCTCGTTCGCCCGGGTGAGGGCGAGCGCCTCCTCGAACATGGCCCGGGCTGCCCCGAAGTCGCCGCGCCAGTACGGAACCCACCCCGCCATCAGCAGGACCCTGGCCTGCGCCATCGGCTCGTCGAGGTCGCGCGCTGCTTCCACCGCCCGTTGGAACAGCTCCTCGGCCCGCTGCTGGTCGCCCCGAACGTTCAGCTCGATGTCGCCCAGGAACCTGCAGGCGTGCGCGAGCGTCCACGAGTCCTCGTCCCCGGAGTCGAGGGCCCGCGACAGCGTCCCGGCCGCCCGGTCGAAGTCGCCCAGCCAGTAGAAGGACTCGCCCATGCTCGACAGGATGCGGGCCTCCCGGGGACCCCAGCTCTCCTCGGGACCGGCCAGGGACAGAGCTCGTTCGTAGAGATCGATGGCAGTGCGGGACTCGATGCTCCACCGCGCGTGGTTGCCGGCCCGTGCCAGCGCGTCGACCGCCCGGTCGGCCAGGCTCCGGTCGCCCGGATCGAGGTCCAGCCCCGCCCGAGCCGCCTGCTCGAGGTGATAGGCGATGGCCTGGCGGTACCGCCGCTTCGATCCCAGACCCGGAAGCCCCTCCGCCACCTGGAGGTGCAGCCGCTGCCGCTCGCGCTTCGTCAGGCTCTCGTAGGCCACGTCGCGGAGCACGCCGTGGCGGAACCGCCAGGTCTCCCCGTCCCGGTCCCGCTCCAGCAGCTCGGCGTCCTGGAGCTCCTGGAGGGGCTCCCCCGTAGCCTGGGAGATCAGGGCCAGCTCGGGCAGCCGGAAGGCCGGGAACACCGACGCCTTCCTGGCCAGGTCCCGGGCCGGCTCGGGGAGATGGTCCAGGCGCGCGGCCACCACCGCCTGCACCGTGGGCGGCAGGAGGTGGCTGTGGGCCACCCCCCGCTCGTGCTCGAGGTGCCGCTGGAGCAGCATGCCTGTGGTCTCCACGATGAAGAAGGGGTTGCCGCCGGCGTGCTCGGCGATACGGCCGGCGGTCGGCTCGTCGATGGACTCGCCGGCCACCCGGGCCAGTTCCTTGGCCTCCTCGAGGGAGAGCGGCTCCAGCCGGAGCATCAGGGAGTCCGGAAGGCCGCTTCCCCACGCGGGCCTCTTCTCGAGGAGCCAGTCGCGGGCCGCGGCCACGACCAGCACGGGACGGCGCCGGACGGCCGGGAGGAGACCCTCCACCAGATCCAGCAGCTCCGCGTGGGCCGCCTGGAGGTCCTCGAACACGAGGACCACCGGGCCCAGCAGGGACAGACCCTCGACGAACCGGGCGAAGGCGGCCCGGACCTCCGCCACCCGGTACCGCCGCGCGCCGCCGTCGTCCTCCTGGCGGCGCGCGGTGTCGTCCGGCCCGGCCGCCTCTGGGCCGAGCCCAAGCACGAGGCCGAGGGTGGCGGCGATCCGTTCGGCCTCGGTGGGCTCGCAGCAGCCTTCCACGACCTCGCGGAGCCGGTCCCGGAGCTCCTCTGCCGTCGCCTCCGGCCCCATCGACAGCTCCTGACGGACCATCTCGGCGATCGGGGCGAAGGTGACGTCGTCCTCGAACTCGCCGGTCCGTCCCTCAAGCACCGTGGTGCCCTCCGGGACCCGGGCGGCGAGCTCCTGGACCAGCCGGGACTTCCCGATGCCGGTCTCGCCGAGCAGCGTGACCAGGTGAGCGCGGGAGGTCTCGACGGCGCGGTCGAGGGTGTCGCGGAGCAGGGCGACCTCGCGGCTCCGGCCCACGAGAGGGATGGTGCGGCGCGTCGTCCGGGCGGAGACCGCCACCACCGGACGGGCCTCGACGCCCTGCCCGAACCCCTTCGCCGGCACCTCCCGGGCGGGGCCGAACTCGACGGCGTCACGGGTGAGCTGATAGGTGGTCTCGCCCACCAGGACCTCGCCCGGCTCTGCGGCCTGCTGGAGCCTGGCCGCCATGTTCACCGCCGCCCCCGAGACCAGAGACTGGCCGGGGCCCCGCGGCGGAACCGTCCCCACCGCCACGGGCCCGGAGTTGATCCCCACGTGGACCGCGAGCGACACGGGCAGCCCGAGCTCCTCCCCCAGTCGGTCCGTGCGGTCCCGGATGATGAGTCCCGCTCGCACGGCGCGCAGCGCGTCGTCCTCGTGCGCGTGGGGGAGCCCGAACACGGCCATGACCGCGTCCCCCGAGAACTTCTCCGCGGTGCCCCGCAGCGATTCCAGCTCCCCCTGCACGAGGGTGTAGAAGGCCGCCATCACTTCGCGGAACCGCTCGGGGTCGAGCGTCGCGGCGAGCTCGGTGGACCGGGCCAGGTCCGCGAACAGGACGGTGACTACCTTGCGCTCGGCTACGTCGGCGATGGGCGCAAGCGCCCCCCCCGCGTCCTCCACGGGCGTGCCGCAGCGCGGGCAGAACCTCGCGTCCGCGGGAAGCGGCGCGCCGCAGTTCGAGCACACGCGTTCGTCCATCCCCAGAAGGATACGGGGAGCGGCCGACGGACCCGACGCGATCCGGACTTGCTTCGCTCGGCCGGGCACGAGGCCGGGCCTACGGGTGGCGCGAGGTGTACTCGATGATCTGGACGACGTTCCCGTCGGGATCGGAGAACGAGGCGAACCGGGCGTACCCGGCGACCTCGCCGACGCGCTCGTGGAACTCGACCCCCCGCTCGCCGAGGGCCCGGCGGGCCCGGTCCAGGTCGTCCACCTCGAACACGGCGGTCGCCCCGCCCGGGGCCACCGGGTGGCCCTCCACCATGCCGTGCAGGGCCAACCGGAGCGGCCCGGCATCGAACTCGGCCCAGCTCTCGCCCTCCCGGCGCAGCAGCGGCAGCTCGAGCACGTCGCGGTAGAAGGCGACCGCCCGGTCCATGTCCCGGGTCCAGTAGTAAACGTGGTCGATGCCCTTCACCTGCATGATGGGCCAGTTATAGCCCAGCCGCGCACCGGCGGCACATGCGCCGGGGCGGATGCCCTCACGCGGGGTGGGGGCTGGGGAGGGCTAGCCCTCAAAGAAGATGCCGGGGTGGTGGTGAGGAGGGGTGGCCCCTCCCCGATCCACCATTGTCCGGCCAGTTCCCGCGCGTAGTAGACCGTCACTAGTGCCGCAAGCGTCCCGACAACCGCGACCAGGGGCCATGAAGACGTTCACGGCGCTCCTCCTGGGAACGGGTTGTCAAGATCCTCGTCGGAGCCGTAGTCGGGCCCGCACCACGTGGTCAGCGACCGCACGAGACTGCCCTGACGGCAAGGGTGCGGCATGTTCAGAATGTTCCACACGGCTAGGGCGGACGCGACCCACACGAGCACGACGATGACGCGACCAATGACGCGACCCACCTTCGTCCGTGCGATGAACCCGATGATCTTCCAGATGGCTCCTCACCGCCTCAGCCGTCTCACCAGCCGCCCGTGCAGTCGCTTGCCGCAGGCAACACGTATCCATCCAAACGGCCAAAGGTAATAACGACTTCCTGACTCTCGTCGTCGGCGATGCAAAACACCCGGCCTGACCCGCTCATTGTGGTCATGAGTATCTCTCCGTCTTGCGCAAGGTTGATGCTCACGATCCCCGGTACGGCGGGAGCGTTGCCGACCCAGGAGAGGGAAGGCTCGATCGTTGCCGCCACGGAGGGATCGAAGCCTCTGTACGTATCTCCGTTGGTGAAGTAGACCTTGGCAACGGCTATCGCGTTTCGAAGGTCCGCCTCTGCTAGGCGATCCTGGGCGGTGACCTGAGCGTGGCTACGAGAGACCTTCGAGACGTGCCCGACCACGGCGGCGACGATGGCAATAACCGCCGCTGCGACGAGGATGCCCCCGGCGATGATCGCGACCCACGACCATGGTGCCCTGTCCCCGGTGCCCGGACCGGATGACCAGGAGTCTGCCGTGCCCATGTCCGGTCGGGGCGGCGGCATCGGTGGCGCGGGAATGGGCTGTTGGCTCATGGTCTCGTCCCATCAGCCATCGGCAACACTGGGTCCTCGATTGAGAGGGCCAAGTAGGTAACGGCGCAGGAGAGCGCTCAGCGCCTCCAGCACTTCGCATGCATTACCGGATCGCGACGCGACCTCCATGGTCTGCTCGGCCGTCGATAAGCCGTCTGGCCCGACTTGATGGGCTCATTGCAGATCGGGCAGGTCAGCCCGCTCACGCGGTTGTCCCACGCCCACATGCCACCCATCGGGTCCACGACCCGAGCCGCATAGCCATCAGGCATGATCGTCATCTGGAACTTGTCCATGCTCTTCCTCCCCCACACTCGCACCAAGAGTTATCGGGAGGAAGCGACACCTCTTGAGAGCGGCGACTTCGAGATGGCCCACCCTGGCCTCGGGCCATGATCCACGGCTTCGACTCAAGTCTCTGGGGGCTGCATGACTTGGCTGATGATGGTGACCGGCGGTCCTGAGACCGCGACCGCCTACGAGTCAGTGAATGATGATCGGCGTCCCCAACGGCAGGGCCCGCACCAGCAGCGAGATGTCGGCGTTGCGCATCCGGATGCACCCGTGGCTCACGTCGTGCCCGATCGACGAGGGGTCGTCGGTGCCGTGCAGGCCCACGATCCCTCCCCACCGCCAGCTGGTGATCACGTCCGAGTACGCGGAGAGGCCGTAGGCGTACTCGCCGTAGGGGCCGTTCGTCTCCAGCGGCTTGATCAACGAGGCCAGGTAGAACCGTCCGACCGGCGTCGGGGTGTCGCCCGTCCCGATCCCCACCGGGAACTGGGCCGCCGGCTGGCACTCCCGGAACACCGTGAGCGTGAACGTCTGCTTGTCCACGTCGACGGAGAACGGCGTCCACGTCAGGGCGACCTCCGACTCCTTCAGCCACCCCGTCGTCCCGTTCGGCCGGAGCGGCAGCAGCGCTTCCACCCACACGTCGCCCTTTCGATCCCTGGCCTCACGCAGGAGGTCGAACGTCTGCGGCGAGCCCTGGGGGTTCGTCTGGCCGAACCTGGCGATCACCGGGGCCTTGGGATCGGGCGCCTTTCGCGCCGCGATCCTCGGCACCTGCGTCGTCCCGATGATGGTCCGGGGGACGCATCCCATGAGGTCGGTCGTGGTGGGGATCCGGCCGCCCCCGAGGTTCGTGTTCGTGGGCGGCTGGAGCAGGGGCGGAAGTGTTCCGGACACGGGCAGCTCCGGGGCCTGCGACCCGCTGATCGGCCCGCACGCCACCCCGGCCAGGCCCAGGACGAGGCCGGCGGACGCGACCGCGAGCAGCCTGCGGTGGGCGAGGCGCACCACCGACCCCCTTATCCGGTGAAGGCCGGGTTCCCGGGCGCCGGCGAGGCGGGCGCGGCCGGCGGGATGCCGGTATCCGTGGGTGACGGCGTCGGCGAACCCGCCGCCGCGGCCGCAGGGTCGCCGGCCGCGCCCGGGCACGTCGGGATGGGAACTCCCGATGGCAACGGGACGGGCAGGGACGCGCACGCAGGCAGGCACGTCGGGATGGGCAGCGACGGCAGCGGCACGGGCAGCGACGGCAGGCAGGTCGGAAGGCTCCCCGGCAGGCACGTCGGGATCCCCGAGGGGAGCGGCACGGGCAGCGACGGCAGGCAGGTCGGGACGCCGCTCGGGAAGCAGGTCGGGATCGGCAACGGGATCGGCGTGGGCAGCGGCGGCAGGCACGTCGGGATGCCGCTCGGCGCCCCCATGGACGGGTCGGCGCCGCTCGGACCGCTCGGACCCGCCGCTGCCGACGACGAGGACCCGGGCAGGGGCAGGCTGGGAAGGCTCAGGCTGGGCAGAGGACCCGTGGGACCGGCGGCGGAGCTCGAGGCGGCCAGCGTGAGGCTGACGGGAAGGGCCAGGACGACCGCCACGGTGAGAAATCCGGCGAGCAGAACCGACCGCTTCTTCATCTCGAGCGTTCCTCCCACACCCCGCTGATCTGGGCCCCCTGCTTCACAAACACTCAGTTGTGTCGCATCGGCAGATACCCCGGATAAGGGCGCGGAAAACCAGGGAAGCAGAGGAAACTGGGGGCCGACATCCGGGTCGGGACCCCCTGTTACGGCGTGCGGGGGAACAGCATGTCCGGCGGCGGGATCAGCCGCTCGGCGATGTCCCGGAGCACCCGGCCGGTCGGCGTGTCCGGGAGGGCGTCCGGGCTCGCGGGGACCGGCACGTCCACACGCATCACCGAACCCTCGTGCTCCTCGACCGTCCCCCCCAGCTCGCGCAGGATCTCCAGGACCTGGAGGTTCTCGTCCAGGACGAAGGCGCGGAAGGTCCGGACGCCGTTCTCACGCGCCGACAGCGCCAGCAGCGCGAGCAGGATGGTCCCGATCCCCCTTCCGTGGTGGGAATCGACGACCGTCACGGCGGCCTCGGCGACCTCGGGCTCGTCGGGCACCCGGACGTACCGGGCCACCCCCAGCCCGGGCTGGCCGGGGCGCGTGGGGTCCAGGGCCACCCACGCCATGTGGTCGCGGTAGTCGACCTCGGTCAGGTACCGGACCTGCTCGTCGGGCAGGTGGGTCATCGGGGCCATGAACCGGAGGTACCGGGATTCCTCGGACAGCTCCGCGAACCCCTGCCGCAGGCGGTCGGCGTCCTCGGGCAGGATCGGACGGATCAGGATCCGGGAACCGTCTCGCGCCTCGACCTCCAGGACGCCCGGGCGGCTGGGGGCCGACGCCGGGTGCTTTGTCACGGCTTACCCTCCGCCGAGCAGGCGTGCCTTCTGGGCCTGGAACTCCTCCTCGGTGATCGCGCCGCGGTCCTTCAGGTCCGCCAGGCGCTGGAGCTCTTCGGTGGCCGATGGCGCCCTGGCCGGGGCCGCGGCGCCGCCCTGCATCTTCATCGTGTGCGTCTCGGCCCGCTCGTAGACGACCTTCTGGACGTTCTCGGGATGGCGGACGTTGGAGAACACCTCCTGCCCCCGCGTGCCCGCCGAC
>WNFU01002862.1_pt1 | contig 38088 bp, 29 predicted proteins | sample 5400121 | NCBI WGS metagenome assembly WNFU01 (sample SAMN13153360, study PRJNA577476) | soil metagenome | isolation source: 100 cm soil or saprolite under grassland replicate 1 | place: USA:California | collected 2016-06-15
GACGATGAGCGGCAAGGCCGCCGGGCTCCAGTCCTACCTCGCCAGCGCCGAGCGGGCGTTCGCGCTGCTCGACGAGCGCCCCGACGTGAGTGAACGGCCGCATGCCCGCTCGATCGACCGCGCGGCGGGCGCCGTGGCGTTCCGCGATGTGTGCTTCGCCTATGGGCCGGAGCGGCAGGTGCTGCACGACATCTCGTTCGAGGTCGAGCCCGGCACCCGGCTCGGGGTCGTCGGGGCGACGGGCGCGGGCAAGACGACGCTCATCAGCCTGCTGACCCGCTTCTACGACCCGACCGCGGGGGCAATCCTGCTGGACGGCGTGGACCTGCGCGACTACAAGGTGGCCGAGCTGCGCCGCCAGTTCGCAGTGGTCCTCCAGGACACCGTGCTGTTCTCGGCCAGCATCGGCGAAAACGTCGCCTACGCTGCGCCCGGCGCCGCCCGCGAGCAGATCGTCGCCGCCGCCGAGGCGGCCAACGCTCACGCCTTCATCGAACGCCTCCCCCAGGGCTACGACACGCCCGTCGGGGAGCGTGGGATGAAGCTCTCCGGCGGCGAACGCCAGCGCATCGCCCTGGCGCGGGCATTCCTCAAGGACGCGCCGCTTCTCATCCTCGACGAGCCGACCAGCTCGGTGGACGCGAAAACGGAAGCGGCGATCCTCGAAGCGATGGACCGTCTGATGCGCGGCCGTACGGCCTTCCTGATCACGCACCGGCCCAGCGCCCTCACGGCCTGCGACGTGCAGCTGCGCCTGGAGCGGGGCCGCCTCGCCGAGGCGACGCCGTCATTGCTATGTCCGACACGCTGAGCCGCCGGCCGCCGGTCCGCATCCTCTGGGGGAACCTCTCCTGGCACCCCGCCGTCGCCGCCTGGCGGCTGCTCGACGACAACGGCCCAGGTCCCGAGTGCGTCGAGGTGCTGCGCGAAGGGAAGAAGTCGGCCACCTACCGGCTCGCCGGCGTGGGGCCGAACGGCTCCGGCGTCATCGCTCAGCGGGCGCTGGCGCAAAAGGCGGCGCCGGAGCGCACCGTGTACGAACGGATCCTGCCGCACGTGCCGGTCACGGCCCCCCGCTACTACGGCGTCCGCGAGGAACCTCGGGGGACGGGCTTCACCTGGCTGTTCTTCGAGGATGTGGGCGACGACCGCTACTCGGACACGGATACGGAGCACCGGGCGCTCGCGGCGCGCTGGGTGGCGCAGCTGCATACCGGCGCGACCCGCGTCGCGGCGGCGCGCGAGCTGCCCGAGGGCGGGCCGCCCCGCTACCTCCACTACCTGCGCGCCAGCCGCGAGCTGCTCGGCACGCTGAGCAACCCCGCGCTGGCGGCGGAGGATGTCGCGACGCTGTGCGAGCTCGTCGCCGACTTGCGCCGCCTCGAGCGCCGCTGGTCCTGGCTGGAAACCGCCTGTGCCGGCGTGCCGGCGACAGTGGTGCACGGCGACCTGCAGCGCAAGAACACCTACATCCGCCACGGCCCCGCCGGGCCCGAGCTGTACGCAATCGATTGGGAGACCGCCGGGTGGGGCGTCCCCGCGGCGGACCTCACGAGAATCGACCTTTCCACCTATTGGGCGGCCGTGCGACCGGCCTGGCCGGCCGTGCAGTTCGAGCACGTGCGGCGGCTCGCCGCGGTGGGGCGCGTGCTGCTGCAGCTCGTGGCGATCCATTGGGTGAGCCCCGAGCTCCGCTACGACTCTCCTCTGTACCTGCGGCGACCGATGTCCTGGGTGCGGGCCTACCAGCAGCGGCTCGCGGAGGCCGTGCGCCAGCTGGAGGAGGAGACGGCGTGACCGCCATCGACGCCGCGCTGCGCTCGGCCGTCCCCGAGACCGCGGGCCTGTATGAGGCCTTGAGCGGTGCCCTGCGCGACGCCGGCGTGGCGGACGAGCCGGTCGAGATCGTGCGGCTGAAGAAGCACGTCTACCGCGTCCGCGCCGGATCGAACGGCGGGGCCAGCTCGTTCGTACTCAAGAGCTACGATCCCTGGCTCGCCCGGCGCAACGAGCTCGTCGTGCAGCGCTGGCTGCCGGCGCTCGGGTTGCAGGACGCCTGCGCGCACCTGCTCGCGACCGCAGCGGACCGAACGGGACGCACGGTGTGGCACGTCTATGAGGACCTGGGCGATGGCGCCGTGGACGTCGATCGTCCCGATCGGCGGTGTGTGGGGCTGGTGGTCGACCTGATCGCGGGAATGCACGTGCGTGCCGCCGGGCACCCCTTGCTCCCCGAGTGCCGCCACTACTGCGGCGGTCTCGGCGCGGCGTTTTTCGCGGCCAACGTGCGGGACGCTATCGCGGTCCTCGAGCCACTGGTCCCGGCCCGGGTCGACGCTACACCGGAGCAGCGGGCCACACGCGCACGCCTGCTCAGCCGACTCTCCCGGCTGCACGCTGAGCTGCCCCGGCGCGCCCATCAAATCGACGCGCTCGGCGGCCCCGACACCCTGCTGCACGGCGATCTCTGGACGACGAACACGTTCGTCGCGCGGACGCGCATCGGAACCCAGGCGCGACTCATCGACTGGGATCATGCGGCCGTCGGTCCGGCGAGCTACGACCTCTCCACGTTTCTGTACCGGTTCGCCCCCGCCGACCGCCGGTGGATCTTAGAGCGGTACCGGCAGGCGGTGGCCGGCGCCGGCTGGCTGCTGCCCCCGGCGCTCGAGCTCAACGCCCTGTTCGAGACCGCCGAGTACGCTCGCTACGCGAACCGAATCATCTGGCCGGCCGCGGCGCTCCATCAGGAGGGCGGGGCGTGGGGGTGGGAGTCGCTCGCGGAGATCGAGCGCTGGTTCGACGCCATGACCCCGGTGCTGCCCGTCTGATGCCCACCATCGTGCTGTCCGCCTTCGACGTCGCGAACTTCCCGGGCGGCGGCGGCCACTTCTGGGTGTACATGCAGTACGCCCAGGGGCTGCGGCGGCTGGGGTGCGAGGTCTACTGGCTCGAAGAGTTCCGCCGGGGCAAGGCCGCGCGCGGCGACGACCACGCGCTGGTGACATTCTTCGAGCGCATGGGGCGATTCGGCTTGGCGGGGCGGGTCGTGCTCTACGAGCGCCGGGACGGGGCTGACGGACCGATCGAGTTCATCGGCGCGCCCCGCAGCGCGGCCGAGGCCGTGCTGCGCCGGGCCGATCTCGTGCTCAACTTCCACTACGGCATCGACCCGCGGCTGCTCGCCTGTGCGCGGCGCACGGCGCTCGTGGATATCGACCCCGGGTTGACCCAGATCTGGATCAGCACCGGGGCCATTCAGGTTCCGCCGCACGACGTCTACTTCACGATCGGCGAGACCGTCGGCACCGCGGGCGCGCGGTTCTCTGACTGCGGGCTCGCGTGGACGCACATTCACCCTCCCATCTGCCTCGACCTCTGGCCGTACGTCCACGACCCCGCCAGCGAGGCGTTCACCACGGTCGCGGGGTGGTGGTCGGGCAAGTGGATCAAGGTGATCGAGGACGGGAACGAAGTCTGCCACGACAACAACAAGCGGGTGGCGTTCCTGGAATGCCTGCCGCTCGCCGGCATGACCGCGCAGCCGATCGAGCTGGCGCTCCTCCTGGCGGATGGTGACGGCGCCGACCGCGCGCTGCTCGAGCGGCACCGCTGGCGCGTCCGCGACGCCCGTGAGGTCGCTGCGACGCCGGAAGACTACCAGACGTACATCCAGCGCTCGCGCGGAGAATGGAGCTGCGCCAAGCCGTTCTTCGTCAGGCTCCAGAACGCGTGGGTCAGCGACCGCACGGTGTGTTACCTCGCGACCGGGAAACCCGCGGTGGTGCAGCACACCGGGCCGAGCGATTACCTCCCCGACGGGGAAGGGCTGTTCCGCTTCACGACGCTGGACGAAGCGGCGGCCGCGTTCGACGCCATCAATGGCGATTACGAGCGCCACTGCCGCGCCGCGCGGGACATCGCCGCGACACAGTTCGACGCCAGGAAGATCCTGGCCCGGGTGCTGACGGAGGCGCTGCCGTGACGGTCCGCATCGGTTTGCTGATGCCGCATTACTCGGCGCGCAGCAGCAGCTACTGGCCGCTCGTCGCCCGGGCGCTGACGGAGGCGGGGGCCGTCGTAGACGTGGTGCATCCGCCGCGCGGAGCCGTCGAACTCGCGACTCTCAAGGTGGACCACGATCTCTATGTCCTGCGCAAGCTCAGCGGGTTCGCGCTCAGCCTCGCCGGGGCGTTGCACGAGCTCGGCGCCGCCATTCTGAACCCCTACTCCGCCTCCGCGGCGTTACGCGACAAGATCGTCGGCAGCCGCGTCCTCCAGGAGGCCGGGATCCCGATCCCCGCCACGTACGTCGCGTCCGATGCCGATGAGTTGCTGCCGCATCTCGAGGAGGGACCGCTGATCGTCAAACCCTACCTGGGCGCGGGGGGACACCACATCCACGTCGTCCGCACCGCCGTCGAGCTGGCCGCGGTGCCGGTCAACAAGCGAGAGCCGGTGTTCGCGCAGCGCTACCATCCGCCGCACGGGCGCGACCGGAAGATCTACGCCATCGGCGCCGACCTGTTCGGCGTCAAGAAGATCTTTCCACGTCGGACCGACGCCGACAAGCTGGGCGAGCCCTTCCACGTCGGCGCCGAGCTGGCGGACATCGCGCGGCGCTGCGGGCGGGCGTTCGGCGTCGACCTGTACGGCGTCGACATCATCGAGAGCGGGGGGCGGCCGTACGTGGTGGACGTCGCCAGCGTCCCCGGCTATAAAGGCGTCCCTGACGCTCCGGCGCGGCTGGCGCGCCACATCCTCGCCGCTGCGGAGCGGGCGCGCCGTGGGGAGGCCCTGGCCGCGGCCTCATGATTGCCCTGCTCGCCATCTTGGCTCTGCAGGCGCCGACGGTCACCGCGGTGCGCGTGGACCGCGCGCCGCAGCTCGACGGCCATCTCGATGACGCCGCCTGGGCTCAGGCCACGTCAGTGCGCGACCTGCTCCAGAGCGTTCCCGACGAGGGGCGCCCAGCCTCCGAATCCACGGAAGTGCGGATCGTCTACGACGCGGACGCCGTGTACGTCGGCGCCCGGCTGTTCGACGCCGAGCCCGGCCGGATCGTGCGGCGGCTGGCGCGGCGCGACGCCTCGACCCACAGCGACGAGTTCCGGGTGCTGTTCGACAGCTATCACGACCGCCGCACCGCGTTCGAGTTCACCGTGAACGCCGCGGGGGTCCACACCGACGTGCTGTACGGCGGCGACGGGAGTTTCTCCGACAAGTCCTGGGACCCGGTGTGGGAAGCCGCCATCAGCGTGGACTCGCTCGGCTGGACCGCCGAGATCCGCATCCCGTTCACGCAGCTGCGGTTCGCGAAGGCGCCGGAGCAGGTCTGGGGCGTGCGCTTCGTCCGCTGGATCGAGCGCAAGAACGAGCTGGCCCTCTATCCCTTCGTCGCCCGGACCGAGAGCGGGATGGCCTCCCGCTTCGCCGAGCTGGTGGGGATCGCGAGCCTCGAGACTCGGAAGCACCTGCAGCTCCTCCCCTACGCCGTCGGGAGCGGGACGTACCGCCAGCCGACGACGCTCGGCAATCCGTTCGAGACGCCGAACGCCTACCATCGCAATGCCGGCGCGGACGTGAAGTACGGCCTCAGCTCCAGCCAGACCCTCGACGCCACGGTGAACCCCGACTTCGGCCAGGTGGAAGTCGACGAGACGTTCGTGAACCTCACGGCCTTCGAGCAATTCCTCGACGAGCACCGGCCGTTCTTCATCGAGGGCACGCAGATCTTCGACTTCGGCGGGAACGGCGGCGGCGTGAACCGCTTCAGCGACCCGCCGCTGTACTTCTATTCGCGGCGCATCGGGCGGCCGCCGCAGGGGAAGCCGTCCTCCAGCGGCTTCAAGGACGTTCCCCAGAGCACCACCATTCTTGGCGCCGCTAAGCTCACCGGGCGCTCGGCCGGCGGCTGGTCGGTGGGGCTGCTCGAGGCGCTCACCGCCCGCGAGCGCGCCACCGTGCTCGACACGGTGACGGGCACGCGCTACCGCGACGAGGTCGAGCCGGCCACGAACTACTTCGCCGGCCGGGTCAAGCGCGACCTGAACGGCGGCAACACCAGCATCGGGCTGCTCGCCACGGCGATGGACCGGCGGCCCACGACCCCCGCGCTCGACATGCTGCCGCGCGACGCGTTCGCCGGCGGCCTCGACTTTTTCCAGCGTTGGGGCGACAACCACTACACGTTGGCCGGCAGCGTCGGCGGCTCCTACCTCCAGGGAGAACCCGACGCGCTGCAGCAGGTGCAACGCTCCTCCAACCGCTACTTCCAACGCCCCGACGCGCAGCGCTTCCGGTACGATCCCACGCGCACGGCCCTCGCCGGCGTCAGCGCCGACCTGTACCTGAATAAGGTCGCGGGGAACTGGCGATGGGGCGTGGCCGGGCGCACCACCTCCCCCGGGTTCGAAGTGAACGACCTCGGGTTCCAGAACCGCGTGGACCGCATCTCGGCCGCCGCCGCGCTGGGGTACAAGTGGACCAAGTCAGGCAGGACGTTGCGGCAGGCGAACGCCTATCTCCAGATCGCGCCGAGCTGGAACTACGACGGCGATCCGATCGACCGCAAGATCGCGGCGTTCGGGTATGCGCAGTTCCGGAACTTCTGGTTTGCCGATTGGTCCGTCTCGTATACGCCCCGCGTGGTGGACGACCGGCTCACGCGGGGCGGGCCGCTCGCGATGAAGCCGGCGGGGTGGTACACGAGCGCGGACCTCACCACCGACACGCGGCGGGCGCTCAGCGCCTATGGGTTCGTGTCGGTGCAGCGCGACGAAACGGGGGGCTGGGCCGTGAACGACGTTCTCACCGACGCTGAGCTTCCAGCTCTACGCCCAGCCGTTCGCGTTCGCGGGCGACTACTCGGACTTCAAGGAGTTGCGGGCGCGCAGGACGTTCGCGTTCAACCACTACGGCCGCGACAACGGCTCGACGATCAGCCGCGTGGGCGCCACGTACGTCGTCGAGCCCGACGGCCCGGGGCCCGGCGACACCCTGCGGTTCACGGACCCCGACTTCCGCACCCGTACCGTCAAAGTCAACGCAGTGCTGCGCTGGGAGTACCGCCCGGGCTCCACCCTGTTCGTCGTGTGGACGCAGAGCCGCTCGGGCTACGTGCCGTATGATGCGGGGTTCGACCTGCAGCGGGATTTCCGGCGCGAGCTGTTCCGCGACCGGCCCACCAATGTGCTGCTCGTCAAGGTCAACTACTGGGTGAGCATGTAGTCAGAGGGCCGGACGGTCGCACCGTCCGGCCCTCTGACCGCGGTCACTCCCACTCCCGGCGCGGGCCTTTTTTCGGCCGGAAGCCTTCCTCCTCTTCGTCGTCGAACTCGTCGTCCAGATCGTCGTAGTCGTCGAGGTCGTCCGACTCCTCGTCGTCCGACTCCTCGTCGTCCAGCTCGTCCTCGAAATCCTCGTCCAGCTCCTTGTCCTCCTCGAACTCCTCGAATTCCTCGTCGATGTTGTCGCTCCGACGCTTGAGCGACCACTCCATCGACGTCGCCACGGCCAGCATTGTCACCCCCGGCTGAGGTTGTTGTCCTCTGCTGCCTTGCGGTCCCTGGCCAACTTCCGCCGCTCCGTCGCCCCCAGCGCGCGTTTGCGCAGTCGCAGCGACGCCGGCGTCACCTCGATCAGCTCGTCGTCCTCAATGTACTCGAGCGCCAACTCCAGGCTCAGTGGGCGCGGCGGCTCGAGGATGATCATTTCGTCCGCGGCCGTCGTCCGCATGTTCGTCAGCTTCTTCTCCTTCGTGGCGTTCACTTCCATGTCGTCCACCCGGGCGTTCTCCCCTACCAGCATCCCCTCATACACCGGATCCCCCGGTTTGAGAAACATGGTACCGCGCTCCTGCAAATTGAAGAGTGCGTAGGCCACCGCCACCCCCTCGCGGTCCGCCACCATCACCCCGCGGCTCCGCCCCGAAATCGGCCCCGCCCAGGCCCCGTAATCCAGGAAGCGGTGGTGCATGATTCCCTGCCCGCGCGTATCCGTCAAGAACTCCGACCGGTAGCCGAGCAGGCCGCGCGCGGGGATGCGGAAGCGCATGCGCACCATCCCCTGCCCGGGGTTCTTCATGTCCAGCATCGTGGCCCGGCGCGGTCCGAGCTTCTCCATCACGACCCCCAGCAGCGTCTCCGGGCAGTCGATGAGCAGCTCCTCGTACGGCTCCAGCCGTTCCCCATGCGGGCCCTCCCGCGGAATGATGCGGGGCCGGCTCACCTGGAACTCATACCCCTCGCGGCGCATGGTCTCCATCAGGATCCCCAGGTGCAGCTCGCCACGCCCCGAGACGGTGAAGGTCTGCGGATCGTCGGTCTCCTCTACCCGCAGGGCGACGTTGCGCTCCAGCTCGCGGAACAGCCGCTCGCGCAGCTGGCGCCCGGTGACGAACTTCCCTTCCCGCCCGGCGAACGGCGAGTCGTTCACCTTGAAGTCCACCGAGATGGTGGGCTCCTCGACGGCGATGCCGGCGAGCCGCTCCAGGTAATCGGGGGCGGTCAACGTCTTGCCGATCTCGACGCCGGCGACGCCGGCCAGCGCCACGATCTCTCCGGCCGCGGCCTCGGCGATCTCGATGCGCTCCAGCCCCTCGAAGCCGAACAGCTTCACCACCCGCGCCTGGTCGAACGGGCCGTCGCCCACGGGGCCCGGCTGGCCCAGAGGCAAGAGCGCCACCACGTCCCCCACGTGCAGGCGGCCGCGCTCGATGCGGCCGATGCCGATGCGGCCGAGGTATGGCGAGTGGTCCAGGGTCGAGATCAGCATCTGCAACGGGCCGTCCGCGTTGCCCGAGGGGGGCGGGATCGTCGCCAGGATCGTGTCGAACAGGGGCTTCAGGGTCGTCCCCGGCGTCGCCAGATCGGGCGTCGCGATCCCCTGACGACTCGACGCGTACAGGAACGGGCAGTTGAACTGTTCGGGCGACGCCTCGAGGTCCAGGAACAGCTCCAGCACTTCGTCGTGCACGCGCAAGGGCTCAGCGTCCTGCCGATCGATCTTGTTGATCACCACGATCGGCTTGAGGTCCAGCGCCAGCGCCTTCGACGCCACGAACCGCGTCTGCGGCATCGGCCCCTCGGCGGCATCCACGAGCAGCAGGAAGCCGTCCACCATTCGCAGGATCCGCTCCACCTCGCCGCCGAAGTCGGCGTGCCCGGGCGTGTCCACGATGTTGATCTTGGTGTCGCCCCAGCGCACCGCGGTGTTCTTCGAGAGGATGGTGATGCCGCGCTCGCGCTCCAGCGGGTTGGAATCGAGCACGCGCTCGATCATCTGCTGGTTGGCGCGGAATACCCCCGCCTGGCGGAGCATCTGGTCCACCAGGGTGGTTTTGCCGTGATCGACGTGCGCGATAATCGCGATGTTGCGAATCTGCAAGCTGTTATCGGTCCATGTCGGGCGGGGCAGTATAGAAGGTGGGGTCAAGCAGGGTCAAGGGGAGAACAGAGGCGGGCAGAGCCCGACTCCGTCATTCACACGTCGGATCCCGCTCCAGCTGCACCGTGACGTGCGCGATGCCGAACTCCTCCATGCGGCCCTGAACGTTCTCCAGCACCCGCTGGTTCGTGGCCGGATCCTTCACCACCAGGTGCCCGCTCATCGCCACCACCCCGCTTGTGACCGTCCACACGTGGAGGTCGTGCACCGACTCCACCCCCGGCACCGTCGCGATGCGGTCATGGACGGCGGGGAGAGAGATGTGGGCCGGTGTCGCCTCGAGGAGGATGTCGACGCATTCCTTCACGAGCCGCCAGGCGCCGCCTAGAATCAGCAGGGCGATCCCGACGGAGATGAGCGGGTCGGCGAGCGTCCAGCCCGTGGTGAGGATCACGATGCCGGCGGCGAGGGCGGCCAGCGACCCCAGGACGTCGCTCACCAGATGGAGATAGGCGCCGCGCTGGTTCAGGGAATGGCGGTGGCCGCGGTGCAGGATCGCGGCGCCCGCCAGGTTGGCCCCGAGACCCAGGCTCGCCACGCCGACCAGCAGTCCCGCCCGGATCGTCCCCGGGGACTGGAAGCGCCGGTACGCCTCGAGACCGATCCCGACGGCGATGGCGATGAGCAGCGCGCCGTTGATCAGCGCCGCGACGATCTCGAAGCGCAGCAGGCCGAACGAGCGCTTGGCCGTGGCCGGCCGCTGCGCCACGCGCGCCGCGAGCAGGGCGAGCGCGAGGGCGCCGACGTCCACCAGCATGTGCCCCGCATCCGCCAGCAGGGCGAGCGAGCCCGCGAGGTAGCCGCCGACCACCTCGGCGAGCATGACGAGAGCGGAGAGCACCAGGACGACGGTCATGCGCTGCACGCTCTCGGTGCGCAGCGGCGCGCGGTGGGTGCACTGGGCTTCGAGTGGAAGGGCCGACATCGAACGAAACATATGCACCGGCTCGCGCGGCGGGCAACGCCCCGCTAGGTTCCCCCGCCCATGCTCGTCCCCCCGCCCGAGCCCTCCACGCAATCGCTGCTGTTGCGCCTGCTGGCGGTGGTGCTGCTGGTCGCCGCGAACGCCTTCTTCGTCGCGGCGGAGTTCGCGCTCGTCGCGGCACGGCGCACGCGCATCGAGGCGCTGGCGCGTCGCGGGGACCCGAAGGCGAAGACGGTACAGAAGGCCCTCCGCGACCTGTACCGCCAGCTGTCGGCGGCGCAGCTCGGCATCACGCTCGCGTCGATCCTGCTCGGCTACGTCGCGGAGGACACGGTCGCGCATCTGTTCCGGGACTGGTTCGCGCAGCTCCCCCCCGCGCTCGGATTCCTGACGCGCGGCGGAATCGCGTCGACCGTCGCCATCGCGGCGATCACGTTTCTGCACGTCGTGTTCGGCGAGCAGGCGCCCAAGGCGTGGGCGATCACCTACCCCGAAGGCACGAGCCGCTGGGTCGCCGCCCCGCTGATCTTCTTCTCGTGGATCACCCGCCCGGTCACCGACCTCCTCAACTGGAGCGCCAACCGCGTGGTGAAGCTGCTGGGGATCAAGAGCACCCCGTCCGACATCGACCGCGTGCATTCGCCCGAGGAGATCCGCATGCTCGTCGAGCAGAGCCGGCGCACCGGCTCGCTCGGCAAGGAAGACGCGCGCCTCCTCGAGGGGGTGTTCGAGTTCAGCGAGAAGAGCGCCCGGGACGTGATGACGCCGCGCACGGCGATGATCGCCCTCCCGGCCGACCTCCCCCTGGAGGAGGCGGCGGACCGCGTGGCGGCCGCCGGCCGGTCGCGTTACCCCGTCTCCCGCGAATCCCTCGACGACATCGTCGGCACGGTGCACGCCAAGGCGATCCTCGCCGGGCTGCGCGCGAGGCACGGCGGCAACGTGGCGACGGTGATGCGGCCGCCGCTGTTCGTGCCGGGCACCCGCGAGGTGGAGGACGTGCTGGCGGACATGAAGCGCCACAAGGCGCACCTCGCGATTGTGCTCGACGAGTTCGGCGGCACGGCGGGCTTGGTCACGATGGAGGATCTGCTCGAGGAGATCGTCGGTCCGATCTACGATGAGTACGACCGCCCGCCCGCCGCCCCGCCGCCCGGCGAGGCGTCGCCGGTCATCCCCGGCACGACGGAGATCAAGGACGTGAACGAGTGGTACGGCCTGGCCTTGGACGACGGCGACTACACCACGATCGGCGGCCTGCTGTTCGGGACGCTCGGCCGCCTGCCCAAGGTCGGCGACCAGATCGCCTTGCCGGGCGCGACGTTCGAGATCATCGACATGGAAGGAAGAAGGGTGGGAAAGGTGAAGGTGACAAAGAGGAGTTCCACGCTGCCATGACGCATCCCCGGGCTTGCGCCCGGGGTCAGTCAGGCCTGTCGGTACATCGTAGTACGACTAACCCCGGGCGACAACCCCGGGATCACCGACCCGGCCGCCCCGCTCTCCACGCCACGTCCGCCGCCTTCCCCGCCAACTGTACCGCCATCTCCAACGCCGCGCGCATCGACGACGGGTCCGCCATCCCCTTCCCCGCGATGTCGAATGCGGTGCCGTGATCCGGTGCGGTCCGCGGGAACGGCAACCCCAGCGTCACGTTCACGCCGCGGCCGAACCCCGCGACCTTGACCGCCGTCATCCCGACGTCGTGGTACGGGGCGAGCACCGCGTCGAACTCGCCGCGCAGCGCCCGCACGAACACGGTGTCCGCCGGCAGTGGACCCGCGGCACCCAGCGTCCGCGCCGCGGGGGCGAGCAGCCGCTCGTCTTCGTCGCCGAAGAGACCGGCTTCGCCCGCGTGCGGGTTGAGCGCGCACACGGCGAGCCGCGGCTCAGCGACGGCGAACCAGTCGCGCAGCCCCGCCTGCGTGATGCGGCCGACGCGCACGATCCGCTCCGTCGTCAGCTGGGCCGGCACCTCGCGCAACGGGATGTGCGTCGTGACCAGCACCACCCGGAGCCCCGGAACGACCAGCATCATCACCGTCTCCGTGCCCCCGGTGAGACTGCCGAGGAACTCGGTGACGCCGGGGAACGGGTAGCCGGCGACGTGCAACGCCGCCTTGTGCACCGGCGCCGTCACCACCGCGTCGACGTCCCCCGCGCGCGCCAGCCAGACCGCGCGCTCGATGGACCGGGCCGTCAGCTGGCCGGCGAGCCGATCGCCCCCGTCCCCCCGTCCCCACGTCCCCACCCCGACCCGGCTCCTCGCCGGAATCGCCGCGATCTGGTCTTCGGGCCCCACCAGCACGACGTCGGCCGCGAGCGGCGCCTGCGCGAGCGCCGCTGCGACGACCTCCGGCCCGATGCCTCGGGGGTCGCCGAGCGTGACGGCAAGACGGGGGCGCTGCGCGTGCGGGCCGGACGTGGTGCTAGAAGCGGACGTCGACGTAGGTCTGGCGGCGGACCAGATCCAGGTAGTGCTGGACCGCGAGGTCCTGGCTCAGGTTGGCGCGGATGCGGTCCTTCACATCCTCGAAGGCGAGCTCCCCTTCGGGCAGGCGCTTGGTGATCTCGACGACGGCGAACTTGGGGCGCAACCCCGTGGCCAGGCGCAGCACCGGCTTGAGGCCCGTCGTGCTGTCGGCCGCCAGCATCTGCTGGTACGGGGCCGGGAGCTGCGCGATCGGCACCGTCTCCGCGAGCTTGGCCTCGTTCTCGTCCGCGTAGCGGCGGGCGAGGACGTCGTAGGGGGCGCCGGCGGCGAGGGCGTCGTGCACCGAGTCGGCGTTGTGGCGCGCCCGATCGACCTGCGCCGCCGAGATCTCCGGGGCGATCAGAATCTGGCGGGCCTGGATTTCGGCGGGCTGCACCCGCTCCACCTGGATGATGTGGAAGCCGAACTCGGTCTCCACCACGGTGGAGAGCTCACCCGGCCGGAGACTGAACGCGGCGATCTCGAACCCCTTGACCATCTGGCCGCGGCGGAACCAGCCCAGCTCGCCCCCCTGCGCTGCCGACGCGCTGTCGGAGGAGAAGCGGCGCGCCAGCGACGCGAAGTCCGCGCCGCGGCGCAGCTCCCCGAGCAGCGAGTCCGCGAGCGCCAGCGCCCTCGCGCGCGCGGCCGAATCCGGCTGCGCCGTGATGACGATCTGGCGGAACGACACCACCGCCGGGCGTTTGGGCAGCTGCCCCTTGTTCGCTTCCCAGTACTCGCGCATCTGCGCGTCGCTGGGCGGGATCGGCTTGAGCTTGCCCTTCTGTTGCAGTCCCTCGAGCAGCCGCTGGCGCAGGATTTCCCGGCGCTGATTCTCGGCGAGCATGCGCCGCCAGGTTTCCACGGTGCCGAACGCGAGACGAACTTGGTTCTGAAACTCCTGCTCCGACGGATAATTGCCCCGCACCGTCTGGACGTTGCGCTCGACAGCGTCCTGGACCTCCTGGTCCGTCACTTTGATCGCCGTGTCCCGCTCGGCCTGCTGCACGAGCAGCTCCTCGTCGATTATCTGGCGGAGCAGCTGTTGCTTGACCGCCTGCCGGGCCACGGAATCCGTCGGCACCTGCAGCCCCTGCGACTGCGCGAACACCAGCCGCTCCTCGAGCTGCGAGGCAAGAATCGGCCGGACGCCCACGACCGCGACGATGCGGTCGACGGGGAGCCGCCCTCCCCCCGGCACCGCCCGTTGGGCCCAGGCGGGCGCCGCCGCGAGGAGCGCGGCGGCCACCACGAGTGCCGGACGGCGCATCTTCTCCCACGAGCCGCGGGCGCGGAGGTACATCCCCAGGAACGGCGGCAGCGGCGCGAACTGCGCCTCGCCGCCGACCACGCGGTCGATGTAGTCGTTCACCCGCGTCATCGCCAGGCGCTGCCGGCCCTCGGGGGTGGTGACGGAGTCGTGCAGGATCGCGGGGGTGAGCTTGAGCAACCCGCCCACAGTCCCCAGCGCCGAGTCCTGCTGCGCCCGCACGGCGGTCCAGTCGCTGTCGCTCAGGCCGATCCGCGCCGAATCGGCCTGGCGCAGCAGCAGCTCGCGTTGGGCGAGCCCTTTGAGGAGGCCCTCGATCTGCGCCTCGGTCGCCGTGGAGAGCGCCGGCAGCACGCGGGGGTCGAGCGCGGGGAGCCAGTGCATGAAGTCGCGCACGCGGAACGCGCCGCCGCGGTAGCTGACCAGCACACGGCCGCTGCGCCGCGCCGGGTCGGGGGCCTGGGCGGCCTGGCGCACCGCGCCGACCGCGCCGCTCGCGACCTTGATGTCGCTCTTGGTCTCGAGATTCGTCAGATAGAGCGAGTCGCGCTCGCCGCCGAGCAGGTCGTCGAGCCCCTGGGCGAAGGTGTCGCGTACCTCGGCAAGCGGGGGCCGCCGGATGATGTGGAACCCGAACGCGCTGCGCACCAGGCCGCTGACGCCGCCCGGCGCGAGCTGCCACGCCGCGTCCTCGAACGGCGGCACGAATTGCCCGTGCCCGCCCACGCCCAGCAGGCCGCCGCGGATCTTGGAGCTCGGATCCTCGGAGTAGCGCCGGGCCAGAGCCGCGAAACTCCCGCCGGCCTGCACCTGGGCGAGCAGGCCCTTCGCCTGGGTTTCCTTCTGCTGCGCGACCGGCGGCGCGGCGCTCGGCGGCACCGAGATGAGAATGTGCTGGAACAGCCGGACGGTCCCGGCGCGATACGCGGAGTCGACCTGCGCGGGCGTGAGCGCGCCGCGCCCGGCCACGAGGCGATCGTGGAAGCGGTCCCAGCGCAGCTGCGACGCGCGCGCCGCGGCGGCGGGGTGGGTCGAAAAGGCGTCCTTGAGCGAGCCGCACCCGGCCGCCGCGAACGCCACCAGCAGTATGGCACACCGACGCATTCGGTCTCCTAGTCCGGTTGATTCTGCAGAACGGCGGTGAGCGCGCGCACGAGGCCGGGGCCGATCGCTTCGCCCCCCAGGCGGCGGAGCCGCAGCGACAGCGGCTGGGGCCGCCGCACGTCCGCCTCGAACTGCACGGCCTCCAGGGCTGCCGTCAGGCCGGCCAGCCGTGGCTGGGCGTTCCGCCGAAACACGAGCCGCGCCTCGTCGCCCCGGACCAGGACCGTGTCGAGGCCCACCCGGGCGCCAAGCGCGCGGAGCTCGGTCACGAGCAGGAGCCGCTCGGCTTCGGCCGGCAACGGCCCGAACCGGTCGCGCAGTTCCTCTCGGACCGCTGCAATCTCGCATGGCTCCACGGTCCGCGCCAGCCGCCGATACAGATCGAGCTTCACTGCGTCGTCGGGCACGTACTCGTCGGGCAGATGCGCCGGGTGATCGAGCACGACGTCGGGCGCCACCACCGCCCCGCTCGCGGCACCCGGCTCGCCCTTGAGCGCGCGCACCGTCTCGTCGAGCCACCGCAGGTACATGTCGAACCCAACCGCCTGCGCGTGGCCGGACTGCTCACCGCCCAGCAGACTCCCCGCGCCGCGCAGCTCGAGGTCGCGCAGGGCGATGCGGTATCCCGATCCCAAATCGGTATGATGCTCGAGCACCCGCAAGCGTTCCTCGGCGCTCGCGTCCACGAGGTCGGGGACCAGCAGGTAGCAGGCGGCGCGCCGGTGGCTTCGCCCTACGCGCCCGCGCAGCTGGTAGAGCTGGGCGAGGCCGAGCTGGTCGGCCCGGTTGACCACCATCGTATTCGCGTTAGGCACGTCCAGCCCCGACTCGACGATCATCGTCGACACCAGCACGTCCACCTCGCCACGCACGAACCGCGACATCACGTCGTCGAGGTCGTGCTCGGGCAGCTGGCCGTGGGCCACGGCGATCCGCGCCCGCGGCGCCAGCGACCGCACGCGCGCGGCGATCGTGTCGATCGTCTCGATGCGGTTGTGCACGAAATACACCTGGCCGCCCCGGTCCAGCTCGCGCGCCAGCGCCTCTTCGAGCAGCGCATCGTCCCACGGCTCGATGAACGTGAGGACCGGGGAGCGGTCCTTGGGCGCCGTCTCGAGCAACGTCAGGTCGCGCAACCCGGAGAGCGAGAGATGCAGGGTGCGCGGGATCGGCGTGGCGGTGAGGGTGAGGACGTCCACGCTCAACTTCAGGGTCTTCAGCCGCTCCTTGTGCCGCACGCCGAAGCGATGCTCTTCGTCCACCACAAGCAGTCCCAGGTCCTTGAAGGTGACGTCGCGGGACAGCAGGCGGTGCGTCCCGATCACGATGTCCACCTCCCCCGCGGCGAGGCGGCGGGCGACGGCGCCCGCCGCCTTCGGCGCGCGGAAGCGTGACAACACCTCGATGCGCACGGGATAGTCGGCCAGCCGCTCGCGGAACGTGCGGCCATGCTGCTCGGCGAGAATCGTCGTCGGCACCAGCACGGCGATCTGTTTCCCCGCCTGGACGGCCTTGAACGCCGCGCGGATCGCGATCTCCGTCTTGCCATAGCCCACGTCGCCGACGAGGAGACGGTCCATCGGCTGTGGGCGCTCCATGTCGCGCTTCACGTCCACGGTCGCCCGGCGCTGGTCGGGCGTGTCCTCATAAAGGAAGGAGGACTCGAGCTCCGCCTGCCACGGCGTGTCGGCCGGGAACGCGAAGCCCGAGGCGACCTGGCGACGCGCGTACAGGTCCAGCAGGTCGAGCGCCATCTTGCGGATCGCCGCCCGGGTCTTATCCCGCTGGCGCTGCCACCCGGTCGAGCCCAGCCGGTGCAGGCGCGGCGGCGGCGCGTCCGCGCCGTCCTCGCCGCCCGCACGGTAGGGCTCGAGCTGGTCGAGGCGGTACAGCGGCACGTTGAGACGGTCGCCGCCCTCGTACTCGACGACGGCGACGTCGAGCGTGCCCTCCCCCACGACGATCGTCTGCAGGCCGCGGTAGATGCCGATGCCGTGCTCCAGGTGCACCACGTAATCGCCGGCCTGCAGCGCGCCCCCCCCCGCAGCTGCGGCGCCCCTCCCCCCCGGGGCCGCGGAGCGGTAGCGGCGAGGGCGGCGCAGCCGCCGTGCCCGCCGGAAGATCTCGTGGTCGGTGAGCACGCGCAGTCCGGGCAGGACGAACCCGGCGTCCAACGCCCCAACGACGAGGGTGGCGCGGTCCGCGCCGAGCAGTTCTTCGAGACGCTCGAGCTGTCCCTCGTTGTCACACAGGATCACCGTCGGCGGCGCGCCCGCGACCAGCTGGCGCAGGCGCTTCACATCCCGATCCACGGCCTCGGGGGGCAGCAGCGGGAAGCGCTGCGCGGCGTCGGCGGCCCCCGGCGCGAGCCGCGCGAAGCCCGCGAGCCGCGTGCGCCACGTGGGCGGATCGAGCGAGAGGTCCTCGCGCGACGGCGGCTCCTCGCCGAGGCGGCGCGCCACCTCGAGGTGGTGCGCCGCGTCCGCCCAGGCGCGGTCCACTTCGCGCTCGACGGCGGCTTCCTGATCCACGACCAGCAGCGTGTCCGTCGGCAGGAGGTCGAGCAATGAGGAGCGCACCTTTCCCCCATCCCCCCTCCCCCTTCTGTTCTGACCGGCAGCACGGTCACGCGATCGATCCCCTCCCCCGAGCGCTGCGTGTCCAGATCGAACCCGCGCAATGACTGGATCTCGTCGCCCCACCACTCGACGCGGGCCGGCCCGGCCATCCCGAATCCGTACACGTCCAGGATCCCGCCGCGCACGCTGAACTGCCCGACCTCGGTCACGCCGGGCACGCGCTCGTAGCCCATCGCTCCCAGCCGCACCACCACATCGCTGAACGAGCCCTGTCCCCACTCCAGCACCACGCGCTGCGCCTCGAGCGCCTCCGGCACCCCCGTGCGCTCGGCGCTCGCCCGCGCGGTCGTCACCACCACGCGAGCGCGGCCCGACAGCAACGCCGCAATCGTCTCGATCCGCTCCCCCGCGATCTCGACGTGCGGCTCCTCGGCGCCGAGCCCCTCACGCTGCGGATACAGCACGGCCACGTCGCCCACGAGCTGCCCCAGGTCCGCGAGCCAGCGCTCGGCGTCGGCGGGGGTGGCGGTCACGACGGCGAACAGCCGCTGTGGAAGCCGCCGGGCCAAACCGGCCACGAGTAGCGCGGGAGCCGAGCCGGGGAGGCCGGCGAGCGGTAACCGGTGGCCGGCCACCGGCAACAGCTCGAGCAGCGCCCGAGTGGCGGGCAGCTCGTCGAAGCGGTCGAGGAGGAACTCGAGCGGCATCAGCGGGTCAGTGTCGCCACGCCCAGCTCCGCCGCGGCGAGCAGCAGCGCCAGGACGAGCAGCACGCCGCCGGCGTCGGCCAACCGCGGGCCCGCAAACGCCGCGGCGGCGAAGTCGGCGTCGCGCACGATCTCGCCACCGAGCGCCCGCCGGATCAGCGCCGCGGGCGCCGGCGTCAGATCCGACTCGCGCGGATCGATCCGCGACAGCGTCGCGCCCACCGTGTCGGCCCCATCGAGGACGAACGCGACCCCCGGGGCGCCCTCGACCTCGCGCACGCCCGATTCTCCGCGCGCGATCCGGTTCGCCAGCGCGTCCACGAACGGCACGAAGCCCGGCGCGGCCGGCAGCGCGGTCCACGCCGTATCGAGGCGGCTGCCCAGCAGCACGACGTTCCCCACCCGCGCGAGCCACGGCTCGCCGTTCACGGTCGCCAGCACCGCACCGCTGTCGGATCCATCGAGGCGGTAGCGGCGCGTGACCTCCACGCCGGCGATGCCCGGCAGGGTCGGAGCGGCGAGCGGCCCCGGCGTCCCCGCTCCGGCGAACCGCCACGCGACCCCGCGCGCGGCGAGCGCACGATTCGCCTGGCCCACGAGCGCCGGGTCCGCCGGCGGCAGCACGATGCTCGCGCCCGGGCCCCCCCCCGGCCGCTCGCCCACGGTGACGTCGCTGCCCGTGGCAAGCCGTCCGCCGTCGCGCAGCACGGCGATGGCGGCGCTGAGAAACGGCCCCCCCCCGTCCGCGCCGACCGCGACGCGCGCCGGCGGGGCGACGCGCCACACGAACGGCCGCGCGTCGTCCGCGCGTAGCTCATCCGCCTCCATCTCCACGTCCCCAGCCCACCACCCCGGGCCCGACGCGGGCAGCGGAATCGTTACGGTCGTTCCCGGCGCGCCAAGCGCGCGCGCCACCGCCCGGCCCCGCAGCCGCACGGTCAGCGGCCCCGGCGGCGTCCCCGGGGTGCCGGTGATGGCGACCGCGAGACCGCCGTCGGACAGCTCCAGCACTCCGAGGCCGCGGTTGGGCGCGGCGACGTTCGCGGGGGCGAGCGCCAGCACGCGCACCTCCTGCGGCGTCTCCGCGGCGCCGTCCAAGGCCGTGCGCTGCAGGTCGCTGACGACGTGAACCTCCCGGGCGGGCACCGGCTCCGCCTCGACGAGCCGCGCGGCGCGGGCGGTCACCGCGGCCAGCGCCAGGCGATGCGCGTCGGGCCGAACGCTGTCCACAGCCGCGAGCAACGCTTCCCGTGAGCCGGCCCGGGCGACGCCGTCGGCAAGCACGAGCCACAGCCGATCCGCGGCCCCGGCACGGGCGAGGGCGGCGTGCGCGACCGCCTTGAGGCGGTCGAGGCGCGGCCGCCCGTCTACGACCACGCCGGCGGACGGGGAATTGTCGAGGATCATGACGAGCGCGGTCGGCGGGTGCAGCGTGCCGCCCGTCGCGCGCGACGGGACGAGCGGGCCAGCGGCGGCGAGGACGATCGCCACGATGAGGGCGGTGCGCAGCACGAGCAGCAGGAGGTGGCGCAGCCGCAGCTGCCGCGCGCTGCGACGCTCGGCGTCCGCCAGGTAGCGCACGGCGGGGAACGGCAGCTCCGGCGGCACGCGACGCTCGAGCAGATGCAGCAGCGCGGGAATCGCCGCCGCCGCGAGCCCCGCGAGCGCCAGCGGATGGAGAAAACTCACGTCAGCAAACGCAGCGCCAGGCCGAACGGTAAGTCCGTCGTCACGTGGTGGTAGGCGATGCCATGCCGGCGACACGTCGTGCGCCAGGCCGCGATCTCGCGCCGCACGGTCTCTCCGTACGCGCGTGCCAACTCGCGCGGCCGCACTACGACGCTGGCGGGCGACTCCAGGTCCCGAAACCGCACCTCCGGGGGCCCGCCGAGCTCGCGCTCTCCCGGGTCCATCACGTGGTAAACGATCACCTGGTGGCCGCGGTGCCGCAGATAACGCAGGGCGGTGAGCGCGAGGTCGCGGTCGAACAACAGATCGGAGATGAGGATCACCAGCCCGCGCCGCACCAGTAGCGACGTGAGCCGGCGCAGTGCCGCTTCGGCGGCGGTACCGCGCCCGTCGGGCGTGTCCAAGAGGGCGCGCACCAGACGCGCCCACTGCCCCGTCTTCACGCGCGCGGGAATCGCCTGGCGCACGGCGTCGTCGAACGTCACCAGGCCGGTCGCGTCCCGCTGGCGCAGCAGGATCAGCGCCAGCGCCGCGGCGAGGCGATCCGCGTACGCCCGCTTGGTGAGCCGCTCGGGCGCCCCCCGCCACGCCATCGAGCGGCTCGCGTCCACGAGCAGCATCGCCCGCAGGTTGGTCTCTTGCTCGAACTGCTTGACGAACAGGCGGTCGGCGCGCGCCAGAATCTTCCAGTCGAGGTACCGCGGCTCGTCCCCGGGCTGATAGGGGCGATGCTCGGTGAACTCCACGGAAAAGCCCCGGAACGGCGAGCGGTGCAGCCCGGTGAGGAACCCTTCGACTACGCCGGCAGCAACGATCTCGATCCCGCCCAACCTGCTGACTTCCATCGGGTCGAGCAGGTCGAAGCGCTGCGGCGGCACGGAGGGAGCGGCGGTCATCGCGAGCGCAAACTAACGGAGGTCACAGTGTCCGGAACAGAGGACAATGGGGCGCCGAGAGGCCGAGGGGTATAGCGGCTAAGTAAATACCATCCCACGCGTTGCACTTTGCGGCCAGATGGCACGTTCCCTGCCTTTGAGGGGCGGCAGGAGGCACTATGCTGACTCACATCGCGCTGGTCGCTTTGACCATCTCCGGCCCGACGCCCTCGCCGGCCCATACGGCCATGCGGCCATACGGCCTTTACCGTCCCCGCGTCGAGGTCTGGACCGCGAAAGGCGACAATCCGTTCTTCCGCGGCGACGGTGCGCGGGTCTATCTGCGCGCGGACCAGGACGCCTACGTCACGCTGTTCCGCGTGGACACCGACGGCCGTGTGCGCGTGCTGTTTCCGCGGGCGCCGTGGGAAGACAACTTCGTGCGCGGTGGTCAGGAGTTCGAGGTTCAGACCTATTCGTCCAGCTACGCCTTCACCGTAGACGACTACCCCGGCGTCGGCTACCTGTTCGCGGTGGCCGCGGCCGACCCCTTCGTCTACGACGCCATCGAGACGGGAGACCACTGGGACTACCGCGTGATCGCCGACGGGCGCGTGCGCGGCGACCCCTACGTCGCCCTCACCGAGCTCGCGGGGCGCATCGTCCCGGCGAACGATTCGGACTGGGACTACGACATGGCCCCGTACTACGTGGAGCGACATTACGATTATCCCCGCTTCCTCTGCTACGACTGCCACGCGTACGCCAGCTGGTCCTACTGGGATCCCTATGCGTACTCGTGCGTCCGGTTCCGGATCGTGGTGTTCGACGACCCCTATTACTACCCGTACCGCTACTACGGGGGCACCCGTGTCGTCTTCACGCGGCCGCTGCGGCCCCAGCCGCGGTTCATCTTCCGGGATCGGACCGGCGCCAATGAGGGCTTCCTCACGCGGGCGCGCGAGCGGCCGGTCAACGACAACGAGCGCCGCGGCGTCCGCGGAAGCGACCTGGGCGGGCGGGGCGTGATTCCTCCGCCGTCGCGCCAGCGTCCGCCGGACGGCCGCCCCGGAAATAACGGGCACCGTGACGGCGATGACGGCCGCGGCGGTGGGCGTCGCGACCGACCCGATCATCCGGACCACCCGGACCATCCAGACCATCCGGATCGTCCGGACCATCCGGAGCGCCCGGACCACCCGGACCACCCGGATCGCCCGGATCGCCCGGATCACCCGGATCACCCGGACCACCCGGACCACCCGGACCACCCGGACCACCCGGACCACCCGGAGCGCCGCGATCGCCCCGGCCGGAGCGACGACCAGAGCTGGCCCGGCCAGACCCAGCGACCCGATCGTCCGTCGCGCGCCGATCGCCCCAGTGACGTGGGCCGGCCGCAGCAGTCGCGGCCGCAGCCGGTGGAAGCGCGACCCGAGCCCCGCCGCGTCGACCCGCCGCGCGCGCAACCGCGCGAAACGCCACGGAACGAGCCGCGCAGCGCGCCGCCCCGGGCGGAGCCACGGCGCGACGCGCCGCCGAGGGAGAAGCCTCAGTCCAACGGGCAGCCCGAGCTCCGGCGGCGCAAGCCGTAAAGCGAGGGAACCAAGCCCGGCGCCCGGCCGTACCACCGTACGGCCGGGCGCGTTAGTTTCCCGGTTCCTGCCGTCGCACTCATCTCCTCTGCCCGAGGAATGCATCGTGTCCAAATGCGCTTGGCTCCTGATCGCGGCCGGGGTCCCGGCCGTCCTCGCGGCACAGACGCCGGCGTCGGTGCAGCGCGCCGTCACCTCCATCACCGCACCGGACGTCCTCCGGCGCATCGCCATCATCGCGGACGATTCGATGCTCGGCCGCGCCACGCCGAGCCCGCACCTCGAGCAGGTCGCGCGCTACATCGCGGGAGAATTCCGTCGCTTCGGCCTGAAGCCGGGCGGCGACAGCGGCACCTACTTCCAGCGCTATGGGATTGTCGCGGGCCGCTTCGCCGCGGAGAGCTCCTACATTCGGGTGTCGGGCGCGGACACGGCGGACTGGCGTTTCGGGCCCGATGCGTCGTACTACCACGGTGATGCCCCTGCGGGCGAGACATCCGGCGCCGTCGTCGTGGTGACCGGAAGCGCCGGACCAGCTACGCCGACCGATTCGACCAGGTTCACCGGCAAGGTGGTCCTCTTCATCGCCGTCGGCGGCGGCGGCACGCTCCAGCGCGTACTCGGCGGGACCCATCCGGCCGCGATACTCTTCGCCGCCGCTCTTCCGGAGCAAGAGTGGGCGGCACGAGCGGCGCAGCAGGAAGCGCCGGCGTATGCGCTCGCCACCTCCGAAGCCCAGAGTCCGCCCATCATTCTCGTGCGTGAGTCTCGCGCCCTCCAGCTATTGACCGCCGCAGGCGCGACGATCGATACCACCAGCGCGGGGCGCAACCGGCCCCTGCGCGTGATCCCCATGGCCGGCCTGACCGCGCGGGTGCGCATCGCGCAACGAATCCGCACCGGGCTCAGCGCTCCGAACGTGATCGGCATTCTCGAGGGCTCCGACCCCACCCTGAAGAGCGAATACGTCTTCTTCACCGGCCACATGGATCACCTCGGCACGCCCGGCGATGGCGAGGGGTGTGAGGCACGGGGCGGCGACTCCATCTGCAACGGCGCCGACGACGACGGCTCCGGCACGATCGCGGTGGTCAAGCTCGCCGAGGCGTTCGCCCAGCTCACGCCCCACCCCAGGCGCTCGCTCGTCTTCATGACCGTGAGCGGCGAGGAGCGGGGGCTGTGGGGCAGCGAGTACTTCAGCGAGCACCCCACGGTGCCGCTCCCGAGCATCGTGGCGGACCTGAACACCGACATGATCGGCCGCAACTGGAAGGACACCATCGCCGTGATCGGCAAGGAGCACTCGGACCTGGGCGCGACGCTGAACCGCGTGGCCGCCGCCCACCCCGAGCTCCACATGGCGGCGATCGACGACAAGTGGCCGTCCGAGAACTTCTATTTCCGCTCCGACCACTACAACTTCGCCCGCAAGGGCGTGCCGATCCTCTTCTTCTTTAACGGCACCCACCCCGATTACCACCAGGTGTCGGACGAGGTCGCGAAGATCGATGGGGAGAAGGAGAGCCGCATCATCAAGCTCGACTTCTACCTCGGGCTCGAGGTGGCGAACCGCACCGCGCGGCCCAAGTGGAATCCGGAGAGCTATCGCAGGATCGTGCAGCAGACCGGCAACTGAGCGCCGGCGCGCGGGTCAGGTGACCGCGGCGAGCAGCTCGGCGTTGGTCTTGGCGCGTTTCATCTGGGCCAGCAGCGCCTCGATTGCCCGCTCCGGTGGCAGCCCCGCCAGGCTCCGCCGCAGCTTCTGCTTGGCGTCCACCGTCGCGGCATCGCCGAGCAGCTCCTCGCGCCGCGTGCCGGTCGCCGCGATATCCACCGCCGGAAAGAGACGCCGGTCGGCGAGCGCGCGTGTCAGCCGCAGCTCCGCGTTTCCCGTTCCCTTGAACTCCTCGAAGATCACGTCGTCCATGCGGCTCTCGGTCTCCACCAGAGCGGTGGCGATCACCGTCAGGGACCCGCCCTTGGGCACCGCACGCGCGGCGCCGAACAGCGCCTTGGGCTCGGCGAGCGCGTTGGCGTCGATCCCACCCGTCATGGTGCGGCCGCTGCCGCGGCTCGTGGTGTTGTGGGAGCGCGCGAGGCGCGTGAGCGAGTCGAGCACGATCACCACGTCGCGCCCCAGCTCCACCTGGCGCCGGGCGTGCTCGAACACCATGTCGGCCACGGCCACGTGCCGCTCGTGCGGGAGGTCGAAGCTCGAGGCGATCACCTCGCCGCGGCCCCAATCGATCATCTCGCTCACCTCCTCGGGCCGCTCGTCCACGAGGAGGATGAGGAGCGTGGCCGCGGGATAGTTGAGCGCCACGGCCTCGGCCACGGCCTGCAGCATGATCGTCTTGCCGGCCTTGGGCGGCGACACGATCAGCGCCCGCTGGCCGAACCCGAACGGGCAGACGAGGTCCACCACGCGCTGGATCTCGGCCGTCCGGGGGCTCGAGGGGTGCGGGGTTTCCAGGGTGAGCGGACGGCTGGGGTGGACGGCGCCGAGCTCGGGAAAGTTGGGGCGGGCATCGAGCCGCTCGGGGGCGAGCCCGTTGACGCTCAGCACGCGCCCGTTTTCGAGGATCACGAGGTCGCCGCGCCGCAACCCCGCGAGGCGCACGGGCGGATCCCCGGAGGCCGGCAGGTAGCTGTTCGCCACGCGGCGCACGAAGCCGCCCTTCGGGGCGGGATCGAACCAGCCAGTGATGGGGGGCAAGAGTTGAAAGGTACAGACATCTGGCGTCCGACGTCAGTCGTCAGACGTCTCAGAGTATATTCCCCCTCCAATGCGCCAGGACCACATCCGCAACTTCTGCATCATCGCCCACATCGACCACGGGAAGTCCACGCTGGCCGACCGCCTCATCGAGCGCACCGGCACGCTCGACAAGCGCCAGATGCGTGATCAGGTCCTCGACACCATGGACCTGGAGCGCGAGCGCGGCATCACCATCAAGCTCAACGCCGTGCGGATGACCTACCGGGCCGAGAGCGGCGAGGTGTACGAGCTCAACCTCATCGACACCCCCGGCCACGTGGACTTCACCTACGAAGTATCGCGCTCCCTGGCCGCGTGCGAGGGAGCGATCCTGGTCGTGGACGCTTCCCAGGGCGTTCAGGCGCAGACCCTCTCGAACCTGTTCCTCGCCCTCGACGCCGGGCTCGAGATCATCCCGGTGCTGAACAAGATCGACCTCCCCGGGGCCGAGCCCGACCGCCGCGCCCGGGAGCTCCACGACCTCATCGGGGCGGATCCCGCGGACATCCTGCGCATTTCCGCCAAGGAAGGGACCGGGGTCCCGGCGGTCCTGGAAGCGGTGGTGCGGCGCGTTCCCGCGCCCCGCGGCGCTCCGGCCGCCCCGTTGCGCGCCCTGATCTTCGACTCCTACTACGACCGCTACCGCGGCGCCGTGCCCAGCATTCGCGTCGTCGACGGCGTGCTGACGCGGGGAATGAAGATCGCCTTCGGCGCGCACAAGGACGACACCTACGACGTGGACGAGGTCGGCTACCTGCAGCTCGACCGCAAGCCCGCCGAGCAGCTCGAAGCGGGCGAGGTGGGCTACTTCGTGGCCAACGTGCGCGGCGTGCGAGAGACGCGGCCCGGGGACACGGTGCTCGACGCCGGGCACCCCGACGTGCCGCTGTTGCCGGGGTACCGCGATATCAAGTCGATGGTGTTCGCGGGGCTCTATCCGACCAACGCGGAGCAGTTCGAGGAGCTGCGCGACGCGCTTGCCAAGTTGCAGCTCAACGATGCGTCGCTGCATTACGAGCCGGAGTCGTCCGTGGCGCTCGGCTTCGGCTTTCGCTGCGGGTTCCTCGGGCTGCTCCACATGGAGATCGTGCGCGAGCGGCTGGAGCGTGAGTTCACGCTCGACCTCATCAGCACGGTGCCGAACGTGGAGTACCACGTCTACCGCACCGACGGTTCGCTCGAGATCGTGGAGAATCCCAGCCGCATGCCCCACGGCTCCACCGTGGAGCGGATCGAGGAGCCGTACGTGAAAGCGCGCATCATCGTCCCCGCCGAATACATCGGGGCGATCATGACGCTCGGGCAGGAGCGGCGCGGCGTGTACCTCGGGATGCACTACCTCGACCCCGCCCGCGTCGAATTCACCTGGGAGTTTCCGCTCGCCGAGATCATCCTCGATTTCTACGACAAGCTCAAGACGATCTCGCGCGGCTACGCGACCCTCGACTACGATTTCCTCGGCTACCGCCGCTCCGACCTGGTGAAGCTGGATATGCTCCTCAACGGGGAGCCGGTCGACGCCTTCAGCGTCATCATCCACCGCGACAAGGCGTACGAATGGGGCAAGAAGATCGCCGAGAAGCTGCGGGAGCTGATCCCGCGCCAGCTGTTCGAGGTCGTGATCCAGGCGGCGATCGGCACCAAGGTGATCGCCCGGGAGACCATCCGCCCCTTGCGCAAGAACGTCACCGCCAAGTGCTACGGCGGCGACGTCACCCGCAAGCGCAAGCTCCTGGAGAAGCAGAAAGAAGGAAAGAAGCGCATGAAGCAGGTGGGCTCGGTCGAGATCCCCCAGGAAGCGTTCCTGGCGGTGCTGCAGGTTGACTAGCCTCGTCATCCAGACCGCTTTCCTGGGCGACGTGGTTCTGACGACGCCCCTCCTCGCCGCGCTCGCCGAGCGCCACGGCCCCCTCGATGTCGTCACCACCCCGGCCGCGGCACCCCTCCTGGAAACGCTCCCCGCGGTGCGGCGCGTGCGCCGCTACGACAAGCGCGGCACCGAACGGGGACTCACCGGCTTCTTCACCCTCGCCCGGGCCCTCCGCGCCGAGCGCTACGAGACGGCGTATCTTCCCCACCGATCCCTGCGGTCGGCGCTGCTGGCGCGATTCGCCCGCGTCCCGCGGCGCGTCGGGTTCCACGACGGCTGGCCGTCGCTATACACCGAAGTGAAGCGGCGGCCGGCCGCGGGGCACGAGATCGATCGGCTGCTCGCGCTGGCGGACGTGAAGCCGCCGCACCAGACGCCCCCGGCCCTCGTGACCACGCTCGCCGACCGCACCGCCGCCGAGCGGCTGCTGCGCGAAGCGAGCCTCGGCGGGGGGCCGATCGTCGCGCTCGCGCCGGGATCGATCTGGGGCAGCAAGCGCTGGCCGTTCTACGCGGAGCTGGCGCAGCGACTGGCCACCCGGGCCGCCGTCGTCGTGGTGGGCAGCACGGACGACCGGGAGCTGGGCGAAGCCATCGCGAGCGCGGTCGGACGCGCGGGCGGGCGAGCGGTCAACGCCTGCGGGCGCTTGTCGCTGCGGGAGTCGGCGGCGCTGATCGGGAAGGCCGCGGCTTTGGTGACGAACGACTCGGCCCCCCTGCACTTCGCGGCGGCGGCCGGCACGCCGATCGTGGCGCTGTTCGGCCCGACGCTCCCCACGTTCGGATTCGGGCCGCGCGGGCCGCGCGACGTCGCGCTCGGGGTGGAGGAGCTCGCCTGCCGGCCGTGCTCGCGTCATGGGCCGGCCCGCTGTCCCCTGGGGCATCACCACTGCATGCGGCGGCTGGCCCCGGAACAGGTGCTCGCCGCCCTCGAGGAGACCGGTGCGCTACATCGTCGGGATTGACGTCGGCGGGACGAACGTCGTAGCCGGCACGGTCGCCGAGGACGGCTCGGAAGCCCTGGGCGTCGTGTCCGAGCCCACCCTGTCCGAGCAGGGCCCCGACGCCGTCGTCGAGCGCATCGTGAAGCTGGCGCGCGCTTCGATGGCGGAGGCGAAGGGCAAGGACATCGCCGGCGTCGGCATCGGCTCGCCCGGCCCGCTCGACACCAAGAGCGGCGTGGTGTTGCTGACCCCCAACCTCGGCTGGACCAACATGCCGCTGCGCGATCGCGTCGCGCAGGCACTCGGCCTCCCCGCCACCCTCGATAACGACGCCAACTGCGCGATCTTCGGCGAGTGGTGGCGCGGCGCGGCCCGCGGCGTGGACCACGTCGTCGGCCTCACCATCGGCACCGGCATCGGCGGCGGCATCATCCTCGGCGGCAAGATCTACCACGGCGCGTCGGACATCGCCGGCGAGCTGGGCCACATGACGATCGATTGGAACGGCCGCCGCTGCAAATGCGGTAACTACGGCTGCCTCGAGGCGTACGCCTCCGGTCCCGCCATCGCCGCGCGGGCCATCGAAGGGATCGAGGCGGGCGCCGACACCTCCCTTCCTCAGTATGTGCAGGGCGACCTGTCGAAACTCACCGCCCAGGTCATCTACGAGGCCGCCCACGACGGCGACAGCTACGCCCTGGAGGTCGTCCGCGAGACGGCGAAGATCCTCGGCGCCGGCGTCGCCAACATCATCAACATCTTCAACCCCCAGGTCGTGGTGATCTGCGGCGGCGTCACCCTCGCCGGCGACAAGCTGTTCGTGCCGCTGGCCAGCGAGGTCAAGCGCCGGGCGTTCAAGCCGGCGGTGGACGTCTGCCGCATCCTCCCGGGAGCCCTGCCGGGGACGGCCGGCGTGTACGGCGCGGCGGCGGTGTTCATCCAGCGGACGTGGGGACGCGTGTGAAGCGCATCGGGGTCCTGGGCTCGATGGTCTGGGACACGATCTACGGCCGCGACCCTGCCCAGCCGGCGACCGAAGAGTGGGGCGGGATCGCCTACGCGCTGGCGGCCCTCGACGCGACCCTGAGCGACGACTGGCGGATCGTGCCGCTCGTGAAGGTGGGCCGCGACCTCGGCCCGAAGGCCGACACCTTTCTGCGGACCCTCCGGCACCAGGCGCCCGGCACCCGGTTCATCGAGGTCCCCGAGGCCAACAACCGCGTCACGCTGCGGTACTATTCCGCCGAGCGCCGCTGCGAGCAGATGCGCGGCGGCGTGGCGCCGTGGACGTGGCCGGAGCTGGGGCCGCAGCTCGCCGACCTCGATGCCCTCTACATCAACTTCATCTCCGGCTTCGAGCTGACGCTCGAGACCGCCCGGGTGCTGCGCCGCGGCTTCGACCGGTTTCTCTACGCCGATCTTCACAGCCTTTTCCTCGGCACCGGCGAGGACGGGACGCGCTACCTGCAATCGCCCCCGCAGGCCCTCGAGTGGCTCGCCTGCTTCGACACCGTGCAGGTGAACGAAGAGGAGATGGCTCAGCTCGGCGGCGACCCGCTGGCGGTGGCGGCGAGCGCCCTGGCCCGAGGCTGCACCACGATGTGCGTGACGCTGGGCCCGCGCGGTGCCGTCTACTTCACGGGCAGCCCCGTGCGCACCGCGCGGATCGCGGCCCCGGTCGAGGGGGGCGCGAGCGTGGACGCGGGGGATCCCACCGGCTGCGGCGACGTGTTCGGCGGCACCGTGACGGCCGCCCTCCTGCAGGGCGCCGATCTAGAAACCGCCATCCGCGCCGGGTGCCGGATGGCCGCGCGCAACGTGAGCCACCGCGGCGCCACGGGGCTGCGCGACCACCTGCTCGGCCGCCTCACCGCGGTATGACGCGCCTCGTCGAGGTGCCGGCGTCCTTCGACGACCGTTCGTTCGACCAGTTCGCGGGCGGATTCGCCGCCGCCCGGGCCGACGGCGAGCGCCTGTTGTTCGATGCCCACGCCGCCGACTGGGCTTCACCGTACGGCCTCGTGGGGCTGCTGGCCGCCGGCCAGGCGGCCGGCTCGGGCGGACGCGAGAAGCCGCTGCTCACCGCGCCGACGGCGACCGAGGTCGTGTCGTACTGGTCCCGCGCCGGGTTTTTCCGGGCCGCCGCCGAGTTGTTCGAGATTCACGGCAAGGTCCCCAAGGCCAAGCCGCTCGACGACAGCGACGTGTTGCTGCCGGTGACGGCGGTCAAAGCGGCCGAGGACGTGCACGAGGTGGTCAGCCACATCCAGCAGCGCGCGACGGCGATCCTCACGTCGGAGCTGGGCGTGGATCCCAAGGCGACGATGGGTTTCGCTATGGCGCTTTCGGAGGCGTGTCAGAATATTGTAGAACACGCCGGCACGGGCGGCTGGGTGGCGGTGCAGAGCTACCATTGGCGCCGGCGGCTCGCCAAGCGCGTGGTGGTGATCGCGGTCGCCGACGCCGGCGTGGGGTTCCTTCACTCCCTCGCGCCCACCCAGGCGACGCGGTTCGGGACGCGCTGGGGCGACGCGGCGGCGCTGGAAGCGGCCCTCGTCCAGGGCGTCAGCCGCTTCCGCGATCCCGGCCGCGGGCAGGGCTTGAAGGGCATTCGCAACTATGTGAGCCGGTGGGACGGGAAGATCTCGATCCGCAGCGGCACGGCGCGCATCAGCATCACCCCCTCGTGGGATGACGACGTGCCGCTCGCGGACGGACTCCCCGCTTTCCCGGGAGCGCAGGTTCTGATCATCATCCCGGAACAGGGGACCAGGAAGCCGTGATCCAGCACATTGACGTTCATGCCGTGCTGCGGCAGTCCGTATCCGGTTCCTATACCGACCTCGTCACGCGACCTACGGGCCGCGCGGTGCGCGAGCGCATCGAGCAGGCCATCGTGGCGGAGGCCAGCGTCGCGCGCATCGACTTCACCGGCGTCGGCTGCATCGACTACTCCTGCGCCGACGAGATCGTCGCGAAGCTGCTGCGCGAGCGCCTGCGGGTGCTCCTGCTTTCCGGACTCACCGACGGACACCGCGAGGCCATCGAGCCCGTCCTGGCCGGACACGGGCTCGCCGTGCTGCTCGAGCGCCCTGACGGGACGCTGGAGCCGCTGGGGGCCCGCGACAGCGCCGAGGCCCTGCTCGAGGACCTGATCGCCCGGCGGCTCGCCACCCGGACTCCCGGCGGGGACCTGCACCTCACGGCCGCGTGACGCGCCGCCGCCTCGGCTTCTCCACCCGCGCCATCCACGGCGACCCGGGGGTCCGCCCCGACTGGACGCCCGTCGCCCCGCCGCTGTTCCAGAGCAGCACCTTCACGAACCCCATCGGCTCGACCGGTGAGGTGCTCTACAGCCGCTACGGCAACAACCCCAACCAGACGGCGATCGGCAAGCGGTTGGCGCTGCTCGAGGGGGCCGAGGCGGCGATCTTCGTCTCGAGCGGCATGGGGGCCACCGCGCTGGCGCACCTCGCGGTGCTCCGCCCCGGCGACCACCTGCTCTCCAGCGAGTGGATCTACGGCGGCGTGCACCGCTTGTTCTCGCAGGAATTCGGGCGGTTGGGGATCGACGTGACGTTCGTCAATCCGGTGCACAGCCGATCCTGGAAGCAGGCGATGAAGAAGACGACGCGGGCGATCTTCGTCGAAACCCCGACCAACCCGCTGCTGCGCGTGATCGACATCGAGCCGGTGGCGCAGCTCTGCAAGGCCGAGGGGGTCGCGCTCCTCGTGGATTCGACGTTCGCCTCGCCGATGAACCTCCGGCCCCTGGAGCACGGCGCCGACGTCGTCATCCACAGCGCCACCAAGTATCTGAACGGCCACAGCGACGTCATTGCGGGCGCGGTCGCGGGGACCGAGAGCCTGGTCGAGGAGGTCCGCAAGCTGATGCAGGTCTGGGGGCAGGCGATCGATCCGCATGCCGCCTGGCTGATCGACCGCGGGCTGCGGACGCTCGCCGTCCGCGTCGAGCGACACAACGCCACCGGCCTCACGGTGGCCGAGTGGTTCGCCCAACAGCAGCCGGTGGCCGCGGTGCACTACCCCGGCCTCGCGGCCCATCCCGACAATGAGATCGCGCGCCGCATCCTCAACGGTTTCGGCGGCATGTTGGGGATCGAGCTCAAGGGCGGGGGCCGCGCGGCGGAGCGGTTCCTCCGGGCGCTGACCATCGCCGCCCACGCGCCGAGCCTCGGCGGCGTCGAGACCCTCGTGTCCGAGCCGCGGTTGACCTCGCACGCGGCCCTCTCGGCCGAGGATCGGCAGCGGGCTGGCATTCCCGACGGCTTCCTGAGATTTTCTCTCGGACTGGAGGACGCCGACGATCTCATCGCCGACTTCGCGCACGCCCTGGCGCAACTGTAAGTGATCAAGTTCACGAATGTCTTCAAGGGCTTCCCCAAGGGCGGCCTCGCCCTCAAGGACGTCTCCTTCCACATCGCGAAGGGCGAGTTCGCGTTCCTGACCGGCCACTCGGGGGCCGGAAAGTCCACGGTGCTGAAGCTGGTTTTCGCCGAGGACCGCCCCACGAGCGGCGAGGTGCGGGTCTCCGGCTTCAACGTCTCCGACCTCGCCACCCGCGCGATTCCGATGCTGCGGCGCCGGCTGGGGATCGTATTCCAGGACTTCCGCCTCCTCGAGGACCGCATGGCCGCCGAGAACGTCGCTTTCGCCCTCGAGGTGACGGGGGCGCGGCGCGCCACGATACCGGCACGCGTGATGCGCGTCCTCACGCAGGTCGGCCTCGCCGCGAAGGCCCAAGCGTATCCGCGCGAGCTCTCGGGCGGCGAGCAGCAGCGCGTGGCGATCGCCCGTGCCCTCGTCAACGAGCCGACCGTGCTGCTCGCCGACGAGCCGACCGGGAACCTCGACGAGCGCGCCACGCGCGGCGTGTTCCAGCTGCTCCGCGACATCAACGCCAGCGGCACGGCCGTCGTCATGGCCACCCACGACCTGGACCTCGTGCGGCAGGCGCCGTACCGCGTCATCGAGCTGCAGGAGGGCGCGGTGGTCTTCGACTCGGCGGTGGACGAACCGCGCGGGCAGGCGGCCCCGGCGCCGTGAACCTCACCATCCGCGAAGCGCTGCTCGCCTTCCGCCGGGCGCCCTTGTTGTCGGCGCTGTCGGTGACGACGATCGCGTTCTCGCTGTTCGTGCTGGGGCTGTTCGGCCTCGTGGCGGTGAACTTCCAGCGAGCGCTGAACGAGATCGCGCAGCGGGTCGAGATCGTGGCGTACCTCCTCCCCGGCACCCCGGGGGAAACGGTGACGCTCGCGCTCAAGGACATCGAGGCGTTCCCGGAGGTGCAGGCTGCGAATTACGTCACCGAGGACTCGGCGCTCGCCCGCGCCAAGCGGGAGCTGGTCGAGTTTCGCGATCAATACCGTGAGCTGGAGAACAACCCGCTGCCCGCGTCGATCGAAGTGAAGCTCAAGCCCACCTTCCGCGACGCCGCGCACGTGAACGCCGTGGCCGACCGGCTGCGGGGGTTCGGCTTCGTGGACGACGTCCACTTCGGGCGCGATTGGGTCGAGAAGCTCGACCGGCTGCGGCAGCTCGCGGCGGCGGTGGGGATTGTGGTCGGGGGAGCGTTCGCCGCCGTCGCGATCATCATCATCGGCACGACGATCCGCATGGCCGTGCTGCAGCGCAGCCGCGAGATCGCCATTATGCGGCTCGTCGGCGCCACCGACGGCTTCATCCGGCGGCCGTTCCTGCTGCAAGGGGCGATGAAGGGCCTGCTCGGCGGGGTGGTGGCGATGGCCTTCTCGTTCGGCGCCTACTACCTCATCAACCGGTTCCTGATTCAGGCGACGTTCTTCACGCAGGTGCAGGCGCTCGCCATCATCGGGTTCGGCGCGGTCATCGGGCTGATGGGGAGTCTGCTCAGCGTCGGCAGACATCTGAAAAGAGTATGACGACGTGGAGGAAAGACGTGGAGGGACAACGTTGAGAAGCACCGTGGAGGCACTACGTCTTCCCTCCACGCTGTTCCTCCACGCCGTTTTCTCCACGGTGTTGGCTGTTACGGTTTCCGCGCAGCGTCCGTCCTTCGAGCAGCAGATGCGAGACAATCAGCGTCGCCTCGAGGACATCCGCCGCGAGCGCTCCGCGGTCGAGCAGGAGCTCGAGGGGCTGCGCTCCCAGGCCCACAGCATCACCGACGAGATCGCCAACCTCGAGCACCAGAAGGACGCCACCAACCGCATCGTCAACGAGCTGGATCGGCAGATCGCGGCCCTGAGCCGGCAGATCGACGAGACCACGATCAATCTGCTCCTCGCCCAGGACGCCCTCGCCGAAAAGCACGCCGTCCTCGAGCGTCGCCTGGTGGACATCTACAAGCGCGGCCCCTTGTACACCTACCAGGTACTGCTCGCCGCCGAGAGCTTCGGCGACCTCCTCTCCCGGTACAAGTACCTCTTTCTCGTGAGCCGCCAGGACCGGCTGCTCACCAACGACATGGCCAAGCTGAAAAGCCGCATCGCGCGCGAGCGGCAGGTGCTGGTGGACACCCGCGACGCCCTGGGGCGGCGCAAGACCGAGCGCACCCAGGAGCTGGACCGTTTCGTCACGCTGGCGCGCGAGCGCGAGTCGCGCCTCCGGGCGACGCGCCGCAGCCTGCAGGAAGCGCAGCAGCGCTTGACCGCCGCCGGCCACGAAGAGCGGCGCATCACCGACCTGATCGCGAGCCTCGAGCGCGCCCGCCGTGAGGCCGAAGCGCGCGGCGCGGCGCCGGGCGCTGCCGCCATCACAACCGCGAGCCTGGGCCAGCTCGACTGGCCCGTGGACGGCCGCCTGCTGTATCAGTTCGGTCCCGCCGCGGGCCCGGGCAACACGCGCATCACCTGGCACGGGATCGGCATCGGCGCGCCCGCCGGCACGCCCGTCCGGGCGGTCGCCGCCGGCACCGTGGCGCTGGTCGGCAACATGGGGACGTATCTCACGTCGGTGATCGTGGATCACGGCGGCGGCTACTACACCTTCTACGCCTACCTCGACGACGCGGCGGTGACGAAAGGCGAGCGCGTGCTCAAGAGCCAGGTGATCGGCCACGTGGGCGGCGCCGCGAGCGATCAGGGCCCCCACTTGCATTTCGAGCTGCGCGGCCAGGGCGGCATCGCGCTCGACCCGCTCAACTGGCTGAAGCGGCGCTAGGCGAGGCCGATCTTGTCCGGCTCGCTCTTGCCGCGGGCCAGCGCTCCCTCGGCGAGCGTGAGCAGATCTTCCGGCCGCAGCACCTCGGTGTGCGGAAACCCCACGACGCCGGCCGTCAGGAACGGCACCTGCCCGGGGGCGAGGTCGGGGAACGCGTGCCGGTGCAGCGCGGCGCGCAGCCGCTCGACGAAGTGGCGTCCGCCGCGCCCATCGGTCTCGGGGAGGATGAGCGCGAACTCGTCGCCGCCGTAACGCGCGACGAAGTCGGGCGCGCGGATCTCGCGCTGCAGCATCGCCCCGGTCTCCGCGAGCACGCGGTCGCCGGCGGCCTGTCCCAGCCGGTCGTTCACATCATGGAGCTTCTCGATGTCCACCAGCACCAGCGCGAAGCGCAGCTGATAGCGGCGCGCCCGCTCGAACTCGTCGCGCAGGCGGCGGTCCAGCGAGTCGAGGCTCGCGCATCCCGTGAGCACGTCGGTCGAGCCGGCGCTGAGCTGGCGACGGTAGATAGCGGCCCGGCGCTCTTCGTTCTCGAGCACCCGCGCGGCCGCCTGCGCGATGGTGTTCGCCAGCGCTACGTCCTGCGGCCGCAGCCGGGGGTCCCCCTGCACCGTCCGCAGAAAGAACACGCCCGCCGCGCGCCCCTGGACGAAGACCGGGAGCGCGACGGCGGACTGCACGTTCACCTCGATCTGCTGCTGGTTCCAGTGCCGCCGGATGGCGTCGAACAGCGGGTGCTCCTGGACGTCGTGGACGACGACCGGGCGCTCGGTCCGGATCGCCTCGAGGATCTCGGGGTAGCGGTCGAGCTCGACGCGCAAATCGCGGATCGCGGGATTCTCGTACACGGCAACGACCCGACCCTTGCTCTCCCCCGGCGCCGTCAGCACGAACGAGCAGTGCGTCAGGCCGAACGCCTGGCCCACGCGCCGCACCAGGGTCTGGAAGATCTCGTCGGCGCGCAGGGCGGCCGACACTTCCTGGAAGATGTCGAACAGCAGGTCGCGGGCCCGCAGCGCATCGCGCGCCGCGCGCAGCTCCTCGCGCACCCGCAGCTCGGCGTCGAGGCGTGCGTGCAGCTCCTTGAGGTCGACGGGCGCCCGCAGCACCTCGTGGGCGCCGGCAGACAGGGCCCCCGCCGCCGCCTCCGTACTTCCCTCATCCAGGAGCACCACCAGGGGCGCGCCGACATTGGCGGGGGCCCCTACCAGCTCGCGAACGCGCTCGACCAGCCGGCTCTCGTTCCCCGTGGCCGAGAGGATCAGGAGATCGGGCGGCGGGCCGGACTGGCTGGGGCGGCCGCCGGCGGGCGCGTCTCCCTCGGTGACCTCGAACCCGGCACGCACCAAAAACCGCTCCAACCCTTCAGGTCGAGCGGCTGAGTCGCCAATCAACAGGATGCGGCGGCGCTGGGTTTCCATGGCCTCGGGTGACGCGCGGCGAAGGGTCGCAAAGTATAGTTCACGGCATGGGACGGCAAGCACGGAAGGCGTCGCGTGCGGCCCGCGCCTGAAACGCGCGCGCGCCGCCGCCGCATGATCGCGTCGCAGATCGCGAATCGCGGCGTGCGCAACCGCCGTGTACTCGCCGCGCTCGCGCGGACGCCGCGCGAGTGGTTCGTGCCGCCGCCGCTCGCGCCCGACGCCTACGAAGACGCGCCGCTGCCGATCGGCAACGGGCAGACCATCTCCCAGCCGTTTGTCGTCGCCTTGATGACAGCAGTACTCGCTCCACGCCGCCGCGATGCCGTGCTGGAGATCGGCACCGGCAGCGGCTATCAGACCGCGATTCTCGCGCGCCTCGCGGCGCGGGTCTACACCGTCGAGCGCCTCCCCGACCTCCCCGTCGAAGCCGAAGCCCGGTTCCAGCGGCTGGGGCTCACCAACATCGAAACCCGCCTGGGCGACGGCGCCCGCGGCTGGCCCGAGCGCGCCCCCTTCCAGGGCATCCTCGTCACCGCCGCGGCCCCCCGGATCCCCCCACCGTTGCTCGAGCAGCTGGCGACCGGCGGTCGCCTCGTCATTCCGCTCGGTGACCTGGCGACGCAGGAGCTGGTCATAGTGACGCGGGGGCCGGACGGCTGGACGGAACGGCGCGCGGGCGGCGTGCGCTTCGTGCCGCTCGTCTCCAGTCTCGCCTTCACGGAGCCGGTGGAGCCGTGAAGCGGCGTCCCACGGATCTCGTGGGCGCCCACGTCTCGTCGCAGGGCGGCGTCGCGCAGGCGCCCGCGCGGGGCGCGCAGGTCGGCGCGTCGGCGATCCAGCTGTTCACCAAGACGCCGAGCCAGTGGCGCGAGCCGCGACTGGCCGCGGGCCAGGTGGCCGCCTTCCGTGCGGCGCTCGCGGCGAGCGGCATCGCGATCGTGGTGGCGCACGACAGCTATCTGATCAACCTCGCCTCGCCGCGCGCGGCGCTGCGGCGTCGCAGTATGCGCTGCTTCGCCGGCGAGCTGCGGCGCTGCCGCGCGCTCGGCATCCCGTGGGTGGTCTCCCACCCCGGGAACTACATGGACGATCGCGGCACCGGGCTGGAACGCAACGCGCGCGCTTACGCCGAGTGCCTCGCGGCGGTTCCGGGCGCCGTGGGGGTGTTGATCGAGGGCACCGCCGGCGCGGGCACCGCCCTCGGCGCCACCTTCGAGGAGCTGCGCGCCCTGCGCGATGCGATGCCGCCCGAGGCCCGCGCGCGCGTCG
>WNFU01001094.1_pt1 | contig 38078 bp, 33 predicted proteins | sample 5400121 | NCBI WGS metagenome assembly WNFU01 (sample SAMN13153360, study PRJNA577476) | soil metagenome | isolation source: 100 cm soil or saprolite under grassland replicate 1 | place: USA:California | collected 2016-06-15
CGAGCGCGCCGAACCAAGAGCGGGAGGAGTCGGCCTTCGCGCGGCTGGCTGCCCGGCCTTCCGCGAGGCTGTTTCCGAGATCTAGCCACTGCCTTTCGAGGTCGTCCGGTTCGACGGTCCGACCGCCGTCTGCTACCGAACCGTGCTGGTCGGAACCGGACGAGGCGGGCTAGGAGAACGAGCGAAGAACTCCAGGACGAGCTGTGCGCACCGATCTGGGTTCTCCAGCCAGGGCACGTGACCGCTCGGGAGCACCTCGATCGCCGCGTTGGGCATGATCGACACGGCACGACGGCCGACGGCGGGCGAGCCGTGGTCGTCGCGATCTCCCCAGATGAAGAGCACGGGCTGCGTCACATGCGCCAGTTCATCGTCTCGGAGCTGGAGCGCTCGCCGCGGTCCCCGCAGCCGCAGCGCGCTCTGGATGAGGGAGATCCTGGTGGGGCTTCGTGTCCACAGCCGTTCCACCCGACGCAGGTACTCGATCATCTCTGGAGGGAGGCGTCTGGGTGCCGACGCGGTGCCGGCTTCAAGAGTGACGGGACGTCCGCCGAATTCGGGCACGAAGCGAGCGAGGCGTCCCAGAGAGAGCAGCCGCATCGAGAGGGGAGCGCTCGAACGGGGGAGCAGCGCCGGGCAACCGAGCTCGACGAGCGCGGCCACCCGGTTCGGTCGGTCCAGGGCGAACCACAGGCTCCACAGCCCGCCCATCGAGTTCGCCACGAGGGAAGCCCGATCGAGATCCAGCCCGTCCATCACCGCCTCCAGGAACGTCACGGCGTGTTGTCTGAGATCGACCCCCCGATAGTCGAACGGGTCGCTTTGGCCGGCTCCGGGACGGCTCACGACGATCAAGCGCATGCCCGTCAGCCCCGCCATGAGAGGGGCCCACGCTGCTCCTCCTGCGCCACCGCCGCCGACCAGCAGGGCCGCAGGACCATTGCCCGCCTCGACGACGTTGACCCGGAGCGAGGGCGTCCCGACTCTGAGGAAGCGACTCCGGATGTCGAGCCCGTACCGCTCGAACACGCGAACCTCGGCGTCCTCCAGGCTCTGCGTCGGATCGACCACGTCACTCCTCGGATGGGGCTGCCATTGTGCGGTGGGGCCACAGGCGGCGTCAAAGCCCGCCGGTGCGGAATGCGAGTGAGAATTGTGTCGGGTGGGACCCGCCGAGTGCCTTCCATCGGGTGGCTGACGTGCTCTACGCTTCGCTTCTCATGGAGCCGGCATACGTCGAGACGCTCGAAGCGGCATCGCCCGACCCGGCTCGGCTGGGAGGGAAAGGGGCCAGTCTCTCCCGCCTCGTCCGTTTGGGCTTTCGCGTACCTCCGGGCTTCGTCATCACGGTCGGCGCCTTCCAGGCGACGATGGATCGCCTTGGGCTGTCAGATGCGCTCGAGGAGCTGTCCAGCGGGCTCGTGGAAGGGAGGTCGGCCCCCGATGCCGTGGAGCGGATCCGGAAGGGGCTGGGGGGAGGCCGAGTCCCGGCCGAGGTCCTCGACCCGATCCTGGCCACCGTCGAGCGACTCAGGCTGTGGGAGAACCGAGATGGCCTGATCGTGCGATCCTCGGCTACGGCCGAGGATACGGACGAGCTCTCCTTTGCGGGCATCTTCGAATCCATCCCGATCGAGAGCCGCGACGAGCTCGAGCCAGCGATCCGGAAAGTCTGGTTGTCGTGCTTCTCCCCGCGGGCCCTCACCTACATGCGGGACCGAGGCCTCACTCGGATTCCCATCGTGGCCATCGTCGTCCAGCCGTTCCTGGAGGCGGTGCGGTCCGGGGTTATGTTCACTCGGTTCGCAGGACGGGAGGGCAAGCCCCAGATCCTCGTGGAGCACGTGGAGGGAGGGTGCGAGAAGCTCGTCAAGGGAGAGGTCACGCCCGAGCGGTTGTGGCTGGACGGACCGGACCAGGTCCCCGATGACCTCGAAGGCCTCCTCGCGCCGCTCCACGCCCGCGAGCTCGCCCGGCTGGCGGCGGAGCTCGAAAAGATCTTCGGGGCGCCCCAAGATGTGGAGTGGGTCATCCACGAGGGCCGTGTCCACGTCGTTCAATCCCGGCCGATAACAGCCGGGCTCGATGCCCCTGCGGTGGTCTCTGGCGGACCGGCGCCTGCAGGCTCTTCGCCGGTGCTCACCGGGACGGGAGCGAGTCCGGGCGTTGGTTCGGGCGGGGTCCGGCTGGTCTTCAACATCGAGCACGCGCTCCGGCTCGAACGAGGAGAGGTCCTGGTTACGCCCATGACCAATCCCGACATGGTGGTGGCCATGCGGAACTCGGCGGCCATCGTGACCGACGTGGGAGGCATGATCTGCCACGCGGCCATCGTGTCCAGGGAGCTGGGCCTCCCTTGTGTGGTCGGCACCGAACGCGCCACGAGCGTGCTGTCGGCCGCCCAAGCCGTGACGGTGGACGGCTCGGGCGGAGCGGTATACGAGGGCTTCCTGTCGCTTGGGAGGGACGCCGCCCCTCCTCGCCCGGCCGAATGGGAAGACATCTGGCCGATCTGGGAGCAGGCCACCAAGGGCCGAGACGACCTCATACCGATCGCCCCGACCCTGGCCGCTCTGGAAGCGATCCCGCACGGGATCGGGGCGGTGGTCTTGATATCGGACGTCGACCTGCGGTCGGACGACCAGGGGCTGTGGCGCGATCTCGAGGGATGGTCGGCGGAAGATCGAGCGAGAGCCCTGGCGGGCTATGTCCGACGCGTCGCGGCGGTGGCTGCACGGGCCTCGCTGTCCGCGGTCTTCCTCCTCCCGATCGGAAGCCTCTCCCGTCCGGAGCTGGCCGAGGCCGTCGGGCGGCTGGGCGACGCGCGGATCCGCTTGCACAGACCCGAGGATCCGAATGTCCCCCCGATCGCCCTCGATCCGGGCCCACGGTGGCCGTCCGGGCCTGCCGCGGTGCCCCTCTCGGCCGCAGCCGTCGTCCGAGCCGGGGCCAAGGTGGACGCCCCGGCATTGGGTGGGGTGAGCGAGGCGATCGAGGCCACCCTGGACACCCTCAAGTTCTTCGGGCACCGACCCGGGGTCAGGGGGGCCGGGATGCCCGATCCGGCGTTTCGCCGTCGGTGGTGGGCGATCCTGCCCGAATACGCCCGGTTCCACCAGGAGTTCGCGACGTCCGCCGAGACCGGAACGTTCGAATGGCTGGAGGTTCGGCCTGAGCTCGTCATCTCTCCGCTCTTGAAGTCCCTGGTGCAGCCGGGCTTCGAGATGGTGCCGAGGATCCTGGGGTTCCGCGACGTCGGTCCCATGCACATCAAGTGGATCCGATGTCGCTATCACTTCCGGGCAGACACCTTCGCCAGCGTGTGGGAAGCCATCGTCCGGGCCACCTGGGACGAGGCCTTCATGGCCGACCTCATGAGGCGGGTGCGCGCGTCCTACGCCCACCTCGAGGAGGTGGTCCGGTTGTTCCCGACCTCCGAGGAGGAGTTGGCGTCCATCTCCGCGGACCGCATCGTGGCCCTCATCACGGCCTGGTGGCCGCGGTGGGTCGAGTTCTTCTCACTGTGCTGGTTCATCCAGGCGCAGGGGGACGACATCGCCTACCCGTTCATCGAACAGACAGTCGGCCACCACCTCGCGCGCATCGGGCCGCCCCCGGCCGGCCTCGCGTGGCCGAGCGCCCAGGAGTTCATCGCTCCCACCACGCCCGTGATGAGCGGCGAGTACATGGCCGACGTCGGGCGGCTGCGTGAGGCCCTGCTGACCGCCGGGCTGGATTCTCGGCAGCGCGCCGAGGAAGCCGTGACGCGCGGTGAACATCCAGACCTAGCTGGTCTCATCGACCTCCATCTCGAGCGATGGCACTGGATGCGTGACCGCGACCTGCTGTTCGAGCCCTGGGACACGGTGGGTCGCGTCCTCGACACGGCGCTCGCGACAGAGCCGCACGCCCCCTCGCCGTACCGGGAGAACCTTCGCCGCAACCTCTTCGCTGTGGGATTCCACCTGGACATGGCGCACGCCACGGGGCGGGCGGAGGCGCTGAACCGGATGGCCCGCTTCATCCATGACCTCAACGTGGAACGGGAGAACCATCACCTGCTCTGGCTCAAGTACTCGCATCCGCTCCGCCGCACGTTCCTCGAACTCGAGCGCCGCTGGGTGGCCGTGGGAAGCCTGGAGCCCGGGGACGTCTTCTTCCTGCAGGCCCCTGAGCTCATCGAGAACGCTCGTCGGCTCCCGGCCACCCTTCCCCCGGACGTGATCGCGACCGTGCGGAACCGCCGCCGGGGATTCCTGCTGGAGGCGAAGCTCATCCCCGGGGAGGGCCCGCCCGCCAGGGACGAGGACGACTACCTGTAGGAGCGGTCCTACCTGTCGGGAGACAGCGGCACTTGCCCTTCCATCTCCTCCGCCGCCAGCTTGGGGAACGCCCCCTGCAGAGCGCGGACCCTCCACTCCGGCGACAGAGAGTCCATCCCGAGCCGAACCGGGTCGAGGGGGTCGAACGCGACCAGTTCGATCTCCACCGTTTCGATGAGCGCCTCGTCGAACCGGATCATCAGCACGGCGTGCGGTGAGCCCGGCGCGAGGAGTTGGTCTGGAGCCCCGAACGCGTACACACCGGGGAGGAGGGCTCGATCGATCTCCAGGAAACCGCCGGGGACGTGATGCTCCCGGCTGCCCGGAGCGAGGGCGACGGAGACGGGGGGCTCACCCTCGCGAACGAACGCGGCGGTCGCCCCCGGGCTGTCGTGCAAAAGGCCCATGGCCGGGCCCCCCTCGGTACGAAGGGCCTGGAGCATCAGGACTCGGCCCGTGGAACCGTGTCGGATCGTGTACGTGGACACTGGGGCTACGGCTCCTCTCCGGCCGCCTGGAGGGCGAGTTCCATGGAGGTGAGCTTGGGGAGCCCCCGGCGGAGGAAACGCCAGCGCACCGGCCATTCCAGGCACCCCATTCCCATCCGTTCGGGCTCGCGCGGATCGTAGGCCACCAGCGAGACCACCACCGGCTCGATCACCGCTCCCCGAGCCTGCAACGACACGATCACTCTCGGCGAGCCCTCTGCGAGGGCCGTGTCCGGCAGGCCGAGTTCGTACAGGCCAGGCAGCAGGCGGCGGTCGACCTCTCGGAACCCCCCCGGGACGTGCCGGTCCGCCCGGCCTTCGCGGAGGGCGATCGGCTGAACCCCGCCGCTTCCGCTGCGAAGGTAGGCTGCCGCCAGACCCGGCGCGTCATGACGGAGGCCCGTGACCCCGCCGGCCCCGGCCTCCTCATCCCGCGCGAACACGAACGCGCTCCGGCCCCGGGAGCCGGCGCGGATGACGAGATGGGGCGACGACGGCATCCTCAGGGCACCAACCCCGACCATCTGCCGCCCCCCCACCCGTCGCTCGAGGCGAGCCGCTGTGTGAGTCGAAGCTCGAGACGTTCTCCATCCAGAAGGCTCTCCGTGGTCGCCCCCGGCATGGCCCCTCGGAGGAAGGCGTGCCGGCGCCGGTCTCCGAGCCCCCCGATCCCCACCGCGATCGGGTCCCACGGGTCGTGCACCACCAGATCGATGCGTGTGGCCTCCGGCGCCGCACCGGGAAAGCGGAAGAGGACCAGCGCCTGGGAGCTTCCCTCGGCGAACATCTCGTCCGGCGAGCCGAACTCGTACACGCCCGGCATCGACGAGGCGTCCGCTTCGATGAAGCCGCCCGCCGTATGTCGCCCCAGCGTGGCCGGCCGGAGGCCAACCCTCGTCGGCAGGAGCGTGTCCTCCCTGACGAAGGCGACGGTGGCCCCCGCGGCGTCGTGGGTGAGCCCGGTCCGCGGTCGTAGGGCTTCGTCGGCGTCACGCAGGAACACCCAGAGTAGGTTCGAGGTGCTCCCGCGCCGGTAGGTGAGCGGGCCAAGGACGGGCATGGGCTATGCCTGCTGAACCTGGCTCCGAACGACTCGCCAGGCGGCCTCTCGGGTCTCCTCTACCGTTCGACTGCTCGTGTCGATCTCCACGACCGGCCCCATGCGATACACCTGTCGACGGATCGCCTCGTGCGTGCGGCGGAAATAGGCGGGGGATTCCAGGGAACGCATGTGAAGCACGTTGAGCGATCCCTCCCGGCGGCTTCGCGCCTCCAGCCGAGCTCGGGCGTTGGCGTGGTCGCATCGCAGCAGGATCGTCAGGTCGGGTCGAGCGATGTACGGCTCGAACGCCGAGAACAGCGACAGCACTTCCTCCTCCGGCGGCTCACCGTCGGCGATCACCGCCCCGATCGGGCTCGCCGCGTAGCGATCGCAGACGACTGGCCCGGCGGTCATGGCTTCACCAATCAGCGAAGACAGATGCAGGATCCCCCCGAGGTAGTAGACGAGGCGCGGGATCGGGGCCACGCGCGCATCCAGGCCTACCTCCTCACGGAACGTCACAAACGCCGGCGGGAAGTGGAAGGCCTGCGCCTGGAGGCGCTCCGCGAGGTCGGACGCCACGGAGCTCTTCCCCACTGCGTTCGTCCCCTCGACCACCACCAGGGGCCCGCCGGTCCGCCCCTTTCGGCGCTCGGTCACGCCCCCGACAACGAGTCCCGAGGAACTCATCCCCCACTCCCCTTAGGCCGGGGAGTGATTCGACCATCGGCCGCCGCCTCGTGTCCAGAGGGGAACGCAAGTCCACGGGAGGGGCCTCGGGACTATGCCTCCGGTGAGCGGCGCACCGCTTGCTTCGGATTGGGAAACCACCCGATAGTCAAGTGCTGGTTGCCCGCGCCGCCGTGCAGGCGCCGGAGGTCTCGAGCCACGGCGCGCTGGGCCACGCGCGAGCTCTCCTTCAGGACTTTCGCCCGCAGTCCACCGGCGGCGATCTCTCTGTAGACGCCAGGGTGGGCCAGACCTCGGGCCAGCATGGCCACGATCCACGCCCTCCGCCAGGCCGGAGAGACGGGTCCCCGAAGGAGCCGGCGCATCAGGGGGCCCGGCCGCATGGCGAGGCGCACGTCGGGCTCGATGGCGATGTGGCCGTTCACCCGTTCTGCCACGGCGAGGAGTCGGGAGAGGATCCCGAGAAGCCCGTGCCGGGCCGAGGCCTCCAGGACGTAGGACCAGTCCGTCCCGCCTGATCCGTTCGAGGCCAGGACCCAGGCATCGTGCACGTCCCGAAGGCGGAGGTGTCCGCGCCGGACGACCTTCTCGGCGAGCCATACCAGCATGTCCTCGGAAGACGGGACGCGGACGTGCCGGCCCTCGAGCGTCATCACCCTGCTGCGCTCGAAGAGCGCCGGCTCGACGAACGCAGGCACAAGTCCCCGCCTGGCGGGACGCCCCCCGGCGATGACGTCGACGTGGAGCTGGTGGCCGTCGTCGGTCGTCCTGAGAAGCTTGAGGTGACCGAGCCCCTGACCGTCGAAGCGCGAGGTGCGCAGCCGGACGAGCACGAAACCCCAGCGGTCCCAGAGCTCACGGACGAGCGCAACGCCTCCCGCCGCGCCGGGCGTGTAGACGTCGAGGTCGTTGGAGAGCCGGGGGTAGCGGGGAGCGACCAGCCTCAGGGCCCCGCCGAAGAGCAGAACGAACCGCTCGGCGAGGCCCCGATCGCTCAGGCCTTGCACGACCGCGTCCAGATGCGCCGTATGGCGTTGCATCGCCAGCGCCAGCTCTGAGAGCGGAATTCGTCCGGGAGGGTTCTCCACCAGCTCAGGGAGTAGACGGTTGAACGGCCACAACGTGGCCACGAGCTCCCTGGCGACGGACAGTTCGGCGAGCTCCCCCCCGGCGCCGCATAACGTTTCGAGGATCGCCGGCGCTACGTGATGCTCAACCAGGAGGGGATAGAGACGGTCGAGTTCGGCGTCTGGCGAGGGCGCTGAGAGCAGCCGGTGGGCTGCCTCCAGGGCCGGGCCAGAAAGCGTGGGCGAGGAGAGCTTCCGCACGGCCGTCATGTCGAGTGGGTCGATCACGAGCTCCATTATCGGGAGACGCAGTCGGTCTGGGAAGATCGACCGGTTCGCAGCCGCCCTCCCAGCACGCCACGGGGGCGGGGTATGGGCGCCGGAAAGGGGCACGGGGAGGGATGCTGCCCCGAGGGGCTGACGATCCTCAAACCCCTGAAAGGCCTTCGCTCGGCAGAGGTCAGGGGGTCAAATCCCCTCACCTCCACCACTGTTCGCACGGTATCTGACCAGCGGCCGCGGTCCGGAGAGGTAAGGGGATTCAAACGCCGTCCTCAGCGGCCGCATGCGCTATCGTCGAGCGAACCGACACAAGTACCGCCCTGGGAGACCGGGGCACTTGCGGGCGGCCGCTCGGTGTGCTACAAATAGCACATGACGCAAGTGGGTGTGCGCGAGCTGCGGCAGAGGGCCAGCGAGCTGCTCCGTCGGGTCGAGGCGGGCGAAACCTTCGAAGTCACCGACCGCGGCCGCCCGATCGCCGTCCTCGCCCCGCTTCCTGAGCGAGGTCCCCTCGAGCGTCTTCGTGCTTCGGGTGAGCTGGCGCCCGGCAGGGCCGGGCTGGAGGATCTCCCCGAGCCGATCAAGCTCGCCCCCGGCCAGGAACCGCCCTCAAGCGTGCTCGCCCGCCTCCGGCGCGATGAGCGCTGAGCGGGCCACCTACGTCGATTCGTCTGCCATCGTGAAGCTCGTCGTTCGGGAGCCGGAATCTGCCGCGCTCCGACGATACTTGCGCCGCCGCCGCCCTCTCGTCTCCAGCGCGTTGGCTCGAACCGAGGTGGCGAGGGCACTTCTGCCGCTTGGTCCCGATGTGGTCGTTCGAGGCCAGGAAGTGCTCACTCGATTCGATCTCGCGCGCGTGAACGACCGTGTGCTGACCGCCGCCGGTTCCATGCTGCCTGCGAACATCGGGTCGCTCGACGCTATCCACCTGGCGACAGCCCAGCAGCTTGGTACCGACTTGGCGCGGGTCGTGACCTATGACGAACGCATGTCCCGAGCTGCTCGGACGCTCGGGTTCGCCGTGGCAGCGCCGAGCTGATTGCTCGCAGCGTCAGACAACTCCCCGAAGCAGAACGTCGAGTTGACGAAGGAGGTTCGAATAGCGTCCCGTCACCTCCACGATCGAGCCCCAGTGTGAACCCAAGTATCTTCCGACACCGGAGCTTGCCTACCAGTAGCTCGCTCGCAGCTGCCTCCCCCCACAATCGATCGACGACTACCTGGCCTTCGGCCAGATGATGCTGGTCCAGGGCAAGCACGGCAGTGAGCACGTCCTGTCCAGGCCCTCGGTCGAGCTCATGACCATGGACCACTTGACGCCCGATCAGAAAGCGGCGTCGGGCTTCGTCCCCGGCTTCTGGGACAGCCGGGGTTGGGGGTTCGGCATGTCCGTCGTCACTCGGCGCGACGACGTGGCGAGGTGCGTCGGAACGTTCGGTTGGGACGGCGGCTTGGGCACGACGTGGTATTCGGATCCGAGGGAAGACATGGTCACCATCATCATGACCCAGCGCGCTTGGACGTCCCCCAGCCCCCCGGCTGTGTGTCTCGACTTCTGGACCTCGGCGTACGCGGCGATCGACGACTGAGCGGCCCTTGAAGGGTCTCGTTGCGCTGGCCGATACAAGAAGCAGCGTCCCACGAGAAGGCGAGATCAGGTGGCTGCTCCCAGGACCAAGCGAGCACGGCAGGACGACGGCGCCTTGGCGTGGGTCGGGGAGAACGAGGTGCGGTCGGTCGCCCAGCTCAAGATGCTCCACCGGCTGGCCCGCCGCCTCAACGAGCTCAACGATGTGGGGCAGATCGCCGAGGCCATTACCGGCGAGCTTCGTGCCCTCATCGACTACCACAACTGCCGGGTCCACCTCATCTCAGAAGATGGGAAGACCCTCGTCCCGATCGCCTTCCGGGGAGAACTCTCCGCGTACCAGGGAGAAACCTTCGACGCGCTGGTCCTCCGCGTGGGGGAAGGGGTCACCGGGCGGGTCGCGGTCTCTGGTGAGTCCTACTACGCGCCGAACACCAACGTCGATCCCTATGCCGTACTCATTGCGGGGACGCCCGAACTGGACGAGTCGCTCCTGGTTGTCCCGCTTAGCTACGGCGCAAAGGTCATCGGGACCGTGGCGCTGGCGAAGCTCGGGATCGACCAGTTCGACGGGGAGGACCAGCGACTCCTGGAAGTGCTGGCCTCCCACGCCGCGGTGGCCATCGAGAACGCCAGGCTCCTGGAGCAGGAGCGCCAGCAGGCGAGCGCCTCGCAGGGGCTCCTGAAGTTCTCGCAGGCGTTGACGAGGATGCACGGGGTCCGAGAGGTGCTCGCCCAGGCCGTAGCCTCGATCCCCGCGCAGATCGAATGCGCCGGCGTGCAGGTCTACGTTCGCAATCCCGCCACCGGAGGGTTCAGGTGGATGCTCGGTTCACTCATCGAGCCGGCGCCGAAGGATCCTCCAGAAGTGCCAGGGCAGGTGGCCATGGATTTCTTCCACTCGGTCGATGAGCCGTTCATCCTTGCCCGGGAGGTCGTGGCGACGGTGCCCGAGCAATACCGGCTCCTCGACTTTGACGGAGAGGTCTTGGTGGCGCCCCTTCGGTGGGAGCCGGAGAATCTGGGGGCCATCGTGATCCTGTCGCCGTCGGCGGGCGCCCGGTTCGGCGAACTGGACTTGGCCCTCGCCCAAGGCATGGCCGATATCACCTCGCTGGCGCTCGGGAACGCGAGCCGGTTCGACGAGCTGCAACAGGCCGCCCAGCGTCTTCGAGCGCTCGACGAGATGAAGAACACGTTCCTCGACGCCGTGTCGCATGAGCTGAGGACTCCGTTGGCTGCCGTCCTGGGGATCGCTCTGACCCTGCAGCGAAGGGACATCTCCCTGTCCGTCGAGGATTGGCAGGACCTGCTCGGCCGGCTCGTGACGAACGCCCGCAAGCTCGAACGCCTTCTCTCCGACCTCTTGGACCTGGACCGGCTCGCCCGCGGCATCGTCCAGCCGAACCGGCAGCCCACGGACGTGGCCGCGCTGGTCCGGCGGGTCGTGGAGACTACCGACCTGTTCGGAGACCACCCGGTATCCCTGGACGTGCAGCCGCTCGTCGTCCCGATCGATGCGCCCAAGGTCGAGCGGATCCTGGAGAACCTGCTGGCGAACACGGCGCGGCATACCGCGGCGGGAACCCGCGTGTGGGTGCGGGCAGAGTCCCAGGACGGAGGCCTCCTGCTGGCCGTGGAAGACGAGGGCCTGGGTGTGCCCCAGGACCTGAGGGAAGCAATCTTCGAGCCCTTCCGGCAAGGCCCCCGGCGTACCCCTCACTCTCCGGGAGTCGGGATCGGTCTTTCTCTGGTTGCCCGATTCGCTGAGCTTCACGGGGGAAGAGCATGGGTCGAGGATCGTGGCGGCGGGGGAGCTTCCTTTCGGGTCTTCCTGCCCGGGGCCGATGCGGCCCAGATCGCGCCGGCCTTGAGCCAGGCGGCGGAGGCGTGGAGTTGAGGGTTCAGAGCCAGCCGCGGCGCCTGAACGCCCGGAGCAGCAGGAGGGCCGAGACGATCATGAGCCCGAGCGCGAACGCGTATCCGAAGAGCCAGTTCAGCTCCGGCATGTGGCGGAAGTTCATACCGTAGATCCCGGCGATCAGCGTGGGCACCAGGATGATCGCGCCCCACGACGTCAGACGCTTCATGATCTCGTTCAGCCGGTTGCTGACCACGGCGAGGTGAGCTTCCAAGGCGGAGGACAAGATGTCGCGCAGGTTGTCGAGGAAGTCCGTCGCCCGCAGGACGTGGTCGTACACGTCCCGGTAGTACGGCTCGAGCGGGGCGCTCACCACGTCGATCGTTCGGCGTTGCATGACGTCGAGGACCTCGCGAAGGGGAGTCGCCACCCGGCGGAACTTCAGGAGCTGCTTCTTGAGCTGGAAGATCTGCGTCTGGCGCCCCATCTCCTCTGCGGTGGGCGTCTCTTGCTCCCGGAACACCGTGTCCTCCACTTCTTCCGACAGGTCTTCCAGGCGGTCCAGGGCGTCGAAGTATCCGTCCACGATCTCATCGAGCAGGAGATAAAGGAGGTACGCGCCTCCCTCCCGACACAGCTCCGTGTGCGCCTCCGAGCGCTTGACCACCTCGGCCAGGTCGTACGGGGGGTCCTTGCGCACGGTGACCAGGTAGTTGTGGCCGACGAAGGCCGCCAGCTCGTGCCCCTGGAGCTCGGCGTCGCCGGCGCTGACCGCGTAGGCCACCAGGAAGTAGTAGGACCCGTACTGCTCGATCTTGGGCCGCTGATGAGGATGCAGGCAGTCCTCGAGGGCCAGCTCGTGGAAGCCGAACTCCCGCCCCAACATGGCCATGTTCTCCTGGGTGGGTCCCTCGATGTCGAGCCACAGGACGACGTCGGAGTCCTTCAGGTGTTCGCTGGCCTGGGCCGGTTCGAATTCGGCCGACTCGAGTCGCCCGTGCCGGTAGAGACGGCAGGTCGTGGCCATGGCGTGGCGAGGGTAGCGCAGGATCCTCGCCGCGGGCGAGGATCGGCCCCTTACAACAGTGGCTCGAGGGAGGCCTGGATCTGTGGCGCGGTGGCGGGTCCTTCGAACCTGCCCCGGATGACCGCCTTCCGGTCGATCACGATCGTCCAGGGCTCGGTCTGGAAGCCCCACTTCTTGAAGGCCGGGGACTGGTTCTCGATCGTGGCCGGGGGCGGCGTGAGGTCCTCACCGGGCAGGAACTCCTCCACGTGGATGAAGTTGGCCTTGTCCTTCCCGATCTGCTGATAGGCGAGCAGCTCCTCGTCGACCACCGGCCCGCACAGCTGACTCTCGCACAGCAGTGGAGTGGCGAACGTGACCACCGTGGGCTTGCCGTTCTTCAGCGCCTGGTCCAGGGAGATGTAGTGCATGGGGTCGGGTGGGGGGCGAGTGCAGATCTGCCGGAGTCCCTTGAGGGTGTGGGCCACGGGCGTCCTGGTCGAGAGGGCCTTCGAACCGAGCGCCGCCGGGAGCTGCTCGTCGGTGGCCTGGAGAACGGCCTGGCCGAAGAATCGATCGGATCCGTCGGTGAAGCTCACCCCAACCAGCCAGCTCCCGACACCCGGGACGTCTAGCGTCGTGGCGTAGGTTCCCGGCAGGGCGCTGCGGGGGGCTGAGTCATCGAACTCGCTGGCCGGGGCGAACGGGTACCAGGTGGCGGGGAAGGGCCCCAGTGGGGCGCCGGTGACGTCCTTGGCCAGCCAGGCGCGAGGCGAGCCTCCGGTCACGACCTCGCCGGTGTTGGTGACCAGCCCGAAGCTGAAGTAGGTCTTCCCCGGGTTGAACGGCGACTCGGGCGACAGGACCGAGAGCTCGGTCGCCCCTTCCCGAAGTGCGTCGAGCGAGCCCGAACCCTGTGGCTTGGGCTTCGAGCTCCCCGTGCAGGCCGAGGCCACGAAGACCGCCCCCATGCTGCCCACGCCGACGAGGAACTGCCTGCGAGAGATGGTTGCGCCCATGAGACTCATCCAGGGTACCGGCTGATCCGTGGTTGTGCGGGGAGGCGGTCGCCTCGGGGCCCGGGCAGTCCGGATCGGTCCGAGGTGGAGGATCTTGCCTACGAACCCGAGGGGAAGCGCACGAACTCGAAGTGCATGCCATCGGGCACGAGCCACTGGCCGCCCCACGTGAATCCCCACTGCTCGAAGATCTCCACCAACCGCTGATCCTGGTGCGGCCTCTTCCCGAACACGTTTCGCCGCGCGTTGATGTCGATGGCCACGCCCCACGCGTGGTGCGAGATCCCGGCCTCCGGATTCCGATTGATGAAGCGAGACGAGTAGCACCCGGCGTACTGGCGGACGTCGATGAGCGTGGCCAGCCCCTCTCGCTCCAGCTCGGTGAGGGCTCCCCGAAGCTGAGGGATGATGGCCCGATTGCACGTGACCTTTCCGATGATGGGCACCTCGGTCGTGACGATGTGGGAGCGGACCCAGGCTGGATACACCTTGAGATATCCGCCTACCGGCCGGGCCGCGAACTCACCGAACAGCTCCTTCAGGCGAACGGGAGGCAGCACCGCGTCGCCCTGACGGAAGAAGGGGGTCTCGCCGGGGCCTCGCACCCGGAGCGGTAGCCCTTCCGGCAGCCGCGCCCGGATCCGCGAGGTGATGTGCTGGCGCGAGCCTTTCGGTCCCGGCTCGATCAGGAGATATCGGTCCTTCCGGATGCCGAGCTTCGCCGCGGTGGCCCTGCTGACGAACACTTCGTGCGCGCCGATCTCGGCATCCGGGACGATGCCGGCCACGCGGATCCGCTCCGTTCCGAACAGGAGGATCCCGCCGATCCCGATGTGGCGAAGCCCGGCCTCGGTCATCCCCAGCAGCGCCTCGCCCCGTTCGAGGGCGGACAGCAGCGCCCGGTCGGAGGGCGAGAGGAAGGGCGCGTACCCCTGCGGCGTGGCGGCGCCCACTTCGAGGGGGATGGCCAGGCCTGCCGGAGGCACGTCCACTCGCGTCCCGTCGGAGGCGATGGAGCTAGAGAGCCATGCGGTGCCGCTCGCGACCCTCACCACGTGAGCGACGCCTCGGATCCGGCTGACCGCCTGCCCCAACCCTGAGGGGAGTCCTCCCGGCGTCCACGCGAGGAGTGCGTGGGGTTCGACGGGCTCCACCTTGGGTCGGGGTGTGTTCGCCGGCTCGAGGGGCCGCAGCACCGAGGAAGGCGCTTGCCCGCCGGCCAGCAGACCGATCGTGCCGCCCGCCAGCAGCCCGGCGACCAGCGCCACCCCTACCACGCCGAGCCGGAGCGGACGGCGGCGAGGAGGGGGAACCCCGATCCCGCGGACCCTGCGCCGGCGGAGCTTCATCGCGAGTCACCGCGTAGTGACAACGCGATGCGAACGATGGTCGTCAGATCGAAGCTGGGACCGGTGATCGACCGGTACACACGGCCGTCCATCCATTCGAGGAGATGGTCTTCGGGAGACCAGCGCCCCACGTTCGAGCCGAGCATGACCGTCAGCTCGTCGGGGCTGTTGGGCGGCGCGAGGTCCTGGCCGGATGCCTGGTAGAGGACGAGCCCCACGCCATCGAGCTCGGCGACCGGGCGCCGGTAGACGAACGTGACGCCCGTGGACTTTCCCGACGTCGCCGTCTGCACCGCCACCCGCCGGTACCCGGTCGGGAGGAACGACGGTCCTTGCAGCGCGAACTTGGCCCGAGCGACGCCCTGTTCGACGACCCCACCGGACCACTGCCGGACTCGCCACCCCACCGGCTGCGGCAAGCCCCTGACGGGGATCGACGCCGCCGTCTGGAGCAGCCGTGACCGCGGGAGGTTCGTCGCCACGAGGAACTCGCCTTTGGCGGTGTGCAGCGCCAGCCGGCGAGGCTCGGTGGACGTGGCGGGTAGGTAGTACCCGGTCCCCTTGCGGCCGGGAATCTTCAGGGTCTCGGGGAAGGGACCGATGCCGAAGAGCGCGGGTAGGTCCCAACCTTCGACCCTCGTCACGGTGAGCCACGCCAGGCCGCTCGCGTAGGCCAGGACGCTCTGCGTGTAGGGACGGAGCTGTGAGCCGGGAAACCGGCCGGCACGGTAGAGGCTCAATCCTCCCGTGGCGCAGGGCTGGACCGGACCCGAGCCATGGGGACACCCCGACCCTGGCCCGGACGGGAGCGGGTCATCCAGGAATCCTTCGTCCACGACTTCGGCCCCGGGCCGGACGACGAAGGCCTTCGGCGAAGGCGCCGATGTGGACAGCGAACGAGCCGAGGCCTCGAACACGGGGTCCTCCGCGCTCTCCGAAGGCAGTCCCATCTGCGTGGCCCACAGCGACCGCTCGCGGCCACTGGCGGGAAACACCTTGTACTGCAGCGGGAACCATGTCCCCCTGTCCAACCACAGCACCACTCGGTCCTGGGGAAAGAACGGTCGCCACGATCCGAGGAACGTGAGGTATTGGAACAACGGCGTGGCATCCTGGTAGGTGAGCTCCACGGTAATCGCGCCGCGGCCGGCGACGCGGTCCTGGCCATTGACCACGACCTTGTCCGAGGCAGCCAGCACGGTCATCGGGACGATGACGTCGCTGGGCATGGCCGCCCTCGCGTCGAAGGGCGGGCGGTCCACGATCGAGCGAGTGACCGGACCGTCGGTGGGACACGCGGGCAGGTTCGCCGAGGGGCACGGGTCGGGTCCGGAGGCCTCCCAGGTCCTCCCGTCAGTGACCAGTGACAGGTCGTTGCGGGGCCAGCTCCCGGGCGGGTAGTTCGTGGTGTCCTTGACCCGGACGCGGAAGGACTCGGGCGCCATGAAGTCGACGGTGGCCACGAAGGTTCGGTTCGGCACCGCCTTCGTCCAGTTCGATTCGGCGACGTCGAAGGTGGCCTGGTAGCCCTCCAACCCGGAGGCCGCCCGAACGAGCTCGTGGGGGATCTCAGAAGCGAGGGCTACGGTATTCACTCTCCCGATGGGGACCAGTCCTCCGGACGTGAGGACGAGGCCGAGGATGACCCCCGTCGCGGCGCCGACGACGGCTGCCCGCCGCTCGATCAACCAGCTCAGCCAGCCGCGGACGGGGCTCGAGGGCGGCCCCCAGCCGAGCAGGCGGTCGGCTTCCTCGTCCCGGACCTTCGCCATGATCGCCGGCACCATGTCGGGGACGGGAGGGGCCACTTCGAAGCGGGCCGCTTCCCGGATTCGCCACGCCCCCGCCTCGAACTGCGCGCAGATAGGGCAGGTTCGTCGATGGTCCTCGACCTCAGCGGAGAGCGCGGCGCGCTCGTCCATCGCTGTGCTGATCTCGCCCTGGGCGGCGTCACATTTCACTGGCCGCCTCCTCCTCCTCGGACAGAGCCAGCATCAGCGCGGCGCGGGCGCGATGCATCCGGCTCTTCACGGTCCCCAGGCGCACCCCCAGGATCACCGAGGCCTCCTGGTAGGTGTACCCCAGGACCTCGATCACGACGAACGGCTCGCGCAGGGAGTCGGGCAGTCGCCGGATGGCGTCGTGGATCCTGGCGCGCTCCTCCGCTCCCGGGGTCGCCGCGGAGCGCTCGCCCTCCCCGCCCGCCTGGGCGTGGTCGGCCACCGGCGTCTCGCGGCGCGTCTTTCGGTACGCGTCGATCGCGCAGTTGCGGACGATGCGCAGGAGCCAGCTCGTGAACTTCGCCTGCCCCCGGTAGGACGCGAGTCCGCGGTAGGCCCGGAGGAAAGCATCCTGGGTCACGTCCTCGGCCAGGGCGCGGTTGCGGGTGAGGTGATAAGCGAAACGCCACACGTCCGCCTGGTACTCGCGGACGAGCGACTCGAAGGCCCGAAGGTCTCCCGCGCGAGCCCGGCGGATCGTCTCCGGTTCCGGCTCTCGCACGCCCCTCCCCTCGGCCCCCCCTACCCCTCGCGGCTCCCCAGAGGGCAAGCGTAGCCCGGTGCGCCTCGTCCATTCGAGGTGAAGGACGGCTTCGGAGCCTCAGCGGTTCTCGGGGCCACCGGGGCGAGCGGGTAGAGTCTGGCCGGCATGGACCCCCGGGAAGACGAGAAGCGTGCTGCCGCGCGGGCGGCGGCCATGCTCGTTCCCCAAGGCGCGACCGTTGGTCTGGGGAGCGGCACCACGGTTGCCCACTTCCTGGCAGCGCTGGCCCGCCGGGATCTCGCGCTGACGTGCGTGGCCACGTCGGCTGCCACCGAGGAGACTGCTCGCACGCTCGGCCTGTCGGTGCAGCCGTTCGATCGGCTCGATCGGCTCGACATCGCGGTGGACGGGGCGGACCAGGTCGACTTCGACCTGTGGTTGGTGAAGGGGGGCGGCGCCGCCCACACCAGAGAAAAGGTGGTGGCCGCTTCGGCCGACCGGTTCGTGGTGATCGTGTCCTCGGACAAGGTGGTGGATCGGGTCGGCCCGCCCGTCCCCTTGGAAGTGCTGCGATTCGGGCTGGCGGCCACGGTCAGGCGCCTGGCCGAACTGGGAGAGGCGGTAGTCAGGCAGGGCGTGCCGGTCACGGCCGACGGAAACGTCATCGTCGACTTCCTCGGAAAGGTGGACGATCCGAACGAGCTCGCTTCCGCCCTGGCCGCCGTGCCCGGCGTGGTGGAGCATGGACTGTTTCCCCCGAACCTCGTGTCCGAGGTCCTGGTGGGGCGGGCCGATGGTTCGGTGGAGCGACTTCTCGCCGGCTAGATCCAGCTCGGGAACCACATCCGGGCCTTCCACGCGGTGTAGGAGATGGCCCTCCCGGTGAGGACAGGGAAGAAGAACACGAAGACGCCCACGGAGATCACCACCACCAACCAGGCCACGGGGGCCAGCGCGCGGGCTTGCTCCTCGCCGATCCGCACTTCGGAGAGATCCTTCAAGGCGTACACCAACGCGAGGACCATGAACGGCGTGATGGGCACCATATAGAAGAGGAAGTTCGTGCGGGCCGCGAAGAACCAGGGGAAATACTGGACGGCGATCGACACCACCACCAGGCCCGCCCGCCAGTCGCGCTTGCGGATCCACGAGAAGACCGCGTAGGGGAGCGTGAACACCATGCCCCAGAAGATGATCGGGTTGCCCATCCCGAGGATCTCGGCCGGGGAGGCGCAGTTCGGACCCTTCATCCGGGTGCACGCGTAGTAATAGGCGACCGGCCGTTTCATCAGCACCCACGACCACGCCGGCGAGGCGTAGGGATGCGTGGCCCGGAGGTGGATGGAGTATTCGGCCATGCTCTTCTGCAGCCGTGCCCACCCGGCGATGTCCGCCCCGTGATCCGCGAACCACCTCGCGTAGGAAGCCACGTACACGGCGAGGGGAAGGATCACCAGGAGCAGGAAGATCCCGAACCCCTCGTCTCGGACGGCTTCCCACAGCGGCCTGGGGAAGCCCGCCTCCTTCCTTCGAGAGCGCTCCCAGGCCACGACCAGCACGATCGCGCCGACCAGTGCCGTGCCTCCGGACCACTTGGTGGCCAGGGCTGCCCCGAACGCCAGGCCCGTGGCCACCCGCCACGGGCGAAGGATGGGCGATGGCGGCCGGTCGGGGGGGAGCTCGAGCAGCAGGGATTCGTCGGCGAGGTCTTCCGTCGCTGGGGGCGGGGGCGTTCGCCGTTCGATCCACCGCCGGTCGAGCACCAGGCAGAGGAACCCAGCCACGACGAACGTCGCGACGAAGATGTCGAGCATCGAGATCCGCGACTGCACGAAGTTGAGGTTCTCGGTGGCGAGCAGGAGTCCGGCCACGCCGGCCCACAGGACGCTGCGGAAAACCGCGTAGACGAGGAGGGCGAGCAGCGTGACCGAGAGTGTTCCGGCCACGGCGGACGCGAACCGCCAACCGAAGGGGCGGTTGCCGAACGCCGCCTCCCCGCCGGCGATGATCCAGCGGCCGAGGGGCGGGTGCACGGTGTCGGTTTGTTCCCCCGGGTTGTCGAGCTTGCATGCCTTGTAGTTGAAGCCCGCGTCGATGCATCCGTCCTTGGCGTAATAGACCTCGTCGAACACGTACTCGTGCGGGGCCGAGACGTGGTAGAAGCGCAGCCCTCCTGCGATGGCCGTGACGGCGCCGATCACCAGGATCGGACGGGCGTACCAACGCTTGCGGACGGGATGCCTCTCGACCCGCGATGGCAGGCGAACCGCGAGGTCGTCCTCGTATTCGAGCGGAGCTCCAGAGGTTGGAGGCGGCGGAGGGAGTGCCGACATATCCCGCAGGATAGCGGGGCTCGATCGGGAAGAAGCCGGAATGGTCACCCATAATCGGGCCGATGGCTTCCTCTCCCGGCACCCTGTTCCTGGTGGGCACGCCGATCGGAAACCTGGAGGACATGACCGATCGGGCTCGGCGCGTGCTCGGCTCCGTGGACCTCATCGCTGCCGAGGACACCCGGCGAACCGGCCGGCTGCTCGCGAGGTTCGGGATCACAGGGCGATTGGTCTCGTTCTTCGAAGGAAACGAGCGCTCTCGGGTTCCCGAGCTGGTGCAGGCGCTGCGCGATGGGTCCGACGTGGCGGTGGTGTCCGACGGGGGGATGCCGGGGCTGTCCGACCCGGGCTATCGATTGGTGGCCGCGTGCGTCGAGGAGGACATCCCCGTGGACGTGGTGCCCGGCCCGTCCGCTGCCGTGGCGGCCCTGGTGGTGTCGGGCCTGCCCACCGATCGGTTCGTGTTCGAAGGGTTCCTCCCACGCTCGGGAGGGGCGCGGGCCGGGCGGCTGGAAGCGCTGGCGGCCGAACCGCGCACGATCGTGCTGTTCGAGTCGCCGCGGCGCGTGGCGAAGACGCTGTCGGATCTGCGGGCGGCCCTCGGCGATCGGCGAGCTGCCATGGTCCGCGAGCTCACCAAGCTCCACCAGGAGGTGCTTCGGGAACCGCTCTCCCGGCTGCTGGACACGCTTCGGGATCGCGAATTGAAGGGCGAGGTCGTACTGGTGGTCGAGGGGGCGCGCGACGTTCCCGCGGCGGGCGACCTCGCCGAAGCCGTTCGCCAGGCTGAGGAACTCGTCCGAGGAGGCGCCCGCAAACGCGACGCCGCCCGCCAGGCCGCGCGCGCCACGGGCGTGCCGGCGAGCCGGATCTACGCCGCGTTGGTCGGCCAGGGCTAAGGGACGGCGGCCGGTTCGATCAACTCCTCGGCCGGGCGGCGTGCCGAGAGCTCGGAGAAGACCATCGCCAGGAGGACGAGGGCGGCGCCGCCCCACTGATGGAGGGCCAGGCGTTCGTCGATCCACACGGCGGCGAACGCGGCCGAGAACAGCGACTCGCCAGCCAGCAGGATGACCGCGCGCACCGGGGTCAGCGTTCGCTGGGCCAGGATCTGGATGGTGAAGGCGACGCCGGAGCCGAGGACCCCGGTGAGGATCAATAGCGGCCACACTCTGAGGGAGACCGCCGTCCCGAGCCGCAACCCACCCGGCGCCGCCGCGATGAGGTGGAACAGAGAGGACGCGGCCATCTGCGCCAGCGAGAGCATCCACGGAGGAAACCGCGGCGAGTAGTAGCCGACCGCCGTGATGTGGCCGGCCCAGGCCACCGCGCCTGCCGCCACAAGGAGGTCGCCGGCGTGGAACCGGATCGACCCGAGGTCCCGGACGGACAGCAAGGTGAGCCCGGCGAAGGAGATGAGGACGGCGGCCCACGCCGACCTCGGCGCCCGATGGGCGAATGCCACCAGTCCGAGGATCGGGGTGAGCACGACGTAGAGCCCGGTGATGAAGCCGGCGTTCGTGGCGGTGGTGCGGGCCAACCCTTCGGTCTGGAGGAAGTACCCCAGGAACATGAGCGCCCCCAGGATGGCCCCGGGTATCAGGACTTCCCGGACTCTGCGCCGCGGCTCCGGCGTGGCCCGTCGCAAGATCGGGAGGAGGACGAGGATGGCCGCCAGGCCGAGAATCCGCGACCACGCCATGAACGGGATGACCGGGAGGTGCCGGAGCGCGATCTTGGTCCCCGGGAAGGTGGCGCCCCACAGAACGGGGGTGAGAAGGAGGAGCAGCCCGGCGTCGAGCTTGCGGGTCGTCCGGCGCGCCACGCCGGGACGATACCGCAGGGGTCGGGAACCACGGACGGCCTTGCAGTCCGACCTCTCGTTGCGCTCGGTCAAGGTTTGGGGCTTGCTGCTGCCCGGCGGTGTGGTCTTCGCCTGATCGTCACTGACCCAACGCGGCGCCACCTACAATCGCCCCTGTGAAGGACACCTTCTACATCACCACACCCATCTACTACGTCAACGACGTGCCGCACATCGGGCACGCCTACACCACGGTGGCGTGTGACGTCATCGCCCGGTACCGCCGCCTCAAGGGCGACAAGGTCTTCTTCCTGACGGGGACCGACGAGCATGGCCAGACCAACCTCCGGGCCGCCCAGCAGCGTGGGCTGAAGCCCCAGGAGTGGGTCGACCAGATCGTCCCCCACTGGAAGGAGGTCTGGGAGCGACTGGAGATCTCCTACGACGACTTCATCCGGACCACGGAGGAGCGCCACGACCGGAGCGTCCAGGACTTCGTCCAGCGCCTCCACGACGCCGGGGACGTCTATCTGGGCACCTACGAGGGCCTGTATTGCATCTCTTGCGAGGAGTTCAAGACGGGGAGCGAGATCCTCGACGGCCAGCTCTGCGCCATCCACAAGATCCCCCTCGAGCGGGTGCAGGAGCAGAACTACTTCTTCCGCCTCTCGGCCTACCAGGACCGCCTGCTCCAGCTCTACCAGGAGCACCCAGAATTCGTCCGCCCGAAGACCCGGATGAACGAGGTGACGGCGTTCGTCAAGGCTGGGCTGCAGGACTTTTCGATGTCCCGGACCTCGTTCGACTGGGGCGTCCAGATCCCTTGGGACCCCAAGCACGTGGTCTATGTATGGGTGGACGCCCTCTTCAACTACATCACGGCCACCGGATTCGGCGTCGACGAGCAGCGGTTCCGGTCGATCTGGCCGGCCGACGTCCACATGATGTCGAAGGACATCCTCCGGTTTCACGCGGTGTTCTGGCCGGCCATGCTGATGTCCGCCGGGCTGCCGGTCCCGAGGAGTGTCTTCGTGCACGGGTACCTCCTGGTCGGCGGGGAGAAGATGTCGAAGACCCGGCTGACCGGGATCCGTCCCTTCCAGCTCACGGACCATTTCGGCGTGGACGCCTACCGCTACTACTTCCTGCGCGAGGTTCCGTTCGGGCAGGACGGGAGCTTCTCGTGGGAGTCCATGACCGCCCGCTACAACGCGGAGCTGGCCAACGGCCTCGGCAACCTGGCCAGCCGGATCCTGGCCATGGCAGGGTCCTACTTCGGTGGGTTGGTCCCAGAGCCGTCCAGCCGGGGGGGATCGGGCCGGCTACGCGAAGCCGCCAAGGCGCTGGTCGAGCGGTTCCCCGCCCACATGGAGGCCTTCCAGCTGAGCGAGGGGGTGGGCGCGCTCGACGAGTTCGTCCGGGAGGCGAATCGGTATCTGGTCGAGGTCGCCCCCTGGAACCTGGCCAAGGATGAAAGCCGTCGCAAGGATCTCGCCGACTCCATCTACGCCTCTCTCGAGGCTCTCCGCCTCATCGCAGTGTTCGCCTCGCCGGTGATGCCGGGGGCCAGCGCCCGGCTGTGGGCCCAGCTCGGGATCGCCGAGCCACTCTCCGCCCAGCATCTTCCGCCCGCCGCCAGGTGGGGCCTGCTGGAGCCGGGGACCCGCACGAGCAAGGGTGAAGCCCTCTTCCCCAGGCTCGAGGACTAACCCTCAACCGCCGGTGGAGACCGACGCTCCCGATCCGAGAACCTTCGCGGTGGACACGCATTGTCACCTGTTCTTGATGGAAGGCGATACGGCCGAGGTGGTCCGAGCGGCCCGGCGGGCCAAGGTCGAGCGATTGGTCTGCGTCGGGATCGACCCCGACAGCAGCCGGAGGTCCCTCGAGATGGCGGAGTCCTTCCGGGGGGTCTTCGCCACGGCGGGCGTCCACCCTCACTCCGCCACCGCGTTCGACCGCCCCGCCGGTTCGGTCATCGAGGAACTGCTGGCCGACCCGTTGGTGGTCGGGGTCGGGGAGACAGGCCTCGACTATTACCGGAGGCTTTCTCCACAAGAGGATCAACAGCGTTCGTTCCGCACCCACATCGCCCTGTCGAGGGAGACGGGCAAGCCCCTCGTCGTCCATGTCCGGGAGGCATGGGACGACGCCCTCCGGATCCTGGCCGAGGAAGGAGCCGAGCGCGTCGTGCTGCACTGCTTCTCGGGCGACGAGCACGTGGTACGGGAAGCGGCGGCACGGGGGTACTTCCTCTCCTTCGCCGGGAACGTCACCTATCCCAACGCCGGCCCCTTGAAGGCGGCGGCGACGGCGGCCCCCGAGGGTCAAGTACTCGTGGAGACTGACAGTCCATTCCTGGCTCCTCAGGCCGCTCGCGGCGCGCCGAACTCCCCCGCAAACGTGGTGGAAACGCTCGCCGCTCTGGCGTCGCTTCGAGACCTGAACCTGGACGCGATGGTCCGGCTCACCACCGAGGCCTCGTACCGAGCCTTCCCGCTCTTGCGCTAGAGGATCGCTCGAGCCTTCCCACTCCCCCGAACGGGCGTTCGGCAGGACACTTGCACCTCTACTTGACACTTTGCTAGGGTCCGTCACTGTTAGAGCCGCAGCGCCGCCACCCGGTGGCACTTCCCCGCTGAGGCGCCCGTGACAGGTTGGACGGGGGCTGGATATGACGGTGAGGGTGCGGCGGGGACGGCGCGGGGGCATGGCGGCCCTGGCGCTCCTGGCGGGCGCAAGTCTCCTCCGAAGCTCGATGGCAGTCTCCGCGCCGCGGTCGAACGCGGCCCACACGCTGAACCTCAGGCTCGAGAACGGGAAGGCCGATCGGGCCCCCGACGCGACCATCGGTAAGTGGGTCATCGAAGGTCTCCCCGCCAAGAACTGGAAGCTGGCCGAGGCCGCCCTGAGCGTCCCTTCGAGAGGGATCCGCGACGGGCTCTTGCTGTTGGCGCTGGTGGTCAAGGTCGGCGTGGACAGGCCCCGGCCGGTCCTGACCAACGCCGTCACATCCGACCAGCTCGTCTCCGCCCTTGGGATTGAGCTCGGCAAGGACGATCGGGTGCAGCCCACCGGCATTCTATGGACCGGGATGCGATTCCGGGTCGTCCGGATCGAGCACGTCGTGGAAACGACTCCCGTCACGGTTCCGTTCGAAACCCTCATCCAGTACTCCAAGGCGATGGATCCCTCGGAAACGAAGGTCACCACCAAGGGCCAGATGGGGACGGCGGTGTGGACCTGGCGGGTCACCTACCGCAACGGCCGAGAGGTCGGCCGGATCCTGCTGTCCGAGAACGTCCTGACGCCGCCGGTGAACGAGGTCCTCCTCAAGGGCAAGCCCGCCAGCGGCGCCCACGGATCGCAGATCGGGCAGGCCTCCTGGTACGACTTCTGCCGGATCGACGGCGATTACGCGGCTCACCTCACGCTCCCGTTCGGGACGGTGGTCACGGTCACCAACCTCGACAACGGCAAGACCGTCACTGTGGTAATCAACGACCGTGGCCCCTACGGCGTCCCGGGGAGAATCATCGACCTCTGCGACTCCGCCTTCTCCCAGATCGCGCCGCTCTCCCAGGGCGTCGCGAACGTCCAGATCGCCTGGTAGCCCCGGCGGGGCGCTCACTCCGAGCCAGATCCGCGACGTTGCGGCGCGTCACGCGATCAGGCCGCGCAAGTCCCTCGGGCAGCACTTCCTGATCGAGCCGGCGCTGGCGCGCCGCATCGTCGAGATCGCATCGGTGGGGCCGGACGCCCACGTGCTGGAGATCGGGGCGGGGCTGGGCTCGCTGACGCTCCCGCTGGCGAGAACCGGGGCGGAAGTGATCGCCCTGGAGCTGGACCGCTTCCTGGTCTCCGCCCTCCAGGAGGTCGTGGGCGAGTTCCCGCGCGTTCGGGTGGTGGTGGCAGACGCGGTCTTAGCCGAATGGAACGGCCTCCTGGAGCACGCTTCCCCATGGATGGTGGTGGCCAACCTCCCGTACAACGTGGCCGTCCCCGTGGTCATGCGGCTCCTGGAGACCGCGCCCTTGGTCGAGCGGATGCTGGTGATGGTCCAACGGGAAGTGGGCGAACGGCTGGCCGCCGACCCCGGACAACCAGCGTTCGGCGCGGTGAGCCTCCGCGTGGCGTACCGGGCCGAGGCCCGCCTCGTCCGGAGGGTCTCCCGGACCGTGTTCTGGCCGCGTCCCAACGTCGACTCGGTCCTCGTATCGCTGGTTCGACGCCCCCCTCCGGTGCGAGTCGATGAGGCTGCCCTGTGGCACGTCGTCGACACGGCGTTCAACCAGCGACGCAAGACGATGCGCGGAGCGATGGTCCGGCTGGGGCTGGAGCGGGCCCAAGCGGAGGCGGCGCTGGCCGCTTGCGCTATCGACGTCGCCACGCGCCCGGAGCGGCTCGGACTGGAAGAGTTCGCCTGCCTGGCGGAGCGGTGGTTGGAGGTCTCGCGGTCCGGGCCCGCGGAGGGCTCGCCCCGGTGAGCCGGGAAGCGAAGACCAAGGTGGTGGACGCGCAGGCCAAGGTGAACCTCTTCCTGCGCGTGCTCGGACTCCGACCGGACGGCTACCACGAACTGGAGACGCTGATCCTCCCGGTCTCCCTCGCCGACCGCTTGGAGGTCCACGCCGACTCCGACCCGAGCTTTCGGACGCTGTCGTTCTCGCTGGACGTCACCGGCAAGGACGAACTCGTTCGGGGCGTGCCCCGGGACGAGACGAACCTGGTGGTTCGGGCCGGGATGGCGCTGGCGGAGCGGGCCGGCGTCCGCGGGTTCGCCGATGTGTCACTGGAGAAGCGGATCCCGTCGTCGGCTGGCCTGGGCGGAGGAAGTTCGGATGCGGCGGCAGCGCTGGTCGCGCTGAACGAGCTGTGGGCGTGCGGGCTCGACGCCGAAGCCCTGCGAGATCTAGGTGCGTCGGTCGGGTCGGACGTCCCCGCACTCATGGCGGGGGGGCCGGCGCTGGCTCGTGGCCGAGGAGAGCGGGTTGAACGAGCGCCAGTCGGGCCTCTCTCCCTGGCCCTGGTGACGTTTCCGTTCGGCGTGTCCACCCCGGACGCGTTCCGGTGGTGGGACGAGGCGGGTGGACCGACCGGTCCGGACCCGGCCGCGCTCCTCGAGTCTGCTCACCACCAGGGCGAGGGGTTCGGTGCCTCGTTGTTCAATGACCTCGAGGGGCCGGTGATCCGGCGGCACCCGGAGATCGGTGAAACGAAACGGGCGCTGCTGGAAGGGGGTGCGCTGGGGGCGCTCATGACCGGGAGCGGGCCTACCGCCTTTGGGGTACTGGCGGGCCCGGGCGCCAGGCTCGACCCCAGCGCCGAACGGAAGATCGAGGCCGTGGCCGGGCGCCCGCCTACCTATGTGACCACGAGGGGCTCGACCGTGTGGGGATCGCTGGCCCCCCGCGATTCGAACGCGGATTTCCGGGACCAAAACCCGGCGTCTTGCCTGTTGGACGAAGGGCCAGTGGCGATCTCCGGCCACGATACTGCGGACCCGGTACCGTTGACACCACTCCGGCCGGACGTTGCGATCGACGGTTCCCGCCGGTACAAATGATCGGCCGGACCCCTCGAGGAAAGGCAGACCGAGTTGGCCTCACGAAAGCCTCCCCGCCGAGTTGCCGCCGTCGTGCTGGCGGCCGGCAAGGGCAAAAGGATGAAGTCCGGCCGCCCCAAGGTGCTGCACGAGATCTGCGGGCGGCCCGCACTGTGGCACGTGCTGAAGGCCGCTCAGGCGGCCCGCCCCACGCCGCTGGCGGTCGTGGTCAGTCGCGACGAGGACCAAGTGGCTGAGGCGGTCCGGGCGTGGGATCTCAAACCGGCCCCGCTGCTCATCGAGCAGCGCGAACCGCTCGGCACAGGGAACGCCGTCGCCGTCGCCCAGCATGCCGCGAGCGGGGCAGACGACGTCCTGGTCCTCGCCGGCGACGATCCGCTGGTGACAGGCGACCACGTTCGCGAGCTCCTCAGGGTCCATCGCCGGACCAAGGCCGCGGCCACTATCCTCACCACCTCGCCGGCGGACCCCACCGGCTACGCGCGGGTGGTTCGCGAGGGCGAACGGCTGGTCGAACTTATCGGCGAGGACGCCGCGGAAGCGGATCCCCGGCTCCGCTCGATCCGGGAGGTCTCCACGCTCGTGTACGCGTTCCGTCGCGAGGACCTGTACAAGGTTCTCCCCCTGGTCGGCCGGAGCGACCGGAGCGGCGAGCAGTACCTCTTCCACGTCCTGGGGATCCTCAGGGAGAAGGGGGAACGGGTCTCCGCGACGTGGGTCGACCTCGGTGGCGCGATGGGGGTCAACTCGCGAGCCGCCCTCGCTACGGCCACCCGTGTCATGCGCGAGCGAATCGTCTCCGCTCATATGGCGAACGGAGTCACGTTCGTGGACCCCGCCACGGCCTACGTGGACGTGGAGGTTGGGATCGGGGCGGATACCACGATCCTGCCGGTGACGAGCCTCGAGGGATCGACCCTGATCGGAACCGGCTGCACCATCGGGCCCGCCACCCGGATCCGTGACTCCGTCATCGAGGACGAGGCCGAGGTGACCTTCTCGGTTCTCCGCGAGTCCCGCATCGGGCCGAAGGCCACGATCGGGCCATACGCCAGCCTGCGTCCCGGCACGATCATCCTGGAGGGCGGGAAGGCAGGGACCTTCGTCGAGATCAAGGCCAGCCGGGTGGGCAAGGGCAGCAAGGTTCCCCATCTCTCCTACGTGGGGGACACCACCATCGGAGACGACGTGAACGTGGGGGCCGGGACCGTGACGGTGAACTACGACGGGTTCGCCAAGCACCCAACGGTGATCGGCGATCAGGCCCACATCGGGTCGGATACCATGCTGGTGGCGCCGGTGAAGGTCGGCAAGAAGGCCTGGACGGGGGCGGGCTCGGTGATCACCAAGGACGTGCCGGCGGGGGCGCTGGGAGTGGAGCGCGGGGAGCAGCGCAACGTGCCGGGCTACGACGAGCGCAAGCGGGCCGCTCGAGCGGAGAAGGGTCGAAAGCAGGCTGCGGGGAAACGGAGCCGGAAGCAGGGACCGAGGGGAGGCCGGGACGGTGGGTGAGCCACAGGCGCGGGAGGTCGTGACCCGAAAACGGATGATGGTCTTCTCGGGGACATACCATCCGATCCTGGCTAAGGAGATCGTTTCGCACCTCGGAATCGGCTTGTGCGAGGCGCGCATCTCTCGCTTCTCCGACGGCGAGATCTACTTCCGATCCAACGAGAGCGTGCGCGGAGCGGACGCGTTCGTCATCCAGACGCACGCTCACCCGGTCAACGACGCCATCATGGAGCAGCTGGTGATGGTCGACGCGCTGAAGAGGGCCTCCGCCAAGCGCATCACCGCGGTCATTCCCTATTACGGCTACTCGCGGCAGGACAAGAAAGGCCTGGCCCGCGAGCCGATCTCGGCCAAGCTCGTAGCCGATCTCCTAACCGCGGCAGGGGCGAACCGGGTCGTTTCGGTCGACTTGCACTCCCAGCAGATTCAGGGCTTCTTCAACTTCCCTTTCGATCACCTGACCGCTCTCCCCATCCTGTCCCAGTACCTTCAGCGAGAGGTCAATGTTCCCCATGACATCGTCGTGGTCTCGCCGGATGCCGGTCGGGTGAAGGTGGCCGAGCGGTTGGGGAAGCGACTCCATGCCGATCTCGTCTTCATCTACAAGAGACGGTCCCGGCACGAAGCCAACAAGATCGAGGAGATGCGTGTGGTCGGCGACGTTCGAGGCCGGCCCTGCGTGCTGATCGATGACATGATCGATACGGCCGGGACCATGTCGGACGCGGCCAAGGCTCTGGCCGCGGAAGGGGCAGGCGAGATCTATGCCGTGGCCACTCACCCCATCCTGTCGGGCAAGGCGGCGCAACGGATCGCCGAGTCGCCGATCAAGCAAACGGTGGTCACCAACACGCTGCCCGTTGCCGACGACACGGCGGCGGTTCTGGGAGACCGCCTCACCGTTCTCTCGATCGCCCCGATCGTCGCCTCGGCCCTCCAGGCCGTGTTCGAGGACGAGTCCGTCTCGGAGATCTTCGAGGGCGACAACCAGCCGTAGCGGCTGGCTTCCCGGTTTCAGGGCTGGATGACCACCGGCGTCCCCGGCATCAGCAGCGGCTTCAGGCGCTGAAGGGCGGCCGCACCCACCCGGAGACACCCGGCGCTCACCGACCTGCCGATCGAGCTGGGGCTGTTCGTCCCGTGGATGGCCAGCAGATTGCCACAGCAGGGCAGTCTGGTCTGGAGGCCGGAGATGCCGAAGACGAAGGCACCGTACGAGCTCCATGGGCTGAAAGGAACGCGCTCGGTGACGAAGTAGCGACCGGGCGGCGTCGGAGTGGACGGTGAGCCGGTCGCCACCGGCACCCGCATGATGGCCCGGTCCAGTCGCCGCACCGTCAGCCGGTGCTGTGAGAGGTCAATAAGGACGGAGATCCGCGTCGATGCGCGGCGCAGCCCGGCCAGGCGGATCCACCCCGTTCGGTAGGGGACGCTGTAGGCGATGGGGACCAGTCCAAACTTGCGATCGGCGCTCCTTCGGAGGATCCACGCGGTGATGGGCTGCCCCGAATACCTGGCGTGCGCCGTCAGCGTGCCCACGCGTTGTCCACCTCCGGGCCGGGACATCACCGGCAGCGAGTAAGGGACGCGCACGAGGAGGGCGGGCTTGGGCGGGGAAGGGATGGGAGCTACCGGCCCGGTTCGGAGCGGGTCCGGCGGGGTTGGCGCGCCCCCGAGGGAGCTGAGGTCGATCGTCCCGGCGCCGGTCTGGAGGGCCGAACCGGCGGACTGGGGGGCCCGGTGGAGGACCCCGCCAACGAGCAAGGCGACGATGGTGGCGATAAGGATCGGGACTGCCCGGCGGCTCCGGAGGGAGGGTAGATGAGTCACAACCCTCCTATCGGAAGTTGATTGTCTCCCTTGAACCGCGGGCGCAGACAGACAACGTTCAGCGCGTTGGAGGGCCCCCCTCGCAGGGGCCGTACAATGGTCGCTCGGCTAGAAGATCGTCAAGAAGGCGACCGGGGCTATGTCAGGCTCGCACGCAGAATCCGGAGGAGACCCATGGAACGCAAGCTGAAGGCCGAACCCCGCGACGGGACGGGGAAAGGAATCGCCCGCCGGCTCCGGGCGGAGGGCCGGGTCCCGGCCGTCGTCTACGGCCACGGCATGCAGCCACGCCACGTGAGCGTGGACGCGCGCGAACTGTTCCACCTGCTGCACACCGAGGCCGGGATGAACGTCCTGGTCGATCTTCACGTCGATCACGACCAATTCCTGGCCATGCCCCGCGAGGTCCAGCGCGACTACACACGGGGCCAGTTCATCCATGTCGACTTCCTGCAGATCGCCCGCGACGAGAAGATCACCGTCGAGGTCCCCGTTCACATCGTGGGCGAGTCCCATGGGGTGAAGGAGGGCGGCGTGGTGGAGCACCACCTGTGGGAGCTCGAGGTGGAATGCTTCCCGCAGGACGTCCCCCCATCGATCGATGCCGACATCACCCGCCTCGGGATCAACGAATCTCTCAAGGTGGGTGATCTCTCCGTGCCGGCGAACTGCACCATCCTCACGCCGAAGAAGGAAGCCGTCGTCTCCGTGGTCCCGCCGCAGGTCCTGCGGGTGGAGGAGGAGGTCGCGGCGGCCGTGGAGGGCGAGGAGGCCGAGGCTGCCGCGGAGGGCGCCACCGGCGAAGAGGCCGGCGAGCAGGGCGACGAGTCCGAAGAGAGCTAGTCAGGCTTGGCAGGCGAGCTCTGGCTCGTGGCCGGGTTGGGGAACCCCGGCGAACGCTACGAGCGCACGAGGCACAACGCCGGGGCCATGGCGGTGGAGCGCCTGGCCGAGCGGCTCGGCGTCCGGCTGAGGAAGGTCCGTTTCCTGTCGGTTTTCGCCTCCGAAGCGAAGCACGAGAGAGTACCCGTCCTGCTGGTCAGACCGGGCACGTTCATGAACGAATGCGGCCCCCCGATCGCTTCGTTCGCCCGCAAGCGGGGTGTGCCGGTCGACCGAGTCATCGCCTGCCACGACGACATCGATCTGTCGTTCGGGGCCCTTCGGGTGAAGCGAGGGGGGAGCACGGCCGGACACCACGGTCTCGACTCGATGGTGCAGGCGTTCCGTTCGGCCGACTTCTATCGGGTGCGGATCGGGATCGGCCGGCCCACCGGCCGATGGGACAACGTCGACTTCGTGCTCGGTCCGTTCAGCAAGCGCGATCAGGACGAGGCGGTCGTTCTGATCGAGGACGCCGCCGACGCCGTGCTGTCGTTGATCACCGAGGGATTGGAGAGAACACAGTCCCGTTTCAATCGGAGCGGGGTCGCCGAGTTGTAGCGAGGCGGTCCTCTGGGTGCAGCTAGAATCGAAGGACAAGGGGCTGAGCGCCCCGGCGAGAGAAATCAAGGAAGGGCTGGTCAAAGGCCTGGTTCGGTGAACCGGGCCTCTTCGTGCTGTCTGGGAACCGAGGACGGAGTGGGTCGAGACGAACTGACGGGAGTTCTGGAAGGGGCGATCGGCTCGGGGCCGTTCGAGCGGCTCCTGGCCGCGCCGGGCCCGGTTCGGCGGGCCCACGCCGCCGCCCCCGGGCACGCGTTCGTGGCCGCCATCATGGCGAGAGCGATCGAGGCCCCGGTCATGGCGATCGGGCACGACCCGCATGCGGCCGACGTGCTGGCCGCCGGCGCGGCGACGTTCCTCGGCCCGGATCGCGTGGTGCGCTTCCCCGCCTGGGAGTCCCTTCCATACGAAGGGATCAGCCCGGCTCCCCACGTCGCCGGGGCGAGGGCTCGGTCGGCCCATCTCCTGCGGAATGCGACCGGGCCCATGGTCGTGGTGGCTCCGGTCCTGGCGGCCATCCAGGGGCTGGTCCCCACGCTCGGGGACCACCAACCCCTTGTCCTGCAGGCAGAAACGAGGCTTCCCCCCGACGCCTTGGCCGAACGCCTGGTGTCACTGGGCTACTCGCGGGTCGACGTGGTCGAGCACCGCGGCGAGTTCGCCGTCCGAGGAGGGATCGTCGACCTCTTCCCTTCGACTTCGCGCCGCCCCGTCCGGCTCGACTACTTCGGTGACGACGTCGAATCGCTCCGCGAGTTCGCCCCCGCCACGCAGCTCTCCACCGGTCAGGTGCTGCGCGTCGAGGTCTATCCGTGCCGCGAGCTGGTCGTCACGGACGACGTGCGGCGCCGGGCCGACCTCGCCCTGACCCGGTACCGCGGGCAGTACGCGGGCGTTCTGGAGCGGCTCGCTCAAGGATCGGCTTTCGAAGGGATGGAGCAGGCGGTCCCCCTCATCTACGAGCGGCTGCCGCTGCTGGCCGATCTCCTTCCCGCCGGTGGCTGGATCGTGATCGGTGCCGCCCGCCGGACCGCCGACCGTGCGGCGCGGATCCTGGAAGAGGCCGACGCCCTGGCCGAGGCATCGGCGTGGCCCGGGCCCAGGGCCGTCCGAGAGCTGGAGGCCGCGCTGGGGGCCAGGCAGCGCGTCGAGCTATCCGATCTCACCGAGGCCGGAGCGGTCGATCTGGGGATCCATGCGTGGGAGCGGCCCGGCCAGCGGGAGGCCATGGCCGAGCGGATCCTCGGCCTTCACCACGAGGGCGCCCGCGTCGTGCTGGCGGCCGAGGGGCGAGGGAGTCTGGAGCGGGCCGGAGAGGTGCTCCAGGCCAAGGCGATCCCCGCCGAGGCGTTGCTCTCCGTGGTGGCCGACGTCGAGGAGGGCTTCTGGTTCCAGCCCGACGCCGACGGCCGGACGGCGCTCGCCCTGGTCACCGAAGAGGACCTGTTCGGCTCGCGTCGCCACACGCGCGTGGCGCCTCGGCTCTCCCAGCGGCGCACGGAAGGTGTCGCCGTCGAACTGTCCCCGGGTGACTTCGCCGTGCACCAGGTGCACGGCGTCGGCCGCTACGTCGGGATGGTCCGGCGCGCCGTGGCGGGGGCGGAGCGCGACTACTTGCTGCTCGAGTACGCGGAGGGCGACCGACTGTACGTCCCCTCGGATCAGGTCGGAGTGGTGGCGAAGTACCTGGGTGGCGAAGCTCCGCGCCTGCACCGCCTCGGCACCAACGACTGGCCGCGGGCCAAGGCGCGCGTGCGCCGGGCCGTGCGCGACATGGCCGGCGAGCTGGTGCGCCTGTATTCGGTGCGCATGAGCGTTCCCGGGCATGCCTTCGGCCCCGACGCGCCGTGGCAGCGAGAGCTGGAGGATGCGTTCCCCTTCGAGGAGACCCGCGACCAGCTCGGGGCCATCGAGGAAGTCAAGCGGGACATGGAGCAGCCCCGCCCGATGGACAGACTCATCTGCGGCGACGTGGGCTACGGGAAGACCGAGATCGCCATCCGGGCCGCGTTCAAGGCGGTGATGGACGGCAAGCAGGTGGCGGTGCTGGTTCCCACCACGTTGCTCGCCGAGCAGCACTACGTGACGTTCAGCGAACGCTACGCGCCATTCCCGGTCACCGTGCAGATGCTGTCGAGGTTCGTTTCCGACCGCGAGCAGCGCCAGATCCTCGAGGACGCCGAGCGCGGAAAGGTCGACGTCGTCATCGGGACCCACCGACTGCTCTCAGCGGACGTGAAGTTCAAGGACCTCGGGCTGCTGGTGGTCGACGAGGAGCAGCGGTTCGGTGTGGCCCACAAGGAGCGGCTGAAGAAGCTTCGGGCCAGCGTGGACGTGCTCACGATGACCGCCACGCCGATCCCGCGGACGCTGGAGATGGCGCTTTCCGGCATCCGAGAGATGAGCGTCGTGGACACCCCTCCGGAGGACCGCCAGCCCGTGCTGACCTACGTCGGGCCGCTCGACGAGGACATGGCTCTGGCGGCCGTGCGGCGGGAGCTGCTCCGGGGCGGGCAGGTGTTCTGGGTCCACAACCGCGTCCAGACCATCGAACGCGCGGCCGGCGGCCTCCGCCAGAAGCTCGGCGAGGAGGCCCGCATCCTGGTCGCCCACGGGCAGATGGACGAGGAGCGCCTGGAGAAGGTCATGCTGGAGTTCTGGGACAAGAGCGCCGACGTCCTGGTCTGCACCACAATCATCGAGAGCGGGCTGGACGTGCCGAACGCCAACACGTTGGTGGTCGAGCGCTCGGACCGCCTCGGCCTGGCCCAGCTCTATCAGCTGAGGGGCCGGGTCGGCCGGAGCGCCGAGCGGGCCTTCGCCTACCTGTTCTTCTCACCTCAGGCTGCGCTCACGGAGGAGGCGCACGACCGGCTGGAAGCGATCAGCCGGTTTACGGCCCTGGGCTCGGGGTTCCGGGTGGCCATGCGGGACCTGGAGATCCGCGGCGCCGGGAACCTCCTCGGCGCGGAGCAGCACGGGCACATCGCAGCCGTCGGATTCGACACGTACCTGCGGCTGCTCGGCGAGGCCGTGTCGGAGATGAAGGGAGAGCCGATCCGAGCGGAGAAAGAGGTCCGGATCGACTTGCCGGTCAAGGCGTTCATCCCACCGGATTGGGTTGGGCAGGAAGCGCTTCGGCTCGAGCTGTACCGGAAGATCGGGACGGCTCGCGATCACGCGGAGCTGGATCAGGTCCGGGCAGAGGCCGAGGACCGGTACGGCGACCTGCCGCCCTCGGTCCGAACCCTTTTCGCGGTGGCCTCGCTGAAGATCACGGCCCGCGACCGCGGGATCGAGGAGATCCTCACGTTCCGGAACCAGGTCCGAATCCGGCCCGTGGAGGAAGCGATGGGCCTGGAAACGTCCACCGCGATGCAGGAAGCCTCCTACCACGCGGCGACGCGGACGATGAACCTCCTCCAGCTGGCCGTCATGGGCGGCGAGGCGCTCACGCAGTGGGTGGAGGACGTGCTCCGCAGGACCGCCGCTCTGGAGCCGACCGCCGCGGCCGGGCCGTAGGATCGCCTCCTCCATGTCAGAGGAGCGTTCGCCCGCGGTACCCGACGGCCCGGTCCCGTCGCGGGCTGGTGGAAACCGGTTGCTCGACCTGATCAGGGTCATGGCCCGGCTGCGGGGGCCGGGCGGCTGCCCGTGGGATCTCGAACAGACTCACCAGACCCTTGCCCGCCATCTGCTGGAAGAGGCGCACGAGACGCTGGAGGCCATCGACGCGGGAGATCCCGAACTGCTGCGGGAGGAGCTGGGGGACCTCCTGCTGCAGGTCGTCTTCCACGCCGAGATGGCTCGTCAGGAGGGCGCGTTCGACATCGACGACGTGGCCGAGGCGATCACGTCGAAACTCGTCCGCCGCCATCCTCACGTGTTCGGCGACGTCCAGGTCGACTCCGCCGCGGAGGTCCTCGTGAACTGGGAGCGCATCAAGGGCGAGGAGAAGGGCCAGCACGCGGTCGACGAGGAGATCCCGGCCACGCTACCCGCCCTGGCCAGGGCGTCCAAGGTGCAGCGCCGGGCGGCCGGCTCGGGATTCGACTGGCGGACGAAGGGTGGGGCGCTCGGCAAGGTTCGGGAGGAACTGGAGGAGCTCGATTCGGCGCCGCCCGACCGGGCCGAGGAGGAGCTGGGCGACCTGCTGTTCGCGGTGGCGGCGCTCGGTCGGCAGCTGGGTGTCGACCCCGAGACCGCCCTTCGCAAGGCCACCCGGCGGTTCGCGAAGCGGTTCGAGCGAATGAAGGCCGACGCGGTCGATGACGGCGTGAAGCTGGAGGAGCTGTCGGAGCAGGAGCTGCTCCAGCGATTCCGTTCGGCCCGCTAGGCCGCCGCCCCAACCTGAGCGGAGCAGAACGCGCAGCGGCGGGCCGCCTTCGGGATGCTGCTCAAGCACTCCGGGCAGTCGCGGGTGGTGGGGTCCACCGGCGGCTCCGTCCTTCGCCGGGCCATCAGGGCGTTCACGGGCCGGACCACGAAGAAGAAGACGGCGGCGGCGACCAGGACGAAGGTGATCACCGCGTTGATGAAGGCGCCGTACCTGAACACGCTGCCGTTCACCGTGAAGATCAGCGCCGAGAAGTCTCGCTTCCCGAAGATCGCGGCGATCAACGGTGTGATGAGGTCATCCACCAGCGCCGTGATCACAGCCCCGAACGCGATCCCGATGACCACACCCACCGCCAGATCCACGACGTTGCCGCGCAGCAGGAACTGCTTGAAGTCCTTCAGCATCTCCCCCTCCCTCGGGTCGAGTCGGTCCTCGCCGAAGGCTAGTGTGAAATCCAGCCGGGAATCCACATTCGGCCATACAATCGGGCTCCCGATGAGCGAGATCGAGGCGGTCCTGGCGCGAGAGATCCTCGACTCCCGTGGCAACCCCACGGTGGAGGTCGAGGTCCTCCTGGCCGACGGGAGCGTGGGACGGGCCGCGGTCCCGTCCGGCGCCTCCACCGGCGCGCACGAGGTGCTGGAGCTGCGCGACGGCGATTCATCCCGGTTCGGCGGCAAGGGCGTCCTGCGAGCGGTCCGGAACGTCGAGGAGGAGATCGGGCCCGAGATCGATGAGATGGACGCGCTGGACCAGCGGGCCATCGACCGGGCCCTGGTGACCCTGGACGGGACGCCGGAGAAGAGCCGGCTCGGAGCCAACGCCATCCTCGGCGTGTCGCTGGCCGTGGCGAAGGCCGCGGCCGACTCCCTCGGATTGCCGTTGTTCCGCTACCTCGGTGGCCCCAACGCCCACCTCTTGCCGGTCCCCCAGTTGAACGTGATCAACGGCGGCGTGCACGCCGACAACGACCTCGAGATCCAGGAGTTCATGCTGGTCCCCGTGGGGGCCGCGTCGTTCGGCGAAGGCCTGCGGTGGGGCACCGAGGTCTTCCAGGCTCTCAAGGCCACCCTCAAGGAGAAAGGCCTGGGGGCGGCCGTGGGGGACGAGGGGGGCTTCGCTCCCCGCCTGGGGACCGCCCGCGAGGCCCTGGACCTCCTGATCGACGCCATCGGACGGGCCGGGCTCGAACCGGGACTGGAGGTGGCGCTGGCCATCGACACGGCAGCCTCCGAGCTCTTTCAGGACGAGGCCTACCACCTCGAGGGCCGGTCGCGCACGGCCGCCGACATGATCGAGTTCTACGCCGAGCTCCTGGATGCCTATCCGATCGTGTCGATCGAGGATCCGCTGGCCGAGGACGATTGGGACGGGTGGCTCGCCGTCACCGAGGCGCTGGAGGAGCGCGTGCAGATCGTGGGCGACGACCTGTTCGTGACCAACCTCGAGCGCTTGGAGCGAGGGGTCGAAGAGGGGGCCGGCAACGCCATCCTGGTCAAGCTGAACCAGATCGGGACGCTCACCGAGACGCTGGACGTCGTCCGCTCCGCGAAGGAGTCTTCCTACGGAGTGGTGATCAGCCATCGCTCGGGCGAGACCGAGGACACGACGATCTCCGACCTCGCCATCGCCACCAACGCCGGCCAGATCAAGGCGGGGGCGCCCTCTCGCGGCGAGCGGACCGCCAAGTACAACCAGCTCCTCCGGATCGAGGAGGAGCTCGGGGACACGGCACGGTACGCGGGCCGGCAGCCCTACGGCCGCCCCCCCGGAGGGTCCCCGGAAGCGGAGGAGGAAGAAGCGTGACCGGGGCGGCGGTCGCTGCTCATGCACGGCGGCGCATCCAGCTCACGCCGCGGGCGGCCATGCTGGCGCTCGTGGTGACGGCGCTCCTCTTCTATCTCGTGGTTCCCACTCGCGCCTATGTGACCCAACGCCAGCGCCTGGACCGGCTGCAGCAGCAGACCCAGCTCCTCGAACAGCAGAACGCCAGGCTCGCCCGACAGGTCGAGCAGCTCCACGACCCCGCCTACATCGAGCGGATCGCCCG
>WNFU01001183.1_pt1 | contig 38072 bp, 34 predicted proteins | sample 5400121 | NCBI WGS metagenome assembly WNFU01 (sample SAMN13153360, study PRJNA577476) | soil metagenome | isolation source: 100 cm soil or saprolite under grassland replicate 1 | place: USA:California | collected 2016-06-15
TCGGCTGCTCCGGCCAGAACGTCTCGCCCGAGCTCTCCTGGAAGAACGCGCCGAAGGGGACGAAGAGCTACGTCCTCACGGTCTACGATCCCGACGCGCCGACCGGCTCGGGCTGGTGGCACTGGGTGGTCTACGACATCCCGGCGACCACGAAGGAGCTGCCGGAGGGCGCCGGCAGCGGCAAGGCCGCGCTGCCCGAGGGCGCGAAGCAGGGGCGCACCGACTTCGGCGCGCCCGGCTTCGGCGGCCCTTGCCCGCCGCCCGGCAAGCCGCACCGCTACGTCTTCACGCTCTACGCGCTCAAGACCGACAAGCTCGACGTGCCCGCCGACGCCTCGCCCGCGCTCATCGGGTTCATGACGAGAACGAACGCGCTCGCGAACGCGAAGCTCACGGCGACGTACGGCCGGAAGAAGTAGCGCGGTCCGGGGCGGGCCGCGGTGCGCGCAGCGCCGCGGCCGCGCCCGGCCCCTGCGCGAGAGACACGACGAGCGACCCGGCGAGCACCGCGATCGAAGCGGGCGCGCGGAACTCGGGCCGGCCTGCGAGCAGCGAGGTGCGCGGCGAGGAACCCGCCTCGCCGCCCGGCAGCCGGAACAGCTCCCATTCGCGCCAGAAGACCGAATCGAGCTCGTGGACGACGAGCAAGGTCGCGTTCGCGAGGTAGAGCGAGCGGAGCATCGTGCACGTGGACGTGGACGTGGACCCGTCCAGGTACAGGTCCAGGTCCGACGCATTCACGTCGTTCTGGACTCTCCCCCGGGGGCCGGGTCGATCATGGGCGCATGAAGGGGCTCGTCCCCATTGGCCGTTTCTCGAAGGTGGCCCGCCTCTCGGTGAAGGCGCTCCGGCGCTACGACGAGCAGGGGCTCCTGCGTCCCGCGCTCGTGGACCGCGACACGGGCTACCGCTACTACGCGCTCTCGCAGGCGCTCGAGGCGGAGCGGATCCGCCTCCTCCGCTCTCTGGAGCTCCCCTCGAGGAGATCCGCCGGTTCCTCGCCGTCCCCGATCCCGCGGCGCGTCGCGCGCTCCTGCGTGCGCACGGGGTAAGGCTCGAGGCGCGCATCGCCGAGCAGCGGCGCATGCTCGACCGGCTCGACGCGCTCGCGGCGGGCGACGCCCTTGCGGACGCGGCGCCCGTCACCCTCGCCGACGTTCACGAGCAGCAGGTGCTCTCGCGGCGCTTCCGCACGCCCCTCGCGTCGATCGCGGCCGCAGTCGGCGAAGCGTTCGGCGCTCTGTACGGACACCTCGCCCGCTCGAGCGCGCGACCGGTGGGACCGCCGCTCGCGCTGTACCACGGCGCGGAGTTCGATCCCGACGACCTCTACGTCGAGTTGTGCCTCTCTCGGGCGCGGCGGGCCTCGACGGCCGGGCCCTCCCCGCGGCGACCGTCGCCTCGACGCTCCACGCAGGGCGCTACGAGGCCTCTCGAGCGCGCACGCTGCCCTGCAGGCGTTCGCCGCGAAGCCGGGCCACGAGATCGCCGGCCCTTCGCGCGAGATCTACCTCGTCGGGCCCGGGCAGGTGCACGGACCCGGCGGACTTCCGGACCGAGTGCAGCTGCCGGTCCGCTGACGTGGGAGAGGGGCTGTGGTGGGGCGGCGGGCCGGGCGACGCCGCCGAGCAGCGGAAGGCGTGGCGCTGGAAGCTCCTTATGCGCGTCCCGGACTTCGTCGCGGTGGCGGACGTGAGACGCGCGGCGGCGGCGCTCGCGGCGCGCGTACCTCTCGGACCCGACCCGCACGGCGCCCGCGCGACTCCGCACCATCCTGCGCCACGCCGTCCGGAAGGCGTCGCGCGCGAGCGACCGCTCGACCCCACCGCGCTGAGGGCCCGCGCGGCTCGGGGCGAGCGCGCGTCGTCCGTGCGCCTGCGGACGCTAGGTTCGTGGGCCGTCCCCGCCCGAGACGCATCATGGACCGGACGACTCCTTTACTGCGGTGCGCCACGATCTGACGCGCCGCATTCACCGACAGGCGACCCAACGGAGATCGGCCCGATCCCTCGCGGCCGACGATCGCGGGAAGTAGCTTTCGACACACTCCCCGGAGGAACGCATGGCCTTCACCAGGCGTCAGTTCTTCAAGGCCTCGGCAGGCGGGATCGGGGCGACGAGCCTCGCCGCGCTCGGCTTCGCGCCGGATCGCGTCCTCGCCGACGTCCGCACGTTCAAGCTCGCGCGCACCACCGAGACGCGCAACACGTGCCCGTACTGCTCGGTCGGCTGCGGCGTCATCCTCTACGCGCTGGGCGACAAGTCGAAGAACGCCAAGAGCGAGATCATGCACGTCGAAGGAGACCCGGAGCATCCGGTGAACGGCGGCACGCTCTGCCCGAAGGGCGCCGCCCTCCTCGACTTCGTCCACAGCCCGAACCGGCTCAAGTTCCCCGAGTACCGCGCGCCCGGATCCGACAAGTGGGAGCGCGTCACCTGGGAGTGGGCGCTCGACCGGATCGCGCGGATGATGAAGGACGATCGGGACAGGAACTTCGTCTCGAAGAACGCCGCGGGCGTCACCGTGAACCGCTGGCAGACGGTCGGCTTCCTCGCCGCGAGCGCCTCCTCCAACGAGACGGGCTACATCACCGGCAAGGTGATCCGCGCGCTCGGAGGTGTCGCCGTCGATAACCAGGCCCGGGTCTGACACGCCCCCACGGTCGCCGGTCTGGCGACCTCGTTCGGCCGCGGCGCGATGACGAACCACTGGGTCGACATCAAGAACGCCAACGTCGTGATGGTGATGGGCGGTAACCCGGCCGAGGCCCACCCCTGCGGCTTCAAGTGGGTGACCGAGGCGAAGGCCCACAACAAGGCGAAGCTCATCGTCGTGGACCCGCGCTTCACGCGCACCGCCGCGGTGGCAGACATCTTCGCGCAGATCCGTCCGGGCACGGACATCGCGATGCTCGGCGGCGTCATCCGCTACCTCCTCGAGAAGGAAGCGATCCAGAAGGAGTACGTCGTCGCCTACACGAACGCCTCCTTCATCGTGAAGGACGGCTTCCACTTCGAGGACGGCCTCTTCTCCGGCTACGACGAGGCGGGACGGAAGTACGACCGCTCGACGTGGACCTACGAGATGGGCCCGGACGGATTCGCGAAGGTGGATCCGACGCTGCAGGATCCCCGCTGCGTGTACCAGCTCATGAAGAAGCACTACGAGCGGTACACGCCGAAGATGGTCGCCGACGTGACCGGGATCCCGGAGGACGTGTTCCGGAAGATCTGCGAGACGATCGCCACGACCGCCCCGCCGAACCGGACGATGACGCACCTCTACGCGCTCGGCTGGACGCAGCACTCCGTCGGCGCGCAGAACATCCGCTGCATGGCGATGATCCAGCTCCTCCTCGGCAACATGGGGATGGCGGGCGGGGGGGTGAACGCGCTCCGCGGGCACTCCAACATCCAGGGGCTCACGGATCTCGGGCTCCTCTCCGACGCGCTCCCCGGATACCTGACGCTCCCGCGCGACAACGAGCCCGAGTACCAGGCCTACGTCGACAAGCGCACCCCGAAGCCGCTGCGGCCGGGGCAGATGAACTACCTCTCGAACTACCCCAAGTTCCACGTCTCCCTCATGAAGGCCTGGTACGGGAAGGCCGCGACGAAGGAGAACGGCTGGGCCTACGACTACCTGCCGAAGCTCGACAAGCTCTACGACGTCCTCGCCGTGTTCGACCTCATGCATCAGGGGAAGTTCAACGGGTACGTCTGCCAGGGCTTCAACATCCTCGCCTCGGCCCCGCACAAGGAGAAGAACGTCGAGGCGCTCTCGAAGCTCAAGTTCCTCGTCACGATCGACCCGCTCGTCACGGAGACCTCGAACTTCTGGCAGAACCACGGCGAGTTCAACGCGGTGGATCCGGCGAAGATCCAGACCGAGGTGTTCCGGCTGCCGTCCTCGTGCTTCGCCGAGGAGGATGGCTCGCTCGTGAACTCGGGCCGCACGCTCGTGTGGCACTTCAAGGCCGCGGATCCGCCGGGCGAGGGAAAGCAGGACCCCGACATCATGGCGGAGCTGTTCACCCGCATCCGCGCCCTCTACCAGAAGGAGGGCGGGGCGTTCCCGGATCCGATCGCGAACCTCACCTGGGAGTACAAGATCGCCACCAAGCCGTCGCCGGACGAGCTCGCCCGCGAGTACAACGGCAAGGCGCTCGCCGACGTCCCCGACGCGAAGGATGCGACCAAGATCGTCGCCAAGGAGGGTGAGCAGCTCCCCGCCTTTGCCGTTCTCCGCGACGACGGGACCACCGCGTGCGGCAACTGGCTCTTCTGCGGGTCGTACACGCAGGCCGGCAACATGATGGCGCGGCGCGACATGTCCGACCCGAGCGGCCTCGGCCTGTATCCCGGCTGGGCCTTCTCCTGGCCGGCCAACCGGCGCGTCCTCTACAACCGCGCGTCCTGCGATCCGTCCGGGAAGCCCTGGGATCCGGCGCGCAAGCTCATCTGGTGGAACGGCACGAAGTGGGTCGGGAACGACGTCCCGGACATGCGGCCGGACGCGAAGCCCGAGGAGCAGGTCAACCCGTTCATCATGAACCCGGAGGGCGTGGGCCGCCTCTTCGGCACGGACAAGATGGCGGACGGTCCGTTCCCGGAGCACTACGAGCCATTCGAGGCGCCGACCCCGAACGCGTTCCACCCGAAGGTCGGACCGAACCCCGCGGCGCGCATCTACGCGAAGGACCGCGAGAACCTCGGCAAGGCCGACGAGTTCCCCTACGCCGCGACCACCTACCGCCTGACCGAGCACTTCCACTTCTGGACGAAGCACGTCCGCGCGCTCGCGGTGGTCCAGCCGGAGCCGTTCATCGAGCTCGGCGAGGAGCTCGCGCGCCAGAAGGGCATCCGGAACGGTGACGCCGTCGTCGTCCGCTCGAAGCGCGGCAAGATCGTCGCGAAGGCGGTCGTCACGAAGCGGATCAAGCCGCTCCAGGTGAACGGGAAGGAGGTCCACACCGTCGGGATCCCGCTCCACTGGGGCTTCAACGGGCTCACGAAGCCCGGGTACCTGACGAACACCCTCACCCCGTTCGTCGGCGACGCCAACGTCCAGACCCCGGAGTTCAAGGCGTTCCTCGTGAACGTCGAGAAGGCTCCGGCGGGCGTGGCCTAGGAAAGGAGCCGGACCATGGCGCTCCAATCGCTCGATGTCACCCGGCGCTCCGCCTCCACGTCGTCGCCGCCACAGGTGCGGCAGACGCTCGAGGTCGGGAAGCTCATCGACATCTCGAAGTGCATCGGCTGCAAGGCCTGCCAGATCGCGTGCATGGAGTGGAACGACGTCCGCGACGACGTCGGCGTGAACCACGGCAGCTACAACAACCCCATCGACCTCACCGACCGCTCCTGGACGGTGATGAGGTTCTACGAGGAGGAGCTTCCCGGCAAGGGTCTCCAGTGGCTCATCGTGAAGGACGGCTGCCTCCACTGCACGGACCCGGGCTGCCTGCGCGCGTGCCCGGCGCCGGGCGCGCTCGTGCAGTACGCGAACGGGATCGTGGACTTCCAGGAGGAGTACTGCATCGGCTGCGGCTACTGCCAGACCGGCTGTCCGTTCAACATCCCGCGCTTCTCGGGGAAGGACCAGAAGGCCTACAAGTGCACGCTCTGCTCCGACCGCGTCGCGGTCGGCCTCGAGCCGGCGTGCATCAAGACCTGCCCGACCCAGGCGCTCTCCTTCGGCTCGAAGGAGGACATGCTCGACCTCGCCGGCGAGCGCGTCGCGGAGCTCAAGGAGCGCGGGTTCGAGAAGGCGAGCATCTACGACCCCGCCGGCGTGAAGGGGACGCACGTGATGTACGTCCTCCCGCACGGCGACCCGGCGCTCTACCGGCTCCCGCGCAACCCGGAGGTCTCGCCGCTCGTGGCGCTCTGGCGCAGCGGCTTCGCGAAGACGCTCGGCGTCATCACCATGGCCGCCGTCGTGGTGGCCGGGATCTTCCATTACATGAAGGTCGGGCCGATCGAGGTAGACGAGGACGAAGGGAGGCGCGCGCCATGAGGCCCACGAGCGAGATCCCGCGCCGCGGCGCGGACCTCATCCCGCGGTACACCCACCCCGAGCGGCTCACGCACTGGGCGGTGGCGTTCGCCTACGTCGCGCTCTTCCTCTCCGGGCTCGCGCTCTTCCACCCGTTCTTCTACTGGACGAGCGCGTTCTTCGGCGGCGGCGCGCTCATGCGCGTCATCCACCCGTTCCTCGGCGCGGCGTTCGGCGTGCTGTTCTACGCGTACGCGCTCCGGCTCGTGCACGACAACCGGCTCACGCCGGGTGACCGCCGCTGGCTCGCGGGCATGGTCCGGTACATGAACAAGAAGGGCGACGTGCCGGTGGAGGGCAAGTTCAACGCCGGCCAGAAGCTCATGTACTGGTCGATGGTCGTCGTCATCGGCGTGCTGTTCGCGACCGGGATCCTCATCTGGCGGCCGTACTTCGCGCCGGCCATCCCGGTGACGCTCCGGCGCTTCTCCGGCGTCCTCCACGCGGCGATGGCGTTCATCATGTTCGTCGGCATCGGCGTGCACGTGTACGCGGCGTACTGGACGAAGGGATCGATCCGCGCGATGACGCGCGGGACGGTGACGCGCGCCTGGGCGCGCTTCCACCACCCGGGCTGGTACGCGAAGATGGCCGGCAAGGACGGCCCGTGACCACCGAGCTCCCCGGACCGGCGCGAGAGGGCGACGCGCCCGCGCTGCGCCTCCCGGAGCCGGGGCTCCTCTTCGATCGCCGCGCCGCGCGCCTCGCCGCGCTCGCCCCCGGCCACGCCGCGCCCGAGTGGCTCGCGCTCCTCTCCCGCATCGCCGCCGGGCAGGCGCTCGCGGTCCGCGAGATCCGCGCCGCGGGCGTGTGCGCGCCCGCCGGCGGGCCGCCGCTCGCCTACGACCTCCTGCCGCGCGACGACGCCTGGCGCCGGATGCTCGGGATCGTGCTCGCGGCCGCCAAGGCGCCGGGGCTGCCGCTCGAGACGCAGGACGCGCTCCGCCGGCTCGCCGACGCCGGCGTCACGGAGCTCGAGGCGCTCGCGGACGGCGTCCTCGCCGGCGCGGTCGCCGCCGACCGGCTCTCCACCGCGCCCTTCGTCGGCGCGGCGCTCCAGGCCTGGCTCGCCTCGCTCGCGGCGGCCCTCGACCCCGCGGCGGCGGCGCCGGCCGAGGGCGCCTGCCCGATCTGCGGGGGACCGCCGCTCGCCGGCGTCGTGCAGGCCGGGGACCGGCTCCGCTACGTCACCTGCGCGGTCTGCGCGGCCGAGTGGAACGTGCCGCGCGTCCGCTGCGTCGTGTGCGGGGGCGGCGCGGGGCTCGAGTACCTGCACGTCGACGGCGACCCCGGCGCGAAGGCGGAGGTGTGCCCCGCCTGCCGCGTCTACGTGAAGATCTTCGACGAGGAGAAGCGGCCGGGCGTCGACGCCGGCGCGGACGACGCGGCGACGCTCACGCTCGACCTCCTCGTCGCGAACGAGGGGTACGCGCGCGCGGGGCCGAACCTGTACGTCGGCGTGCAGGCGGGGTGAGGCAGCCGAGCTCGATCCCGGCGCCTCCACTTCACAACCCCGCGGCGACGCGCCTCCGTTCCGGCGTCGCCGCCCGTTCCCACGGCGCGTCGTGTCCGCTTTCCGGGCGCATCGCCCCCACTCGCTCCGCGGCCGGTGCCCAAGCGGGCAGCAGCGAGGCAGGACGGAGGCACCGCGCGGCCCGGCGACCCGACTTCGCGGGGCACCGGTGCCGCGAGGTCGGGCGGCAGGTGCTCGAGCGCGGGCGGCGTCGGGTGTTCCGGCGCGGAGCCGGCGACGGAATGCTGCGTGCACCTTCCGCGGCACTCTCCCCGGAGCGGTCGGCCGGGCACACGACGCGGTGGCGCCATGAAGACGCTCGAGCAGCTCTCGAACCTCTCCCGGATCGTCGACATCCTCGCCTTCTTCGGCATCGCGGACACGGCGGGGGTGGTGGAGGAGCACGGGGCGACGATCCTGCGCCTCTGGGCGCACGCGGTCGCGGCGCTGGACGAGCTCCGGCCGCAGCCGCCCGAGCCCGAGCGGCTGCGGTGCTACGCGGCCGCGCTCCGCGGCGCGTACGAGGCCGTCGCGCGGCCCGCGCGGCACGGGGCGCGCGGCTGGTACGTCATCGAGGGAGGCGCGCGGGGGGACCCGGCGCGGCGAGCGTCGTGACTCTGCCCGGCGCCCCGGCACCTCTAAGGGAACACGAGCGCGACCGTCGCCTGCCCCACCTCGTGGATCCGCCGTGCGCCGGGCGGCGTCTGCCGCAGCTCGCTCGTCCTCAGGAGCTGCCCGTACCCGAGCTCGAGCCCTCCGAGCCGGAGCACCGCGCCGATGTCGAGATCCGAGACCCAGGGCTCGCGGGCGACGAGCGTCGTGACGCCGTTGCGGAGCGGCCCCTCGATGAAGCCGTTGTACGCGACGTAGCGACGATCGACGCGCCCGAACGCGTACAGCTCGAAGGGGAGCGACGGCCGTCCCCGGACCCGGCGCGAGGCAATGAGGCCCATCCGGACCTCGAGCCCGAGCGAGGCGGCGTCGAACATCGTCCCGACGTCGAGCCGCGCGCGCGGCGAGATCCGTGCGGACAGCATCGAGCCGGTACGCGCGGTCGCGCCGCCGAGCGCCGCGCTCGCCTGGAGGGCGTCGAACTCGTAGCGCACCGAGGTGTCGAGGGTCGGGCGGTTCGCGGTCTGGTACACCGCCCAGCCCGCGGGCGCGGGCGGGGTCGCCGGGTTTCCCGAGAGGTTCCGGACGAGCGAGTGGAACGCGCTCTGGACCGCTCCCCCGCGCGAGTCGGGCCCGGTCACGCCGCCGGCGATCTCGAGCTCGAGGGCGCTCTCCGCGCTCCCCGCGGCGTCCGCGCCGAGCCGGAGCGAGAACGGACCGAACTCCTCGACGGCCCGGAAGAGCAGCGCGGCATAGAGCCACCCGGCGTAGGGGCGATCTTGCCGGAGCGTCGCGAGGTCCGCCGTCCGGATGTTCGACGGGGTGTAGATGTTCTGGCCGAACGCGAACCCCACCTCCTCGTACCCGTCCGACCGGCGCTGCGACAGCGCCCAGCGCGACGAGACGCGGAGCCCCTGCGTGTAGAACTCGTCGGTCGGGTGGGCGCGGACGCCGAGGGCGTCGTTCTCCTCCTCGATGGTGAAGCGCGATCCGCGCGCGAGGGGCAACGGAGACGGCTCGCCCGCGAGTCTCCTCGGCCTCGCCTCGACCTCCGGCACCGCCGCGATCGCAGAGGCGAGCCGGGAATCGGCGTCCCCACGAGCGGGCTCCGGCGGGCGCACGAGGGTCATCGCACCCGCGAGGCGCGGCCCTCGCGCAGCGGCGCCTTCGGGCAGCGCAGCGGCGAGCGGCGCCGTCGCGATCGGTGTCGTCGTGGAGGGGGTGGAGGGCGCGGCCGCCGCCGCGACGAGCGGCGGGCTCGCCGCGGGCATCGACGGGACGACGCAGCCGCCGTCGGCGTTCGACCAGAGCTTCTGGACGGGCCAGCTCGCGCCGTCCGTCCCCGGAACCATCCCCGCCTGCCCGTTGCAGAGATCGCCGATCTCGCCGTTCACCGGGTCGTACCAGGCGAGCGGCGGCCCTGCGCCCGGCGCAGCCCCGACCTCCGGATCGGTGATGACCTCGGCGAGCTCGTGCGCCGCGACGACGGCCGCGTTCGCGAACGGCGCCCCGTGGCCGCAGCCGAGATCACAGCCCGATCCAGGAGAGAGGTCGGGCATCACCGCGTAGTAGACGGTCCGCCCCTCCGAGCGGAACGAGCCGTGGTACGCGCAGAAGGACTGGCAGCTCACGTCTCCCCCGAGCGAGATCCGCTTCCCGGCGGGGAAATAGACGAGGTAGAGCGTCTCGGGATTGCCGCCTGCGTCCGGGCGAGGCGCCGGCAGCGTACGCATGGCGAGCTGGGCGGCGAGCTCGGCCATGATCGAGGCGTCGTCCACCGTCGCCTCGTCGCGAGCTCCCGATGGCGCGATCCGGAAGAGGCCGCCGAAGTCCCCCGGGCCGATCCGCTGGTTCGTGCCCGCTCCGCCGCCGGCGGCCGTCCGGGTGGTGTCGTACTGCGAGAGCCCCTGCACGTACGAACCGCCGGCGACCGCCGCGAAGAAGGCGGGGAGCGACGGCGAGACCTCGCCGGTCACGTACGGCGCGTAGGTCCCGGCCCCCCACAGGACCATCACGGCCTGCACGTTAGAGACGACGCGGCCCCCGAAGTAGACGAGCTGGGCGCGCTCCGGCGGCGCGGCCTGCTCTGGCCTCACGATCGGCATGGGACGGCGCGGGCCCCCGACGAGCTCGGCGTTCGCGTTCGACCCGCGGGCGGGACGTGCGAGGCCGAGCGCGACGAGGGCGACCACTGCGGGACGGAGCGTGGGTCGGAGCGGCACGTGATACCTCCGGCGGAGCGGGCGGCTGTCGCGCGCGCCCGGCGGGCGCAAGGTGGGCGTGCAGCGCGCCGCGCGCACGGACGCCACGTTGGACATCGCGCGGAGGGCGGGGAATCTGCCCGGGAGGAATCCGGGTGAGGGAGCGCGCCGGGCGAAGGCTCGGGGAGCACCGCGCGGGATCCGCCCCGCCGCAGGCAGGGCGGCTCGCGAGCGCCTTCGGTCTCGCGAACGCGTCAGTCGAGGAACAGGTCGGGCGCGAGCTCCTCGCCCGGCTTCACCGCGTACCTGGCGAGGTCGGTGACGCCCTCGGCGCGGAGCACGTCCTCGTCGATGAAGAAGTTCCCGGTGCAGGTGCGGGCGTCGCGCCGCAGGATCGCGATGGCCGCGTCGGCGACGATCTCCGGCGTCCGGCCGTGCTTCGCGAGCTCGTCCCCGCCGAGCAGGTTGAGCGCCGCCGTCGCGATGACGGTCCGGGGCCAGAGCGCGTTCACTGCGATGCCGCGATCCCGGAGCTCCGCCGCCATGCCGAGGACGCACATCGACATGCCGTACTTCGCCATCGTGTACGCGACGTGCGGCGCGAACCAGCGTGGGTTCAGGGAGAGAGGCGGCGAGAGGTTCAGGACGTGCGGGTTCGCGCTCCGCGCGAGGTGCGGGATACACGCCTGCGAGCAGGCGAAGGTGCCGCGCGCGTTCACCTCGTGCATGAGGTCGTAACGCTTCATCGGCGTATCGACCGTGCCGCCGAGGAAGATCGCGCTCGCGTTGTTCACGAGCACGTCGATCCCGCCGAACCGCTCGACGGCGGCCGCGACCGCGGCGGCGATCTCCCGCTCGTCGCGGATGTCGCAGCGGACCGCGAGCGCCTTCCCGCCGGCGCGCTCGATCTCCTCGGCCGCGCCCTGGATCGTGCCCGGGAGCTTCGGGTTCGGGACGTCCGACTTCGCGGCGACGACGACGTTCGCCCCCTCGCGCGCGGCGGCGAGGCCGATCGCCTTGCCGATCCCGCGGCTCGCGCCGGTGATGAAAACGGTCTTCCCGTTGAGTGAAGGCATGAAGTGCCTCGTGGACGTGGACGTGGACGTGGACGTGGACCTGAACTTCGACCTCGACCTCGACCTCGACTTCGACTTCGACCTCGCCGATCCGCCTAGGTCTAGGTCCACGTTCAGGTCCAGGTCCAGGTCCAGGTCGAGGTCCACGTCCACGTCGACGTTTCGGGGTGCGACACCGACTCACTCTCCATGATCCAACGCGTTGCACCCCCGATCGCTGAACGCCCTGTCAGTCCCGCGTCCGTGGCGTGCGGTCGGCCGATTGACTTCCCCGACCGATCTCCCTTAGATCCGGAGCCTGTTAGTGGGAAAAAGTGTCATCGAGCGGATCTGAGCGGCAAGATCGACCAGCCCGTGTTCTTCGGAACCTTCAATCACGCGATCGACGCGAAAGGGCGAACGAGCCTCCCGGCGAAGTTCCGGGAGTCGCTCGCCGCTGCGGGCGAGCCGCGCATCGTGCTCATGCAGTACCCGCACTGGCGCGCGCTCCTCGCCGTCCCGCAGTCGGTCTGGAACGAGCTCGTGAAGAAGGTGATGGCCGCCTCCCCGCTCGACGCGCGCTTCCAGCGCAACGTCTTCAAGTACGTCTCGTCGGCGCACGAGGTGGACCTCGACGTCCACGGCCGCGTGCTCGTGCCGCCGGCGCTGCGCGACTACGCGGGGCTTCAGAAGGACGTCGTGTGGGTCGGGATGGGACCCATCATCCATCTCTTCGACAAGGCCACTCACGCGGAGCAGATGGCGACGGACGTCCCGCCGGATGAGCGGGTCGATCTATTCGGGAAGGCGTGAGCGAGTTCGTCCATGAGTCCGTGCTGGCGAGAGAGATCGTGGAGGCCCTGCGCCCCGAACCGGGCAAGCTCCTGCTCGACGGGACGCTCGGCGGCGGCGGCCACTCCCTCCTTCTCCTCGAGCGGGGGGCGTCCGTGATCGGCATCGACAAGGACCCGCGCGCGCTCGCCGCCGCGAAGGCGCGGCTCGCCCGCTTCGGCGAGGCGTTCCGCGCGGTGCGCGCCGACTTCCGCGACGCGAAGAACGTGCTCGACGCGCTCGGGCTCGCGGCGGTGGACGGCGCGCTCGTGGACCTCGGCGTCTCCTCGCCCCAGCTCGACGAGGCCGAGCGCGGCTTCTCCTTCTCGCGCCCGGGGCCGCTCGACATGCGGATGGCGGAGGAGGGCGAGCCGCTGCGCGAGCTGCTGCGCCGGATCGACGAGCGGGAGCTCGCGCGCATCCTGAAGGAGTACGGCGAGGAGCCGTTCGCGCGGCCGATCGCGCGCGCGGTGAAGCGCGCGGTGGACGCGGGCGAGCCGCTCGACACGGCCCGCCTCGCGGAGCTCGTCTCCGGCGCCATCCCGCGCAAGGCCTGGCCGCGCAGGATCCACCCGGCGACGCGCACGTTCCAGGCGCTGCGCATCGCGGTGAACGACGAGCTCGGCGCGCTCGCGGCGTGGCTCGAGGCCCTCCCCTCGGTGCTCGGGCCGGGCGGCCGCGCGGCCGCGATCTCCTTCCACTCGCTCGAGGACCGGATGGTGAAGGAGAAGTTCCGGGCCCTCACGCAGGGCTGCACCTGCCCGCCCGACCTGCCGATCTGCGCGTGCGGCGCGAAGGCGTCGTTCGCGCCGGTCACGCGGAAGCCGATCGTGGCGGGCGACGCCGAGGTCGCGGCGAACCCGCGGGCGCGGAGCGCGAAGCTGCGCGTGCTGGAGAAGCTGCGATGACGAGCGCGCTCCGCCTCGACCCGGGGACCGGCCGCATCGCGCGGACGGCGCTCGTCGTCCTCCTGCTCGCGGCGGTCGCCGTCTTTCACGTCTGGTCGCGCACCCAGGTCGTCGCGGCCGGGTACGCGCTCGGCGAGCTGCAGCGCGATCACGTCACTCTCACGTCCGAGCACGATCGGCTCCGCATCGAGGTCGAGACCCTGCGGTCTCCCGCGGTGCTGGAGCGGGTCGCTCGGACGAGGCTGGGCATGGCTCCGCCGGCGCCGGGCGCGGTGTCGGCGGCGGGCCCGCAGGTCGCCGAGGCGGGCGAGGGCGGGCAGGGCGTGGTCGGGGCAAAGCATCGACCCGGGCCGGCGGAGCCATCCCGATCGAGTGGTAGGCGGCGGCGGGCGGCGGCGGGGCCTGCGGCGGACCCCGGAGGGGCGGTCGCCTTCCGGGGACCGCTGCGGGCGGGCCGCGCGGCGCCGACCGGGAGGTAACGCGTGCGCCCCGGGGTCGACCCCCGAGCCTCCCGCTGGATCGTCGTGCGCGTCGGGGTGATCGCGGCGCTGTTCGCGCTCGGCTTCGGCGCGGTCGCGGCGCGGGTCTTCCATCTGCAGGTGCTCCGCCGGGACGAGCTCGTCGACGACATGGTCGACCAGTACCGGCGCGAGCTCGTCCTGAAGCCGAGGCGCGGGACCATCACCGATCGCGCCGGCGTCCTCCTCGCCGGCAGCGCCGACGCCCGCTCGATCTACGCGGACCCCGCGATCCTCCGGAAGGAGGACCACTCCGGCGCGGCGCTCGCGAAGGTCTCGCGGGCGCTCGGGCTCGACGTCGCCGCCGTCCGCAGGAAGCTCGCGAAGGCCTCCCGCTTCGTCTTCCTCGCGCGCCGCGTGTCGCCCGCCGAAGGGGACGCGGTCGAGCGGATCGTGAAGGACCAGAAGCTCCGCGGCATCGCGCTCGTGGCGGAGACCCGCCGCTACTATCCTCGCGTCGAGCTCGCGAGCCAGCTGCTCGGGGTCGTGGGGGACGACGGGAACGGGCTCGAGGGCGTCGAGCTCGCTGCGGACGACCTCCTCGCCGGCTCGCCCGCGAAGGTCCCCTCGCTGCGAGACGGCGCGGGGCGGACCGTGCTCGCAGGCGACCCCTCCTCCGCGCGCGAGCGGGAGGGGGCGCGCGTCGAGCTCACCCTCGATCAGGGCCTCCAGCTCGCGACGGAGCGCGCCCTCGCGCGCGCCGCGCTCGGCGCCCGCGCCGCAGGGGGAATGGGCGTCGCGCTCGACGCGCGGACGGGCGAGGTGCTCGCGCTCGCGAGCTGGCCGCCGCACAACCCGAACGCGCCGCGCAAGGCGAACGAGATGCGCAACCGCGCCCTCGCCGACGCCTTCGAGCCCGGCTCGACGATGAAGACCTTTTCCATCGCGGGCGCGCTCGATCGCGGCGCGGTGACGCCGCTCGACCCGATCGACTGCGGGAACGGCAGCCTCGCCATCGGCGCCCACGTCATCCACGACCACGAGGGGCTCGGCTGGGCTGGGCCGTCGAAGGTCCTCGTCGCCTCCTCGAACGTCGGCGCGGCCCGGATCGCCGCGCGGCTCGGGAAGGAGCGGCTCCACGACGCGCTCGCCGCCTTCGGCTTCGGCGAGCGGCCCGGCACCGGGCTCCCCGGCGAGACGAAGGGGCAGCTCCCCTTCCCGAAGGCGGACATCGCCCTCGCGACGCAGAGCTTCGGGCAGGGGCTCACCGCGAGCCCGCTCCAGATCACCGCTGCGATGGGGGCGATCGCGAACGGCGGCTTGCTCCTGCGGCCCCGGATCGTGAAGCGGGTGCTCGATCCGGGGACCGGCGAGGTGCTCGACGAGCCCGGGCGCGAGGTCGTGCGCCGCGCCGTCTCCGAGCAGACGGCGGCGACGATCGCGCGCTGGCTCGTCGGGGTCGTCGAGGACCCGAAGGGCACCGGCAAGCGCGCCCGGCTCGACGGGTGGCGCGTCGCCGGCAAGACCGGCACCGCTCAGAAGGCCGACCCCGTCTCCGGCGGCTACTCCGAGGACCGCCGCTTCAGCTCGTTCGTCGGCTTCGCGCCGTTCGACGGCCCGCGGGTCGTCATCGGCATCTTCGTGGACGAGCCGAAGGACGAGATCTACGGGGGCGAGATCGCTGCGCCGGCGTTCCGCGAGGTGGCGGAGTACGCGATGAAGATGTTCGGGGTCCCGCCGACGGGGACCCCGATCGCCGCCGCCGTCCCCGCCCCCGCCGAGGCGGCCCACGCGGACCCCGACGACGGCCCACCCCCCGTCGAGGCGGCCGACCGCCGCTCCGCCACCCCGCCGAGCGGCAAGGTGGCCGTGCCGTCGCTCGCTGGCCTGCCGGCGCGAGTGGCCATCCGCCGGCTCGAGGACGCGTCGCTTGCGGCCGAGATCGCCGGGTCCGGCCGGGTGGTCTCCCAGACGCCTCCCGCCGGGAGGGCGGTCGCACCGGGGACGCGCGTTCGGATGACGCTCGCGCCCGCGGGCTGAGATAGGATGCGCCCGTGTCACGCGCGACACGGGGGCATGCAACCGGGCGCGACGTCGAAGAAAAGTGCGCGGGCGTCGGTTTGCATGGAGCCGTTCTCGAATGAAGCTCTCGGCCATCATCCAGGGGACCGGCGCCCTCGGCGAGACGGCGGGCGATCCCGAGGTCGCCCGCGTCACCGGCGACTCGCGCGAGGTCGTCCCCGGCGCCGTGTTCTTCGCGCTCGCGGGCGCCGAGCGCGACGGCCACGACTTCGTCCCCGAGGCGATCCGGCGCGGCGCGATCGCGGTCGTCGCGGAGCGCGCCGTGCCGTGCGCTCCGGCCGCCCTCCTGCTCGCGCCGTCGTCGCGCCGCGCGATGGCGATCGCGGCGGCGAACTTCCACGGGAGCCCGGGCACCGCGCTCCTCCTCGCCGGCGTCACCGGCACGAACGGGAAGACGACGGTCGCCTGGCTCGTCGAGGCGTGCGCGCGCGCCGCCGGTCTCCCCTGCGGCATGCTCGGCACCGTGACGCACCGCTGGCCCGGAACTGAGCGCGAAGCCGGCCACACGACGCCCGAGTCCACCACGATCCAGGCGCTGCTCGCCGAGATGCGCGCCGCCGGCGCGCGCGCGGCGGTGCTCGAGGTCTCCTCGCACGCGCTCGCCCAGGAGCGGATCGCCGGGATGCGCTTCCGCGTGGCCGGGTTCACGAATCTCACGCGGGACCACCTCGACTACCACGGCGACATGGAGCGGTACTTCGCGGCGAAGCGCCGGCTCTTCCTCGAGCACCTCGCCCCGGACGGGGTGGCGGTCGTGAACGTGCGCGACCCGTACGGCGCGCGGCTCGCCGATCAGCTCGGCCCCGGCCGCACGCTGTGGCGCTACGGCGGCCGGACCGACGACGCGCTCCGCGCCGAGGAGGTCGTCGCCGGGCTCTCCGGAATCGCGGCGACGCTCCACACGCCCGCCGGGACGCTCTCGATCCGGTCGCCGCTCGTCGGCGCGCACAACCTCGAGAACCTGCTCTGCGCCGCGGGGATGGCGCTCGCGCTCGGGCTGCCGCTCGACGCGGTCGCACGCGGGCTCTCCGAGTCGCGCGGCGCGCCGGGCCGGCTCGAGCGGTTCGCGGCGCGCGGCGTCTCGGTGTTCGTGGACTACGCCCACACCGACGACGCGCTCTCGCGCGCGCTCGAGGCGCTGCGCGCGCTCGGGCCGCGGCGGCTCGTCTGCGTTTTCGGGTGCGGTGGCGACCGCGATCGCGGGAAGCGCCCGCTCATGGGCGAGGCGGCGGGGCGTGGGGCGGACCTCGTCATCGTGACGAGCGACAACCCGCGGAGCGAGGATCCGGTCGCGATCCTCGGCCACATCCTCCCCGGGCTCGAGCGCGCGGGGCTCCGCCGGCTCACCGCCGAGGCGCTCTGCCTCGACGCCCGCGGCTACGCGGTCGAGCCCGACCGTCGCTCCGCCATCGCGCTCGCCGTCGCGGCCGCGCGCGAGGGGGATGCCGTGCTCGTCGCGGGCAAGGGGCACGAGGCGCAGCAGATCGTGGGCCGCGAGCGGATCCCGTTCTCGGATCGCGACGAGGCCCGGAGGGCGCTCGGGATCGCATGAACGGACCGCGCTTCACGGCCGACGAGCTCGTCCGGACGACGGGCGGGCGCTGGATCGGGACGCCGCCCGCCGAGGTCGCGGGCGTCTCGACCGACACGCGCACGATCGGCTCGGGGTCGCTCTTCGTCGCGCTGCGCGGCGAGAGGTTCGACGCGCACGACTTCCTCGCGGACGCGGCCGCGCGCGGCGCCACGGCCGCGGTGGTCGCGGAGGCGCGCGCCGCGGACGCCTCGCCGCTGCCGCGACTCGCCGTCGCCGACACGCTCGCCGCACTCGGCGCGCTCGCCCGCGTCCACCGGCTCCGCTTCCCCATCCCGATCGTCGGCGTCACCGGGTCGAACGGGAAGACCACGACGCGCGAGATGATCGCCGCGATCCTCGCGACGCGCGGGAAGGTGCTCAAGACCGAGGGGAACCTCAACAACGAGGTGGGCGTGCCGCTCACCCTGTTCGGCCTCGACGCGTCGCACCAGGCAGCGGTCGTCGAGCTCGGCATGAACCACCCCGGCGAGATCGCGCGGCTCGCGGCGATGACGCACCCGCAGATCGGGATCGTGACGCTCGCCGCGCCGGCGCACCTCGAGGGGCTCGGGTCCGTCGAGGCGGTCGCCGACGCGAAGGCGGAGCTCTACGAGGGGCTGCCGGAGGGCGGGGTCGCCATCGCGAACGCCGACGACGCCCGCATGCTGAAGCGCGCGCAGGCCTCCGGCCGGAGGATGATTACCTTCTCCGCCTCGAAGGGGCGCCGCGGCGACGTGGTGGTGCTCGAGATCGTGTCGCAGGGCACGGACGGGCTCCGCTTCGTCCTTGGGATCGGCAACCGCGAGGTGGCGGTCCACATCCCTGGGCTCGTCGGCGCGCACAATGCCGCGAACGCGGCGGCCGCCGCAGCCGCGGGGATCGCGCTCGGCTGCACCGACCGCGAGATCGTGCGCGGGCTCGCGGCCGTGCGCCCGGTGGGGCGCCGCCTGCGGCTCGAGGCGCTCCCCTCGGGCGTGCAGCTCGTGGACGACTGCTACAACGCGAACCCCGCCTCGATGTCGGCGGCCCTCCGGACGCTCGCGGACCTCGCCGCCGCCGGCCGCCGACCGGTGGCGGTGCTGGGCGACATGCTCGAGCTCGGCGCGTTCGAGGGGGAGGCGCACCGCGCGCTCGGCGAGGAGGCGGCCCGCTCGGGCGTGCGCGTGCTCGCCGCGTTCGGCCCGCGCGCCCGCGCCGTCGCCGAGGCGGCTCGCGCGGCCGGGCTCGAGGTCTTCCACACCGAGGAGCTCGACCCCCTCGTGAGCTGGGCGCGCGCGACCCTGCAGCCGACCGACGTCCTCCTCGTGAAGGGCAGCCGCGGGATGAAGCTCGAACGCCTCGTCGAGGCGATCCGATGAGGGCGACGGCCTGATGCTCTACCACCTCCTCTATCCCCTCTCGACCCGCGTCGGCGTCTTCAACGTCCTCCGCTATCCGTCCTTCCGGATCGTGGCGGCGGGGCTCGTCGCGCTGGTCGTCGGGCTCCTCTTCGGCCCGCTCTTCATCGAGCGGATGCGCATCCTCCAGTACGGCGCGTCGAACGTCCGTGAGGACACGCCCGAGGGCCACAAGAAGAAGGCGGGGACGCCGTCGATGGGCGGCGCCCTCATCCTCCTCGCGGTCACGGTCTCGACGCTCCTCTTCGCGGACCTCACGAACCGCTACGTCTGGGCCGCGCTGCTCGTGACGCTCGGCTTCGGCGCGATCGGGTTCTCGGACGACTGGCTCAAGCTCTCGAAGCGGAACTCGAAGGGGCTCGCGGGGAAGAAGAAGCTCCTCCTCCAGGTGATCGTCGTGCTCGCCGTCTACTACGGCGTGCTCACCGACTGGAACTTCCACCTCGAGCCGGGCTTCCCCTGGTTCCGGGTCGGCAGCTACGTGGACCTCCGGCTCACGCTGCCGTTCGTCCCCACCCGCTTCTTCGAGCCGAACCTCGGGTGGCTCTACCTGCCGTTCATGGTCTTCGTCATCGTCGCGACCTCGAACGCGGTGAACCTCACCGACGGCCTCGACGGCCTCGCGATCGGGCCGACCATCGTCTCGTCGATGACCTTCCTCGCGCTCTCGTACGTCGCGGGCGCGACGCTCGCGGGGTTCAGCCTCGCCGAGTACCTGCGCATCGCCTACATCCCGGGGGCGGAGGAGCTCGGGGTCTTCTGCTCCGCGATCTTCGGGGCTGGCGTCGCGTTCCTCTGGTTCAACACCTACCCCGCGTCGGTCTTCATGGGCGACGTCGGCTCGCTCGCGCTCGGCGGCGGCCTCGGCACGCTCGCGGTCCTCACGAAGAACGAGGTGGCGAGCGCGATCCTGCACGGCGTCTTCCTCGGCGAGACGGTGAGCGTCATCCTGCAGGTCTGGTCCTTCCGGACGACCGGGAAGCGCATCTTCCGGATGGCACCGATCCACCACCACTTCGAGCTGAAGGGCTGGGCGGAGCCCAAGATCATCGTCCGCTTCTGGATCCTTTCGGTCATGCTCGCGCTCGTCGCGCTCATGTCCATCAAGCTGAGGTAGCGACGTGGGCGCACCGGAGCTCAAGGGCAGGAAGGTCACCGTCGTCGGGCTCGCGAAGAGCGGTGTCGCGGCGGCGCGCCTCTGCGCGCGCGAGGGGGCCGAGGTCACCGTCACCGACCGGCGCGCGGCGAAGGACCTGGCCGCGCCCGTCGCGGCGCTCGACGGGCTCGCGGTCCGGCGCGCGCTCGGCGGCCACGACCCAGCCGACTTCGAGCGCGCCGACCTCGTCGTCGCCTCGCCGGGCGTCCCGCTGTCGATCCCGGAGATCGCCGCGGCTCGGGCGCGCGGCGTCCCGGTCTGGGGCGAGGTCGAGCTCGCCGCCCGCTTCCTCGAGGGGGCGCCCGTCGTCGCGATCACCGGGACGAACGGCAAGAGCACCACCACCGCGCTCGCTGGCGCCCTCTTGTCGCGCGACCGGCGCACCTTCACCGGCGGGAACCTCGGGACGCCCGCGTGCGAGCTCGTCCTCTCCGGCGCGCGCGTGGACGCCGTCGTGCTCGAGCTCTCCTCCTTCCAGATCGAGGGGCTCGAGCGGCTCCGGCCGCGCGTCGCGGCGATCCTGAACGTCTCGCCGGACCACCTCGACCGCTACCGCGACGTGGACGACTACGCCGCGGCGAAGGCGCGCCTGTTTGCCCTGCAGCAGCCGGGGGACGCCGCCGTGGCGAACGCGCGCGACCCGCGCGCCGTCGCGATGGTCTCCGCGTCGCGCGCCGCGGTCCACACCTTCGGCTTCGGGCCGTCCGAGCCCTCCGCGGTGCGCGATCCGGGCGGGGAGCCCGGAGCGGCCGGCGCCGAGCTTCGGCTCCGGCTCTCCGGCGCGGAGGAGCGCTACGTCGTGCGCGGCCGCGCGCTCCGCGGCCGGCACAACCGCGAGAATGCGATGGCGGCCGTCCTCTGCGCGCGCCTGCTCGGCGTGCCGGGCGCGGCCGTGCAGGCCGGCCTCGACGTCTTCCCGGGGCTGCCGCACCGGCTCGAGCTCGTCTCGGAGCGCGGCGGCGTCGAGTGGGTGAACGACTCGAAGGCGACGAACGTGGACTCGACGCTCGTCGGCCTCTCCGCGTTCCCACGCTCCGCGCCGCGCGTGGTCCTCATCATGGGCGGGCGCGGAAAGGGCGCCCCCTACGCGCCCCTCCGGCCGCTCTTCGACGGGCGCGTGCAGGCCCTCCTCACGATCGGCGAGGACGCCCCGGCGGTCGAGGCGGAGCTCGGCGACCTCTGCCGCACCGAGCCGTGCCGGACCCTCGCGGAGGCGGTGAAGCGGGCGGCCGGGATCGCGGCTCCGGGCGGGGTGGTGCTGCTGTCGCCCGCCTGCGCGAGCTACGATCAGTACCGGAGCTACGAGGAGCGCGGCGACGCCTTCCGCCGCCACGTCGGAGAGCTGACGGGATGAGGAGCGACGAGACCTCGGCGCGCGCTGCGCCGCCCTTTGACGGCCTCCTCCTCGCCGCGATCCTCGGCCTCGCCGCGGTCGGGGCGGTGATGGTCTACTCCGCGAGCGCGATCCCGGCGAGCCAGTCGCGCCGGCTCGGCTTCGACGAGTTCTACTACCTGAAGCGCCAGCTCGTGGCGGGGTCCATCGGCATCGCGCTCATGGCGCTCGCGGTTCGGATCGGCCACCGGCGCATCGCCGCCTACGCCTATCCGCTGCTCGGCGCGACCCTCTTCGCGCTCGCGCTCGTCCCCTTCATCGGCAAGAGTGCGGGCGGCGCGCAGCGCTGGATCCCGCTCGGCCCGGTGCAGTTCCAGCCGGCCGAGGCGGCGAAGGTGGTGCTCGTGCTGTACCTCGCGCACTCGCTCGCGCGGAAGCAGGAGAAGGTGCGGATCTTCTCGATCGGCGTCCTGCCCCACCTCGTCGTCACCGGTCTCTTCGTCCTGCTCTGCCTCGTGCAGCGCGACCTCGGCACCGGCGTCATCCTCTTCGTCGTGCTCCTCGCGATGCTCTTCGCGGCCGGCGCCCGCGTCGGCTATCTCCTCACGGCGGCCCTCGTCGCGCTCCCGATCGCCTGGCACCTCGTGAAGTCCACCCCCTACCGCTGGGCGCGCGTGATGGCGTTCCTCGATCCCGAGCGGTACCGCGCCGGGCCCGGGTTCCAGCTCTGGGAGTCGCTCCTCGGGACCGCGAACGGCGGCTTCTTCGGGCAGGGGCTCGGCCAGGGAAAGGGAAAGCTGTTCTACCTCCCCGCCGCGCACACCGACTTCATCGCGGCGGTGATCGCGGAGGAGGCCGGGCTCCTCGGCATGGTCCTCCTCCTCGCGCTCTACGCGATCGTGGTCTGGCGCGGGCTGCGCGCGGCGCTCAACGCCGCGGATCCGTTCGGCTGCTACGCGGCGCTCGGGGTGACGACGCTCGTCGGCGCGCAGGCGCTCGTGAACCTCGCCGTCGTGTTCGGCCTCGTCCCGACGAAGGGGCTCACCCTCCCCTTCGTCTCGTACGGCGGCAGCTCGCTCATGACGCTCCTCGCCGCGGCGGGCGTCCTGCTCTCCGTCTCGGGCGAGCGCGGCGGTCACCTGCGCCGGCCGGTCGCGGCGGTCCGCCACTCGTCGACCGCGGGGGCCGGCGGGCCCGCGCCCGGGCGCGGCGAGCGCAGGGTGGGAGGCACGTCATGAGGATGCTCGTCGCCGGCGGCGGCACGGGCGGCCACGTCTTCCCGGGCATCGCGCTCGCCGAGGAGGTGGTGACGCGCCACCCTGGCAACGACGTCGTCTTCGTCGGCACGGCGCGGGGCCTCGAAGCGACGGTGGTTCCGAAGGCCGGCTTCCCGATCGAGCTCATCGAGGTGCGCGGGCTCAAGGGGAAGGGGCTCGTCGACTCGCTCCGGAACCTCCTGCTCCTCCCGGTCGCGCTCTGGCAATCGGTCCAGATCCTCCGGCGCTGGCGGCCCGACGTGGTCGTGGGCGTCGGCGGGTACGCGAGCGGCCCGGTGGTGCTCGCGGCGTGGCTCCTGCGGATCCCGACCGCCGTGCAGGAGCAGAACGCGGCGGCGGGGGTCACGAACCGGCTGCTCGGCCGGATCGTGCAGGCGGCGTTCACCGCGTTCCCGGAGGCCGCCCACCACTTCCCGCGCCACAAGGTCTACCAGCTCGGGAACCCGATCCGCCGCACGCTGATGGAGAACTTCATGCGGCCGGAGGCGCGCCACGCCGGGCCGCGCCTGCTCGTGTTCGGCGGGTCCCAGGGCGCGCACGCGCTCAACATGCGCGTCGTCGAGGCGCTGCCGCACCTCGCCGACCTGCGCGAGACGCTCCAGGTGACGCACCAGACCGGCGCGCGCGACCGCGAGCAGGTGGAGAAGGGCTACCGCGCTTGCGGGTTCGAGCCGGACGTCCGGGACTTCATCACCGACATGAGCAGCGCCTACGCCGGCGCCGACCTCGTCGTCTGCCGCGCCGGCGCGACCACGCTCGCGGAGCTGACCGTCTGCCGCAAGCCGGCGATCCTGGTTCCCTTCCCGTTCGCGGCGGACAACCACCAGGTGCAGAACGCGCGCAGCCTCGTCGACGCCGGCGCGGCTGTCATGATCGAGGAGTGCGACCTCACGGGCGAGCTGCTCGCGCGGGAGATCCGGGCCATCCTCGCGAGCTCCGACCGGCGCGAGAAGATGGCCCGCGCCGCGGGGCGCCTCGGCAGCCCGGCGGCGGCGAAGGAGATCGCCGACGTCTGCACCGAGCTCGTCCGCCGTCGCTTCGGCTCGCCCACCGGCCAGCCCCGGGAGCGCCCGACGCCGTCGACGCGCCCGCCGGACCAGGCCGCCTGAGGACCTTCCCGGAGACCTCCATGAGCCTCTTCCGTTCCAGGCCCGCCAAGATCCACTTCGTCGGGATCGGCGGCATCGGCATGAGCGGCATCGCCGAGGTGCTGCTGAACCTCGGGTACGCGGTCTCCGGCTCCGACCTCAAGGAGTCGGACACGACGCGCCGGCTCGCCTCGCTCGGCGGTCGGATCGTGAACGGGCACGCGGCGGAGAACATCGCCGAGGTGGACGTCGTCGTGATCTCGTCCGCCGTGCGCCGCGACAACCCGGAGGTGGTCGAGGCGCGGCGCCGCAAGATCCCGGTCATCCCGCGCGCCGAGATGCTCGCGGAGCTCATGCGGCTCAAGTACGGCGTGGCGATCGCGGGGTCGCACGGAAAGACCACGACGACCTCGATGGCCGCCCACCTCCTCGCGCACGCCGGGCTCGACCCGACCGCCGTCGTCGGCGGGAAGGTCAACACGTTCGGCTCGAACGCGAAGCTCGGGAAGGGCGACTACATGGTCGTCGAGGCGGACGAGTCCGACGGCTCGTTCCTGCGGATCCCGCCGACGATCGCGATCGTCACGAACGTCGACCCCGAGCACCTCGATCACTGGAAGACCGCCGAGGCGCTCCGGCGCGGCTTCCTCGACTTCGTGAACCGGGTGCCGTTCTACGGGCTCGCGATCCTCTGCCACGACCACGCGGGCGTGCAGTCGCTGCTTCCCGACGTGGAGAGCCGCTACGTCACGTACGGCGAGAGCCACCAGGCCGACTACCGCGCAGACCGGATCGAGGTGGACGGCCACTCGGTCCGGTTCGACGCCTTCCGGCGCACCGGGCCGCTCGGCCGGTTCGAGGTCCAGATGGTGGGGCGCCACAACGCCCTGAACGCGCTCGCCGTCGTCGCGCTCGGCGACGAGATGGGCATCCCGCCCGACGCGGTCCGCGCGGCGCTCGCGACGTTCCGGGGCGTGCAGCGCCGGTTCACGGTGCGGGGCGAGGCGTCGGGGGTCACCGTGGTCGACGACTACGCCCACCACCCAGCCGAGGTGAAGGCGACGCTCCTCGGCGCCCGCGAGGCGTTCCACCGCCGGGTCGTGTGCCTCTTCCAGCCGCACCGCTACACGCGGACCCGCGACCTCATGGCGGAGTTCTCGACCGCGTTCAACGACGCGGACCTGCTCCTGCTCACGGACATCTACGCGGCGGGTGAGGACCCGATAGAGGGCGCCACCGCCCGCGCGCTCGCCGACGCGGTCCGCGCCTGCGGCCACCGCGACGTGACGCTCGTCCCTCGCGCCGAGCTCGCGCGCGCCGCACGCGCCCGCGTCCGCGCCGGAGACATCGTCCTCACGCTCGGCGCCGGCGACATCACGCAGGTCGGCCCCGAGCTCCTCGCGCTGCTGGGGTCATGAGCACGTTCACCTGCATTCCCCCCCCTCACCCTGGCCCTCTCCCCCCGCCGTGGGCGGGGGAGAGGGGAGAGCTCGGGCGCATTCTCCCTCTGCCCCCGCCGTGGGCGGGGGAGAGGGGAGACCTCGGGCGCATTCCCCCTCTCCCCCGCGAAGCGGGGGAGAGGGTCGGGGTGAGGGGGGATCCCCCGTGACCACCTGGCGGGAAGAGCTCGCCCGCCGAGTCCGCGGCGAGCACCTGCGCGACGCGCCCCTCGCCACGAGGACGGCGATCCGCGTGGGCGGCCCCGCCGACCTCCTCGTCCGCCCCGCCGATCCCGATGCGCTCGCGGAGCTCCTGCGCGCGGTCCGCGAGCTCGGCGTCCCGCTCCACGTCCTCGGCGGCGGCGCGAACACGCTCGTTGCCGACGCGGGGGTGCGCGGCGTCGTCGTGCGCGTCCCGCCCGACCTCGCGCCGGAGGTGGCGCGGGGTGAGGCGCTGCTCCTGTGCGCCGGGCACCCCACCTCGCGCCTGTGGGTCCGCGCCCACGCGCTCGGCCTCGTGGGGATGGAGTTCGTCGCCGGGATCCCGGGGACGCTCGGCGGCGCGCTCGCGATGAACGCGGGGACCCGGATCGGCGAGATGAAGGACGTGGTGCGCCGCGTAGAGGTCGCGACCGCGGATGGGGCTGGCTTCCTCGACGCGCGGGAGCTCGGGTTCGCGTACCGGACCTGCCGGCTACCGCCCGGCGCGGTCGCGACGCGCATCGAGTTCGCCCTTCGCGCCGGCGACGTCGCCGCGAGCGAGCGGACGATGCAGGAGGACCGCGACCAGCGCCGGCGCACGCAGCCGCTCGACAAGCCAAGCTTCGGCTCGACGTTCCGGAACCCCCCGGGCGAGTTCGCCGGACGCCTCGTCGAGGGCGTAGGCCTGAAGGGGCACCATGTCGGCGGCGCGATGTGGTCGGACGTCCACGCGAACTTCGTCGTGAACCTCGGCGGCGCGACCGCGCGCGACGTGCTCGCGCTCGTGAACCTCGCGAGACTTCGAGTGAAAGAGCGGTTCGGGATCGTCCTCGAGACGGAGGTCCGGCTCGTGGGCGAGTTCCTTGCAGAGGAGCTGAGCGATCCGAAGCTGGGCTAGGCTCGCCCGAGGAGAACGACATGTCCGACTGGCGCGGCAAGAAGGTGGCGGTGCTGTACGGCGGGCGCTCGACCGAGCGCGACGTCTCGCTCAGGACCGGGAAGGCCTGCGCCGACGCGCTCGTCGCGAAGGGCCACGACGTGACGCTCCTGGACGTGGGCCTCGACCTGCCCGAGCGGCTCCGCGCGGCCCGGATCGACGTCGCCTTCAACGCACTCCACGGCCGCTGGGGCGAGGACGGCTGCGTGCAGGGGCTCCTCGAGGTCATGGGGATCCCGTACACCGGCTCGGGAGTCCTCGCCTCCGCGCTCGGCATGGACAAGGTGGTCGCGAAGGCAATGTTCGCGGCGCTCGGCCTCGCGGTCATCGACTACCGGGTCTTCCTTGCGGCGCGCGCCGGGACGATCGCCCCCTCCGAGCTGCCGTTCGGGATCCCCTGCGTCGTGAAGCCGTCCGGCGAGGGCTCGTCGGTCGGCGTCCACCTCGTGAAGGACGAGGCGAAGTTCCGGGCGGCCTGCCTCGACGCGGCGACGTTCAAGGGCGACGTCATCATCGAGCGGTACGTGAAGGGGGTCGAGGTGAACGTCGCGGTGCTCGAGGGAAAGGCCCTCGGCGCGATCGAGATCCAGCCCGCGAACGAGTTCTACGATTACGCAGCGAAGTACACCGCGGGGACGACGAAGTACCACTACCCGGCGCGGATCCCGGATGCCCACGCGAGGCGCGTCATGGACGCGGCGGAGACCGCGCACCGCGGCCTCGGCTGCGCGGGCGTCACGCGGGTGGACTTCATCGTCGTGCCGGACGGCACGCCCTACATCCTCGAGATCAACACGCTCCCCGGGATGACGGCGACCTCGCTCGTCCCCAAGATCGCAGCCGGGCTCGGGATCGCATTTCCGGATCTCTGCGAGCAGATCCTCGAGAGCGCCGCGCTCAAGGCCTGAGCGTGCAGACAGTCGGCGCGGCTCGACGGCGGCCGCGCGACCTCTACTTGCAGGTCTCCTTCGCCGGCGCGGCGAGCTCGAGCTCGCTCCGGTCGAGCTTCCCCGCCTCGTCGAACGCCTTGCTCGCCTCGGCGCACTTCCCGAGCTTCGCGTACGAGAGGCCCATCACCGTGAACGCGTGCGCGACGGGCGCGACCTCGAGCGCCTTGCTCGCGAACTTCACGGCGTCGTTGTACTGGCCGATCTCGTAGAGGCGGCGCGCCATGTTCACGTCCCGCATCGCCTTCCTCATCGGATCGGCGCCGGGCAGCGGCGACTTGTCCGGGTTGATCACCTTGTCGAGCTGGGCGACCGTGGCCTCGCCGAGCAGCACCTTGATGCGCGTCTTGATGACGTCGCAGTACTCGATCTGCCGGTACGGCTCCATCGCGTTGAGGACGAACCTGCCGTCGGCGATCCCGACCATCGGGTGCAGGCGGATGCCGAGCTGATCGTAGAGCACGTCGCCCTCGTCGATCAGCACCGGCATCTTGATGCCGGTCTGCTGCACGAGCGCCTGCACGTCGGCGGCCGTCTCCGAGCCGCTCACGACCGCCGCCCAGTAGATCGCCTTGCCGGCCAGCTCCTTCTCGCAGACGGCCATCTGCTTCAGCGCGTCCACCGAGCGGTCCTGCCCGGTACGGAAGAAGACGAACACGTTCGCCTTCGCCTTCGCGGAGAGGAGCGGCGCCTTGCCGCCCGCGAGAGTCCTCAGCTCGACGTTCTGCAGCACCGCGCCCGGCTCGGCGCGCGCGTGCGCGGGCGGAGGGAACGCGGCGACGAGCGTCAAGAGCGCGAAGGGAACGGTCAGGCGGCTGTTTTTCGGCATGGCTCTCGATGATGCACCACCCCGCGTGGGGGCGGCGAGGGGTTCGTGTCATCGCTCCGCGCGCGCGACGGCGCCACACACCCGACCACACGGAGTGTCATCTCGTGCAGCTCTTCTTGCCCTCCTGGGCGACTGAATGGTCCGGCTCGATCTTCAAAGCGGCGTCGAACGCGCGCAGCGCGTCGGGACACTTCCCCTGGCCGGCGAGGATCTGTCCCTGCAGCGAGTACGCGGCGGAGGTGGGGGTGATCGCGAGCGCCTTCTGCAGCTCTTCGAGCGCCTTGTCGTCCTGCTTGATCCCGTGGAGCGTGCGGGCGAAGTTCACGTGCCGCTTCGCGACGCCGTCGTCGCTCCGCGTCGTGGCGCGCTCGGGGTTGTCGACCTTCGCGACGTCCGCCTCGGTCGCCTCTCCGAGCAGCAATCTCACGCGCACCCGGACGCGCTCGCAGTAGTTGATCTGGCGGAACGGCTCGAACGCGGCGAGCTTCCCGTTGCGATCCACCATCCCGATGACCGGGTGGAGCCGGATCCCGAGCTTGCCGTACAGCGCGTCGCCCTCGTCGACGAGCACCGGCATGCGGACGCCCGCGTCCTTGACGAGCGCCTTCACGACGTCGACGGGCCAGGAGTCGGAGACGACCCCGACCCAGCGGACCGGCTTCTTCTCGAACTCCTTCTCGCAGCTCGACATGTCCTTCAGCGTGTCGAGCGAGCGGTCCTGCTCGGGCCGGAAGAACACGAACACGTTCGCGGCGGCGCCCTTCTGGAGGAAGTGCTCCCTCCTGCCGTCGACGGTCCTGAGCTCCACGTCATCGACCGGATCGCCGATCTGCACGCGCCGCTCGAGCTCGGCGGAGGCCGGGGCCGCGGCCCCCCCCGCCGCGAGGCCGAGAAGGACGGCCGCGGCAATCATACGCGCGCTGTGGAGGCTCACCGCAGGGCTCGTTACTTCTTCGCGGGGACGGAGCTGGTCAGCGTCTTGTTGTTGTAGGTCTTCGTGTCGTGGCAGGTCTTCGCGCACGAGCCGCCGTTCGGCAGCTTCGTGTAGCCCACCTTCAGCATCCAGCCCTTCTGGCCGTACGGCACGCCCTCGCGGATGTGGTGGTCCTGCTTCGACGCGTGGACCTCGTGGCAGGCGCGGCAGGTCCGGCCGCGCTCCCGGTTCACGTGGACGAAGTGGAGGTTGCGCGAGCCGTCGCGGAACCCGGTGAGCGTCGTCGTCTCCTCGACCGAGACCACCTTGTCGTTGTGGCAGCCGTAGCAGAGCGCGTAGTTCTTCCGCTCGTACGGCGCGTAGAACGCGGCGGGGTATTCGGCGACGAGGAGGCGGAAGTTGTCACCCGCGTGCGTGCGGTGGCAGGCGGAGCAGTCCTTCGCCCGGACGGGGTCGTGCCAGACCTTGTTCTCGTCGAGCCACTTCTTGAAGTTCGTCATCTGCTTGCCGTCGTCGGCCACCATCCCGTCCTTCGCGTGGCAGTTGATGCAGAGGTCGAACGGCAGCGCGATGAGGAGCCGCTCGATGTTCGCGGCGTGCGGGTTGTGGCAGTTCGAGCACTTCTTGTCCTTGCCGATGGCCGCGTGCTGCACCTTGCCCTTCGCGAGCTGGTTCTTGATGCCCGCGTGGCACTTCGTGCAGAGCTCGACCATCTCCGCCGAGAGGAGCGCCGGCTCGGACGAGTTGTGCGCGTTATGACAGTCCGTGCACGCCTCCTCGGCGGGGACGTGCTTGTACTTGCGGGCCATCACGTCCCGCACGTCGTCGTGGCACTCGAAGCACTGCTCGTTGACGCTCGCGTGCCGGATCGGCCCGGGGTTCGCCGCGTCGTTGTTCACGTGGCAGACGCCGCACTGGCCGCTCTCGTAAGGCGCGTGAGACCGGGTCGCCTTTTCCTTCGGCAGCGGCGCGACCGCGGCGCCGCGGCGGATCGCGGTCTTCTTGACCTCCGTCTTCATCGGCGCGGCGGCCCCCCGCCCCGAGACGAGGAGGAGCGCAACCGGGATGAGTCTCGCGACGATCTTGAGCCGCTTGTCCATTCTCGTTCCGCTCCGAGGGGTCATGATCGCGGGCCTCGCCCCCTCCATTGGACCCGCGCCGGGTCGATTTTTGGGCAGTCGGGGGTCGGCAAGCCTTGATCTACGGCAAGCACCCCGAAAATATCACGGCAGGTCGGGCATCTGCGAGACCGGGGGATTTCGGCGGTCGCTCCGTCGCGTGTGCGCACACGACCGAGCCGTCGCTACAGGCGAAGCTTCTTCTTCTTCGAGTTGTGCGGGTTGTGACAGAGCGTGCAGGTCGCGGAGGTCTTCGGGTGGACGGAGCTCTCCATCTTCACCGGCGCCGAACCGCGGAACTCGTCGTGGCAGTCGAAACAGAGGTCGTTCGAGACTTTCACGGCCGCGCCCGGGTTCTTCGGATCGCTCCGCTGGTGGCACGTGTCGCAGGCGCCCATCTCGTAGGGGCCATGGGTCGACGTCGCCTCGCTCGCCGGAATCGGCGCGAGCCGGCTCGCCTCCGCGCGGGCCAGGCCGGCGAGCGCGATGGCGCCGGCGATGAGCAGAGGGGCGAGACGCTTTTGCATGTTGCGGGCTCCAGTGTGGGTGCTTGCCGCCACGTCTCGACGGCGGGCGGGTCAGGTTCATTTACCGCAACGCGAGACCCCGGTCGATATCGCGACCCGTGAACGATCGCCGCAGCGGGTCGCGACCGAAGGCTGCACCGCGAGTGCCAGTCACTTCCGCCCGTGTGTCCGAAAACTTGCCTGCGCCGCGTCCTGGCGCATGCTGCACCCTCGGGTGATAGCGCCCGGAAGCGGTGGGGTGGGCGCAGGTCCGGGCGGCGGGAGCGGCGGTGGCGCGGGGATACAACCGGCGGCGGGTGGACAGGGATCCGGCCGAGCAGCGCCGAACGCTGGCGCGCGTGGCGTCGCTCGTCTTGCCGCCGATCGTCGCGCTCACGGTCTTCGCGGCCGGCGGGTATCTCACGTGGCGGCACGCGCTCCAGGGCGATCTCTTGCGAATCCACGAGGTGCGGTTCGAGGGGCTCGCGCGGACGAGCGCGCAGGAGCTCCTCGAGCTCTCTCCGGTGCAGCGCGGCGACCACCTGCTCTCGTGCGACACCGACCTCGTCGAGGCGGCGCTGCGCCGGCACCCATGGGTCTCGTCGGTGGAGGTGCGCCGGACGCTGCCGCCCGCGCTCGAGGTCCGTGTGGTCGAGCGCCGCGCGGCGGCGCTCGTGGACCTCGCGGGGCTCTACCTCGTGGACTCCGACGGCGAGGTCTTCAAGCGCGCGCTGCCGGGGGACGGGCTCGATCTCCCGGTCATCACCGGGGTCGCGCGCGACGACTGGATCGAGCGTCGGGCCGAGGTGGAGCCGCTCCTCAAGGCCGCGCTCGCGCTGCTCGACCGCTGGGCCGAGCGCGGCCTCGATCGGCGCACGCCGGTGTCCGAGATCCACATCGACGCGGAGTACGGGACGACGCTCTGGGCGGGGCCGGACGGGCTCGAGGTCCGCCTCGGCCACGGCGCGCTCCCGGAGAAGCTCGCGAGGCTCGAGCGCGTCCTCACGGCCGTCGAGGCCGATGGACAGCGCGCAGAGGTGCTCCACCTCGAGAACCGCCGTCGCCCGGACTGGGTGGCGGTGCGGCTCGCCGGTGGGGTTGGCGATGACGGTAGGGAGCGCCCGAGAGGGCGTCATTAGGGCGAAGCGCGACGCGCGAAACGCCCGGGAGGTGATCATGGCAAAGAGCGGCGACATCCTCGTCGGCTTGGACATCGGCACGACGAAGATCTGCGCGATCGTCGGAGAGGTGACCGACGACGGCATCGACATCATCGGCATCGGGACGCACCCGTCGAAGGGGCTGAGGAAGGGCGTCGTCGTGAACATCGACGCCACCGTCGCCTCGATCAAGCGCGCGATCGAGGAAGCGGAGCACATGGCGGGGTGCGAGATCACCACGGTCTACACCGGGATCGCCGGGGGCCACATCAAGGCCTTCCCGTCGCACGGCGTCGTCGCCGTGAAGGACAAGGAGGTGCGGCAGCAGGACGTGGACCGCGTCATCGAGCAGGCGAAGGCGGTCGCGATCCCGCTCGACCGCGAGGTCATCCACGTCCTCGCGCAGGAGTTCGTCGTCGACGACCAGGATGGCGTGAAGGAGCCGGTCGGGATGAGCGGCGTTCGGCTCGAGGCGAAGGCGCTCATCGTCACGGGCGCGGTCTCCTCGGCCCAGAACATCGTGAAGTGCGCGCAGCGGACGGGCCTCAACGTGGCCGACATCGTCCTCCAGCCGCTCGCGTCCTCGCTCGCGACCCTCAATGACGACGAGCGCGAGCTCGGCGTCTGCCTCGTGGACATCGGCGGCGGCACGACCGACATCGCCGTCTTCCACAACGGCTCGATCCAGCACACCGCCGTCATCGCGCTCGGCGGGAACCACCTCACGAACGACGTCGCGGTCGGGCTGCGCACGCCGACGCACGAGGCGGAGCGGATCAAGAAGCAGTACGGCTCGGCGATGGCCTCGCTCGTGGACAAGACCGAGACGATCGAGGTCCCGAGCGTCGGCGGCAGCCAGCCGCGCGTCCTGTCGCGCCACATCCTCGCCGAGATCGTCGAGCCGCGCGTCGAGGAGATTTTCATGCTCGTCCAGCACGAGCTGCAGAAGTGTGGGATGGAGGAGATCCTCGCCTCCGGCGTCGTCATCACGGGCGGGTCGACGCTGCTCGCCGGGATGCAGGAGATGGCGGAGGAGGTGCTCGGGCTCCCCGTGCGGCGCGGGATGCCGCGCGGCATCGGCGGGCTCGTCGACGTCGTGAAGAGCCCGATGTACGCGACCGCGGTCGGCCTCGTGATCTACGGCGCCCAGCAGCAGGACTTCAGCCCGTACTTCAGGATCCGCGAGGAGAACGTCTACCGCAAGGTGAAGAACCGCATGAAGGAGTGGCTCGGGCAGGTGTTCTAGCCCGCGGGGACGACCATGATCGAGTACACGGACAAGCAGGACGCGGCGCGCATCAAGGTGATCGGCGTCGGCGGCGGCGGCGGCAACGCCATCAACACGATGGTCGCGGCGCGCATCGAGGGCGTCGAGTTCATCGCCGCCAACACCGACGTCCAGGCGCTCGCCGCGAACAAGGCGAGCGTCAAGCTCCAGCTCGGACGGGGCGCCTCGCGTGGGCTCGGGGCGGGCGCGAACCCGGAGATCGGGCGGCAGGCAGCGCTCGAGGAGCGCGAGGCGATCGCGGCGGCGCTCGAGGGCGCCGACATGGTGTTCGTCACCGCGGGGATGGGCGGCGGGACGGGAACGGGCGGCGCCCCGATCGTCGCCGACGTCGCGAAGCAGACGGGTGCGCTCACCGTCGGGGTCGTGACGAAGCCGTTCCTCTTCGAGGGGAACCGGCGCCGCAAGCAGGCCGAGGCGGGCCTCGCCGAGCTCAAGACGGCGGTCGACACGCTCATCGTCATCCCGAACCAGCGGCTCATCTCGGTCGCCGGCGAGAACATGGCGATGGCGGACGCGTTCAAGCGCGCGGACGAGGTGCTCCTCAACGCGGTTCAGGGCATCTCCGACATCATCACCGTGCACGGCCTCGTGAACGTCGACTTCGCCGACGTGCGCACGATCATGAGCGAGCAGGGCATGGCGCTCATGGGGACGGGCCGCTCGTCCGGCGAGAAGCGCGCGGTCGAGGCGATGCAGTCGGCGATCAGCTCCCCGCTCCTCGAGGACGTCTCGCTCGACGGCGCGACCGGGCTCCTCGTGAACATCACCGGCGGCGCGAACCTCACGCTGCGCGAGGTGGACGAGGCGGTCTCGATGGCGCAGTCGGCCGCCGACCCGGACGCGAACATCATCTTCGGGTCGGTCGTCGACGAGACGCTCGGCGACGAGGTGCGGATCACGGTCATTGCGACCGGCTTCCAGGCGCGCGAGAGCGAGAAGCGTGGCGCGCGGCCGCTGCAGGTGCAGGTCCCGCAGTCGGCGCCGGTGATGAAGGCCGTTCCGCCGCCGCTGCCGCAGGAGGCGAAGGCGAAGGAGCCGATCCGGCTCGCGCAGGCGATCGTCCCCGCCGTCGCGACCGCGCGCGGGCCGGGGGTCCGCCGCGACACGAGCACGTTCAAGCCGCTCGAGGCGGAGGATCAGTACGACATCCCGGCATTTCTGAGGCGTGGAGGGCATACGTCCCGGGATTAGCCGGGCGTGACCGTAGGGGAGAGACCGGTCACGGACACGGTCACGGGGAATACCGGGAAGGGAACACGGGAATCGGGAAGGACGAGCCGTTCCCGGTTCCCGTTCTCCGTTTCCGGTGGTTCCCGTGACCCTATCCGTGACCGTGACCGTGACCTGACCGGTATTTCGGAGATTGGCCCCGCCGAGCACGAGGCCGCGTGCCCTCAGCTCCTCGCGAGCCGCGGCACGATCCACCGAAGCGACGCCTCATAGCGGTAGCTCGTCCCCATGTGCCCATCCTCGAACTCCTGGTGCTCGACGTTCGCGCCGAGGTCCCGGAGCGCGGCGGCGACCATCCGGACGCCCCAGCGCAGGTTGAACTCGTCGCGCGTGCCGCAGTCGAGGAACACGCCCGCGAGCCGGCGGTACGCGTCGCCCGCGCGCGGCACGAACCGCACGGGATCGTGCTCGAGCCAGCGCGCCCACACGTCCTCGCGAAGCCGGCCGGTGGGGAGCTCGAACGGGAGCTCGAGGCCGAGCGGCGCGCCCGGGCGCGGCGAGTAGTGCGCCGCCATCCCGACGACGTTGAGCGGCGCGTGGTCGGACCCCGAGAGCTTCGTCTCGCACGCGCGGCGCTTCGCGTCCTCGAGCCACGCCCCGGGATCCGCCGCGCCGAGGAGCGCCGCGGCCGCCTTCGGCAGGTCGGGCAGGTAGCAGTACTCGAAGAAGGAGTCTGGCGCGTGCGCGCCGACGAGCGCGAAGACGTCGGGCCGATCGCGGCCGAGGCAGAGCGCGCCGTACGCGCCGGAGGACTTCCCGACGACGGCGCGCGCCTCGCGCCGCCCGAGCGTGCCGAGCCGCGCCTCCACCGCCGCGACGACGTCCTCCGCCACGTAGGACTGGTACCGCCCCACCGCGGGCGCGTCGGTCCACTGCGTGCCGCCGACTGCGGTCATCCCGTCCGGGAAGACGCCGACGAAGGGCGGAAGCTCGCCCGCCGCGACGAGCGCGTCGAGCCGCTCGGGGACGGTGGGCGCGAAGACCGAGACGTTCATCCAGCCGCGCGCGCTCCCCGTGAAGCCGTGGAGAAAGTAGACCGCGGGGAGGCCGGCCGCGCCGCCCGGGGGCACGTAGATGACGGCGCTCCGGCGCGCGGGATCGCCGAGCGGGTTCCCGGCGAGCGCGGCCGAGTCCACCTCGAGCTCGAGCACCGTGCCGTTCACGGCGCGTCCTTGAACGAGAGTCGACCGCGGACGCCGATGTGGATCCAGGCGTGGAACGCCTTGCGCGCGATCTCCGCGGTGGCCGACTCCTCGCGGGTCTCGACCGTGTAGCGCGCGTAGCGTCCCACGCCGACGAGCAGGAACGGGCCGAGCGCGAACCTCGGGCCGACGCGCCACTCGACGCCCCCCTGCGCCTCGGCGAGCTCGAATCCGCGCCATCGCGTGTCGGTGCTGGTCCCGCTCTGCGCGCGGGTCGCGCTCGCCCACTCGTAGCCCGTCCCGACCCCCGCCCACGGCTCGGCGCCGGAGATCGGCGCGAACGACCAGGTCGCCTCGAGCCCGAGCCGCGAGACCGACGCGCTGCAGGACCCGGAGCCGCAGGCGCCATACCGCGCGAGGCCCCACGAGCCGTAGAGGCCCGCGGCGAGTCGTCCGGTCCTCCAGAGGGCGTCGAGCTGGAGGGGGACCTGCAGCGAGAGCGCATCCGAGACGGGGACGTCGGCCTCGGCCGAGCCGACGGCCGGGGCGATCGCGAGCCGCAGCGCGACGACCGGCTCGGCGCGGGCGGTGCGCGCGGCGAGCGTGGCGAGGATCACTGCCGCGGCGAGCGGGGTGCGCATGGCGCCCATCCATCGCACGAACGGGCGCCACGCGTGAAGCGAGCTTCGCAGCTAGAGCGCGAACAGCCCCCGGAGCCCGACGGTGAACCACTCATGGGTCCCCTTGTCCGGGATCTCGTTGCCCTCGATCGTACGGAACTGGCCGATCGAGTACTGGACGAACGGACCGAGGGCGAGCTGCTTGTTCACCTTGTAGTCGGCGCCGAGCTGGAAGTTCACGTACTCCCACCCGTTGCTCGTCGCCTCGGACCCGGGGCTCTTCACCTTGAGCCACTCCCACCCCGTGCCGATGCCCACCCACGGGGAGAGCGTCATCGACTTCAGCTGGTTCACCGCATAGGCGGCCTGGATGCCGACGCGCCAGGCGTTCGACGAGCAGTCGGCGTTGATGGCGTCGCAGGCGTCGTCGAGCCGGTCGCCGAGGATGCCGAAGCCGTACGACCCGTAGGCGCCGACGGAGAGCTCCGGCGTGAGCCGGTACATCGCGTCGAGCTGGATCGGGATCTGCCACTTCACCGCGTCGGACAGGCTGGAGTTCTTGACGGCGTCGCCCATCGCGAAGGCCCACCCGCCGCGGACGCCGAGGTCGAGCTGGGCGTGCGTCGCGGCGGGGACGAGGACGGTGACCAGGCTTGCGAGCAGGAGCAGCTTGCGCATTTCAACACTCCTTCTGGCTGATACAGACACACTCCGTGAAAGGGCGCGGACGCGAGATTCCCGGCGACCACCCCTGGGGTACGTATGCCGTCCACGGTCGTCACGGATCGGTGCTGTCGCAACGCGCAGGCGCACCGGCCACGGTCGCGCGGCCGCCGTGCCGGACCCTGGGCGCCTCCCCACCCAGCGCGCGGGCGAGGTCCAAAAAAAAGCGGCCGCCCCGAGGGGCGGCCGCTCTCATGTCATGAAGTCGACGTGCGGATTACAGATTGAACTTGCCCGCGACGCCGAAGCCGAGCCACTGGTGGAGCGCCTTGTCCGTGATGCTGCCGGAGGCGTCGCCGAGGTCGCCCTTCGTCTCGCCGTGGCCGTACTGCGCGATCGAGATCTGGAGGTACGGGCCAACCGAGAACTTGTCGTTCACCTTGTAGTCGCCACCGGCCTGGAGGGACAGGTCGTAGCCGGTGAGGGTCGTCGTCTGGCTCAGGCCGGCGAACTCCTGCTTGAAGGAGCCGCGCTCGTACCCGACGCCGATGCCTGCCCACGGAACGAGCGGAGCCTTCACTTCGTTGAACGTGTACGTGCCCTGGACGCCGACGCGGATGTCGTTCGCGGAGCAGGTCACGCCATCGACGCAGAGGTCGGAGTTGAGCTGGGCGATGCCGTACGCGAAGTACAGGCCGACGGCGAGGTCCTTGTTGACCTTGTAGAAACCGTCGAGCTGGAGCGGGATCTGCGACTTGACGCCATCGGACATCGCCGCGTCCTTCTCGGCGTCGCCCATGGCGGGCGCGAAGCCGAGGCGCGCGCCGACCTGGAACTGCGCGTGCGACGCCGTCGGGACGAGAAGAGCGATGAGGGAGCCGAGCATGAACAGCTTACGCATCTGGTTCACTCCTTGTTCGGGTAGTACGTCACCTGCTGCTTCACTCGGGGGCCGAACTGGCATGACGCCCACTGAGTTGAGCCGCCCCCCTCGGGAGCGGCCGTCAGCGTCCTGCACCGCAGGACAAGAAGCAAGCAAGTTGTTCTCCCACAAGCGAACGACACATGATCCAGGACATGCGAGTCATACCTCCGAGGCTGCATCGTCTCCGCAGGACGCATGCGACCGCGTCTCGCTCACTGTCGGTCACTGATCTCGCGGCCAGTTCTCCCTCGCCCCCGGCGCCAGCCCTCATGATTCGCCACATTCCGGCGAAGGGAAGAGCCGTACGAAGAGCGCGTATGCGCGAAGGGGAAGAGCCCGAAGGTGACCGGGTTCGGGCAACGAGGAGTGCGTCGGGCGAGGCGTGTCCGCAAAGAGGAAGCGCCGGTGACGAGATCGGCTTGCGGCCACCCGCGAGCTTCTCGTTCGACGACGCGCCCCAATTTCCCGGCCGACGTCCCGGCCGACGTGCTTGACGCAGTTCACTGCCAGATGAGCTTCGCGGTGAGGGAGCGTGCGGGAATGCCGCTCCTGGTGCGGCAGCTCTCGCCTCGCGTGCGCCGAACGCGGGCG
>WNFU01001494.1_pt1 | contig 38056 bp, 37 predicted proteins | sample 5400121 | NCBI WGS metagenome assembly WNFU01 (sample SAMN13153360, study PRJNA577476) | soil metagenome | isolation source: 100 cm soil or saprolite under grassland replicate 1 | place: USA:California | collected 2016-06-15
GAAACATCACGGCCGACATCAATTCAGTGGATAAGTACACGGGGGATGCGGCCACGACCACCAGGGTTAAAACCGCTCTGGCGTTGAACAAGCAGGTCTCTGTTTTCGACATTCACGTTGAGACAAGCAACAATAATGTAACTCTAACCGGCCAAGTACCAACCGATAATGACAGGCGAGTCGCGGAAGAAATCGTACGCGGAACCAAAGGAGTTGCTACCGTTATTAACAATCTCAAGGTTGATCCAAAGGTTCAAGCGGCCAGTGGTGAGAAGTGATAGGCCGGCGCCATTAAAGCCGCTGTGTTGGAACCTTTCCTGAGAAGAAACGAAAAGAGTGGCTGTTTTGAAGGAAGAAATTGGTGAAATGAGAAGGGTGTTCCGTGCCCGTCTTGAAACCGACCCGCTCGGCGACGTGAGCGTCCCGGCGGTCGCGCTCTACGGTGTGCAAACGCAGCGGGCGCTGGATAATTTTCGCGTCAGCAATTTGCGCATTCATCCCGCGTTGATTACCGCCTACGCCGAAATCAAGCAGGCGGCCGCCGAAGCCAATCGGGCGACCGGCGCGCCCAAACCGGAACTGGCCGACGCGATCATCCGCGCCGCCGAGGAACTCAGCGCCGGACAGTGGCGTGATCAATTTCAATTGGATGTCTTCCAGGCTGGCGCGGGCACTTCGTACAACATGAATCTCAACGAAGTGATCGCCAACCGCGCGTTGGAATTGCTGGGCCACTCGCGCGGCGCTTACGAACACTTGCACCCGAACGATCACGTCAACCATTCTCAATCCACCAACGACACGATGCCAACGGCGATGCGCATTGCGGCGCTGCGCCTGACCGACCGGTTGACCGCCGCGCTGGCGCAACTCGCCGCCGCCTTCGCAAACAAAGCCGGCGAATTCGCCGAGGTTCGGAAATCCGGGCGCACGCATTTGCGCGACGCCGTGCCGATGACGCTCGGCGACGAGTTCGGCGCTTATGCAGCCATCCTGGAACAAGCGACGGAGCGGCTGGGAATTACGGCTCTGGCGCTGCTGGAACTGCCTTTGGGCGGCACGGCCGTCGGCAATGGCGTCAATACGCATCCCGATTACACGCGCCTCGTCATTGAACGGCTCGCGCAAATCACCGGGTTGCCGCTCGGCGCCGCGCGTAACCGCTTTGCCGCGACGCAAAGCCTCGGTGATTTTGTTGCGCTTTCGGGCGCGTTACGCGGCATCGCGGTGGAATTGAGCAAAATCGCCAATGATCTGCGACTGCTCGGTTCCGGGCCGCACACCGGGTTGGGCGAGATTGAATTGCCCGCAGTACAGCCGGGTTCTTCGATCATGCCGGGCAAGGTCAATCCGGTCATGGCCGAGATGCTCAACATGGTCTGCTTTCATATCCTCGGCCACGATGCGGCGATCACCCACTGCGGCGCGGCAGGGCAATTGGAATTGAACGTGATGATGCCTTACGTCGCATATGCGCTGCTCGAATCTTTGGAAGCGCTGACCAATGCGACGCGGAGCTTTGAGGAAAAATGCGTGCGCGGCATTCAGGCCAATCGGGAACGCTGCCGGATGTATGCCGAGGGCGCCGTCGGGCTGGCGGCCTTGCATAATCAGGAACTCGGCTTTATGGGCGCCGCCAAATTGACGCAACGAGCGATAGACTCCGGCAAAAGCGTCCGGGAAGCGCGCGGCGAAGCAGATAAGCCGGGTAAAGGAAGCAAAGATGGAAGCGCAAATTAAACTGGGCCGAATCTTCGGCGTCGAAATTGGATTGCACTACAGTTGGCTGATCATCGCTCTGCTGATTGCGTTCTCGCTCGCGGGGCATTTTGGGGCGGCGCATCCGGACTGGGGCCGGGGCGTAATCTGGGGCATGGCGGTTGTTACAGCCTTGCTCTTTTTTGCCGCCATCGTCGCACACGAACTATCGCATGCGTTGGTTGCCAGACGGCGCGGACTGCCTGTCCGTTCGATCACACTGTTTGCGCTCGGCGGCGTGGCGCAACTCGAAAAAGAGCCAGAGGATGCCAAGACCGAGTTTTTGGTCAGCATAGTCGGCCCCATCGCCAGCGCGGTGATCGGCTTCGTTTGTCTGTTGCTGGCGTGGGCGCTCGGCTGGACGATGATGCCGGAGGCAACCACGCCGCTAATGGCGATGCTGATCTGGCTGGGCTACATCAACATCGGGCTGGCGATTTTCAATCTGCTGCCCGGCTTTCCGATGGACGGCGGGCGTGTACTCCGCGCTCTCATCTGGTGGTATACGGGCAGCGCGCAGCGGGCGATGCGCGCCGCTTCACTGACCGGGCAGGTTTTCGGATTTGCGTTCATCCTCTTCGGTATTTACCGTTTCTTCGGGGGCGCGGGCTTCAGCGGATTGTGGGTGGCCTTCATTGGCTGGTTTCTGCTCAATGCGGCGAAGGCCGCCTATGCGCAGCAGGAACTGACCGAGCGCCTGCGCGGCTTGCGCGTCGGCGATTTGATGGCGCGTGACTGCACGGTGGTAGACGGCAATGACAATCTGCAAACGTTCGTCCACGACTACCTGCTGCACACCGGGCGACGCTGTTTCCTGATCGCCGAGCAGGGTGAGGTGACTGGGCTGATTACTCCGAATGAGGTCAAAGGCATTCCAAAGGCGCGCTGGCATTAACGAGAACTCCAGCCTGCTGCAAGACCAATGTCATGGATGCAAAGGGACGGGCAGGGAAAGATGTCAGAGTTGCCGGGGAACCGGAGAGTGGTGGCCTGTCGGCGTCGCAGCGAGCCAAGAGCAACTAATACAAGCCGGATGGAAGAACATTCCGAGAACCGAGTAGTCGTTATGAAGGAATACATCGGCGCCATGAGTGATGAAGAACTGGCTACCGATAGGTGGGAGAACGAGCGCCCACGATCCGAGGCTCACCAGCCCTAACAGACCCTTCGACAGCCACCCGCCAATGCGTGAGGTCAATGCTGAAGGATCGTTCTCGAAATCCGCTACGGCCGCTTGCAGACGGGCGAACACCTCCGGGCTCAGCCGCTCCCTGGCGAAACCCAATAAATGTTGCGCCCGTGCGGCCACGGCGCGCAAAGCAAGCGGCAGTTTCTCGATGGACTCCATGAGCTGGTGGTAGATGCCCGGTAGCAAGAATAAGAGCAACAGCGCTCCCATTAATACCGCGCTGCCGAGCGTGAGCAACACGGCAACGCTTCGCGAGCGGCCTCGACGCTGGAACCAGTCGGCTAGTGGCTCCAACATAAAAGCGAGCGCAAACCTCACCAGGAGCGGCACGAGCACATTACCTCCGATCACGATGGTCAAGGCAATCAGGCCGGCAATGAGCAGTGCGACAGGTACCCACCGGACCCACCAGAATGGCGGTCTGATATGCGCGGTTGGCGAAATCTCCATAAGTATCAAACTCCTTGTCAGTTCGGTGGCTTATGTTTTTGCTTAAAGGTCAGCTTAGCACAACCCTTTCAACGTCGCTGGAAACCTAAAAAGGCGTCCGCGTTTGTGCCGTAGCAGTCCGGGCGAACGCAATATTTAGGTGGCTGTGCCGCAGTGTTAAAGAACGCAGTGAAACAAAGCGCGGTCGGAGCGGTCGCCAAAACACCCAGCCCGACCCGCGGCCTTTCTTTCCGCAATTGTCCAATATTGGACAGCTATAGATTCCGGCTTGGTCGAAGATGTTGACACTCCCTTCGCTGCGGCAACCGGCGCCTGAAAGTGGTGATCCATCGTCACACATCGAAAGCAAGCAGTCGCGGTGCGGGATTTCCCTACCACGCTTGGGCGCTACTCTTCGCGTAAAGTCGTGCAGAAAACCGTGGTGGCGATGCGCGCAGATAGGAATGGCCGGTAAGGCAGTAGCCCAGGAGAAATACCAATTAACTTACGGCGGCTGGAGACAAATATCCGGGACCGCGAATCAACCAGAGAGTCAAGAAGGAGATTTCAAATGAAGAAAATTATCAAAACCGGAATCGCGAACGGTTCATTCAATACCCTGGTCACAGCGGTTAAAGTGGCAGGCTTGGCGGAAACGCTTTCGGGGCCCGGGCCATTCACGTTCTTTGCGCCGAACGACGAGGTCTTTGCCAAGCTGCCCAAGGGCGCTGTCGAGGGGTTGCTCAAGGACATTCCCAAGCTGAAGAAACTGCTGGCTTACCAGGTGGTGGCGGGCAAGGCGCCGGGCGCGGGTGTGATGAAGCTCTCTTCAGCGAAGACCGTGCAGGGGCAGAAAGTTACTATTACCTTGGACAAGAGGGGATCAAGGTGAATGACGCGAAAGTAATCAAGAATAACATCGCATGCGACAACGGCGTCATCCACGTGATTGATACCGTCCTTACTTTGCCAAATGCCAAGTTTACCGCAAGTTAATTGTCAGTGAGGGGAGAGACCCAAGCCGCTGCAGCTTCTTTGAAGCACGCAGCGGTTCTTCAACCAAGCGACCAGAAAAAGCCAGTTGCGCCGCTTGACCAGAGACAGTGAGGCTGGCTCGGATCAAGGCGCCGGCGTCCTGGAAATCGTCGCGTATCGAACCCCAAGGAGGGCCGAATGATCAGTCTCCGCAACATCGCAATTTCAGTTTTTGGAGCCGTAATAATAGCGGCTCCGACCTATTCACAAGACCTCTCCCGGTATCGGGAGTTCCAACTGGGAGCGAATTTGCCCACGGTCGCAAAACAGATACGCGTGAAGCCTTCGGATGCGAAGGCGATCCACGAGCGCCCAGCGGTGATTCAAGAGCTGGAATGGCGGGCTCCCTTCACGGACTCTTCGCAGCGCTCGGACTCGGTTGGAAATATTCTTTTCAGATTTTACAACGGAGAGCTTTACCGCCTGGTGGTCACTTATGACCAGGAGCGGACCGAAGGAATGACGGCCGAGGACTTCGTCGAAGCTGTTTCGGCGAAGTACGGAACTGCCAACAGACCTACCGCCGAAATTATCCTCTCATCGACCCATCTCTTTACCGACGGCGAAAAGATGATTTCAGATCGGAGCGAAAAGGTCATCGCACGCTGGGAAGACTCGCAATACTCGTTCAACCTCTTTCAGTTTTCCTCCGGGGCTACGTTTGGCTTGGTTGTGTATTCGAAACGGCTGGATGACTTGGCCCAGGCTGCAATCGTCGAATCCGTCCGGCTGGATAAGCAAGAAGCCCCTCAAAGAGAGATCAATAGTCGAAAGAAGAAGGATGAGGCGAACCGCGCCAAGCAAGAGAAGGCCAGGGGCGTGAACAAGCCGCCTTTTCGCCCTTAAGCAGGCTGCAGGCGAGATGATTTTTTTGCTCTTCTGGGGCGCGCAGCCTTTGATGGACTTTTTGGAGCGGCTTTTTTTGGCGCGGTAAAACTCAAGACGATCTGTAACAGACCATATCTTTTGCGTTCGTATAACCCAAACCTGTTGTTTTCGCTGGTGATTCTGCCGTGTGCGACGCCGGCGCTGGCCTCGATTCTGAGCTATGCCGCACAGCGGCAGCGCGCACTCTCGGGTGTGGCGCCGTTGTTTACATACGGAGCGGGAATCGGCGCGCCGCTCTTTGTTGTTGGCTCTAGCATCGGCCTTGTATCGTCACTCCGTCCAGTAGCGCGCTGGTGGTCGGCGGTCAACCGCTTGAGCGGAGTTATTCTTATCGGCCTGGGTTTTTACCTGCTCTGGCAGGTATGACCTCGCTCAACTCCGATGAGGCTGGAGGGTCGGCAGACTGACAATGCCGAGATCAAGGCATCCGTTGAACAATCCCTATACTCCGCTTTGGCGCTCGATTGTTCTCCTTCTTCACCCGTTCAATGAGAAGGTTCAGCACATAGACCTCCTGTGCGAGTCGATCTCGCGACTCTCTCAGCTCCCTGATCATCCGGTTTTCCTCGCGCTGAAGTTGGCGAACCATCTCCTCCAACTCGCGAATCCTCTCATCTTTATCGATCGCTGAATTCTCACGGCGGTGGTTCTTCGCTTCACAGAACCTTTGCTTGATCTCCGGATATCGATTCAGCGTGGCGCGGCTTCGTTTGGCTTCGCGATATAGGTTGGCTTCCGTAAGCTCGCCGTCGGTGAAAAGCGGCTGGCCGCGAAGAAGCCGGTCCATCGCGTCAAGGAGAGCTTGCCGTGTCTGATCTTTCCGATCCTTATGATGGCGATCGAGGGCTGCGTTCTGGTTTGGGTGGCGTGGCATTTCCTTGTCCTCCGGATTCTCTTAAAGGCGCGATGATTCGTTCGATCTTCGCCGCCTCTTGGTCTAAAGCTACGCGTTGCGGTCCGGGGAGTTTCGGTCCCTTGCGCAGCCTTTGAATTTCTATGAGCTGTGCTTCCCATGCGGGGAGGTGTTCTTTCGTTATGCAGGAGTTCGGACATAGATTTGGTTGGCAGTGGGAAGTGACCGGGGTGTGCCGGTCTTTCTCCTGCATATGCTGGTGACACAGAGCAAAAGCAGGCTCGTAGAAACAAAGATTGAATGGTCCGACGAAGAGTGTTTTGGCCAGGTGTTTGAGCATGTATCTTTCATCATCGTGGCGACGGTCGCCCGCAATGCCACGGAAGCTTTCAACCAACTCGAGGCCCTTCGGCCCTGCGACAGTTCCATTGAGAATGTCGATCTCCAGGTCTTCAAGGCGCTCGATGTCGGCGAGCAGCTTCTCCTGCTCTAAATCTTTGCGCCAGCCAGGGTCGGCGCCGACGTAACCTTCAAATGTTGCCATCTGGATATGCTTGAACTGCATCATACCGGCGATCTCGCCGAAAGGACGGCGCGCGATCCAGCGGGCCAGCGTGCGCCGGAACTGGCGCGTGCTCAGACGCCAGAGCTTCCCCTCAACAAGCGACGCGCCGACGTGTTCCGCAAAGTCGCGCAACGCGACATTGATGGCGGGAGTGGAGGGAACGCTAACGCCTGTCGTGGTCCCAAGAAACAGTTCCTCCTTTCCGGACTGGCGGCGTAGCGGCTCGGTCAGACGTTCGAGAATCTCGACGGCTTGCGCCACCGGCTCAATTGCGACCCATGTCTCTTCACGCCCTTTCCTGTCCGGAATGTTCTTGAAGAGAGTGGCGCGGATTTTCTAGCGTTCGATCATGCCGTCAGCACTGCGCTCTCGGCGTAGGCAGCCTTTGCGGATGGATGTGATCTCGCTATCGCGCATGCCCGTCAACCAAGCTACAACGATGTAGCATGCGACAAAGAGAAAATGCTCCTCTTTTCTTAGCTCAATCATGCTAGAGAAAGGCCGACGCCATGGCTCATTGGCGCCGGGTTTTGTGGAGATAGGGACTACCGACAAAATGGCTTTTCTTTTAATGCAGAACTGGTCATAACCTTGGTCGGGAGTCGAGCGAATCTGGCGCCCATACTGTTCCTCAAGTCTCCGACGACAGTCCTCGACCGCTGAGCGGGCGCTCAGAATATCGCCGCTATACGTGCGGACATAATCAAGGGCGGCGATGGCTAATGGCTCCATGACTTCGTCCGGGATGACTGGCGTAGCGTTCTCTTGACCTTGTCGGCGCTGTAAGCCGAGGACGGCAAATGGCGACTTGCCTGCAAAGGGATTGAATGTCAGGGAGTCGGTCATCCGTTCGCGAAAGTGCCAAAGTCGCTGGACGACCGCGAGGATTCTGTAGATGCGCATTTCGCTCCGATGTCCAGCCGTTTTAGAGTTGCCGATGTGCGTCGTCGTTTTTCTCAGAAAAGCCAGAAAATCGATCTCAATGTCCTTTGGCCTGAGTTGTGAATAAGTGGTCATATCTTCAATGGACATCCAGCGAGTGAATGTTGCCAGGAGGTTAAACTCATGTACGATTGTGTAGGGTTTCGCCGGAGGGTAACCGTTTGGCGGGTTGTGCAGCCGCGCATACAGATACTCTTTGAACCCTAGGTAAAGCGCTGCGTTGGCTGGTTCCGTCAGGATTGAGCCGTCAGCGAGTATGATGCTGAAATCTATAATCCACTTCCGAGCCGATTGGTTCTTGAGGAAGTTCAGGCTGCCCAGATCCCAGAGATCATCTCCAAATGAAGAGACGGAAGACATCGGCTGTTTGGGCAAGACCTTTCCTCTGGGTTGAAGTTCCGGCGGAGTTCGTTTCTTAAAGGCAATGGGCATGAGTCTCCTTTTATGTGGTCTTCAGATGGACAGGAGCATAGAAAGATTGATGCGGGGCCGCCAGTCTGGCAGCTTCAACCGTCGCCGGTGAAAAAGCCGGCAGTATGCGCTCAGTAATGACTCGATACGGGTAACCGAACTTAGCTGCCCAGTCATCCCCGGACAATAGGTTCCGCTGGCCGATGATGAACTCGAGAAAACAGATAAGCCGTGGGAGGGTGCTGCTGGTCCAGACCGCATTGTGACACGTAAAACACGCCCAGGGCCGATCGCAAGGTGTGTTGGCGGGGCCACCTGGCCGGTTGTAGAAACCCTTGCAGGCGGCAATGAAAACATCCTGTTGGCCGCGCAACACCGCCTCGGCTTGCTTTACCGTCGCCTCAATCGCTGTGGCGGCCTGTTCAACTTGGGCGGGATCGTCAGGCGATTGGGTCAAAATATTTCCGAGCACCTTAAGGTAGAAATCTTGCTGCGCATCCGCGATGGTTTGCTCATGGATATGCTGAGTCTGTGGATTATTCACATATCCCACAGTGGTATGAGTTTGCATGTGCCTTCTCCTTCCAGCGATCTGAAGAACTTCGTGGGTCCACCCCGCTCGAGCAAATCTCACCCTTCTGTTTGGTGAGGCGGAGAGTGATCCGTCCGATGTCCTCGCGTGCCGCACACTCGATCTCGAACGCTTCGCGGTCGCTGTAAGGGGGACGATGGACCTTCGTTTCTTGGGCGCGCAGGTGAGTCCGTCGCGGAGGATCCAAGGCCGCTACTTCTACATCCTGGAGTGGTCATCTATCGTCTCCGACATCCACGAACAATATACGCTGGAACTGAGCGAGACGCTGTCCATTGCCGAACGTTTGGGAATCGCGCACCCGACCGATCCGCGTACCCGTCAGGCGGTCGTCATGACGACCGATTTCGTCAACACCATAAACCGGGCGGGCAAGCTGATTGACCAAGCGCGCAGCATCAAGTACTCGCAGGACCTCTCTTCGAATCGGACGCTGGAAAAGTTGGAGATCGAGCGCGTCTATTGGTCGGAAAGAAAGATTGATTGGGGCATTGTGACAGAACACGAAGTAGAGCCGATCTTCGCCACTAACGTCTCATGGGTTCATGCCTATCGCGAAACGACGGCGCTCTCTCCGGCGCCGGCCGCGACCATTCGACGCGTCGAGGCCGTATTGACTCCGCGCGTCAACGAACAACTGGCGCCGCTCAGGCAGTTGACCGACGCCTGTTCGGATATGCGGAGCGCAATCCGCTGGCGATCGGGTTCTGGGATGAAGTGGCGGCGCGAGTTGGCTCATGCTCCCAGTATGGAGCGCTCTACGCGTCTAGAGCGTGTCATTAACTCTGAGCGCTGAAAATAAAGGATTTGCGGCGTTTCGGCCTTAAATCCCCGGTCTTTTGAAAGGCGTAGTGAAGGACGCGCGCTATAGCACTCTGCGTGAGACCGACCGCAGGATGATTTACTTCCCATATTCCCAGGATCCGGCGCCGCATCATCTGTGGGAATGGGGGATGTGCCTGGCGGTGCGCACCACCGGCCCCCATGGCGCAATGGCGGCGCGCGTTCGCCAGGAACTTCAGGACCTGGACGGTAGCCTGCCGATCCTGAGGATCAATACGATCGAGGAACGACTGAATGAGCTGTTAGTTGAGGAACGAGTCCTCGCCACGCTTTCCGGATTTTTCGGTGTGGTGGCAGTCTTGCTGGTCTCGGTCGGTCTTTACGGAATGATCTCTTATACGGTCGCGCGCAGGACGAATGAAATCGGCATCCGGCTGGCGCTGGGCTCAACTCGCGCTGGCATTCTGGCAATGGCGCTCAAGGAGAGCCTGTTATTAGTCGCTGGCGGGATCGCCATTGGCGCGACGGCGACGCTCGCGGCCGCGCGCCTGATCTCATCCAGGTTGTTCGGCGTCAGCGCGGCCGACCCGTTCACGATTGGCGCCGCTACTTTGTTGATGCTCGCCGTGGCCACGCTAGCTGCGTTCCTGCCGGCGCGCCGGGCATCGCGAGTAGATCCAATGGTGGCGCTGAGCTGCGAATAAATCAGCTTTACACGGAGGGACGAAATGAAGCGCATAAATTTACCTCGGCAAAACAGGAGGGCGCACGGCAAAAACCTCCGGTGGAAATGAAACCTCTCGCACACCGGAGCAGTAAGGAAAGGTAGAGCATGGGAAGTGGCGCATCCTGCTCCGGGATGCGATTACTCCAGCAGTCTGGCCGGATATGTGGGAGGAACTGTCTGACAGCGGCATCTTGGGCACTGGAGCTTTGTACAAGGAACATGAAAATAGAGACCAGCAAACAGAACTGCTGGGGCGATTCGCTATGGGGGACCTCGCGGCCTTCGAGATCCTGTTCCGGCAGTTCCAAAATGATGTTTACAGGTGGATCGTCCGAATAGTGCGTGACTCGGCGGCGGCTGAGGATCTCACACTGGAGACTTTTTGGAGAGTCTATCGGGCGCGGGCGCGGTTTGATCCCAGGCGCAGTTTCGGAGCCTGGGCGCGACGGATCGCGACCAATTTGGCGCTCGATCATCTCAAGTCCGCCCGTTCAGAATTCACCCTGCCGGAGCCCCCATCACGCGGGCCGACGATCGATCCCGTCCTCCAGCAAGAAATCCGGCAGCGGGTTGAATACGCTCTCAACCAGCTCCCGGCAAAGCTGCGAATCGTCGCGATCCTGGCCCTTGTCGAGGAAGAGCCTTATGAACGGATTGCCGAGGCGCTGGGGCTCTCAGTGGGGGCTGTCAAATCGCGCGTGTTCCGGGCCGTGAGGAAGCTAAGAGAGGAACTGAAAAGACTAGGTGTTGAACCGTGAACCAACGAGACGATGAAAAACTTCGCGAACTACTCAGGGGAGCTATGCCTCCTCTGGCCGATGCGCAGGCGCCGCGGGACCTGTGGCCGCAGATGCTAATCAAACTCGACCAGCGGGACAGGCGAGTTTCCTGGTTTGACTGGGGTTTGGTTGTGATGCTGATGATCTGGCTGTTTCTCTTCCCGGAGGCGGTTGCGGTCTTGCTCTATCAGTTGTAAGCGGAGGGAACGATTATGAACACGCATCCTTATCTTCGCGCATACCTGGCAGGGATTGCGCTGCCAACCATGTTTCTGTTGGTGGTGATTGCTTTCTTTACCTTCTATCGTTCTGCCAGCCATGTCCCGATCAAGATTGAGCGGATCATCATCTTCCCGATGGCTCTGGCGCCCAATATTTGGGGACTCTGGAACATGCTTTACGTAGCTCTGCAAACGCGCCGCCGCCTCTCTATCGGCCTGCATGGGGCGGCGCTTCCTTTCCTGCTGGCCCCGCTCGGGTACGCGCTCCAAAGGGGCTTGGACGCTATGATCTGGACTCCGACGACGTTCATGATCGGCTTTCCGGTCTCGCTGGTAATCTATTACCTCGCCTGGAAATACGCGGTGAATTTCTTTAACGAAGTCGTGGGCGTCGCTTGAAAGTCTAAAAAGGAGATTGAAAGATGAAGAGATTATTCCTCTCAATGCTTGCGCTGATCTTCCTCCCTTTCTCCGGCGCCATTGCTGTAGCGCAATCGGCTGGAGTAAACGGCGACTGGGAAGTTACTCTCAGTACACCGAATGGCCCCCGCAATGCTAAGGCCGCCTTCAGGCAGGATGGTGAGAAGCTCAGCGGTGTTTTCAAAAGTGAACGCGGCGAGGTCCCATTCCGGGGCACGATCAAAGGCAAGGAGATCAAGCTCACTTACGCGGTCAAATATCAGGACAACGACCTGCTGATTACCCTCACCGGGAGTATTGATGGCGCCTCAATGACGGGTAAGGCCGATTTCGGCGGATTCGCCGAGGGCGATTGGACGGCGAAACGCCTAGTCGAAGGCGCCGTCGGGGCAGACAAGACCCCGGCGAGCGTTGCTTCATCGGAGCAGAAGATTGACGTGAGTGGCGTCTGGACCGTTGAGGTCGAAACCCCACAAGGCGCCGCCTCGCCAACTTTCACCTTTAAGCAGGAGGGTGAGAATCTCACGGGGCAGTACAAAGGTTCCTTGAATGAAGGGCCGCTCACTGGAACAGTGAGGGGCAACCAGATCCAGTTCTCATTCAAAGTTCCAGACGCGGACGCAGCCTTCACCTTCACCGGAACCATCGAGAAGAACGCGATGAAAGGCACGGTCCAACTCGGCGGCTTCGGCTCGGGAACCTGGACGGCGAAGCGGCAGTGATCGGAGCAATGATGGTTTTACTCAAGACCTTGGTCTTCACCGTTGTGGTACCGGGCACATGGATAGTTTTTATTCCATACTGGCTCCTGTCTTCAGGCTCCGCCCGATCTGATTTGGATATGGGACCGTTTCGGTACTTCGGCGTTATCCCGATGATACTCGGGGCGGCGATCTATTTCCGGTGCGCCTGGGACTTTACATTTACCGGCAAAGGGACCCCTGCCCCGTTCGATCCGCCAAAGGAACTGGTGGCGCGAGGCCTCTACCGCTTTGTCAGAAATCCGATGTACATCGGAGTTCTGTTTGTCCTTCTCGGTGAGGCTCTGCTCTTTGAGTCGCGCAGGTTGTTTGAGCTGGCGGGATTGGCGTTCGTGATTTTCTACCTCGTGATTGTCATTTACGAGGAACCTATTTTGAGACGGAAATTCGGAGATTCATATCAACAGTATTGCGACTCTGTGTCTCGCTGGGTTCCTCGGAAGCCGAGGCGCCAATAGGCCCAAAAATTGACAACCCACGGAGGATGAACATGATGATTGGAGACGACCTACATCTGGCCATTTACACTGTGGCGCTGATTTCTTGCCTGGCTAGCGCGTCGCGCGCTCAGGTATACCACTGATACCCCTCCAAACCAACTTCTCTCATTCGCAGCATCATTGGATTCTAGGGCAGATCGTTTTTGTTTGAATTTCGGCCTCAACATCCCATAGGCGCCAATTACTAGCGAATTCCACTTTCTCTTGACGGCATACGGCTGTCTATAGAATATATGGCTATGACAAATATCAACTGGAAGCGGGAGACCGGCGCGCGACTGGCGAGCCTGAAGCTCGCGCCAGCGCGCGAGGCCGAGATCGTCGAAGAGTTAGCGCAACATCTGGAAGATCGCTACGCAGAGTTATTGTCTGGCGGCGCAGCGCCTGAAGAAGCCTATCGCGCGGCGCTTGCGGAATTGAGCGAGAGTGAATTGCTTGAGCGTGAACTGCGACGGGTGGAACGCAAAGCGACGCAAGACCCCGTCGTTTTAGGAGCGGACAGGAGAACCAATACGCTCGGAGACCTCTTACAAGATTTGCGCTACGGATGGCGCGCGCTGCGCCGGAGTCCTGGGTTCACGGCGGTCGCGGCTCTCACGCTCGCGCTCGGCATCGGCGCCAACACGGCGGTCTTCAGTCTGCTGAACAATCTCGCCTGGCGCGAGCTAAAGGCGACTGATCCCGCCAGTTTGGTATCGCTTCATTACCCCTCGTCGAGCGGCGGCGCCGAGAGCTTGTTCCTGATACCGGTTTTCGAGCGACTGCGCGCTGACAATCGAGTCTTCACGGCGACGCTCGGCTGGCTCAGTCAAAGCCTGACGGCGCATGTGGCTGACGAGCCAGCGGACATCGTGCGCGTGGGTTTCTATTTTCGCCGGGTTCAATGGGCGGCAGATTCCTTTCGGCAGCAGAATCAATCAGCTACGTATTCGCAACTCCTACACCGAGCGGGGATTAGTAGAAGCGTGGAATTAAAGCCAGAAGTTCAAACAACGCTCAGAGAGACGCTGGAGGCATTGAGCCTAGACAAGAGGATTTAGAAGCGCAAAGAGGGATCTGCCGAACTGTTTCACCGGTGATTCATCACAGCGAAGAATAAAGAGTAGCGGCCCTTTAGTTTGAAACTTTATTGTCAAACCAAAACCATAATCAGGAGCTTTGTGTGCGCTTAGTTTGAAACTTTAGCGTGACTACGCCGAGCGGCCTCAACGTAGAATCAACAACTTAGCCGCCCTTCAGTTTGAAACTTTATTGTCGGAGTACAGCATCGCCGAGCGCCTCAATGAATCCGATATGGCGCGATTCGCGTTCGACAATCTCCTTGCGAGTCCGGGAGCGATCGTCGCGGCGAATGGGAAATGTTTCTCAATCCCGACTCTGGTCCCTGCTCGTGGGATGGATGGCGCCTGTCGTTTCCTGCAAAACGATAGATGCGCGATCCATGCTGAAGCTCCTTTTGGTTGCAGTCATTTCTCTACGGAACAATCCAAAGAAGAGTCCGACGCGATCAGCGCGCATGGATTGATGGAGATCGCTAAAGCCTGGCGGCGCGGCGACCTGTATGCGCGGCTGTGGCCATCGTTCACTACATTTCGGCTCATTGGTATCAGCCACCTCCAATCTTTGTGGAGGCCGTTTTGGCATGCCCTCCAATGAAAAGTATGGAATACAAAAAGGCGCTGCTTAACAATGGTGGTCGTGATCTTGTTAAGGCAATTGGCTACTTATGACTGAAACGAGCCATACACTTCAATTACATAGTCATTCCGCTCGCAGCGCGACCATCGGGTCTACCTTTGTCGCCCGCCGCGCAGGTATCCTAGTGTCCGGGTACTGCTTTTCCAGTCCCACTGCGATGTTGTCCATATCAGAGCGCGCCTGCTCCAGCGTCACGCCGGGCTTCAGACGGGCGATGCCGTAAAAATACGGATAATTTCCGCGCTGCTGCCAGTCTGGTCTATGAGCAGCCATCAAGCCGGCGGAAACCCAGATCGCAGCTCCGCTTGGAACCGAAAACCCTCTCGGCGCCACGCCGATCACAGTGTACCCATAACCGTCGAGCAGGATTCTTTGGCCGACGACCTGTGGGGCGCCTCCGACGCTGTAGGCCGAAGAAACGAAGAGGATGTTGCCTGCGCCCCAAACGGGCGGAGTGATGTTCAATCCCCAGTCGCACGGATGTGGGTGACTCCAGAGCAGTTCGCCGCTATTCGGATCAAGACCGACGATCTGTTCGGCGAGGACGATGACAAGCTGATCCTGGCCGTCGACGTTGACGATAATTGGCGTAGAAGGCGAAAGTTTGAAATCCTGCTTTTTCCAGACGACCGCGCCGGTCTTCTGATCGAAGGCCATCAACGCCTGTCCCGGCCCACCCACAGTGACTATCACCGTATTCTTATATCCGAGGGGGCTGCACGAAAAACCTCGCCCCATTTTTGTCCCGCCATACTCATTATAAAGATCGTGCGACCACACAACTTTTCCAGTCGCTTTATCGAGGGCATGCATCTTTCCTATCACACCCACGGTGAAGAGCATGTTGCCGACAAGGAGCGGAGTCGAATGCGGGCCTTTGCCATTTTCCAGTTTCAATCCCGCGGTCGGCGCTTCATAAGCGTGTTCCCAGATGGTCTTACCGGTAGCCGCGTCGAGCGCGATGACCGACTCCTGATCGCCCTTCGAGTACATCGTGTAGAGCCGCCCCTGGTCTACCGCGATGGATGAATGCCCTTCGCCGAGGTCGCGACCCCACAGCCGTTTCGGGCCCGCCGCAGGCCACGAGTCGGCCAGACCTTTCGCCTCGATCATGAAGTTGCGCTGCGGCCCACCCCATTGCGGCCAGCCTGACGACTGAGCCTGAACGCTATAATTCGCCGGCAGAAGGAAGACGACGCAAAGGCAGATTGTCTTCCACATATGCTCATTTGTTCTCGGCGCGAGTGGTCTCATATTCGGCTCCTTCCTCATATCGGATCAATTTCCTGATAATTGCGCCAGCGACTTGGCCGCCGTCTCGCGCACGTAAGGGTTCTCATCATCGAGAGTCGCCTTGAGCGGCTCGATGGCGCGCGGGTCTCCGAGTGCGCCTAAAGCGGCGGCGGCATTGTCGCGAATATAAACATTGCCGTCCTTCAACAATGCGATTAACGGCTCGACCGCGCGGTGATCGCGCAACCGGCCGAGCGCGGTGATCGCGTTATCTCGAATGTAGACGTTCCGGTCCTGCAAAGCGGATATCAGAGGCTCGACCGCGCGACGGTCGCCTATCATTGCAAGCGATGTGATCGCCTGGTCGCGGACGTAGACGTTGCCGTCCTGCAGAAGAGCGACCAACGGCGCGACCGCCCGCCGGTCTCCAATGATTCCAAGCGACCTCGCCGACGCCTCTCGTACCTGCCAGTCCCGGTCTGCCAAAGCGGCGATCAAAGGCTCCGCCAACCGCTCATCTCGTCTAATCCCCGGCCCGATCCCGGCTTGCTTCGGCGCCTCCGCATGTTCAGCTTCCAAGTCCGCGCGGTTGGATTCGCCCGGCGTCTCGGCAGAAGTTTTGACCTGCCTTGTCTCCTGCTGCCGGATGGAAGAGACCTTCTGATCAGCAGACTGAAGCAAGATTTGCGCGCCTGCTCCAACACTGACCACGGCGATAAGCGCGGTGGCGCCTGCAACCAGCCCTGCGAAACGATCGGTATGTCGTGGTCGCGTGCCGACCAGACGCTGTATGCGATTCATAAGCAATCCTCCATTTGCAGCCATGGCCAGTTGCGGACCGGCGGCGCGAAGCTGTTCCATTTCGAGCAAGGCACGCGCGTATGTCAGCGAATCACCGCACACCGCCACGGCCAGATCATCACAACAGTGTTCTCGTTCCTGGCGAATCTGGCGCGAGACCCACCAGACCGCCGGGTGATAAAAGAGCAGCGTTTCGACCACCGCCTGCAGCAGATTGATCAGATAATCGTGGCGGCGGATGTGCGCCAGTTCGTGGGCGATGATCGCTTCCAATTGCCGAGCCGTCAGTCCGGTCAGCGCTCCGACAGGCAGCAGAATGACTGGGCGCAGCCACCCGACGACCATCGGGACTTTCACCAAAGCTGATTCCAAAAGACGAACCGGACGCGTCACTCGCAGTTGACGGCAAAGCCGATGGAGAGCCTGCTGCCACCTCTCTTCCAATGGACTGTTCCCGTAATGCTGGAGGCGGCGCGTGTAGAGCCAACCGCCAATCAGCCGCAAGGAAAAGCAGACCACGCCCAACAACCAAACCAGGATAATCCACGGCAGCGAAGAGGCGAGTCTCACGGACCAGATAGACGACCAGGGGGGCGGTGAGGCTGTTACCTTGGCGGTTCGAGCGGGAGCAATTGCAGATTCGATCTCGACCGCCAGTCGCTGCGACTCAGGTTGCGCTGCGGACACGGGCGACAGTTCGTTTGCTATTCTGCCCGGCGCGGACGACATGACGATCGCCATCGTGGCCAGCGGCGCCGCCAACATCAGCAAGAGCGCAGCGCAAGCGGCGGCATAGCGCGCATTGGTTGACTGGCCCCGCAAGATCCGCAGAACGCCGGCCAGCAGAATGGCCACGAACATCCCCTGCCAGATGAAATGGATCAAGGCCCAGCCAAGATATGGGCGCAGAGCGCACGGTATTCACCGATCGCCAACGGCTTGATCTCGCGCGATTCGCGAATTGACGGCCAGCTCAGGCGCATCGCTTCGATCAAGGCTGGCAATTGGTCGTAATAGGCCATCCGCTCTCGCACTTGATTCCAGAGATCAAACGCCCGGTGAGCGATCGGGGCCAGTTTTCGGAGCAGAGCCGCCGCCAGGTCAAAACGGCCGGAGACGAGCGCATTGGTGATGCGCCAATCGAGAATATAATCGGCGTTCTCCTGATAGACCCGCGGATCCCGTTCCCGCAAACTTTCAGTCAGCGCGTCGAATCGGTCGCGCTCGTCATGCTTGATTGTTTGAAAGAAGAGCTCGTTGAGCATGCGGAAAGCCATCTCGTCATCCATCCCTGAAACCAGCGCAGGCGCCAGAGGCGACGGCGGGTCATTCAGGGTCTGAGTGAAAAGCGCAATCCGCTCTTCATAATCGGCCGCCTCGAACTCCTCCCATCGCTCATCCCATGCCTCGAAATACGGATCTGGTTCGGAGGCCGGGGTGAAGGCCGAATCCGGCGCCGCATGAGCGTAGTCCCCATCGCCCCAACGATGTGAGCAGTCAGGGTCATGTGAAATGGCCTGCAGAGAGATTGGCGCCTTGGGTTTGATGACGTCTTGGCGAACCGCCTCTTCATCTTTGGAGAGACAGCATTTCTTATATTTTTTGCCGCTGCCGCAATGGCATAGATCGTTGCGACCGATATTCATTGGCGATATTGGATACTCTGTCTAAATTGTTGAAGGATAGCAGCCGCCTCTAAAGAGAGACGAAATCTGACGGGGCAGGAAGGCGTGATGGTAACAGTTGAGAGAATTGGTGGAAAGGAACGCTAGCGGCCGCCCATCTTCGATATTTCTCCAGCGGGTCCCCTTTGTGAGTCATAGTTTTTTGCTGCGGGTAGACGACGAGCCTTGCCAGGCGAAGCGCCGGCACGCTCGATCTTCAAACTCGTATCACAAGGGGGAATACCACATGTTTTCAAGAATCGAGAGCACTCGTCGCTCGAACCGCAGCATTTTCCTTCCGCAAAACTACGGATCGCCTTTCAACGACACGGCGGAGCACATCTCAGGTCTCGGCCTGGCGCGGATCGACTTCGAGCGATGCGCGGTCGCCGGAGAGGTGATTTACTCGGTCGAGGGGGATTCGACTCCGACCAGCCAACAGGATGAGGAGGCCCGCATCGCGACGCTCGCCCATGCGCTCAAGAAACTCGGCAATCCAGAGGACGCCGCCGAATTCATGCGCTGCCTCAATGCAATCTGTGAGGGGGGCGACGCGCGTTACCGGCAGGTCGCGGCTTCTTATTACTATGGCGAAATCGCGGAGCGCGGCCTTGGCGTCGTGCTCAAGGAAATGGCGCTCATCGCCATGCATCTCGCCAGTCTCAATCCGGTCACGGAGGAGGTGGAGAGCGACTCCGAAATCGTCTATGCGCTGCGTGGTGAATCGAGGCCGCGGTCGCTCTTCGATCTGGAGGTGGCCGCAGTCAATCGGATGATCCGCGGTCGCCGGAAGAGCGCGGGACTGGTCCACGATGAGTGGACGGAGTGGTTGAACGACCTGGAGGCGAGCGGCGCGACCGTCGCTGAACTCGATGACGCGTTCGCGCACGTCGAGGCCCTGGATCAGTACGACGAGGGTGGCGCAATCATCCGTATGTCCGCCCATGAGCGCACCGTCGCTTGTGGCCGCGTGGATCATGAGTATATGGCTGATGATCTGCCGGAGCATGCGCGCTGCGACAGATACGAAGGCGATCGGCGAGCTGCTGAAGCAGGCGTACGAGGCCCGCCAGGACGGCGATATGTCCGTAAAGCATTTCATCACGCTCAATACGGCCGCGGATAATCAACGTGAGCGATTGTTATCGGCTCCGCTTTCGGCGACGGCTTACCGGCTCATCGAGGAGATCGTCAGGGCGTCGGAGAAGAAACTGGCGTATCTGGGCTGGGCGATGTACGGCGAGAACGTTCCCTCACATCCCATTTAGGCTCCACATCTCGCGGCTCACCTCCTTCAGCCAGGTTTGATTGCCGAATTGCCGCCGGGCGGCGAAGCGCGCCTCTTCCGCCGCCATCCCGGACGCCAGGTTCTGCTCAATCTGCATTTCGAGATGGAAGCGCATCTCCTCTTCCATCTCGCGCTCGTGTCTTCCCCGACGCAGCAGCGAATGCAGCCGGCGCCAGAGTTGCGAAAGCAAGTACAGAAGATGTGGCGGCGGAGTGTTCATCACACACGACCTCACTCGACTCGCAGGGCGGTCATCGGATCCACCTTCGTCGCCCGCCGCACGGGGATGAAGCACGCCAGCAATGCTGCGCCCGCCAGCAGCAAGGCGAGCGCGGTGTAAGTCAACGGGTCAGTCGCACGCACTTCAAACAACAACGTTTTCATCCATCGTGTGAGAGCCAACGCGCCGAGCAAGCCGATCAGCAAGCCAAGCGCCACCACGCGCAGGCCTTGTCCAATGATGAGTCGCAGCACGGCGCCGCGACTCGCGCCGAGCGCCATCCGAATGCCGATTTCATTGGTGCGCCGTGCTGTCGCATACGACATCACGCCGTAAATCCCGATGGCGGAGAGCAACAAGGCGACGACGGCAAATGCGCCGAGCAAGAGCAGATTGAAGCGGCGCTGCGCAACCGTTTGCGCGATCAGTTGATTCATCGTGAAGACCGCGTAAATCGGCAAATCGCGGTCTACGGCTTGTATCTGTTGACGGATGGCGGCGACATAGCTGAGTGGATCATCGTGCGTGCGGATCACAACGCGCGTGCGGAATTGTCCGCCTTGCGCGAAAGGAAAATAGACATGCGGTGATAGTTCGGCGTCGAGGCCCGCGTGTCGGACTTCGCCGACGACGCCGACAATCGTGAACCACTCTCCGCCCATCTGAATCCGATGTCCGAGCGGGTTTTCGCCGACGAAATATTTGGTCGCAAAGGTTTGACTGATGATTGACACGCGCGGAGCTTCCGCGCCATCTCCGGAGCTGAACGCGCGGCCTTCGAGCAACGGAATGCCCATCGTGCGAAAGTAATCGCTGCTGATGATGCGTTGCCCCGCGATCCTGGCATTGGCAATGCCGAGGGGCACAGGTTTTCCTTCGATTTTAAAATCGTTGAGGCCAGGCCCGCGGCCAAAAGGCGGATGACTGATAAAGGCCGCCGATTGCACTCCGGGCAAGGCGGCGAGACGCTCCAGCGTCGCTTGTTGGAAGGTTTCGCGCCGTCGCGCCTCGGCGTATTTCGGATAGGGTAATTGAATTTCCAGCGTCAGTAAGTTGTCGGGATTGAACCCTGGATCCACCTGTTGCAAGCGCCAGAAACTTTTGATGAGTAACCCCGCGCCGACCAACAAAATCAGAGAAAGCGCAACTTCCGCTACGATCAGTAAATTGCGCAACCGTTGCGAGCCGGAACCGCTCGCGTGTCGTCCGCCTTCTTTGAGCGTTTGGTTCAAGTTGATGCGCGCCGCCTGCCACGCGGGAGCCAGGCCAAACGCGAATCCAGTCAATAACGACAGGGCTGTAGCGAACATCAGTACGCGGGTATCCAGTGTGATCTCTTCCAGCCGCGCCACCTGTCCGGCGCCGAAAACGTGAAACGCTTTGAGCATCCCGTAAGCCAGCAGCAGGCCAAAACCGCCGCCTAAGAGCGACAACAACACGCTTTCGGTCAGCAGTTGTCGCACGATGCGAAAACGCCCGGCTCCCAACGCCGCACGTAGCGCGAATTCTTTCTGTCGCGCAGTGGCTGACGACAACAACAAATTCACCACATTCGCACACGCAATCAACAATACAAACAACACGGCGGCGGCTAAGACTTGGACGGCTAGTTTGATTTGCCTGCCCACTTGTGCGGGCAATGGGATCGGGTTGGTAGCGATGCCGTTGTGTTCTTTCGGATTTTCCTGCAACCGTTGTTGGAGCGCCAAAGCCAACGCTGCTCTGGCTTGTTCGTATGTCACGCCGGATTTGAGCCGTCCGATGGTTTTCAAGATGTGGCCATATTTTCGAGTCTCGGTGGCCAGCGAACGAGGAACCCAAAGGTCGCTGAGGATTGGTTCCTGTCGCACAGGCGGTGGATACTGAAATTCGGGCGGCATCACGCCGATTACGGCGTAGCTTTTGTCGTTGAGTCGAATCGTTTGATTCAGAATTGCCCGATTGCCCGCAAAATGGCTTTGCCACAACCGATGGCTGAGGATGACAACTGGCGCGTTCGCATCATCATCTTCTTTCGTAAATGTGCGACCGAGCAAAGGCTGTACACCAAGCAGCGGAAACAAACTCGCGGTCGCCGCCTGTCCATCTACGTGAATCGGTTCGCTACCGCCAGTGAGATTGAAGTTCGCGCCTTCTGCTGCGCCCATTTGTGCAAAAACCTGGTTGCGCTTTTCGTATTCTTCGTAATCCGTCGGCGAAAGCTCGACCTGTTCCGCGCGCGGCAGCTTCTCCCAAATCATCATTAAACGATCCGGTTCGTGATACGGAAGCGGACGTAGAAACACGCCGTTGATGACGCTGAAAATTGCGGTGTTCGCGCCAATGCCCAACGCCAGAGTCAGCACGGCCACCAACGTGAAGCCGGGTTGCTTCAGCAACATCCGCGCGCCGAAGCGCAGGTCCTGAATCAGCGTCTCGATAAACCTCAAACTCCACATTTCGCGACTCACCTCCTTCAGCCAGGTTTGATTGCCGAATTGCCGCCGGGCGGCAAAGCGCGCCTCTTCCGCCGGTATCCCTGCAGCCAGGTTCTGCTCAATCTGCATTTCGAGATGGAAGCGCATCTCCTCTTCCATCTCGCGTTCGTGTCCTCTCCGGCGCAGCAGGGAAAGTAGCCGGCGCCAGAGGCGCCAAACAAATTGGAAAAGATATTGCAAAAGTCTGTTCATCACGCGCGGCCTCACTTTTCGGCTAAGCGGTTTGCAGCACCTTGGCGATGGCCTCAGTCAGCCGCGTATAGGAGGAGACTTCGCCCTCCAACTGTTTGCGCCCCGTCCTCGTCAGTTTGTAGTACTTCGCCCGCCGGTTGTTCTCTGTCACTCCCCATTCGGCCTTGATCCACCCCTTCAGTTCCATCCTGTAGAGCGCCGGGTAGAGTGATCCCTCGCCGATCTGAATCACCTCGTCGGTGAGTTGGCGGATGCGCAAGGCGATGGCGAAGCCGTGCATCGGGTCATTACTGAGCGTCTTAAGGACCAGCATATCGAGCGTGCCCTGGAGTATGTCGACCTTGGTCATGTCACGATGTCTCCTGAATGAAAGTCTGACGGATAAGAGTTCGCGCGGAGTTTGGTCCCACTCACTTCGAATGTCAATGGGAGAGAAGGTTAGCTTGCATTTTCAACGCTAATAATGGCGCTTTGTAAGAAGTGTCGTGATTATAACCAGCGCAACAACTTCCTTAGAATGCCTAAGGCAAGCCCGCTGGCAAGATCAATGGACAGCAATAATCAACCTCATTCGACGCCTCAGCCTCGCCTCCGCCGATGTTCTCAGTTTCCCCCGTCCGTCCATCCGCCCAATCCATAGGTCGAAGCTGCGAATAAGGTCTGTGAACGAGCGGAGGCGAGCGCCTTTCATCAAGCTCAAAGATTTCAATCTTATTCCTGAAGGGAGAAAAAAATATGTCGTTCAACAAGATCACTATCGTCGGTTACCTGGGTCGTGACCCTGAATTGCGCTACACGCCGCAGGGGACGGCCGTTTGCAACTTTTCCGTCGCGACGACCGAGAAACGCAAGAACGCCAGGGGTGAACAGGAGGAGCACACGATCTGGTTCCGGGTCGCGGCTTGGGGACGCCAGGCCGAGCTGGCCGCCGAATATCTGGCGAAGGGCAGGCAGGTTTACGTCGAGGGGCGGTTGCGTCTCGAACAGTATACCGATCGTGACGGAAACCCGCGCACCAGCGCCGAAGTCAACGCCAGCGACATACAGTTCCTGGGGCAGCGCGCTGATACCCAGGATCGGGGCGTGGAGAGGACCGAGGACAACGGCCGGGCCGATGAGGAGATGGAGGAAGAAGAGGAATCGAAGTCCACTTCATCCAGGTCCGAGAAAAAGCAGGGATCGAAGCGCGCTTCGAGGAAAGAGTCTGTCAAGCTGGAGGACGACGAAATTCCGTTTTGACGAGACTAGCCATTCGAGTATTCACCTTTCCACTCGATTCCATAGCGAGGGGAGATCGAACGCACGGTCTCCTCTCGCATAACCTCACCCCCGCCCGCATAGACTGGCCGCCGAAACCCACGTATCTCAACCCCTCGACATCGCCGCCATCACTCAAACACGCCGCACGCCGCCGAATTTATGAGTTCGCTCGCCGCTTCGGTCTTCTCTGAAATCTCGCGCGCCTTTTGCGACGGCCTGAGTCTCTCCGACTTTTTACTTTCGGACGGCGAAGGTCGTCGCTGCCGGTAGTACTGCGAAAGGAGAAAAACATGATTCACATTGAAAACAAGAAGACATATCGCGGCGATGGAATTTATGTTGGGCGCAAGATGCCGGGATTTCCGGGCAGTGTATTGGGAAATCCATTCCGGATCGGGCGCGATGGGACACGCGTTCAGGTAATATCGAAGTACCGACACTGGTTATGGGAACAGATCAAACTCAAAAACGAAGCCTACTATGAACTGAGACGGATTGCGGAGCTGGCCCGGCGAGGCGATGTCACCCTGATTTGTTGGTGCGCGCCGGAATTACCCTGCCATGCGACCGTGATCGAGCGATCAGTAGAGTATTTGAATTCGGTCGGCGGCTGACCGTTGAAAGCTACGGCTTGATGATAAATATCAAGAGCCCAAGATTGACGATCGTGAGGGCAATGAAAAGTCGTTGCATCTTCATAGTCTTTCCTCCTGGATTTCAGAATCTGAGTTTCAGCCCTTAGACGCGCCAGGCTCAAGAAATCTTCCATTTATGGTTGAATGCCGGCGAGCCTGGCAGTGTCGTTTGCGCCTCACGCCACGCGCGCCACAGGCAGCTCCATTATCTTGGCATAGCGTTCCGGCTTAGCGGCAATCTTCTCCATCAATTTCACTGTCTCCAGGCTATAAAGCTCTTCACTGCAATTCAGGCAGTATGTCGCCGGAATGTTTTCAATTAACATCCCTTTATAAAGGCGATCCCGACGCACTTCGATCCGTTCAACTGCTTTGCAGCGCCCACATTTCGACTTTCGACTTTGGTTTTGTCTCTTAGTCATAATCAGTAATTCGTAATCGGAAAACCGTGATAACCACGACATCTTGAGGCTCATCAAATCTGGCGACGACAGCCATTTCATCACCTACCAGCGTATCTCCATAGATCACATATTTCGTTTCCCCGTAAAATTCATGGTACTCCGTAGCTGATCTTTGAAATTGTTGAGCGGTAAGAGGCAAGCTTGGGTTGTGTGGATCCAAACGAAACCTCTTACCGGGCAGTGCCCGCACTGTGGCGCGCCTGCTTGGCGCTTAGCCTATCACAGCCGCTACACCGTGCGGAGCGGTCAACCCGTCTTAGTTTTCCGCTGCCGTCAGTGCCGGAAGACTTTCTGTGACCGCTTTGGGACGGCCTTCTACGACCTTAAAACACCGGAAGAGAAGGTTCAGCGCGCCATCCAACAAGGGCTCGAAGGCTTGTGCCCTGAAGCCGTGGCGCGCGTCGAAGGCGTTCATCCGACCACCATACAGCGATGGGTTGATCGGGCCTGTGTCCAAGCCAAAGCCGCTGACCAAAAAGTCATCACAGGCGTTTCGACTCAGAATGTCGAACTGGATGAGCTCCATAGCTTTGCCGGCGCTAAACATCCTGACGATCAAGAGGCCAATCTTGACGAGGTTGGCCAGCATTGGACGCACGTCGCAATGGCGCGTGAATCACGTCTGATGCTCGAAGTCGTCGTCGGCCCGCGCACACAAGAGTCGGCGACGGAATTGGTCGAAGGCGCGGCCCGCAGGCTTGCCCGTGGTTGCTGGCCGTTGTGGTCAAGCGATGGGTGGGAGCCATACTTGTTTGCGCTGACAGTGGTCTTTGCAGTCTTGATCCACTTCATCAAGGGCAAGGGGCGAGGCCGTCCGAAAGATTCACAGGTCGCGCCCGATCCGCGAGTGCGTTACGGGCAAGTTATCAAACAGCGCGCGGGGCGGCGTTTGGTAGCAGTGACCCGACGGGTCGTCTTCGGCGTCGAAGAACTGATCCCGCTTAAACAAATCTCGACCTCGCTTTTGGAGCGGCTCAACGGGACGATTCGTCAGCACGTCGCGCCGCTGCATCGCAAGACACGCAGTTTCGCGAAGTGTCGGACGGCGCTCGATACACAGACGCAGCTTTTTAAGAGCTATTACAACTTATGCCGGAAACACGGAGCCTTGAAGGGCCAGACACCAGCGCAAGCAGCTGGACTGAGCGATCGCCGCTGGTCGCTCAGGGAATTTAATCGCATTGTTGCCAAGTCGGGGCGAGCGCGCAAGGGTTTTCTCTTATCGCAGGCAATGTCATCAGGCCTGTGGCGATATTTATGGCGATTGACATCTCGCTGCGCGGGGCTGTCTCTGGGGCGACCGTCAAACTTGAAAGCGACCTGCTCGCTTCTGCCCTGACCACGACGAGCGACGCGGAAGGTCGTTTTTCATTCGTCAATTTAAGTCCGGGCCGTTACGACTTGACCGTGACGGCAGAGACATTCCACCAGCAGCAAACGACCTTCATGCTTGGACCAAGAGGTACGCGGCAAATCGATTTTGAGTTAAGCCGAATTGCGACCATCAAAGAGCAGATCACAGTCAACGCGCGGGCGAAACTTTTGGATGAAACCGAAGCGGCTACCGCGACCACGCTCACGCGCGAACAGATCGAGACGCTGCCCTACGCCCGCCGCGCGCAACTGACGGAGATCATCACGCCGTTTGTGTCGAGCGCGGTCGCCGGGCATGACAATCTTGTACACCTGCGCGGCAACGAACTCTCGCTCAACACATTTATCAACGGCGTCTCGTTCTTCGATAATCCGCACCAGTTGTTTACGCCGGGACTCGCGCCCGACGTGATCCAGTCGGTCAATGTAATCACGGGCGGATTTCCGGCCGAGTTCGGCAACCGCTTCGGCGGCATTCTCGATGTCGTCACACGCAACGGTTTCGACGCGAACAAACACGGCAGCGTGACCCTCGGCGCAGGCGACTGCCTGCGCGACAACCTCGCGTTCGATTACGGCGGCCATACGGAGAAGTTCGGCTACTTTTTTTACGGGCAAGGCTTCCAAAGCCTGCGTTACCTGAACACCCCGGAGCCGGCGCGCTTCCACGATTTCGGCAAAGGCGCGCGCAGCTTCGCGCAGCTCGATTACCGGGTGAATGACCACGACTCTCTCCGGCTGTCGCTCTCAGGCGACGGCGCCAATTTTCAATTGCCGAACACGACCGAAGACGAAGCGCGCGGGCGCGACTTCTTCCAACGCAACCGTGAGCAGACGGCGGTGTTGTCTTGGGCGCACACCTTTTCTCCGTCGGCGATCCTTTCGACATCGGTCTATGAACGTTTCGCAAAGGCGCGGTTGTTACCGACTTCGGATCCTGAATCTATTCAAGCAAGCGGCGAGCGCAACGACATCACGTTCGGCGTCAAGAGCGACTACTCGCTCTTCATCGGCTCGCGCCACGCCGTCAAAGCCGGGATCGATTTGATGCGCCTGCGCCTGCGCGAAGATTTCTCCTTCGATCCGCGCGACAACGAGATAGAGATCGAAGCCTTCAATTTTCGTGGTCGCAAATCCGGCGGGGAGGTCAGCCTTTACTTGCAAGACAAGATTCAGGTCACGCGCAACTTCACAATCAACCCCGGACTGCGTTACGACCACTACAGTCTGGTAACCAGCGAACAGGCATTCAGTCCACGAATCAATCTGGCTTATGCGCTGCAGGGAGGGCGTACCGTCTTGCGCTTCGCTTACAACCGGTTCTTCGCGCCGCCGCCGATTGAAAACCTGCTGCTTTCGGCGCGGCTCGGCTTGGACGGAGCGCCGCCGCAGATTTCGCGCAGTAACTTCTATGAAACAGGCGTCAGCCGCGCGTTCGGCGACCGCGTGGTCGCGCGCGTCACGAGTTTTTTGCGGTCGGATAAACACTCTTTCGAGACGACCGAACTCGCCAACGTGCGGATCTTCGCGCCGACGACGTTTGCGCGCGGCAAGGCTTATGGCGTTGAAGGGTCATTGCAGTTGGCGGAGATCAAGCGGCTGGGACTGTCGGGGTATTTCAGCTACACGGCGCAGCGCGCCTTTCAGACCGGGCAGTACTCGCCGCCGCGCTTCGTTTCGGCTTCGCTGACGTATCATTTTTAACGCTTCAGGGTTAACGCTTCAGGAAGGAAGAGTGTGTCGCGGTGGATGCGCCGCCGCGTGTGGTTTTGCGCGGTTGCGACTCCTCTATCGTTCGCTTAGAATGACTATCGTTAATGGCGGTGATGGAGTTCACCTTTAACCACTGCGCGGGCAGTTGATGACTCCTGTTCGAGATCGCTTGGATTTCGGAAAGGAGTTTTTCTTTTGAGTCAAGCAGTAGGACAACTACAACCGGAACGAGCTAAACCAACCGCCCATATCCTTCCAGGGGGCAACAGCCGACTTTCGATCTTGCGGAGACTGTTTAATTGGCGCCGGACTCATTTTGCGGCCTGGCGCATCAAGCTTGCGCGGCTCGGCTGGAAGCGCCTTTACTTCTATTCCGTCGGACTCGCCTTCGGTTTCCTGCGCGCCTTCTGGCGATTGTCGCGGCGCCTGGGTTTGAAAGAATCGGTTCATTGGACCAGCGGCGGGGTGCGACTGGCGCGGGCCGACACCGATCTGGCCGCAGAGTATTTCGACTCCGTTTCGGACCTGATGCTACGCCTGCCGCCTGAGGCGCGTGGGCGGCTATTGGCGCTTACCGCTGATCTTCCTCATCTCTACAGCACTGAAACAGCGCGCGAGCGTCTGCGATTGGCGCTTGCGATCGTCGAGGCCACGCCCGACTACGAACTGGTTGCGCGCATCCTGGACGTGGCGATTTCGATCACGCGCAGCTCGCTCGGTTACAGCCGTGATTTCCTGCGCCAGGCAGCGGAAATCGTCCGGCATTACGACGCGGCGAACCCTCTTCAGAGAGCGCTCTTTCTGCGCGCGCTCGATCTCACTGGGCGATTCACGACGCATCTCGGGGTGAAGTTCTTCAACTCGGCCGCGCCCTTCATCAGCAATGCGCGTTCTGAAGGCGATGAGGCGAGCGCGACGCAATTGTGCGCGCGGCTGTTTGAGCATACGGAAACGCTAATGGATTTCGGCCACGGAGGCGCGCTGAACTTCTTCCTGTCCGGCCTGGAGTTGCTGCGCCTAGGCGATGAGACAACGATCAATAAATGGGCAGAGCTATGCGGCATCATTGGGCGGGGTGAATTGCGCGAGTTCGCGGTCTTTACTGAACGCGCCATTGAACCCACCAGGGCATTAGTTTCATTGGAGCTTGCGCGAGGCGAACAGGCCCGCGCGCTAGTAGCAAGCGCGCTTGACCACGCGATTGTGGTGAGCGAGCGCAACCTGACCGCCGCCATCAACTGCTATCTCGCCAGTCCGGAGTTACTCCGTCGGATGTCGCTCGCCGGTTATGAAACCTGGGTCGAGCGCGGACTGGCTTCATTCGCCGAGCCGGAAAAGTTGGCGGCTTATTTCTCCGCCGAAACCCGCGCCAGCCAGTCGGTGATCGAGGAGACTGCCGGCGCGTTGCGGCTGGATGACGTGTCGCACGTATTGACGAGTTACGTCAGGATGCTGACCGGCAAGGCATTGCCGATCGCGCCGCGACCGATGAAATACGGCGCGCTCGAACCGGACACCGGCGAATGCATAGGCCTGCCGGAGTCGATCAACGGCTTGAGAAATAATGAAGAGCGCTTCCGCCTTTACAAGGCTCTCGCCGCGCAGGCCGCCGGTCAGATCGAGTTCGGCACATACGAGACCGGGACGGAAGAATTCCGCGCGCTGGGGCTGGAGCTTCGGCGACACTTCCCCCGCCTCACGCCCGCGCGGCTCAACGGAAACGCCGACTGGCTGACGCTCGTCACGCTCTTTCCGCTGACGACGCTCGCGCGCAGGCTCTTCACGATTCTAGAGAACGCGCGCGTCGAGCGCCAATTGCGGCTGCGTTATCGCGGGTTGGGCCGCGAGCTGGATATGGCGTGCGGCCAGCGCCGGCGCAGCAGACCGCCGGATCAATACCTCGTCAAGTATGAAGGCTTGCTCGACCTGCTCTTCAAAGAAGCGCTTGGCGCAGGCGTGTCAGACGATGAACCAGACCTGGATGATGAGCAACGCGCATGGCTGAAGAAAGCGCGCGAAGCTCTGGCGGCGCGTATTTACAAGGACGGAGCGAATGTGGCCGATACCGTCCGCGCCTGTCTCGATCTTTACGACTATCTGAGTCCCGCACCGCCTGAAAACAGCCTGCCCTGGCAAGACCCGCACACGCGCCCTGAGCGCGAAGAGAAAGGCGAAAAACAACAGCCGCGGCGCGAGCGGCCCAGGCGCGAAGTGGCTGGCCAACCCGCCGCAGGGCAGCCGGAGGAGAAGCCGGAAGAACAACCGGCGATTGCTACAGGCGCGCCGGAGGTTGAACCGGCGTTTCTCAGCTTCGCATCCACAGCCGCGGAGGGCGGGGCGCTCGACGACCTGCGCGACCCGAACGTTTTTTTCTACGACGAGTGGGACTGTCGCATCGGCGATTACCGCGCTCGCTGGTGTCGCGTGACGGAGCGCGATTGGGAGCAGGGCGATCCGAGCTTTGCGAGAAAGACGCTCTCCGCCTATCGAGGCGCGCTCAGCCAGGTGCGCTATCAATTTCAGTTGATGCGCCCGGCCGGTTTGCGGCGCGTGCGCGGATTGGTGGACGGCGACAACTTCGATCTGGAAGCCGTGATTGACCACATCGTTGACCGGCGCGCGCGAGCGACCCCTTCGGATCGCATCTACAGCGAACGCCAGCGCCGCGAGCGCGATGTGGCGGTCTTCTTTCTGATCGACCTGTCGAGTTCGACCTTCAATCGCGTCAGCGGCGGCAAACATTTGCTCGATGTCGAGAAGGAAGCGTTGCTGCTGATGAGCGAGGCGCTGGAAGCGGTGGGCGACGCTTACGCGATTTACGGTTTTTCGAGCCACGGGCGGCGCTACGTCTCGTTCTACCGGTTCAAGGATTTCGCCGAGCCTTACGGCGAGCGGATCGAGCGGCGCATCGGCGCGGCGCGCTCGCTGACCAACACGCGGCTGGGGGCGGCGATCCGGCACGCGACGTGGCGCTTGAACCGGCAGCCTTCGGCCACGCGGCTATTGATCATATTGAGCGACGGGCGTCCGGCCGATGACGAATACGTCAACGAGCGCTACGCCCGCGAAGACACGCGCGTGGCGCTAGCGGAAGCGCGCGCCAGCGGCGCCATGCCCTTCTTCATCGTGGTCAACGAGAGCGGCAGTCCGGAGTTGGAAGAGATGCTCACCGGGGTGCGCGTGGTGGGCGTGGCGGAATTGCAACCGCGATCTCTGCGCAGCGGAGGCGATGTGCCGCCCTCCCTGGCCGAATACATCGAGCCGAGGGCAAACTCGCTCGAAATTCTCCTGCGGCGTCTGATCGCGTTGCTTGAGCGACAGAATTGAGCTTTCCTGGTCGAGCGATCGGATTTGCAATTTGCAATTTGCAATTGGCTATTGTCTGCAAGGGACTGATGATCGAAATTACTATGGTGGTCGAGACGAAAACAGAAGTGTCAAAAAGCGCTCTCAACGAAAACCAGAAGCGGCATCTGCGAACAACCTGTCAGTACGTGGACAAGCTCCTCTCTGACATCGAAAGCACTATCAACTCCGCCGCTTCCGGCTCGCCATTCGAGAAATACCGTGACGACCTGACACCGGCGCAGGTCAAGGTCACGCGTGATTACATCGCCCGTATCCGGGCGCAAATGACGCGCGTGCTCGAAGGCCAGGAAGTCGAATTGTCCAAAGACAGGATTAGCGCGCGCCACTCCATCCAAACCGCGCTCGAATTCGTCGACATCGCGATTGAAGAGCTGAAGCCGAAGTATATGCGCGGCTACGGCATGGTCCCGTCATCAGTCGCGCCCGAGCTGAACGGCCTCGTGGGCGAATTGCAGGACGTCGTGAAGAAGCTCAATACCTATCTGGCGCAGGGATCGGGTCAGGATTTGCAGGAACGGCTCGCGCGGCTCGAACAGACGAGCGGCGAAGTCGAATTGCTGAAGACCATCGAGCGAATCGTCACGAAGCGCGGTCTGGTGGAGTTCCGTCCGGTGATCGCCACGATTGTGGACCGGCTGGCGGATAGCAGGTTCGAGATCGCGCTCTTCGGGCGCGTCAGTTCGGGCAAATCGTCATTGCTGAATTACATTCTCGGATCGGATGCGCTCCCCGTGGGCGTCAATCCGATCACGGCCGTGCCGACGCGCGTGGTTTATGGGCCGCAGCCAAGGCTGATTGTTTCTTACGCTGAAAAAGCGGCGGCAGAGTGCGAGCTTGAGCGTTTGCCCGAATTCGCGACCGAGCAGCGCAATCCGGGCAACGCCAAACACGTCACGAAGCTCGTTGTTGAGCTGCCCTCGCCGCGCTTGCGGAGCGGAGTAGTCTTTGTGGACACGCCGGGGCTGGGTTCTCTCGCCAGCGCTGGCGCGGCGGAGACGATGGCCTACCTGCCGCAATGCGATCTGGGTGTGGTGCTCATTGACGCCGGTTCGACGCTGACGCAGGAGGACATCACGACGGCGCAGACGCTCTACGAAGCGGCCATCCCCGCCTCCGTGCTGCTGAGCAAAGCCGATCTGCTCGCTCCCGAAGATCGGATGCGATCCGTGAGCTACATCGCCGAGCAGCTCAGGCTGCAATTGCGGCTGGACGTCCCGGTGCGCGCGGTCAGCGCCGTCAGCGCGCACGCCGAGCTGTTGCAGCGCTGGTTCGAGGAGGAGATCGCGCCGCTCTACGACCGGCGCCGGCAATTGGCGCGGCAATCGCTTCGGCGCAAGATCGGCGCATTGCGCGAGGCCGTCACGGCGGCGCTGCGCGTGGAATTGAATCGGAGCGAACGCAGGCCACGCGACGCGCAACCGGATCTGAAGACGGTGGAGATGAAGTTGCGACGCGCGACCGGTTATTTTGAAGAGACGCGGCTGGAATGCGAGCGAATGGCCGATGAGATGGCCGGACTCAGCGATGAGGCGCTCGGTCAAGCGGCGGCCAGGGTGGCTGAACACTGGACGGCTAATGGTGATCAGGCAGGATCACTCACGCCGCTGGTCATCTCGACTGTGACTCAGGCGGCGGCGGATAAGACCAAAGCGATTTATGACTCATTCGAGAACCTGGCCGGTCGTCTCGCCAAGGCCTTGAGCAAAACAGCGCTGGCGCTGGAGATGAACGACGCGCCGGAAGAGCGGGAGTTGCTGGCGAGCGTGCGCGAGATGCCCAGGTTTGATTTGGGAAAACCCGATCCTGACCTGCGCTTCGCCTGGCTTTCGGCCTTCGGGAAGGCGATGGCCAGGCGCCGGGTCGAGAGCAGATTGCGGGAGCAGATGGGGCAGTCCGTGCCGGAAGCCTTCTCGGTTTACGGTAGGTTGTTGCGCGCCTGGGCGCCTGCCACTCTCCGCGAGATGCAGAACCGCTTCAACGCGCACGCCGACGCTTACCGCGCGCAACTGGCGAGACAGACAGGGGGCAGCGCCATCTCCGCGTCGGACATTGCCGAGATGCGCGCCGATCTAGATCTGCTCCTTGGTACAGACCGCCGTGATTCCTTTGAGGACGCCGGCGCGGTTTCTTCGTCGCAGCGCGGTGGCTGACTTTAGCAATTGCCCATTGCCCATTATGCATTGCGCATTGATTGGCAGAGGAAAGATTCCGAAGAAAGACCTCCCGCGAGTCAATGCGCAATAAAGAAAAACATGTCCAAGCGACCTGCAAATCGTCGCGTCAGATGGCTGAACTCCACCGTTCTCGGCATCGGACTCGCGAGCCTCTTTTCCGATGTGGGCCATGAGATGGCCACCACCGCGATGCCGGCGCTGTTGGCGTCGGTCGGCGCGAGTTCCGCGATGCTGGGCCTGATCGAAGGTTTGGCCGACGGCCTTTCAAGCTCCGCGAAATTGTTCTCCGGCCTCTACAGCGACAGGCTTCGCAAGCGCAAACCGCTCGCGGTGGCCGGGTATTTCGTCACGGCTTGCGGGATGGCGAGCTTCGCGCTGGCGACGCAGTGGCACCATGTATTGTTGGGCCGCGTCTGTGGCTGGATCGGTCGAGGCGCGCGTACGCCCGTGCGTAACGTGCTGCTCACCGAAGCGACGACGCCGGAGACATACGGACGGGCATTCGGCCTGGAGCGCGCGATGGACAGCGCCGGCGCGGTCGTTGGGCCTTCACTCGCGCTACTTCTGGTCGCGGGTCTTGGCCTGCGGTGGACGTTCGCGCTGACGCTCATTCCCGGCGTGATCGCGGCGTTGCTGATCGCATTTTTAGTCCGCGAGAAAGATCACGAGCCGCAGCCGCACATCAGCCTCTGGGGCGGGATGAAATCCCTGCCGCGCGAGTTTCGGAAATATCTTTACGGCGTCGGCGTCGCCGGGGCTGGCGACTTCTCCAACACCCTGCTCATTCTGTGGGCGACTCAGGCTTTCAGCGCGCGCTTCGGGATGGCGTGGGCCGCGACCATCGCCATGCTCTTCTACGTCGGCTACAACGTGGTCTACACCGTCTCGTGTTACGCGAGCGGCTTGCTGGCGGACCGCTTCCCGAAAAATCGGGTGCTGGCGATTGGCTACTCGATTGCGGTCATTCCGGCCATCGCGCTCATGTGGCCGGGCGCATCCTTCGTGAAATTCGCGATCGTATTCGGCTTCTCCGGACTCTACATGGGTGTTTGGGAAACGCTGGAAAACAGCACGGCTGCAACCCTGCTGCCGGCCTCTGTCCGTGGCGTCGGGTTCGGAGTTTTAGCGACGGTCAACGGCCTGGGAGATTTCATCTCCAGCGCATCGGTCGGTTTTTTGTGGGTCATCTCGCCTGTGTGGGCGATGCTGTTCGTGATTGCAGTGTCATTAACCGGGGCGGCCATCATTGCGGGCACAAACCCGACCGCGCCGCCGCCGAACGAAAAATAGTCGGCAATGAATCAAGGCTGGGACAAAGTGATCGAATTGACTACCGAGACGGCGCGGCGCTACCAGATATCCGCGCTCGAACCGCTGCTCGCCAGTTGCAGCGCAGCCGCGGCTCGGAATGAGATCAGCATCGCGGTCCTCGGCCGTTTCAAAGCTGGTAAGAGCAGTTTTCTGAACCATCTTTTCCGACGCAATTTGCTCCCCGTCGGCGTGGTTCCGGTGACGGCGGTCGTGACCGAGATCGACTACGGGCCGAAGGAGAAAGCCGTGGTTCGTTTTCTCGATGGCCAAAGCGAGCAGACGCCTGTTGACTCAATTCGATAGTTCATCGCGGAAAGCGAAACCCCTGACAACGCCAAAGGAGTGGCCACGGTGAAGGTCGAGGCGCCGTGGTTGGAAAGTTTGCGCGGCCTGCGCTTCGTTGACACGCCCGGACTGGAGAGCGCCCTCGCCCACAACACCGAAGCCTCTCTGCGCTGGCTTCCGAACGTGGGGCTCGCGCTGGTGGCCGTCGGCATAGACACCCCGCTCTCGCAGCGCGACATCGAACTGTTGAAGAGCCTGCGCCAATACACGCCCAACATCTCAATCCTTCTGACCAAGGCCGATCTGCTCGACGAAGCCGAACGCGCCGAGGCGCTCCTCTTCGTGCGCGAACAACTCTCCCGCGCGGGGCTGGACACGTCTCAGATCCTTTTCTATTCCGTGCGTCCCGGCTACGAGCAATTCAAGGCGCGGGTCGAAGAGAACTTGCTGCGAAAAACTCTGGTCGATTTTGAGCGGCAGCGCCGCGCCATTATCGAACGAAAGTTGGAGACGGCGCTCGGCGAATGTGCGGATTACCTGACGCTGGCGCTCGCGTCGACGGAGACCGCGGATGAAGAGCGCGAATCGCTCAGGCGGCAGGTCGTCGGTGAGAAGGAAGTAGTGGACGAGGTGAAGGGGGAAATCCGCCTCGTCGTGCGGCACGAAACGGGCGGCGCGCGCGCCAGGACACTGCAGCGCCTCAACGCGCATCAGACCGAACTGGAAGAGCGTCTACGCGAAGCGTTGCAGGCCGAGTTTCCGAATTGGACGAGGAGCCTGGAGTTCGCGCTTCAGTCGTATGAAGCCTGGCTGCGGCGGTCACTTACGGAAGAACTCCTCACGATTTCGAGGACACATCGCGCGGAGTTTCTGGCGCCGTTGGAGAAGGTCAGGCGGCAGGTCTTCCGCCATCTGCAAAGTTTTCGCGACCAGCTTTCAGAGCGCACAGTGCGCGCTTTCGGGGTTCCGTTGCGCACCGCCGAAATAGATCTCGAAATCGAGGAGCCGCTTGCCCCCGATATTCGCATAGGCAAAGTGTTTGATCGGAGTTGGGAGTCGCTCTCCGCGATCACGCCGATGTGGCTGGCGCAAGGGATCGTCGAAAGGCGCTTCGGAAGCCGATTGGCCTGGATGGTCGAAAAGAACCTTTCGCGGTTGGCGACGCAGTGGGCCGACAGCGTCAACGCTGCCGGCGCCGCGATCGAGCGCGAGGCTGAGCGCAGGCTGGACGAATTGCTCGCCACCGTCACGCGGCTCATCGCCAGCGGCGCCGATGAAGCGCCGCAGATCCGCGTCGATCTGACGCGCCTCAACTCCGCGCGCGATGAAATGCGCGGGACGAAATCTCAGGAGGTCGCCGGTTGAGTTGAGGCGCCAAATTATGACTACACCGATGGAGGGCACACATCTCATGGAAACATTCGTGTCAGCGGCCTGGCTCACCGACGTGGGCCGCATGCGCAATAACAACGAAGACGCGCTGATCGTCGCCGATCTCTCCGAGAGAAAGGTTGTGAACGATTCCGGAGAGGCAAGCCTGCGGCGGATCGGTGAGCGCGGCTGGCTGCTCGCGGTGGCGGACGGGATGGGCGGGGCGCAAGCGGGCGAAGTGGCGAGCCACATCGCAACCGAACGTCTCGTTCAAACAATGGTCCAGACCCTCATTGACGCAGGAGTGTTGACGCCGGAGGAGGCCACCCATTCATCGCAGCGCAACGTCATCCTGAAGGCGCTCGGCGCAAAGGATGAGATCGAGCCTGACCTGAGCAGGGTGGGGCTCTCGCGCGGCGATCACCTGCTGCTCTGCAGCGACGGCCTATCGAACAAGATCGACGCCGTCGAGATGCGCGACATCGCGCTCAAAGCCAACACGCTCGACGCGGCGTGCGCGCGACTGGTGGCGCTCGCCAACGATCGCGGCGGCGAGGATAACATCACCGTCATCCTGGCTCGCTTCGATGGCATGGGGCTGCCGGCGCTTGGAAGGAGCGCGGACCAGCACATTCTGGTCGAGCGCCTTTAGCGACTCGGAGCCTGTAATGCGGACAGTCGGCAATCGCCGCCTGGAACGAGAGAGCAAATACGAAGCTTATGCGATACCTGATTCTCACCGATATTCATGCCAACATTGACGCGCTCGATGCGATTGACGAGCCCTATGACCGGCTGCTTGTGCTCGGCGATCTGGTGGACTATGGCGCAGCGCCCGGCCATGCGGTTCAATGGGTACGCGAAAGGGCGATGGCCGCCGTCAGCGGCAATCACGACTATGCGATGGCGACCCGCGCGCGTGTTACGTGGTGTGGGAAGATGGCGAGGCGCAACTCAAGCGCGTCGCCTATGACGTCGAACGCGCGGTCAGGCGTTTGCGCGAGAGCGGCTTGCCGGAGGAAGTGGCGGCAAAAATGTCGGCTGTGCTGCGGTACGCCGGGCGGGCGGGCTGATGGCGCCCCACGCGGTATGTTACCCTCTCGAAATGAAACTGCTAAAGAGATGGAGGAAGTATGAGCGCAAGATACTCCGTGCAGGCCGAAGCTCGGCCCGAAGTTATGCGTGTCTTGCAGACTAAAGACGAGACCAAAGCGTTTTATAACAAGATCAGCAAGGTCTACGACCTATTAGCCGATCAGAGCGAGGCGCCGGTCCGCCATGCGGGATTGGAAAAGTTGAACGCCCATCCGGGAGAGAGGGCGCTGGAGATCGGCTTCGGAACCGGCCATTGTTTGATCGCGTTGGCGCAGGCCGTGGGTCCCACTGGCAAGGTCTACGGCATCGATCTGTCTGAAGAAATGCTCAAGGTCGCGCAGGGAAGGCTCGAGAAAGAAGGATTGGATGAACGGGCGAAGTTGACTTGTGGAGACGCAACCGAACTGCCTTATTCTTCCGAAACAATGGACGCGATCTTCACGAGTTTTACGCTGGAGCTGTTCGATACGCCAGAGATTCCTAGAGTTTTGGCCGAATGCAGGCGCGCGTTGCGGCCGGGCGGGCGAATAGTGGTTGTAGGAATGTCAAAGGAAGGTGAAGATGGAATCATCCTGCAAG